>Ga0335075_10019152_pt1 | contig 10134 bp, 8 predicted proteins | sample Lox_Sample_24_FD_206723 | JGI IMG/M metagenome (GOLD analysis project Ga0335075, IMG submission 206723) | Soil microbial communities from Loxahatchee National Wildlife Refuge, Florida, United States - Lox_Sample_2.4 | ecosystem: Environmental > Terrestrial > Soil > Wetlands | place: USA: Florida... | reverse complement strand
CGGCGTGGTCAACGTCGAGGAGGGCCAGACGTTCGGCATGGACCTCGAGTTCACCGAGGGCATGCAGTTCGACAAGGGCTACATCTCCCCGTACATGGTCACCGACCAGGACCGTATGGAGGCGACGCTCGAGGATCCCTACATCCTCATCGCCAACTCCAAGATCGGTTCCGTGCGCGACGTGCTGCCGGTGCTCGAGGCCGTGATCCAGTCGGGCAAGCCGCTGCTGATCATCGCCGAGGACGTCGAGGGCGAGTCGTTGGCGACGCTGGTCGTCAACAAGCTGCGCGGCACGTTCACCGGCGTGGCGGTCAAGGCCCCGGGCTTCGGCGATCGCCGCAAGCGCATGCTCGAGGACATCGCGATCCTCACCGCCGGCGAGGTGATCACCGAGGAGATGGGGCTGAAGCTGGAGAACACCCAGCTCTCCCAGCTCGGTCGCGCCCGGCGTGTGGTCGTCGCCAAGGACACGACCACGATCGTCGACGGCGCCGGCGACGCCGAGGCGATCAAGGGCCGCATCAACCAGATCAAAGGCGAAATCGACAACACCGACTCGGACTTCGACCGCGAAAAGCTGCAGGAACGGCTGGCCAAGCTGTCCGGCGGTGTCGCGGTCGTGAAGGTCGGCGCCGCGACCGAGACCGAGATGAAGGAGAAGAAGCACCGGGTCGAGGACGCGCTGCAGGCCACGCGCGCGGCCCTGGAGGAGGGCATCGTGCCCGGCGGCGGCGTCGCGCTGCTGCAGGCCTCCACGTCGGTCTCCACCGACGGCGCGGGCGACGACGACGAAAAGACCGGCGCGCGTATCGTGTTGCGGGCGCTGGAGGAGCCGCTGCGCCAGCTCGCCGAGAACGCGGGCCTGGAGGGCTCGGTCGTCGTCAACGACGTACGCAAGGCCAAGACCGGCCAGGGCCTGAACGCGGCGACCAACGAGATCGTCGATCTCGTCGCCGAAGGCATCATCGACCCGGCGATGGTCACGCGCTCGGCGCTGCAGAACGCGGCCTCGATCGCCAAGAACATCCTCACCACCGAGGCGATCGTCGCCGAGGTGCCCGAGAAGGAACCGGCCATGCCGGGCGGCGGTGGCATGCCCGACATGGGCGGGATGATGTAGGGCATCCCTCGTTTCATCGAACGTACCCGGCGGGCCCCACTAGTGGGGCCCGCCGCGTTTTCTGCGTTGCGCGCCCAGCGATCGGTCGCACTGTGGCTCGTGAGAACCCCGGACAATGGTCCAGCGCCCCGCACCGCGCTCAGGTGGGCGGGTGCGCCTGCCGATAAGCTCACAGGGTTCGGCACGGACGCCGGGCCCTCTTTGTTTTGGGCGGGCCTCTTTATTTGCCTCGCCACCGTCCGCCGCCATCGTCCGCCGGCCGGGCGCCTCACGCCGGCCAGGCGCCGAGCAAATCCTCGGCGTTCAGCGCCAGATCCACTCGTAATCCCGGCTTCGTGCCTTGGGGCGCTATCGCGATCAAGCTCGCCGCGCCGGCCTGCGGAATCACTGAGCGCCCGTCCGCCAGCTCGGCCAGGTCGCGAGGGCCAAAAGGGGATCGCTCCCGCCACTTGATCGAGCCGATCGCAACGGGGGCTCCCGTCGCGCCGATCCCGAGGAGGTCGTACTCGTGGGCGCCGGTCCTGTCCCACCAGCCGCCCACCGACTCGATCGAGGCATATGGCGCCGGCAGCTGCGGCGCGAGCCGCAGCACCGCTTCGCGCACGATCGGCTCGATCGCCTTGCCGCGCCATACGGGCCAGGAGACACGGAAGGACTCGAGCGCGAGGTCGCTGCGCCCGACCTCGATGTTGCGCAACTGTGGCTCGATGAACCTGAACCAGAAACGCAGGTAGGAGTCGGCGATCCGATAGCGCTTCAGGCGCCCGCCGCGGCTCCCCGCCGGAACATCGACCGCGACGATCCGCTTTGTCCGGACCAGCGTCTCGGTCGCTCTGCTGACCGCTGTCTCGGCGGCGCTGCCGCCGCCGAGCGTCGAGGCGATGCGAGAGAAGCTCACAACCCCGATCTCGTCGGCTCCGATCGCTCCGAGGACCGCGCGCGCACCCGCATGGTCGGCCAGCTCGCCGGCGAGGTTGATCTGGGCGACGTCGGCGAACAGGGTGTGCGGGTGTGCGAACGCGTCCTCAGCGAGCTTGGGGACCGATGCGAATCGTCTGGCATGGGCGACGAGCTCCGGGAAGCCGCCGGTGATCAGATGCACGTCGAACGTCTCCATCGCCCCTCTCGAGCCTCCCAGCGCCTGGGCCGTCTCGGCGGGCGTGAACGGCTCGAGCACGATGTTGGTGTGCAGGCGACCGAACAGCGGCCGGTCGTGCTCGAACAGACGGCTCATCATCGCCTCGTCCGATCCGACCAGCACGACAAGCACGGGACGGCGACCAAGCTCGGTGTCCCACAGCGACTGCAGCAGGCCGTCGAGTCCCGGGTTGGTCTCCTGCGCCCACGGGAACTCGTCGATTACGAGGATCGCGGGCTGCTCGCCGAAGGCCAGCCGCACCCGTGAGAGCAGGTCATACCAATCGCCTGGCGTCACCGCCGTGACCGCGGCCAGCCCCGGCAGCGGTCGTATCGCCGAGCTGAGCGTCTCCACGGCCCGGCGCATCTGCACCTCGACTGGAGCGCCCTTCATGCCCGCGATCACGCCGTAGGGCGCCCCGCTCTGTGCGGCGAAGCGCTCGAGCAGCCGCGACTTGCCGACCTGCCGCCGCCCGCGCACGGCGATCAGCCGTCCCGCGCCCGATGTGCCGACCCGCCGGAGCTCGGCGTCGAGCGCCGCGAGCTCCGCCCCGCGCCCGTAGAACGGTATAGCCTTCATACACGTATCTTACAGCTATGTATCTTACGTCGATGTAAGCTAACCGCTCCACGCTTTTTCGAAAGGCACCGCCCCTATTGGAAGTGACTTTCAATAAATGCGGCATGTTTGGGGGTCGGCGCGCATGTTTGGGGGTCGGCGCTATCGGTGCGCGACGCGCCTACCCCACCGTGCTCAGCGCCCGCGGCGGCTCGCCCACGTACTTGGCGGTTGGGCGGATCAGCTTGGCCTCGCGCTTTTGCTCGAGGATGTGCGCCGACCAGCCGGCCACGCGCGCGCATGTGAACATCGGCGTGAACAGCTCCGGGGGAACTTCGGCGAGGTCGAGCACGACCGCCGACCAGAACTCGACGTTGGTCGCGAGCACGCGATCGGGACGGCGCGCCTGCAGCTCGGCCAGCGCGGCCTTCTCCAGCGCCTCGGCGGCTTGGAAGCGGGGAGAAGCCAGTTCGCCGGCGGTGCGGCGCAGCACGTGTGCACGCGGGTCTTCGGCGCGGTAGATACGGTGGCCGAACCCCATCAGCCGCTCGCCACGGTCCAGGGCCGCTTTGACCCAGCCCTCGGCATCGCCGCTGGCTTCGACTTCCTCGAGCATCTTCAACACCCGTGACGGCGCCCCGCCGTGCAGCGGCCCGGACAGCGCGCCCACAGCCGCCGACAGCGCCGCGGCGACGTCCGCGCCGGTCGAGGCGACCACGCGCGCGGTGAACGTCGAGGCGTTCATGCCGTGCTCGGCCGCGCTGACCCAGTAGGCGTCGATCGCCTTGACGTGATCGGGATTGGCCTCGCCGCGCCAGCGAATCAGAAACCGCTCGGGGATCGTCCGGCCCTCATCGATCTCCTCCTGGGGCACCGGCGGCTGGCCGGCCCCGCGCGCGGACTGGGCGACAAACGACAGCGCCATCACCGACGCGCGGGCGAGGTTGTCGCGAGCCTCCTCGTCTGAGATATCGATCAGCTGCCCGAACCCCCACTCCGGCGCGAGCATCGCCAGCGCGGACTGCACGTCCACCCGGGGATCGCCCGAGCGCACCGTGAGCGCGTGGGGTTCGGCCGGGGGCAGTCCCGGACGCAGGCGGCCGTCGACCAGCAGGCCCCACACCTGCTCGTAGGGGACCGTGCCGACCAGCTCCTCGATGTCAACGCCGCGGTAGCGCAGCGCGCCCCCGGCTTTGTCCGGCTCTGCGATCTCGGTCGCGAAGGCGACGACGCCCTCCAGGCCCGACTGGACTTCGGAGGTGGAGGGTGTGGCTGGGGGTGGTGTGGCCGAGGGTGTGGAAGGGGTAGAGGAGGAAGATGCTGTCTGAACCGCGCTCATTGCACTCGCTTTCTCGTTCGACGCTTGACGGATCGCCGCCTGGTGTGGGCGGGTCCGCCCCGCTGCCTTCTGGGCAGGCGCATATCGTCGCAGGAATCCCCGCGCGAGTAGGGTTCAGCGATGTCCGACAGCGAGCTGATGTTCCGTCCCGCGATCGAGCTGGCCGCGATGGTCCGCTCAGGCGAGGTCTCCGCGCGTGAGCTGACCGAGGTCTCGCTGGCGCGGATCGAGGAGCTCAATCCAGAGTGCAACGCGTTCGTGCAGGTCGACAGCGAGCGCGCGCTGGCCACCGCCGCGAAGATCGGCCCCGGCGATGCGCGCCCGTTCGCGGGCGTGCCGATCGCGATCAAGAACAATCGGCCCGTCCAGGGTCTGCGCTTCACCTACGGATGCCCGCTGATGTCCGAGCACATCGCCGACTACGACGTCAGCGTCGTGCGGCGCCTGCGCGAGGCGGGGTTCGTGATCGTCGGCACGACGACCCTGCCCGAGTACGCGATCCAGCCGACGACCGAGGCGCGCATCTTTGGTCCCACCCGCAACCCCTGGGACCTGGAGCGCACCCCCGGCGGCTCCTCGGGCGGCGCGGCGGCGGCGCTCGCCGCGGGCATGATCCCCGTCGCGCACGGCACCGACGGCGGCGGCTCGCTGCGCATCCCCGCGGCCTGCTGCGGCCTGGTCGGGCTCAAGCCCGCGCGTGGCCGGGTCTCGCTCGCCCCCCAGCGCGGGGAGGCGCTGCTCGACGTCGACGGCGTCCTCACGCGCACGGTCGCCGATACCGCCGCGATCCTCGACGTGCTCTCAGGCTATGAGCTCGGCGATGCCAGCTGGGCGCCGCCGCCGGTCGAGCCGTTCGCCGCGGCCGCCGCCCGCCCGCCCGGCCGGCTGCACATCGCCGCCACGACGTTCTCGCCGGCGGCAGACGCCACCATTGATCCGCTGTGCGCGCAGGCGGTGAGCGACGCCGCCGGCCTGTTGCGCTCGCTCGGACACGAGGTCTCAGAGGTCGAGCCACCGTGGCGAGGGGACGGCTTGAAAGAGCTCTTCGGCGTGGTCTTCTCGATCCAGATCGCCCTCACGATCGCCTACTCCGGGATGGTCGCCGGACGCGAGCCGACCGCCGCGGACATGGAGCCGATGACCTGGGCGGTCTACTCGATGGTCGGCCAGCTGAACGCTGTAACCGGGCTCGGAGCGGTCGCGCGCCTGCAGAACTTCTGCCGGCGGCTGATCGCGTTCCTGGCGCCCTATGACGCGCTGCTGACCCCCGCCTTGGCCGAACGCCCGCTCCCGCTCGGGACGCTCGACACCGCAGCGCCCGACCCGATGTCCACGTTCACCCGCGCCGGCCTGTTCACGCCGTTCACCCCGCTCTTCAACGCCTCCGGTCAGCCCGGCATCTCGCTGCCGCTGTACCAGGGTGAGGACGGACTGCCGCTCGCGGTGCAGATCGTCGGGCGCCCCGCCGGGGAGGCGGCGCTGCTGGCGCTCGCCGCCCAGCTCGAAGCGGCGCTGCCGTGGGCCGGGCGACGGCCGCCGATGCTCGGTTGAGCGGGCGGAAGTCGAACGCTCCATCAACTCCACAGCGCCTCAATTGGCACGGCCCATATCTGCCGACCGAGCCACGTTGTCTGACGCGCCGTGCACCGCACGATCCCGGCCACGAACCTGTCTCCCGCCAGGGACTTGAACTTGTTCAGCCCGCGCAGGCCACCCTGCCTGACCGTGGCGCCGGCCTTGATCTCGATCGCGATCAGCTTGCCGACGCGGTTTTCCAGCACGATGTCGACCTCCTCGCCGCGGCGCGCCGGGCGTCATCTGACAGCGCCTATAGGCTGTGTTGTGCACGCGATCGCTAATGTTGACACGCCTTTAGGAAATTTTTAGCTTTCGCGCGGCGGGAGTTTCGCGGTGCGTCCTCCAATTTGGACTTTCCCGAGGTGCAGGGGATTTGTGGTTTTCGACGCCGTACCGGGTGTTCTCGGGCGCGATCGAGCGAGGCCCGGCAGCGAGGAACCACGACACACGGCGTCGAACATCCGCTATATGCTCGCCGTGGTCAGCCAGATGAAACGGGATCTTGCGACGCGGCGGTCAGGAGTGCGAGGTGGGGGGTCCCCCGATCGCTCGCGCGCCAGCTTGGGATCGCCAAACGGTGGCTGCCGCTATTCGATGCCGCGCAGCAGATCGGCGGGGGTCGTGCGCAGCGCCCGCGCGAGCCGCAGCAGCGTGCGCGTGGTCGCGTCGGCGCGCGCATTCTCGAGTTCGTTCAGAAACGACAGGTCGACGCCGCTGCGTTGGGCGACCTTGACCTGCGAGAGTCCGGTGGCCTCGCGCGAGGCGCGTAGGTTGCGGGCGAGCTGAGGCACCGGGGTCATGCAAGGCCACAGCGTCGATCTTCCGGTTTCTCGCTCCTGGACCTGTAGGCTATACCCCATAGCCGGCGGGGCCGGCGGGGACGCTGAGCCTGGCGAGGTCAGATGGCCGCTCCGCTCTCCGGCTCCCTGCCCAGCTCGCGCTGTTCCACGCGGCGCACGAGCTCGACGGGGGACCAACCGAGGGCTCGCGCGATCCGCATCGCCAGGCCGAAGCTCGGATTGTCTCCGCACTCGATCTCGGAGATCCGACCCTGGGTGCTGCCGGCGGCGAGGGCCACTTCTTCCTGGCTCATGTCCAGCTCCTTGCGGCGCTCGCAGATCACCTCCGCGAAGGCGAGCTGCGGATCTGGGCGTCGTGCCATCGCAGAGAACCCTCGGGTTTCCGGCATGCGTTTGCCATCGGTTTATCGATATTCCACGGGGGTGGTTTATCGATATCCCGTGGCGGTTTATCGCCGTTGCGCGCCAGCGGGAGCGTCGCGGGTACGGGCGTGCGCGCCTCGCGCGGGGAGACCGGCCGCGATGAGCACATCCCCGACGGCCAGGAAGGCGCCCAAGCGCCCGCGCCCCGAGCCGCTGTACGAGAAGCTGCCCGCGCGCGGGCAGGACAGGGTGCTGGATCGCCACGCGGTGGCCAGCAATCAGCGCAGCCGCCTGATCGGGGCGATGATCGAGGAGGTCGCAGAGCGCGGCTATGAGGCGGCGACGATCGAGCGGCTGGTCGCGCTGGCGGGGGTCTCCAAGCGCACCTACCACCAGATCTTCCACACCAAGGAGGCCTACTTCCTGGCGAGCTATGACGCGGTCGTCGAGAACGCGGCCGGCCGCATCGGAGCGGCCTACCGCTCGCCGGGCGACTGGCGGACGCGGCTGCGCGCGGCCCTCGCCGCCTACGCCGCCGAGGTGGAGCAGGAGCCCAAGGCGGCGAGGCTCGCGCTCGTGGAGGCGCTCGGCGCCGGACCGGCGGCGCTGGCGCGGATGCGGCGCGCGCGCCGGGCCTTCGAGGAGGCTGTCGTGGCGAGCTTCGCCGAAGTTCCAGACGGCGGGATCCTGCCGCCGCTGATCCCCAAGGGGATCGTGTGCGGGGTGGAGCGGATCACGCGCCAGCTGTTGCTCGCTGGCGAGGTCGCGACGCTGCCCGCGCTGACCGACGAGCTGCTCGAGTGGGCGCTGTCCTATCGCTGCGCAGCGGCCATCGACGTGCTGGACGCCTCGCCGGCCGATCCCGGCTGGCCCGCGCCGTGCTGCCCGCTGGCCAAGGGCGGCAGCGATCGGGTGCGCCTGCTGGTCTCGGCGGCTGAGATCGCGGCCGGCAACGGCTATGCCCAGCTCACCCCCGGACGGATCGCCGATGAGGCCGGCGTCGCCGACGCGAGGTTCAACGAGCTCTTCGAGAGCAGCGAGCAGTGCTTTCTGGACGCGCTCGACCGCCTCGGGTTGGAAGCCCTGGTGTGCGCGACGCGGGCAGCGCAGAGCGGCGGTGGCCTGGCGGCGGTGCCGGCCGGGGTCGCGGCGCTGATGCGCCACCTGGCGACCAGCCCCGTGCTCGTGCGGGTCGCCTACGTGGAGATCTTCGCGCTCGGCCCGGCCGGCGTCGAGCGCCGCGAACGCCTGCTCGGCCAGTTCACCGACCAGCTCATGCGCGGCCTGCCCAGTCGCGGGGCGCCCTCGCGCCTGGCGGCGGAGGCCAGCGTCGGCGCCGCCTGGGGGATCATCCACCATTACGTCACGCAGGGCGCCACGCACCTGCTGCCCGGGCTCGCCGAGCACATCACCTACATCGCGCTGGCCCCCGTCATCGGCGGGCAGGACGCCGTGCAGGCGATCCTCGATGCACGAGAGAGCGCCGATCTCTAGGGTGGGCGACCCGGCAGGACCGGGCGCGGCACTCTCCTCAGATGACTTTCACGGTCAGCTCCACAAGCGCATGAGTCTCCTCGATCGCGCGCTCGGCGATCCGGGCGTCACGCTCGTGGCGATCGACCTGGCCTCGGTCGAGAGCTACCTGCTCGCGTGCCCGCTCTCGGACCTCGCCGTCGAGCGCGACGGCGCGCTGTGGTGCCCACTGCCCAGCGCGCCCGCCGCGCTGGACCTGGACCTGCACGCCGCGATGGCCCACGCCCGCCGCCTGCGGCTTCCGTTCGTGCCCCCCGCCCGCCATCCCGCGCCGGCCCCCACCGCGATGCGGATCGCGGCGCTCGCCGCGGCGCGCTCGCGCGGGGCGATCTTCACCGTCCTCGCCACGCGCCTGGCGTGGTCGACCGGCGCCGACCTCGATCGCCTGCAGTTCGGCGCGGGCCTAGAGGACTCCGAGCCCGACGAGGATCCCGAGGGATATCTGCGCCTGCTCGCGCGCGAGATCGGGCTCGACGTCGGCGCGGCCAAGCGCGCCGCACGCGCGGGCTCGCCGTGGGACCTCGAGCTGCGGGCGCTCGCCGCCGACCTCGAGCGCGCGGGGATCCACGCTGCCCCGGCGCTGCGCTGGCGCGGAGAGGTGCACACCGGCCTTCGGGCGATATGCGCGGTGCTCGAGGAGCGCGGCGGCGCTCCGCGGCGGTAGCCGGCCTCGATCATCTGTCGAGGAGCGTTCACTGATTTGGAACACATGGCCGTCGGAAGTGTATGCTCGCGTGCCGCCCACACATCGAGCCGCGAGGAGCACGTCCGGGGGAGCAATGAGCCGAGAGGACCAGCTGGGAGCACGCGCGCTGAAACTGCTCACCGAGGAGGCGATGGTGGAGGTCCTGCGCGCCCTGGCCGAGGGCGCGCAGCGCCCCACCGAGCTCGAGCGGCGCCTGCCGCGCGCCGCGCACTCGCTGGTGATCCGCCGGCTGCGCCGCCTGCTCGACGCCGGCCTGGTCAGCTACGAGCACCGCCCCGGACAGCCGCCGCACGCGCGCGAGGCCCCGGTCGCGCACGAGGCCCACTACGAGTTGAACGACGGTGGGCGCGCGCTGCTGGAGAACCTCGCGGGCGCCGCCGGCTGGGAGCGCAGCTGGTGCTCGCGGGCCGAGCGAGCCGGTCCGCCCGGCGTGCGGGCGATCGCGCTCGCCGCCGACGAGCACACGCGCGAGATCCTGCTCGCGCTGGCCGACGGCCCGCTGAGCACCGCCGAGCTGGACGGCAGGAGTACCGGCCTCGGACGCTCTGCCCTGCGCCGGCGCCTGCGCGAGCTCGTGCTCGCCGGGCTGCTCGAGCGCAGCGACAAAGGACGCATTCCGCTGCGCTACGAGCTGACCGAGCGGGCTCGGCGCCTCGCGCCCGTGGCCGCGCGCTTCGGACGCTGGGAATGGCAGTGCTGGAGGCCGGAGCGTCCGCTGCCCGGCCGCGACCTCCGCGATCTGCTGCGCGTGATCGCGCCGCTGGCACGAGTGCCCGAGTCGATCGCGGGCGTCTGCCGCCTGCAGCTCGACGCCGATCACACCGAGCGCTCGGACATCCACATCTCTGCGGATGCCGGCGGACTGACCGTGCTCGTCGATGTCCCGGCGATGGCGCCCGCCGCCACCGGCCGCGCGACGCCCGCGGCGTGGTGCGACGCGCTGCTGCTGGGCGAGCGGGGAGCGATCGCGACGAGCGGAGAGGAGGGCCTGCTGGCGGC
>Ga0335075_10019151_pt1 | contig 10134 bp, 11 predicted proteins | sample Lox_Sample_24_FD_206723 | JGI IMG/M metagenome (GOLD analysis project Ga0335075, IMG submission 206723) | Soil microbial communities from Loxahatchee National Wildlife Refuge, Florida, United States - Lox_Sample_2.4 | ecosystem: Environmental > Terrestrial > Soil > Wetlands | place: USA... | reverse complement strand
CAAGCGGTCGATCCGCTCGACGAGCGCCGCGGCGGCCGCGAACGAGCGCTCCATGCGCGGCACGAGAAACGCGATGATTTGCGGCGGCGGCTGCAGCTGCCGGTCGGCGAAGTGCTTGACCAGCACGGCGGCGAGCAGCGCGTCGTCGGGAGCGCCGATCGCGACCGCCGGTGACGCTCGCAGCCGCGACCCGAGGTCGGGGAGCGTGATCGGCCACGCGGCGGGTGGCCGCCGCGCGACGACGAGCAGGCCCGAGCCGCCGTCGCGGCAGCAATTGTAGAGATGCAGCAAGGCGCGTTCCGGTGCGGCTTCGGCGTCGTCGATTGCGACCCCGGGCGCGGCGGCAAGCTCGCCCGGATCGAGTTTGCCGAGCGCGTCGCCGGCAACCAGCGCGGCGCCGCTGCGCGCCTGCCACAGGGCGGCCAGGTGGCTCTTGCCGCTGCCGGCCGGCCCGTGCAGCACCAGTGCGAAGGCGGGCCAGTGCGGCCAGCGCTCGATCCAGCCGAGCGCCGCCTCGTTGCCGGAAGAGACCAGGAAATCGGCGCGGCCGAGCGCGGTGTCGTGCGGCAGCGCGAGCGGCAGCTGCCTCATCGCAGCCGGGCGATGTTGGTCGGGGTGTCGCCGTCGGCCGCCGGCGCATCGTAGAGGCTGCTGTGTCTGTAGCGCGACAAGGCAAAGCGGATGAGGACGCCGATGACCGCCGCCGCCGGTACTGCAATGAGGATTCCGACAAAGCCGAACAGCGTGCCGCCGGCAAACAGCGCAAAGATCACCCACACCGGGTGCAGGTGGATGCGGTCGCCGATCAGTTTGGGCGTCAGGAAATTTGCCTCCATGACCTGGCCGAACACAAAGATGCCGGCAACGATGATGATCTCGGTCCAGATACCGTACTGCGACGCAGCCAACGCGATTGCCAGCACGAACCCGGTCGCGACGCCGAGCATCGGGATGATCGCGAGGACGCCGATCAGCACGCCGAGCGCCAGCCCGTCCGAGAGTCCGGCGGCGGTCAGCGCGACGCCGTAATAGACCGCGAGGATCAGGCAGACGAGCGCCTGGCCGTGGACGAAGCCGACCAGCGTATCGCTGACCAGCCGGGCCTGCGCCCGCACCGTATCGAGCGACTGCCGCGGCAGGTAGGAATCGATGACAGCAACCATCCGTTCCCAATCGCGCAGCAGAAAAAACGTAACGATCGGTGTGATGATGACGAGCGAGATGATGTTGAGGATCGCCAGGCTGCTGGTGATCATGCCCTGCACGATGCCGGCCAGCCAGGTCAGCGCCTCGGCGATCTTGGCGCCGACCACATCGCGCAGCTTGCCGACATCTTCGGCCGGCAGGTGCTGCTGCAGCAGTTGGATGAGGTGACCGAGCTCGTTCTGCACCGTTTGGACGAACCCCGGCACGCCGGCGATCAGCTGCACGATCTGCCCTTGGATCACCGGAACCAGGATCACCAGCACAGCGGCAAAGGCGAACAGGAACAGGATCAACACCGCGAGGCTGGCGAGGCCGCGATGCAGGCCCCAGCGCTCGAACCGCGCCACCGCCGGGTGCAGGATGTAGGCGATCGCGAAGCCGGTCGCGAACGGCATCAGGATGCCGCGCAACAGCCCGAGCGCCAGCGCCGCGGCCAACAAGAGGCCCAGCCAGAACAGGAGACGCCAGGTGCGCGGGCTCACAGCACCGGTTCCGAACGCACGAGAACGCGAGCCCAGCGTGCGAGATAGGTGAAACCGGACAGCACCGTCGTCAGCCCGGCCGCGTCGATCAGAAGGGTCGTGGTCGGCCCCGCCGTGACGCCGAGACCGAGCCGCGCGAGCACGAATGTGATCAGCGTGAGCTGGACGAGCGTGTTGACCTTGCTGATGAAAATCGGGCCGATCCCCTGCTGCGCCCCCTTCAGCTGGATCACCAGATAGCCCAGCACGATCAGGAAATCGCGCAGCAACACAAGGAAGACCAGCAAACCAGGCAGATGCCCGTCGTGCCACAGGCTCACATACACGACGACGATCAGCGCCTTGTCGGCGGCCGGATCGAGCAGGGCGCCGAGCGGTGTGCGGCAGTGCCACCGTTTGGCGATCCAGCCGTCGAGGGCGTCGGAAAATCCGGCCGCGACGAACACCGAGAACGCGGCACGGTAGCGCAGGTGGAGAATGAGCCACAGCACCATCGGCGCCGCCATCAGCCGCGCCAGCGTGATCAGGTTCGGCAGGCTGCGCAGAATTTCCACGCGCCGCGCGCGGTGCCGCGCCGCGCGCGGCAACGGCGCCGCCGTCTTTCCCTCTGAGGTCGTGTCGGGGACCATACGGCGCGCGCGTTATTGCGTAGCGCCCGAGCCGTTGCGGGCGAGCCGCCACTGCGGCGCGCCGCCGACGAGCCCAAAGCTGATCTGCGCCAATCCCGCTTTCAGCTGATCGAGGCCGCCGACGTAATCGATCTCGACCGTCGCCTGTTGGCGCGACAAGGCAATAAGTTCGAGCCGCTTGATCTGCGGCACGCCGGTGAGGCGGGCTCGGGCGTGCACCCAATCGTCGAGGCTGGCCACCGGCAACACGGCGGTGAGGCTTGCCGGTGGACCGTTGGCAGCGGTCTCGCTCGTCGCCCAGCCGTTCTCGACATCGGCGGCAACCGCTGCGACGGCGCGGTGCAGCAGCGCCTCCTCGCTTTCGCCGGGGGTCGCGGTCAGCTTCACGTCATGGGTCGCGACGGGCTGGCCGGCGCGATAGGCGCGCACCGCCACATCGACGCCATTTGGCTGGTCGGCCGGCCCCTGCGGAGCGGCGAGCGCAACGAGCGCCTCGCCGGCGGCGTTGCGCTGGGCTTCGGCGGCTAGCGCCTGGAGGTTTCCGGCTTGCGCCTGGGCGGCGTCGATCGCCGCGACATCGCCGGCATCGCCGAGCGGGATGACCAACGGAACCGGGCCGGCAGCGATCGGCTGCTGGTTCCAGGCGTCACGCCACGGGTTGGGGTCTTCCCACAGGGTGGTCTGCGTGCCCGCGTGCCAAACCGGCAGCACGACGATCGGCGTGACGCCTTGCGGCGGCCCGGCCGGGGGCGCGGCGGGCGCGGCCGTCGCAGCCGGAGCGGTCGGCGGCGGGACGAGCGCGATGCCGGCCGCGCTCAGCAGGTCGCGGATCGCATCCGGGCGGAAGTGAAATGTATAGTCGGCCTGATAGCGCACCGGCGACATGCGCTCGTTCGCCACCGCGAAGCTGGCGACGAGATCGGTGATCGCCTGGTCGCTGAGCTTCGGCAGCTTGGCCGGCGCCTGCGGCCCGCCGAGGCCCTGGACGACGGCGTCGAGGGCGCGGCGTTGGCCCGCGAGGCGCGCCATCTCGCGCGCCTTGACGACGCTGGCGGCGGTCGCATCGATCGGCACCGACGCCGAGAAGCGGTCGCTCACCGTCTGCTGCGCCCATCCCGGCGCGATCGCCAGCCCAAGGAGCACCGCCGTCGCGACAGCGACGCCGGCCTCGCGGCATCTCCGCCGACCGCCCGGCGGCCTCGATCGGAGCCGCAACCTCATTGCAAACCGGCCTCGTTTCCATATTGCCGCGGCGGCACGCATCGCTCACGGTGATAGCGTAGTTTTCGCTGTGACGCCATCGACAGCGGGGCGCGCCCATGGCACGGCTCAGGGTCGCGGTCTTGATTTCCGGCCGCGGTTCGAATTTGCAGGCGTTGATCGCCGCCGGCGCCGATCCGTCCTATCCGGCGGAGGTCGTCCTCGTCATCAGCAACAACGCCGACGCGGCAGGACTCGCGCGTGCGGCGGATGCCGGGATCGCACATCTCGCGCTGCCGCACCCAAGCCGAGCCGCGTTTGCCGTCGCGGCGGATGCGGCGTTGCGGCAAAGCGGCGCACAACTTGTCGCGCTTGCCGGCTTTATGCGCATCCTCGACGACCGCTTTGTCGCGGCGTGGCAGGATCGGCTCGTCAACATCCACCCCTCGCTGCTGCCGGCCTTTCCCGGCCTTCGCGCGCAGCGCCAGGCGCTTGACGCCGGCGTCAAGATCGCCGGCTGCACCGTGCATTTCGTCCGCCCGGCGGTCGACAGCGGGCCGATCATCGCGCAGGCGGCCGTGCCGGTGCATCCCGACGACGACGAAGAACGCCTCGCGCGACGGATCCTCGCCACCGAGCACCGCCTCTACCCGATGGTGGTGCGGCTCTACGCCGAAGGACGGCTGCGCATTGCCGGCGACCGGGTCGAAATCCTCGGCGCGGCGGCGGCGCCGGGCGCCCTGTTCAATCCGCCGCCATCGCGCTGATTCAGCGGCTTGCCTCGCAGCTCGATTTGGCTATACCTCGCGGCGGCGATACGGTGAGTGCGAGGCGCACATGACAGCAATCGATCCGGAATACCAGCGGCATCGCCGAACCTGGATCGGCTTTACCCGGTTCATCAGGATTGCGCTGGCGGTGATTGTGGTGATCCTGATCGGGTTGGCGATCTTCCTGGCGTGATGCGGGCGGCGGGCAATCTGATACCGGCGCCGACGTGATCGGCCGGTCAGGTGCAGATTTCGATCGCCGCGAAGAAGAACCCGATCTCCTGCGCCGCCGTCTCGGGCGAATCGGAGCCGTGCACCGAATTGGCTTCGATCGAGAGGGCAAAGTCTTTGCGGATCGTGCCGGGCGCCGCCTTGGCGGGATCGGTGGCGCCCATGACCTCACGGTTCTTCGCGACCGCATCCTCGCCTTCCAGCACCTGCACGACGACTGGCCCCGAAATCATGAAGTCGACGAGGCTCTGGTAGAACGGCCGCTCGGCATGCACGGCGTAGAAGCGTTCCGCGATGTCCCGGCTGAGGCGCAACCGCTTTTGTGCGACGATGCTGAGGCCGCTCTCTTCAAAGCGCTGGTTGATCGTGCCGGTCAGGTTGCGCCTTGTGGCGTCCGGCTTGATGATCGACAGCGTGCGCTCGACGGCCATGATTACTCTCGCAAGGCGGCAGAAAGGGGCGGGTTATAGCTGCGGCTCCGCGCGCCGGCAACCGCCGCGGGCCGTTGCTTTGCGCCGACCCTCGATCGCGGCGGCGGGAAGCCGAGCCGATTAGACCTGCGCGTGCACCATCGAGTTCTTGCCGTCGAGGGCCGGCATGATCTCCTCGGCGAAGGTGCGCAGGTGCGCGACCGAGGCGCCGGGTGCGGCGAACAGCACATTCTCGACACCGCCTGCCTGCAGCCGCTCCAGTTGCGCGATGATTTCCTCCGGCGTGCCGAGCAGCGGCGCGTCGTCGAGTTCGAACGCGTCGGGATCGTCGCTGATGTGATGGTAGCGCTCGGCGCCGGGGCCGCGCGCCAGATCGCCGATGTTTTTCAGCACCTCGCGACGGGTGACGACGGCGCGCCGACGCTCTTCCTCGTTATGGACGATCTGCAACCCGCGCGTGACGCCGACCATCATCGGGTCGTACCGGCGGCCGATTGCCGTGCATTCCTCGCGGAAGAGGCGCACGCGATCGATGATCGCGGCCGTCGGGGCGATCTGATCCAAGAGCAGGTGATAGCCTTCGCGCGCCGCGCGACGGATCGATTCGGCGCTGCCGGCGCCCATCCAGAACGGCGGATGCGGCCGTTGGATCGGCGCCGGCTCGACGACGATGTTGTCGTAATGCCACCACGTGCCGTCGTAGGAAAACCGGCCCTCGCTGGTCCACGCCTGGCGGATCACGTCGATCGCCTCGTCGAAGCGCGCCGTCGCCTCGTCCTGCGGGATGCAGAAGCCGGAAAACTCGTAAGGCCGGTAGCCCTTCCCGACGCCGAAATCGAGCCGCCCATTGGACAACAAATCGAGCGTCGCGGCCTGTTCGGCGACCAGCACCGGGTTGTGCCACGGCAACACGACGACGGCGGTGCCGAGGCGGATCGTCGAGGTGCGCGCGGCAAGATATGACAACAGGTTGAGTGAGGCCGAGACTTGGCCGAACCCGGTAAAATGGTGCTCGACCAGGAAGACGCTGGAAAACCCGAGCTCCTCTGCCCTGACGACGTATTTGATAAAGTCCTGGTAGCCGTCGCTGTCGCCGGCCGCGCCGCCGCGCGCCCGCGCGCCGCCGAACAATCCGAATTTCATCCATGCCCTCCTGTCAGGCGGCATTCAGCTTTGAGTCGAGTCTATCTTCTCGATAGCGCCGGGTCGAGGCCGATGCGGTGCCGTCGGGATGCCTTTGGCGACCGGCACGGCCAACCATAGCCCGGCCGCTTCGCCACAATTGTTTGCCGCGGCGCGCCTCGCTATCTTTTTGTGATGCTCTAACGAGGGTGAGCCGATGGGTAAAAACACCGGAGAAGGACATCGCGTTGGCTTTGTGAAAAATCGCGTCCAGATTCGTAATCCGCGCACCGATCGCTGGATAAAAGTCGATACTAAGACCGGGCGCATTATCGACCAGAAGAAGACAAGAGAACCCTACAAGGGCATCAGGCAGAAGTAAGTGGCTATCGTTTTCTCTCCGGTCGACGGTAAAGAATTAGACAGCCATTACGCGCCGAGGCCAAGACACGCGTTCCTGATGCTGCACTCGGGGGACGCGGTGTCGGCGATCGAGCAGGAAATGGCCACGGCGGTCCGGGCCTCACTGACGGACCTTCGGTTCATTCCGATCGCAGCGACCGACATCCCCGCCACGGGAGATTTCCTTAGTAAAATCGTTGATTTGATCCGCGGCTGCGGTTTCGGCGTCGCGATATATTCCGATCAAACGCCATCAAGGACACTCGGCAACATCTTTTTCGAGATCGGAATCAGCCATTTACTGGGAAAACCGGTACAACTCCTGGTCGCCGGGCGGAATCCAACTCCGTCCGACTTCGTCAGAACCGAGTGGCTGCCATATGATCAAGCGGATCGCAATGCGAGCATTGCTAAGTTGCGAGACAGTCTGAAAGCGATCGAACAGCAGGCGGAGCAGTTCTTTAAGCTGGGTGAAGTCATGATGGAGGCAGACGTTATCGACTACGAACTCGCATTCGAACGGTTCAAGCAGGCGGTCCTGATTTCCGGGCATGAGGAGGCGCGCCAGCGAATCGCTTTGCTTGCCGGGCAACTCGGATCATCGAGTGCCACCCAAAGCAGCATGGCAAATCACCGGCAGCGGTTGAGAGGCACGATCGGCCACTTCCTGCGGCTGTTGCCATGACGGGCTTTTGCCCGCTTATCGCGGATCAGCCGGCGCCGCTTCCGGCGGCGACGATCGCGCGCGGCGGATCCTGCCAGCGGCATTCGGCGATCGCAAAGCCGCCGTCGCGCATCGCCGCGAGATGCGGCTCGACGCCGCCGAAGAACAAATCCTCCTCGATGAACCAGCCGCCGGGGTTGAGAAGATCGCGGATGGCCCGGTAGCAGGCGAAAATCTGCGGGTCGTCACGCAGGTTGTGCAACGCGATCGCCGAGACGGCGAGGTCGAACTTCCCGCCGACCTGCGCCGCCCATCCGGGATCGGTCAGGTCGCAGGTGACGAAGCGCAATTGCCCGGCGCGCGCCGCGAGCCGGCGTCGCGCATCGGCCAGCATCGGCTCGGAATAATCCTGCAGCGTGATCTGCGCCTGGGGAAACACGCCGAGCAGTTCTTCGGTTACCGCGCCGTAGCCGGCGCCGACATCGAGCACCGCGAGGCGCGCGTCGCGCGGGAACGGCGCCGCCCCCAGCATCTCCCTGAGGCGCGGCCGGCGCACCGGGTCGCGCGCCTCGTCATGCGCGATCCAGTCCGTGACATAGTCCTGCGAATGCCAATCGTGCGGCCGCTCCAGGCGGAACCCTCTGTCAGACGGCATGGCGAACCCTCCCTGTCTCAAGCGTTTCGCGCGGCCAGGATCGCGACCGGATAGGCGTAGCGAAGTCGGCGGTTGCGGTCGCGATGCACGGGGATGCCATGCGCCGCCTCGCTCATCGCTTCACGCCGGGATGCGCACCGGCAGCGAGCGGATGCCGTGGATGAAGTTGGAATAGACGCGCCTCGCCGGCCCCATGACCTCGATGACCGGGTAGCGCCGCATGATCTCTTCCCACAGAATGCGCAATTGCAGTTCGGCCAGCCGGTTGCCGACGCAGCGGTGGATGCCGAAGCCGAACGACAGATGCTGGCGCGGCCGTTTGCGATCGATGATGAACCGGTCCGGTTCCTCGATCGCCTCGGGGTCGCGGTTACCCGAGACATACCACATGACGACCTTGTCGCCTCGTCTGATGGGCTTGCCGCCGAGTTCGGCGTCGGCCAGCGCGGTGCGGCGCATGTGGATGACCGGCGACACCCAGCGGATGATCTCCGGCACCATGCTCTCGATCAGCGCCGGGTTGTCGCGCAGCTTCCGGTATTCCTCGGGATGCTCGTTCAAGGCCATCAGCCCGCCGGTCATCGAGTTGCGCGTCGTGTCGTTGCCGCCGACGATGAGCAGCGACAGATTGCCCATGAACTCGCGGAACGGCAGGGCGCGCGTCGCATTGCTGTGCGCCAGCATCGACAGCAGGTCGAATTTCGGCGGCAGCTGCGCGCGTTCGGCGAAGAGCTTGCCGAGCGCCTCGGTCATCTTGGTCAATTCGGCGAATTTTTCCTCTTCCGAATGGACCGGCGATTCCGGCGAGCGCACATCGGCGATCACGACGTCCGACCAATAGGTCAGCTGGCGCCGCTCTTCCCACGGGTAATCGAACAGCGTCGCCAGCATCATCGTCGTCAACTCGATCGACACCCGGTCGACCCAGTCGAACGTTTCGCCGCGCGGCAAGTCGTCGAGCACGCGGCAGACCCGCTCGCGGATCAGCCCTTCCATGTTGGCGAGGTTGGAGGGCGCGACCGCGGGGCTGACGGTGAGGCGCTGCGCGTCGTGCTTCGGCGGGTCCATCGCGATAAAGCTCTGCCGCTCCAGCCCCTTCGGCGGGTCGAGGATCGAGATCGCGGCATTCGAGGAATAGACCTGATGATTGATCTCGACCTGCATGATGTCCTTGTATTTCGTCACCGACCAGTACGGCCCGTAGGGGCTCTGCGGGCAGTAATGCACCGGGTCCTCGCGCCGCAGCCGCGCGAAATAGGGATAATAATTATCGTTCTGGTAGAACCGCGGGTCGCTCATATCGAGCGTGTCGAGCGCGAGCGTGTCGATGTCGCCGGCAGGCGGGGCGTCGAGCGGTGCCATAATCGCTACTCTCCGAGGGATGCCGCGCGAGAGGCTACGCCCGCCGCCCGTCGCTGTCAAAATGGCGCAAGGCGGGGGCGCGGCCGCTGCGGCGCGGCGGTATGTTCGCGCAACCGCGGAAGGAACAACGGATGCCGGCGACCATCGTGAATAACCTCCCTCTGTTCGGCCACGCGCGGCTGGCCGATTTCCGGCTTGCCCCCGGCGTCGATCACCTCAACCACGGCTCGTTCGGCGCGGTGCCGCGCGGCGTGCTCGACCGGGTGCAGGAGTGGCAGCGCCGCATCGAAGCCGACCCCGACACGTTCTTTCGCAACGACCTCTTCGGGCTGCTCCGCGGCGCGGCGGAACGGGTCGCCGCGTTGCTCGGCGGGTGCGGCCAGGATTGGGCCTTTGTCGAAAACGCGACAACCGGTCTCAATGCGGTCATCGCCTCGCTGCGCCTCGAACCCGGCGACGAACTCTTGTGCCTGTCGCAGGTCTACGGCGCGGTCGGCAATGCGCTGCGCTATTACGCCGAGCGCGCCGGCGCGCGGGTCGTCAGCGTCGCGGTGCCGGTGCCGTTGGTCGATCCGGCGCCGCTGTTGGCGGGCATCGCGGCGGCGCTCGGACCGAAGACGCGTCTCGCGCTGTTCGACCACATCGTCTCGGGCAGCGCAGCCGTGTTGCCGGTCGCCGAGATGGCGGCGCTGTGCCGGGAACGCAACGTGCCGGTGGCGATCGACGGCGCGCACGCGCCGGGCCAGATCGCGCTCGACGTGCCGGCGCTCGCCGTCGACTGGTATGTCGGCAACCTGCACAAATGGGCGTTTGCGGCAAAGGCCACCGCCGTGCTGTGGTGCGCGCCGGAGCGTCAGGCGGCGCTGCACCCGACCGTCATCTCACATTATTTCGGTGACGGCTTTCCGGCCGAGTTCGAGTGGACCGGCACGCGCGACCCGTCTTCCTGGCTCGCCGCGCCGGCAGCGCTCGATTATCTC
>Ga0335075_10019150_pt1 | contig 10134 bp, 8 predicted proteins | sample Lox_Sample_24_FD_206723 | JGI IMG/M metagenome (GOLD analysis project Ga0335075, IMG submission 206723) | Soil microbial communities from Loxahatchee National Wildlife Refuge, Florida, United States - Lox_Sample_2.4 | ecosystem: Environmental > Terrestrial > Soil > Wetlands | place: USA: Florida... | reverse complement strand
TGTTCGGCACCAGCGCCGTTCCGGTTCGCGCCCGGGCGGTCGCCCGCGGCCAATGGGGGTCGGTCAGCAACCAAGCGTTGGCCCTCAACCTGACGACCCCGGTTGGAGTCGGCGTCGGCGGCAATGGGACGTCAACCAATGTTAACATCAACGGCGGACTGCTGGTCAACTCCAATTCCAGCACTGCGGTCACTGTAGCGCCCGGGGCAAGTTTGACAGCCGCATCGCTGAACCTTAACAGCGGCGGCGGCGGTCTGCTGGGTGTGGTCGGTTCCCTGCTCGGTGGGCTGCTGGGCTTGCTGGGGGGACTTCTTGGCGGCGGAGGGGGAGGAGGCGGCAGCTCCTCGCCGGCGCCCGTCAATTATGGCTTGGTGGTGCCCGATCCGCTCCGCTTGCTGCCGCCTCCCAGTTCGGCCCAACTTCCCACGCAAAGCACATCGACCCTCAACATAACCAGCGGTTCCGTCAGCTTGTCTCCCGGCGTCTACGTCGGCGGCATCAACGTCAGCAACGGCGCCAGCGTCACGCTTACTCCCAACGCTAACGGCACACCGGGCATTTATTTCCTGGAGGGCGGCGGCTTGAACGTCTCCGATACTTCCAGCCTAACGATGGCGGCCGGCACCACAGCCGGCGTCATGATCTACAACAACTGGCAGAGCAGCAGCGACGCCATCAATCTCGAGGGCAGCGGCAGTTTGGTTCTAACGCCGCCCAGCAGCGGCGTCTACCAAGGGTTGACCATCTTCCAGCAACGCGGCACGCTAACCAATCCTGCTCCCACTCTGACCATTAGCGGCTATGGCAATGTCAACATCACGGGGACCATTTATGTCGCCTATGGCAACGTTACCCTGGAGGGAAAGCGAAAGAATAAGAATAACAACGCGGGCGGGCAGATCATCGCCGACACTGTAAGCGCCAGCGGCGACGGCACGTTCGACGTCAATCCCAACGGACAACCCACTGCCAATATGCGCACCTTGGGTTTGGTCGAATGATCCGATCAGTGCCGATCAAAGCGCCTCTCATTTCCAGGTAGTGGCTTGTTGTTCGGCACGCTGGCAGCGTGCCCTACGGAGGGCACGCTGCCAGCGTGCCGAACAATAAGCCACTACTCATTTCCACACCCCGCGAGGATGTCGTTGTTCGCGCCCCGTTGCCGCGCCGGAGTACGCATGAGTAAAATAATACATCGGGAGACAACGGCGCCTCTCGCCGTTGAGTATTCGATAGAAGTTCATTCGGCCCGTTTCACGAAAACACCTACCCATGTCCGCATCGCAGAGAGGCAGCGAAGTCGGCATGAACCTGTCCATCGTCAAAAAGGGTCTGATCCTGGCAGCTATCCCTTTTGTCACACAGCTGCTCTTTCTGGCGGTGATGTTCAAAATGCGACGGGACCAGCTGCATGCCCAGCAGCTGGCCCTTCACAGCAAGGATGTCATCGCCCGGACGGAAGGGGTCTTTCGCCTTGTCCTGGAAGGGCGAGCCGCGGTCAGCAGCCTGGCCCTGACCGGCGGTCCCGGATTCATCTACGCTTGGGAAAAATCGCGGCGCGAGGCGGCGGATCAGCTCCGCATCCTGCGCGATCTTGTCAGCAATGATCTGGCGCAACAGGCTCGAATCGATCGAATCATTCGGCAAACCGAGGAAGCATTGGCGCGGCTGGAGACCATCGTTCAGATGGCCCGACAGCTGAAAACCCGTAACAAAGCCGTGGCCGCCCTGAGTGAACGATGGGCGCTACTCTTTGTGGACGATCTGCGGTTCGAGGTCGATGATTTACTCAGGGACCAAGAGCGCCTCAACAGCGAACGGCAGAGGCTCCTCGAACGCGCCCGAGGTGAGGAGACATGGGCATTGGCCGGTGGCGCCGTGTTGGCTTTGTTTAGCACGGCCGTGCTGGCCTATATGTTCCGGCAAAGCATCGCCGCGAGGTTGGCCGTGCTTCTGGAAAATGTCCGCCATTTGGCTGCCGGCGAACAATTGGCCAAGCCGCTGGGCGGCCACGATGAATTGGGCCGCCTCGATCGCGTCTTTCACGAGATGGCCAGCGTTCTGGCTCAGAAAGATCAAGAAAATGAACTGTTTGTCTACAGCGTCTCGCACGATCTGCGTTCGCCGCTCGTCAATTTGCAGGGCTTCAGTCAGGAATTAGTGCTGGTTTGCCAGGATCTCCGCCGCATCGTCGCGGAAAGCGATGTCCCGACGGCCGTGCGTGCGCGCGTCGCCGCGCTGCTCGATCGCGATGCCAACGAGTCAATCCACTTCATCCAGACGGCGGTGAGCCGACTGGCGACGATCATCGACGCGCTGTTGCGCTTGTCGCGGATTGGCCGAGTGGTCTACGACTGGCAGCAGGTCGATGTCCGCGCCGCCGTGGAGCGCGTGGTTGCGGCGCTGGGAAACACCATCGCCCAAAAGGGAGCGCGGGTCGAGATCGGCGACTTGCCGCCGGCCTGGGGCGATCCAACAGCCATCGAGCAGATTTTCGCCAATCTTCTCAGCAACTCCCTCAACTATCTCGATCCCGCCCGACCGGGCATCATCGAGGTGGGCAGCGGACAAAGCGTGGTAAGCCTCGAAGACTCGGCCCATCCCACCAAAGGGGCCGTAGGATGGGCCGAGTCTTCTAGGTTTAGCGGGAATCCCGTGGGTAGCGACGATGGCCGCATCTATTACGTCAAGGACAACGGCCTGGGAATTGCTGCGGAGTATCTGCCGAAAATCTTCCTCGCCTTCCAGCGCTTGCACCCCACGGTCGCACCGGGCGAGGGCATTGGCTTGCCACTGGTCCGCCGCATAGTGGAACGACACGGCGGGCGGATCTGGGTCGAGTCGGCGGCGGGACAGGGCAGCACCTTTTTTGTGAGTTTGCCGGAGCAGCCGCATAGCGGAGCAATGAACGTTGCCGCGCGGAACGCGGCAACGAAAGATGGGTCAGGAGCATGGGTTTCCAAACAGGGAGAAAACAGCATATGGCAGCGGAGCCGATCAGCATAGTTTTGGCCGAAGACGACGACGGACATGCGACGTTGATCCAACGCAATCTGCAACGAAGCGGCGTCGTCAACGGCTTTTTCCGCGTCAAGGATGGCCAGGAAGTCCTGGATCTCATTCGCGGAGAAGGCAGTTTTGCCGGTCAACCGCCGCGCGGCAGCGTCTTGTTGCTGCTGGACATCAACATGCCGCGCGTGGACGGCGTCGAAGTGTTGCGCCGTCTCAAGGCCGACCCGCGCACCAACGCCATACCCATTATCATGCTGACGACCACCGACGATCCGCGCGAGATCGAGCGCTGTTATCAGCTCGGGTGCAGCGTGTATGTAACCAAGCCGGTGGAATACAGTGCCTTCATCGAGGCGATCAACCGCTTGGGATTGTTCTTGCAAGTGGTCCGCGTGCCGGCCGCCGGGCCCGCCGTTTAGCCGCGAGCCGTAGGCGAGCGCGGTCGCGCTCGCCTACGGCTCGCGGCTAAACGAAGTTTCCTGGGACAAGCTCTAGGGAGAAGAAATGGATCGCATCCCGCATGCCACTCTGCTGATTGTCGAGGACGATCTCGGCCTCGCACGCTTACAGCAACGGCGGCTAGAGCGTGCGGGCTATGCCGTGCTTCTCACGGCCAATGCCGAGGAGGCCGCTCAGCGCGCCCAGCAGGGTGACATTGATCTGCTCATCCTCGATCAACTTCTGCCCGGCGGCGTCAGCGGTCTGGAGCTGTATCGGCGCATTCGCGCGGCCAACCTGGACGTGCCGGCCATCCTCGTGACCGGTCTACGGCAAGACGAGCTGTTGCTTCAAGCGCTCCGCGCCGGCGTCCGCGATTTCGTCTTCAAAACGCCGGAATATCTCGATTATCTTCTGCCCGCCGTCGAGCGCGTCCTCAAACAGGTAAGCACCGAACGCCAACTTGTCGAGTCACGCGCCCATGCGCGCGAGGCCCTGTATCGTCAACACGAACTGGAAATCGAAATCGTTCAGCGCAAACGGGCCGAGGAAATGCTGAAAGAGGCCGATCGCCGCAAGAATGAGTTTTTGGCCATGCTCTCCCACGAGCTGCGCAACCCGTTGGCGCCCATCCGCAACTCCATCCAAGTTCTCCAATTGCGGATGCCGAATCAAGAAGCCCTTACCGGCCCCTTGGAAGTGATCGATCGCCAGGTAAAGCAGCTGGCCGGACTGGTGGACGATCTGCTCGACGTGGCCCGTATCACCCACGGCCAAATCAACCTGCGCAAGCAAACGCTGGAGTTGGCGGAAGTGGTGGCCCAAGCCGTGGAAACGAGCCGGCCCCTCCTGGAAGCGCGGCGGCATCGCTTCGACTGCTGCCTGCCGGACGAGCCGATTTTCGTCGAGGCCGATCCCACTCGACTGGCGCAGGTGATCCTCAACCTTCTCAACAACGCCGCCAAGTACACAGAGGAGGGCGGATATATTAACCTGAGTGTCGAGCGGCAGGACGATGAGGTTGTCCTGCGCGTCCGCGACAGCGGCATAGGCATCTCCCCCAACATGCTGTCGAAGATCTTCGAGCTGTTCACTCAGGGCGAACGCACGCTGGACCGCTCCCAGGGCGGCCTGGGAATCGGTCTGACCCTGGTGCGCCGTTTGGTGGAGCTTCACGGCGGCACGGTTCGTGCCTTCAGTGAGGGACTCGGGCGCGGCAGCGAGTTCGTGGTCCGCCTGCCGATCCTGCAAAGTAGCGGTGAGTGGCGACCAGCCGGAAGCGACGGCAAGGCAACCGTCGCTAACGCTTGCGGTTCGTCGCCCCTTGCCCCTCCCCGCCGCATTCTCATCATTGATGACAACCAGGACAGCGCCGACAGTTTGGCCATACTGCTGCACATGCTCGGTCATGAGGTTCGGGTCGCCTATGACGGCGAGTCCGGCTTGCTTCTTGCGGAAGAGTTCTCGCCGGATATTATGTTGATCGACATCGGTTTGCCGCGGCTGAGCGGTCTGGAGGCGGCGCAGCGGATTCGTCACGACCTCGGTTTGCGCGACGCTTTATTAATTGCCATGACCGGCTATGGCCAGGAGGAAGACAAACGTCGTTCGCGCGAAGCCGGCTTCAACGCTCACTTGGTCAAGCCAGTGGATTTCAGCGAATTGCAAGCGCTGATGAAGCGCTTCGAGCCAGCGGCGGCGAGAAACTGAAAAATTGCCTATGTTCAATCGATTGGCGACCAGCGCGATGCGGCGACTGAGCAGCCGGCCCTCCTTTCAAATCCACGGCAAGGCCCGCGGCGAGAATATCTGGCGCGTCGTCGGCGTCTATGCCACGCACCGCCGCGACGGCGATAGCCGTTGGCCGGCTTATCTTTTCCGCGGCACCTGCATCACCTGGACGGCGGAGATCATCGCTGTCGGTTGGGATTTCGCCGAGGATGTGCTGCGCGAGCAGATGAGCGAGCCGGCATCGCGCGATCGTCCGGTGGAAGTCGCCGCCGGGCGCATCCGCGATCCTCATAGCCGTGCTGCCGCGGGAGCGTCGCCTTTTGCCAGTGCCAGCGAGGTGCTGGCCCACGAGTGCGGCCACACTTGGCAGATGCTGCGTCTGGGCGTACTGTATTGGCCGATTGGCGGCGCTTTTACCCTCTTTCGTGAAGGGCCGCACTGGTGGAACCGCTTCGAAAACCAGGCCAGTGAAATCGGACAGTTCGGCGGCATCGTCAACGGCTCCGTCTGTGATGAGCTAATGCGGCGACTATCTGAGCCGCGACTGTAAGGGAGCGGCGAGCAGGGTTGCATCAGAGCCCTGAGATTGGGCGAGACAATCTGAACTGTGACCGCCCCAGACTCCTCCATTAATCGTCCTGCGCGGACGGTATTCTTTCCGATAAGGTCCAACGTGCTTCGGGGAACCGTGCATACAACCGCTGAAGCGCGGCCTCGGCTGAGTTTCGTGAAGCAAAAAAGAGCTTTACTCCCGAAGCTGTTTCGATGCCTCCTTCCTGCACCATCGCGTTGTGAATCGCTTGCGAGTCTACCCCGTCGCGCACATGCGGATAGATGGAGAACGGGAACAAACCTTTTGCATCCGCTTCATCCCAGGTCAGTCCGCTGGCCATGGCCAGATGTGGACCTTTCGGATCATCCCGATGCTCTTCATCGTATTTCTGATAAGCTTCAAGAATTATGCTTGCTCTTTGCCGAGTTGGGATGAACCTCCACTCGGACCAGACCACAATGGCGAAGAATTTCTTGGTGTCTTGGATGGAATTCTCAAAAATCAAAGGCTCCCCCTGCTCGCCCTCACGAGATAGTTCCCGAGCAATTTTTTCAACCAGCCGTTCTCGTTCGGCTACGGGAGGCACAGGCTGTTGGGGAACGACCGGCATCTTTCACTCCTCTACAGGTTGGGGTATTCCGTCAAAAACCATTGAGCGGCCGCCCGAACGTCAGCCGCGTCTGAAGCTGTTGAGGACAGTTGATGATAGCGCATGCTTGGCACCCAGACCCGTTCAATTACGTCTTTGTTGGAACCAAGATCCAGGCTGAATGCGGACGGATATGGGCGGCCAAGAATGCCTGTCCGAAAGAAAATCAGCCATCGGGCCCAAGCATCTAAGTCGTGCGGCCGTGCTTTCTTCTTGCTGGAGAGCACGTATTCCGCGATCCACTCTTCCACAATGGGTCGCTGATCTTCCACCGGATCCGTGGCTCCGAGGCCGAAGAGTTTGTATCCCGCCGCTTTAAGCAACATTTCCGCAACGTAGCCATGAAGATAGATGGCACCGCCATAGAAACCATCGTTCGCCAAGGACACCCCCTCGTCGAACCGCTGCCGCGCTGCCCGCTCGAATTCAGCAATCGTGTCTGCCCCGTACAGAGCCGCGCTGGGTGGAGGCATGGGTATCTTCTCATTATCTCCCCAACAGATTATCCCTTGGCAACTTCGGCCATCAATTCCTCCGTCATGTTCAAATCTGTGTAAACGTTCTGTACATCATCGTGGTCGTCGAGCGCCTCGTGTAGGCGGATGACCTTCATGGCGATTTCCTTGTCCGCGTCGATGGGCGCCTTGGGCAGCTGGCTGATCTCGGCAACCACCGTCGCAATGTTGTTTTTTTGCAGCGCTTCCTGCACCTTATTGAAGACGGTGGGATCGCAGGTGATCTCGAAGCTGGTTCCCGAACGTTTCATGTCGTCGGCGCCGGCGTCCAGGGCAACCCCCATCAAGGTGTCCTCATCGACGGCATCGGCGTTGAGGCTCAACAGACCCTTGCGCTCGAAGCGGAAGGCAACGTTGCCGGCGCTGCCCATCTTGCCGCCGCCGCGCTCGAAAATCTTGCGGATCTCGCCGGCGGTGCGATTGCGATTGTCGGTGACGACATCGACCAGGAAAGCGACGCCGCCGGGACCGATGCCTTCGTAGGTGATCTCCTCGAAGGTCAGTCCCTCCATTTCGCCGGTGCCGCGCTTGATGGCGCGCTCGATGTTGTCCTTGGGCATGCTGACTTGCCGCGCCTTGTCGATGGCGTAGCGCAGCTTGAGGTTCATAGTTGGGTCGCCGCCGCCGTGGCGCGCGGCGATGATGATGGCGCGGCTGAGCTTGCTCCACAGCTTGCCGCGCTTGGCGTCGATGGCCCCTTTTTTGTGCTTGATAGTGGCCCAATGGGAATGACCGGACATGGGTTCTCCTTCATAGATGCGGTTACTACCAGCCCGGAGCACCAGCGACGGGCTATTGCCCCCGTCGCTGGCGCTCCAAGCTAGTTGAGGTGTTTCAGTTTCTCCTTGATCTCCCGATAACGTTCATCGTGCCGGCGATGGCCGCCCGACTCGTACAACTCGATGGCCTTCCCCCAGGCGCTGCCGGCTTTGTCGATCTCCTTGAGACGAAAATACACGTCGCCGAGATGGTCCCAGACCACTGGGTCATCGTCGCCGACCGGCAGCGTCGTGGCCTTTTCCAGTTCGCGGCGAGCGCCTTTCCAGTCGCCCTTGCGGAACAGCACCCAACCCAGACTATCGACAAACGCGGCGTTGTCGCGGTCGCTGTCCAGACCTACGCGCGTCAGGCTGTTGCGCTGCCGCTTGTCCAGCTCCAGGGCGCGACGAATCCGCTTCTCCGCCTCGTCCAGCTTCTTGTTCTGGTCGGCCCAGAGGTAGGCCAAGTCATTGTTGGCCGTGGCGTCGTCGGGATCGTCCTTGAGAATCAGCAACAACTGCTCCTCGGATTTGTCGTACTGCTGGGCGGCAGAATAAATCGCCGAGAGCAGATAGCGAACCTTATGAACGTCTCCCGATTGATTATACTCTTTCAAAAGCGCCTGGCACTCGGCGATGGCCTGTTGATGGCGTTCGGCCAGCGACAACAGTTGAGCACGCTCAAGCCGGCAGCCCAATTTGTGTTCCGGGCCGGCTGTCTGCACCGCTTCGTCGGCGGCGGCCAGCGATTCGCGGACGCGGTTCAGCCCCATGTATGCGGAAGCCAGCTCGCTGAGGAACAGCACGCGGTTGGTGTTCTGGGCCTTCTGCAAGCCGTGCTGGCACACCTCGATAATTTCTTGGTTCTTATGGGCCAGCCTCAACACCGACAGCAGACCGCTGTAGATCTTAGGTTCGTTCTTGCTTCCCACTCTCAGGCAATGGCGGTACAGTTTCTCGGCGTCCTCGTATAGCCGCACTCGGCCGGCCAGTTCGGCCAGCATCGCCGAGGTGGAGAAGCACAATTTGGCCCCCGAACTCAAACGGTGCGCCGCGGCCGGCAGCAGAAGTTTGACCAGGCCGGCATCTTCACGCAGCACCAGAACCATGGCCCGCGCATGCACAGCCTCTCGCTGGGCCGCTTCGCGCTGCATTTCGTCCATCTTTTCTTTCTTGCCGCTGTCGTCCTCGCCAAAGGCCTTGCCGATTGCATCATCCAGCTCGGCCAACATGCGTTCCGCGCCGCCATTATACTGCTTGTAGAGTTGAAACAGGCCGCGATAAACTTCCGCCGTCGGCGCTTGCTTGAGCAGATTGTGATAGATCGGCTCGGCACGATCCACCTGGCCGGCCTTGCGATACTCGCGCGCCAACAGCAGTTGCAGCGTCTGATTGTTGCGATCCGCCGACGCCGATCGCTCCAGCGACGGCAGGATGTCATCCGGGCGTCCGAGCTTCTTTTGCAGCTTGATGCGCAGCTCGTAGCCTTCCATGCCCTGCGGCTGCGAACGCAAGTATTGCTCGATTAGCTCCAGCGCCTTGTCCAGCTCGCCCTGCGAGACGTACACCTCGGCCAGGTTGAACGCCAGCCGCGCCGAACGCAGCGGATCTTTTTTCAGTGCCGCCTGAAACTCCTCGATGGCCTGAGAGGTTTTTTTGGATTGGAGGTAGAGCTTGCCCAACCGTTCGTGGGTCTCGGCCCCCTGCGTCACGATCTCGTCGCGGTTGTACGGTCCTTGCTCCATCAGCGCCGCCGGGTTGTCGAGAATGGTCAGCACTTCGCGCAGGGCTTTCTCGGCCTTGTCCAACTCGCCGGCATCTTCCTGCAACATGCCGAGATCGTAAAAGACCTGAGCGCGGACCTCCAGACGATCTTTCAGCCCCGGACATTTGGATGTGCTCGTGAGGACGGCGATGGCTTCCTTGTTCCGGCCCAACACGCGCAGCTGCCGGGCATAACGGTAGCCGGTCTCGTAATCGCTCGGCTCCAACTCCAGAACGCGCCGGCAACAGGCCAGGGCGTCGTCGAGGCGATCCAGGGCGAAATACAGCGGGATCAAGGTGCGTTGGATGGACGCCGAGTCGGGATCGAGCCGCTGCGCTGCCTCGTAGGTGCGCATCGCTTCGATAAGGCGATTTTGATGCTCCAGCGTCACGCCCCGGGCGTACAGCTTGACCGCTTCCAGATGGTCCAGCTCCTGGCGCGTGGCCGGCTTGATGGGCACGTGGCGAGCGGGCGGATCGACGTCGGCCGTCTGGGCCGGCAGCGGCGCCAGAACCGCGAACAGCAGAACGCCGCCCAGGGACGAAGCAACGAGCCGCAACATGGTTACCGTTCCTCCCACTGTTCTCCCACCTGCCCGCAGCGCCAGCCAGGGATTCCGTATCCGAGCCGGCGCGGTGGGATTGTACACGGATCAGGCAAGATTTCCTAGCGGGGATTGGCGCTGCGATCGAACATGGGGGCGAATGCCATCG
>Ga0335075_10019149_pt1 | contig 10134 bp, 8 predicted proteins | sample Lox_Sample_24_FD_206723 | JGI IMG/M metagenome (GOLD analysis project Ga0335075, IMG submission 206723) | Soil microbial communities from Loxahatchee National Wildlife Refuge, Florida, United States - Lox_Sample_2.4 | ecosystem: Environmental > Terrestrial > Soil > Wetlands | place: USA: Florida... | reverse complement strand
CGCGGGCAGGGCCGCCTGGATCGCCGAGATCGACGGACAGCGGGCCGGCTGCATCTTCTGCGTCCCGGCAGACGGTGACGCCGGCGTCGCGCAGCTGCGGCTGCTGCTGACGCTGCCGTCCGCCCGCGGCCGCGGGGTTGGCGGCATGCTCGTCAGGACCTGCATGGACTTCGCCCGCCAGGCCGGCTACCCGCGGATGCGGCTGTGGACGCAGGACGTGCTCGCCGACGCCCGCCGCCTCTACCTGGCCAGGGGTTTCACGCTGATCGCTGAGGAGCCGCACCATAGCTTCGGCGCCGACCTGGTCGGCCAGACCTATCAAGCAGAGCTGGGCGCGCTCACGGACATGGCCGGATAGCGCATTCGCCCGGCCGCCGGCACCCACCCGCTATGACAGGATGCGCTGGTGAGCCTGCTGATCACCAACATCTCCGAGCTGGTCACGAACGCGCCACTGGAGGCTGTCAGCGTGGCCTCGCCCGGGCCGTTCGAGGCGATCGCGGACGCGGCGATCGTGCTGGATGGCGGCCGGGTGGCCTGGACTGGCATGGCGGCGGAAGCGCCAGCGGCTGACGAGGTCGTCGACGCCGCCGGGCGCGCCGTCCTTCCTGGCTTCGTCGACTCGCACACGCACCTGGTGTTCGCCGGTGAGCGTGGCGCGGAGTTCGCGGCCCGGATGGCAGGGCTGCCCTACAGCGCGGGCGGCATCCGCGGCACAGTCGCGGCGACCCGGGCTGCGAGCGACGATGAGCTGCGGTCGAACCTGGCCAGGCTGGCCGGGGAGATGCTGGCGCAGGGCACGACGACGTTCGAGTGCAAATCCGGGTACGGGCTGACGGTGGCTGACGAGGCGCGGTCAGTGGCCCTGGCCGGGGAGGTTACCCCGGAGGTGACCTACCTGGGCGCGCATGTAGTGCCGCCGGAGTTCAGCGGCGACGCCGCGCGGTACGTGGACCTGGTCTGCGGCGAAATGCTCGCTGCCTGCGCGCCGTCGGCCAGGTGGGTGGACGTGTTCTGTGAGGAGGGCGCGTTCGGCGCAGACGAGGCCCGCGCCGTGCTGGCAGCGGGCGAGGCCGCCGGGCTGCAGCCGCGGATCCACGCCAACCAGCTAGGCCCGGGTCCGGGCGTCCAGATCGCGGTCGAGGCAGGCGCGGCCGCGGCGGATCACTGCACGTTCCTGTCAGATGCGGATGTAGACGCGCTCGCGGCATCGGGCGGAACTGTCGCGACCTTGCTGCCCGGGGTGGAGTTCTCCACCCGATCGCCGTACCCGGACGCGCGCCAGCTCCTTCGGGCCGGCGTCACGGTGGCGATCGCGTCGGACTGCAATCCAGGCTCGTGCTTCACCTCCAGCATGCCGCTGTGCGTGGCGCTGGCGGTCCGGGAGATGCGGATGACGACGGCTGAGGCGGTCTGGGCTGCGACGGCGGGTGGCGCGCGTGCGCTGCGCCGCACCGACGTCGGGCATCTCGGCGTCGGGGCGCGGGCCGACCTGATCATGCTGAACGGGCCGTCGCACGCCTACCTTGCCTACCGGCCGGGCGTGCCGCTCATCTCCGGTGTCTGGCGATCCGGCGAGCGCGTCGCCTGAGCACGGCTCGGGGCTGTCACCTGGGGTAGGCCTATGCCCACCGCAGGTGTGGGACTTGACCCATGGCGCGGCTGACCGTGGCTGAGGGAGGCTGGGCCTGAGGGTACCGCCGGGGGCAACGGGAGGTCACTATGCCAGTAATGCACCGGATCGGGTCGTCGCACTCGGCCCTTCTGCTCGGACTTGCGGTGCTCGCTGGCGCCTGCCTGATCGCCGTCTGGTTGCGGACCAGGCGGGACGACGAGACGAAGGGTCAACGGGGGCGCCTTCGGGAGCTCGGCTGGTGCGCGGCGCTAATCGTGCTGACCGTCATGGTGCTCAGCACGCTGCATCCGCTGCTAGCACGGAACAATCTGTCATGGCTGATAGTGGTAGCGATCGCAGCCGCGATCATCGTCATTATCTGGCCGGACCTCCCCGCCCGGATCGTGCCGGTCGCGCTCATGTTGTATGGCCTGTCCGGTTTCATAGTGGCGCGGGACTACACGTCCGCCGTCGCGGGCAGCTACGGGGTGACGCCGCTGGGCAGCCCCGGGACGCCCGGAAGCGGCTTCCGTGCCGAGCTGATCCTGCCGCAGGCGTACGCGCTGTTGCTCCTTGGCGGCTGGCTGGCGCTGCGGTCCACTGACCCGGTTCTCGTCAGGGTCAGGCGCCGGCTCGGGCCGGTAGCCCGTGCCCCGCTCGGCGATCAGCTGCGCACGCTGGCGCTGGTGCTGGTGGTGGCCGTTCTCGCCGGCCTGCTCGCGCCGCGCCTGTGGCTCGCGGGCGGGGCCGCGCTGATCTTGACTCCGGTCCTGTTGTGGGGCGTGCTGTACGTAATCAAGCGCTGGCCGGTGCGGGCGGCGCAGCTAACCACTGTGGGCCTGCTCTGCCTGGGGATCGCGGGCCTGGCGATCGTGGCGTTCTGGCAGACTAACTCGCAGCCCGCGTTCAAGGTGTTCAACCCCCCTTCGTCATCGCTGAAACCGCTACCCGCGCCATCGATACGCCGGTCCTTGCCAACTCCGCCTGCGCCTCCGTCCGCTTCGGCCTCGCCGGCCTTCAAGGGGCCGGCGATCAGCGCCGCCGCACCGTCCAAGAGCGCAGCAGCGCTCAAGTGCGCCGCACTGGTCCAGAGCGCTGCACCGGTCAAGGACGCATCAGGGGTCACGTGCCTGCGGTTCTTGCGGGTCCCACCACCCGCGCCCGCTGTGCCCGCCGCGCCCGCTGCGGACGCCGCGGACGTCGTCTGGGGCCAGGCATTGCCATACGGGGCGGTCCTCGTTGACAGCCAGGCCGCCGCCGACGCCGCGGGGGTGCAGGGCCTGGCCCTGCTCGCCCTCGGCACCTGGCTGGCTCCGCAGACGTTCCCGCTGATCCGGCGCAAGCTAGGCGGGGCTCCCGATCCAGAGCTCACCAGGCGCGTTGAGCGGCTGACGCAGAGCCGTGCGGTTGCGGTGGACACCGCCTCCGCCGACTTGCGGCGGCTGGAGCGGGACTTGCACGACGGCGCTCAGGCCCGGCTGGTGGCGCTGGGGATGAGTTTGCGGGCGGCTGAGCGGCTGATCCCGACCAGCCCGGATGCCGCGGTCGCGCTCGTGGCGGAAGCGCGGGAGACCTCGGTGAAGGCGCTGACTGAACTACGTGAGCTGGTCCGGGGCGTGCTGCCGCCGGTGCTAGCTGACCGGGGTCTTGCTGACGCTGTCCGGGCGCTGGCACTGGACAGCCCGCTGCACGTGCAGACCGACATCGACTTGCCCGGGCGGCTGCCGGCCCCGGTGGAGACCGCGTGCTATTTCGCGGTGGCTGAGTTGCTTACCAACGCGGCGAAGCACTCAGGCGCCAGGGACGCCAGGATCTCGATGTCCCATGCGGACCGGCTCCTGCGGATTGAGGTGACCGACTTCGGCCTGGGTGGCGCCGACCCGGCGATGGGCTCGGGGCTGGCAGGCGTGGAGCGGCGGCTGGCGACTTTCGATGGCATCCTGGCGGTCAGCAGCCCGGCCGGCGGCCCGACGATCGTGGTCATGGAGGTGCCGTGCGCGGTGTCCTCGCCGAGGACGTCTTCCTCCTGACCGGCGATCGAGAACGCTAGCCTGCAGGTAAAGCCGTGGTTACGGCCGGGCACGAGACGAGTTGCCACTGCCGGCAATCCGGCAGTGGCAACTCGATGCTCGTTGCCCCTTCGACCGCGAAATGGTCAGCGGTGCCGGTGATGGACGGTGACCGAGAACGACTTGGTCTTCAGGCCCCTGCCACCCTGCCACACCTCGAAGCCGGCCTGCACACTGATCAGCCACCACGACTTGCTGAGGTAGCCCCGGCCCACCGCGTTGGCCTCGAATGGCCGCAGGTCGAGATTGCTGACCGAGCTAACGCCGGAAGTCATCTCGTATGTGACGGTGCCGTAACTACCGGACCGCCCGCCGTAAAAGACGTCGTACTTGCGGCCGCCGATGCTGACGTTGCTGGCGACCTCGGATCCGTACGGGTGCTTGGGGCCGCGGTGGTTCAGCCAGACCATCAGCTCGAGGCCGTTCGCCAGCCCGCCCGTGGTGCGGCTCGTGTTGAACCAGATGTCGTAGGCAGCGTTATAGATGTTGCTGCCGCCGGGCTGGGCTGTACGCCAGTTCGAAGTCACCGTACCGGTACGGATCGTGGAAACCTGGATCGGCAAGCCGCTGCCGGACGTGCACGAGCCGTAGAAGCAGCCCTTGTAGATATTCGGGTAGCCGCCGGGCGCGCCGTCTTTGCCATTCGCGATCGAGGACTTCACCACCTTGAACTCGGCCTCGCCGGTGGTGGTAATACATTCCGGGGCGCCTGAGCCCCACTCGTTGTTGTCAACCGTGTAGGCGCCGCTACTAACGGATGTGGTCTGGGAGTTGCACAGCGTCGTCATGGCTGCCTCGGAACTGACGGCAGGCAAGATCACGGCCAGGAGGCCGCCCGTCAGCAGCAGAGCGGCCGACATTGCGGTGGTACGTGTGAGGGGGGTCATTCTCGCCTTTCGGGATGGCGGCCAACCGCACCTGGGCAGGGTGGGCTGGTCCCTCATGATGTGGGTAAGTCGGGAGCTTAGGGAAAATCCATGCCGAAATCACCGTACATACGATTGAGATTTGCCTGCGACAGTTGCAGGGCGCCTACCTACGCGGATTGGGGTAGGCGGGAGTAGCGGGGTGGCGCGAACGGGTAGCACGCTGCTGCCGCATGTCCGGGAGCACTGACACGCCGGGCGGCGACTACCGGGCTGTCAGCGGTCATTGAACGGCGCGTCGCGTACGGCGCCGATAGGGTGTCAGTGTGCGGAAGCGCGCGGATGTGCGCCAGAGCGTTCGCAAGAAGTTCGGGAATCTGCCTTGACCAGGGTTATCGTCGCCGAAGACCTCTTCCTGCTTAGGGACGGGCTGGTCCGCCTTCTTGAGGCGCACGGTTTCGAGATCGCTGCCGCCGTCGAAGATGCCCCCGGCCTGCTGACCGCCCTGATTAGCGAACGCCCGGACGTGGCGATCGTCGATGTCCGGCTGCCGCCTACGTTCACCGACGACGGGCTGCGTGCCGCGATCGAGGCACGCAGGCAGGTCCCCGGGTTGCCAGTACTTGTGCTGTCTCAGTACGTCGAGCAGCTGTACGCCCGCGAACTGCTGGCCGACAGGGGCGGCGGCGTCGGCTACCTGCTCAAGGACCGTGTGTTCAACGACGACCAGTTTGTCGATGCAGTGCGCACGGTCGCGGCTGGCGGCACGGTGATGGACGCCGAGGTCGTGAGCAAGCTGCTTGGCCGGCGGTCCAGGGAGGAAACGCTCGCCCGGCTGTCAGCCCGAGAACGCGAGGTGCTCGAGCTCATGGCGGAAGGCCGGTCGAACAGCGCGATCGCGCAGCGCCTGTCCGTCACCGAGAAGGCGGTCAGCAAGCACAGCACCAGCATCTTCACCAAGCTTGACCTGGTGCCGTCTGACGATGACAACCGCCGGGTGCTCGCCGTCCTCGCTTACCTGAACGGCTGAGGAAGGTTAGCGCAGGTAGCCGCCGCGGAACCGGATCAGCGGGTCGCCGGACTCGGCCACGTATGGCACCGCCGTCACCCTGGCGACCAGCACGACGTGATCACCGGCCGGGGTCCTGCTGCTTACCTCGCATTCGAGCGCGGCCAGCCCGCCGTCGGGAATCAGGGCGCCCGACTGGCTGCCGCGATGGTGGGGCACGTTCGCAAGCAGCAGCCGCGCGCTCGGACGTCCGGCGGCGGCGAACCGGCCGGCGAGCATCCGCTGCGACGCGGTGAGCAGCGTCACCGCGAATGCGGGCAGCCGCGCCAGCACCTCGGCCGGGTAGGACTCGGCCATCAGTGACACCAGGATGAGCGGCGGCTGTGTCGAGACGGGGCAGAATGCGCTGACCGTCGTTCCGATGTCATCCCTGCCATCGGCGATCGTCACCAGCGTGACAGCGCTCGGCCAGGCGCCCAGGGCCTCCGCGTAACCAGCCGGGAGCTGGTCGCTACCGGGCGGCATGGCGCGCCAGGCAGCGGCGCCGTGACCGAAGACCGCCCGTGCGAGCGAACTCGTTCCCGGTCATTCAAAAATCCAGTTGCCAGGCAGCATGAGCGGGCCGGCGGCGGACAGGCCCAGCCGTGTTGCGAGCTGCCAGACCGGGCCCCAGCTATCGGCGAGCAGGCTGGCTTCGGCGGCGTGGCTTTCGCTGGAACTGGCCGGCCGCAGCCGGTCAAGCGGGCGGACTCGCGGGTAGACGTGCACCGGCGCCGTAGCTGGCAGCCCTGCCCGGCGGCGCGCGATCGCGGTCGCACGCTCCACGCCGCCCAGCTCGTCGACGAGGCCGTTAGCGACCGCATCGGCCCCGGTCCATACCCGGCCCCTGGCTACTTGATGGACCTGCTCCTCCGTCATGCTGCGGCCGGTGGCGACCTTGCCGGTGAAGTCGGCGTAGATGTGGTCAAGCCACTCGTTGACCAGCGCCCATTCGTCTTCCGAGAACGGATGCAGCTGGGAGAACATCGCCGCGTGCGCGCCGTGGCTGATCAGGTCACTCGTCACGCCGGCCCGGCCGAGGGGAGCACCGAGCACCGGCTTGCCCGTGAGCACGCCGATCGAGCCGGTAACCGTGCCCGGCTGGGCCACGATCTCGTCGGCTGCCATCGAGATGTAGTAGCCGCCCGAAGCGGCCACGTCGCCCATGGACACAACCACCGGCTTGCCGCCGGCCCTGGCCCTGACCACCTCGCGCCAGATTGTGTCGGAGGCAACGTACGAACCGCCCGGGCTGTTGACGCGCAGCACGATCGCCTTGGCCTGCTCGTCGCGCGCCGCCGCCCTGATCGCGCCGGCGATCGTGTCCGAGCCCATCGAACTGCCGGAGATGAGTCCGCGGCTGCTACGGCCGCGGCGGATCGGCCCCGTCGCGTAGATCATCGCGACGCCCGGCTCGGGCGTGACCGGCGGGTTGGTGATGGCCCGCTTGGCCAGCTCAGCGAGTACCTTGCCGCGCTGGTAGCGGCCGAGGTAAAGGACGATTGCTTCCGGGCCGGCCTGCTTTCGGGCCTCAGCGTAGACCTCGTCGCGGTAGCCGAGCTGGTCGACGAGGTTCTCCGTCTGGGCGCGCGCGGCCAGGAACGGGCCGGCGTTGATCAGCTCGCTGACCTTCGCCTGGCTGAGCCCCCGGCGCTCGGCGATCGCCTGCACCAGCTGCTCAGTGACTGACTCGGTCAGCCGCTGCGTTTCTTCTCTGGCGGCCGGTGAGAACGCGGTGTCGGTGAACTGCTCGGCAGCGCTCTTGTACTCGTGCCGTTTGGCGACCTGGAACTCGGCGCCCAGTTTGTCCAGCACGCCGCGGAAGAAGACCCGCTCGATGGCGATGCCGGTCAGGCCCAGGTCACCGGATGGCTGAAGCCAGATCTTCTCGAACGCGGTGGCGAGGTAGTACTGGACGTTGCTGGCGGAGAACTCGCCGAAGGACTCGGCCCAGGCCACGGTCGTCTTCCCCGCTGCGCCTAGCTCGGTGATTGCCTGGCGCAGTTCCTGAACAGCTGCCAGTCCGATGCTCTTGCCGCCGAGCCTGGCGATCAGGACGGCCACCCGGTGGTCGTCTCGGGCCCTGCGCAGGCCGTCAAGGATGTCGGGCAGCGCCGCGCGGTTCCTGTTTACGAGGGCCGTGACCGGGCCGCTCGGCCTTGTCTCGATGACCCCGTCGGTCAGGTCGAGTTCCAGGATCAGCGGAGCGGTGTAATGCTGGCGCAGCTTGGCCAGCTGGGTGGCAAGGGAGGAATCTGGCATGCGTCACAGCCTAAGCCGCACCGCGGGGCTGCCTGGGCGTTGGCCAGAGACTGATGCATCCGGTTAGTCCGTTTTGCATGCGATCGAGCCCCAGCATTTCGGTACAAACGATACGAATTGATGCTTGAAATCGATGAAATGTCGTCCTGGGGGCCTGAGCGCGCGTCTCGGTGCCCCGCAGGCCCGGGTTGGTCACCCGCTCGGCCGCCTACGCGCTGATGTGCTCGGCCGACACCTGCCACAGCCGGGCGGCCGCTTCCGGCTCGAGTGCGTGCGCGGCAACGCCCCGTCGGGTGCCTGGCACATTCGGCAGCGCTTCGTTGCAGTCCTCGAAGTACCTGCCGCCGATTCCCTCCAGCAGCGGCGATACCGCGAGCAGCACTGAGGTGGCCGCGCCTTGCTGTGGCGTCTTCCAGGACACCTCGCGGCTGCCGGTCGCGGCGCGCATCCGGTCAAGTTCCGCATCGCTGACGTAGCGCTGCAGCCCTGTCCTGATTGCTCCTGGCATCAGCGCGTTAATGAAGATGCCATCGTCAGCCCACCGCCTGGTCCCCTCGACCGCGAATAGCACGTTGGCAGTCTTGGACTGCGCATAGGCGGCCCAGGGCTCGTACGGACGCACGCGGAAATGGATGTCATCGAACACGACACCCGATCCGAGGTGCGCGCTTGAGCTGACCGAGACGACGCGCGCCGCTCCTGCCGAGGCGAGCGACCGGTGCAGACCGGTAGCGAGGGCGAAGTGCCCGAGATGGTTGGTGGCGAACTGCATCTCCCAGCCTTCGGGCGTGCGCATCAACGGTGCTGCCATCACGCCAGCGTTGTTGACCAGGACGTGCAGCGGGCCTTCCCAGCCCGCTACAAAGGACCGCACTGAAGCCTGGTCAGCCAGGTCGAGCGGCGCGACCAGGATGTGCTTGTTACCGGTGGCATCGATGATCTGCGCGGCGACCTGTTCGCCAGCCTTGACGTCGCGCACTGCGAGGGTTACCTCGGCCCCGGTTCTCGCTAGCGAGGCGGCCGTCTGCACGCCGATGCCTGACGCGCCGCCGGTGATGATCATGCGTTGCCCGGCCAGGTCCAGCCCGCCGACGATGTCGTCAGCAGTTGTCTGGCCCGAGTACGGCGTGGTGATATGCGTAGTCACGAGTTACTCCTGAGACCGCCGCCTCGTGGCGGGTAGCATGGGAAGTGGAGGTTCCTCCGAATTGGCCTGAGCCTAACCGGAGGATCCTCCGGATAGCAAACTGACCGTGCAATCGGGCATGTGCACAGTGCGCACCTTGGTGGTGCATGCTCGGTGCAGCGCGGGGAGGAACTGAGATGTCCGCCGCCGACCGGCCGATGCGCGCCGACGCGCAGCGCAATCGCGAGCAACTGCTTGCCGCGGCTGTCGCGGCGTTCTCGAAGGACGGGCCTGAGGTCACGCTGGAGTCCATAGCCAAAGACGCGGGCGTGGGCATCGGCACCCTCTACCGGCACTTCCCTAGCCGGGAGGCACTCGTCGACGCCGCCTACCGGAGTGAGCTGGCAAGGCTGTGCGACTCGGTTCCCGCGCTGCTCGGTGAGATGCCGGCCGACAAGGCCATGCGCACGTGGATGGATCAATTCATCGAGTACATGACGACGAAGCGCGGGATGTCCGATGCCCTTCGCAAAGTGATCGCCTCAGGCGGCAACCCGTTCGCCGAGAGCCGGACCCGGTTGCTGGCCGCGTTCGCTGCGCTGATGCAAGCCGGAGCCGCCGACGGGACGATGCGATCTGACCTCGACCCGGCGGACTTGCTGGCAAGCATGAGCGGTGTGTCGCTCGCGGTCGGCGATCCCGCCCAGCGCGAGCAGGCCGGACGGCTGCTCGACCTGCTGATGGACGGACTGCGATACGGCGCAGCCCGATGATGTCCGGGTCGGCATCGGAGGACGAGAGCCGCAATGGCTAGCCGGGACGGGAATGGCTGGGTCCGGTGCGCGCTCGGGCACCGGCACTGGGGTCGGTACGGGGCAGCCGGATTGCTTGCGTACGTAGCCGACGGCCCGGTGCTGCTACAGCGGCGCACCTGGTGGAGCCACCACGGCGGGACCTGGGGCCTGCCCGGCGGGGCGCGTGACAGCCACGAATCAGCCGTGGCGGCCGCGCTGCGGGAGGCTGCCGAGGAGTGCGGCGTCCCTCCGGGCGCGGTGCGCAAGCGCGGCGAATTCCTCGATGACCACGGTGGCTGGTCATACACGACTGTGCTGGCCGAAGCCGGAACGCCGTTCCCGGTGCAGTCGGAT
>Ga0335075_10019148_pt1 | contig 10136 bp, 5 predicted proteins | sample Lox_Sample_24_FD_206723 | JGI IMG/M metagenome (GOLD analysis project Ga0335075, IMG submission 206723) | Soil microbial communities from Loxahatchee National Wildlife Refuge, Florida, United States - Lox_Sample_2.4 | ecosystem: Environmental > Terrestrial > Soil > Wetlands | place: USA: Florida... | reverse complement strand
CCGCGCAGGCCGCATTTCTCGCCGCCGCCCAGGCGCCGCCAGCGGGCGTCGCCTTTGGCACACCCGTCGCTCGGGCGGCGTGGCATTCCCGGCGCAGTGCGTACGTGCTCGCCACCGAAGATCGCATCATTCCCCCCGCCGCCCAGCGTCAGATGGCGACGCGCGCCAACGCCACCATCACCGAGGTCCGCGGTAGCCACGCGGTGTACGTCTCGCAACCTCGGGCAGTGGCCGATGCCATCGACGCCGCCGCGCGCGCTCCGCGCGAATGAGCACGCACAAAACGCCGAGGGCCGAGCGCTCGTCGCACTCGGCCCTCAGTCGCTGACCGCGCTGATCGTCTTCAGTTGTAGTAGCGACGATAACGCGGCGGCGCGCGCCGCACGATCTCGCTGTAGCGGGGATGGTAGCGCGGCACGTAGCGCGGCTGCCGACCCGCATACACGTAAGGCCCGTTGGCGTCGTACTGCACCACGTAGCCGTCATAATAGACGGGATCTTCACGGTAGCCGTAGCTGAGGCGCCCGGCAGGCTGCGCCGAGATCGTGCAGCCGCCGAGCATGAGGCCCGCGGCGCCCGCGAGAAGTGCCGTCTTCAACATTCGTGAGAGATTCATCGTCATTGCTCCAAACCAAAGCGGCTCGAGACGAGTCGCATCGTTGATCTGATCTCGTGGGCAGCGGGGCGCCCTTGCCGCGCCGCCGCCGGTGTGCGGTGCCGCCTCGCCGCGGCGGCCCATCCATCCAACGCACGAGCTCGTTTTTTCCGTCGCTCGCCAGTGCTCTTTCTCAGAGGCCCGCGGTCGACGGGATGGTCTGCTGTCGGTACGCCTCGGAGCGCGTCATCCTCCCTTGAGCCCGGTCTCCCCTGGCTCTTCGAGTCAGAGCGGAACGGCCGATCTTCCCTGAATTCGTCCGAGGTGCGCATTGCTTCCGCGAGCGCGTTGCGCCCACTCGAGAGCGCACTGCTCGCGCGACAGCGCACTACTTCCACGAGAGCGCGCTGCTCACTCGAGTGCGCTCCCTCGAGTGGAGCGCGCGGAGTTGGCGCAAAGAGGATCGGGTATGCGATGCGCTTCGGCGCGATGACTCGACGTCGGCAACGCGCGATGCGGGCGCTCGCGATCGATCGCTAACTGACGCGACCGCCGCCGCCCCAAGCGGCCTACCGGGGCTGTCTCACCGCGTCAGCGACCAGCGAGCCCTCCCACGGCCCCCATCCGGGCGCGGTCGACGCCCCCGGACAGCGCCCAGGTACCCGAAATCGGTCGCATTCGTGCCCCCGCGGGCGCAAACGGCGCGATGCCGGCGGGTCGCTCTCACCGCGCGCCGCTCGTCTCCGTCTCACGCCGTGCTACACCGACAGTCAAAACTTTCACCCGTCGGAGTCGATGCCTTGCTGACGCCTCGCGCACCCCGCCGTCCCGGTTCGTTGCCCGCGCCCATGCGCCGCGCGCTCTCCCTCGCCGCCGTCGCGTTCACCGCGCTCGGGTGTCCCATCGATGATCGCCCCGGCGACATCAACAACCCCGACGTCGATGCGGGCGACACTCAGCCGCCGCCCGGCGGCAGCGGCGGCTCGGGCAGCGACGCTTCCATGTCCGAGCCCATCGGCGGCAGCAGCGGCACCGGTGGCAGCGACGGCCTGAGCGGGAGCGGCGGCGCGAGCGGAGCTGCGGGCTCCGGCGGCTCTGCCGCCTCGACGGAGTGCGAAGCGACGGGCACATGCGTCGAGCCCTGCCTCGGCTGTCTGATCGATGCCGTGTGCATCACCGCAGGCACCAACCCCGACGGCAACGTCTGCCAGGTGTGCGACCCCGAGCGCGACGCGAGCGCCTGGTCGAGTGCCGACGGCGAGTGTGACGACGGCCTGTTCTGCACCGTCGACGACGCCTGCAGCGAGGGCGCCTGCAGCGGCACCCCGCGCGTGTGCGACGACGACGTCGATTGCAACGGCGTGAGCACCTGCGACGAAGCCGCCGACGCCTGCGCCTCCGGCGAGAACCAGTGCGACGACGATGAGTTCTGCGATCTGGCGACCGACAACTGCGCGACCACCTGCGAGGGTTGCCTGGTCGACGCCGTGTGCGTGCCCGAAGGGGAAGAGCAGCCGGGCAACCCCTGCCGCGTGTGCGACACCTCGCAGTCCAGCACCGCCTATTCACCCGCCGAGCAGGGCAAGCTCTGCGGCGCGGGCGAAACGGAGTGCTCCGGCGCCGACACCTGCAACGCCGGCGGCGTGTGTCTCGCCAACCACCTGCCCACCAGCACCGTGTGCGGCTCGTTCCCTGCGTCGTGCGCCAACGCCGACCGCTGCAACGGCAACGGCAGCTGCCAGAGCCGCGCGGGACAGCGCGTCGAGGTCTGCGACAGTGTCGACAACGACTGCGACGACGCCACCGACGAAGGCTTCAACCTCAACACCGACGCAAACAACTGCGGCAGCTGCGGCCACTCCTGCCTCGGCGGCGCGTGCAACGCCGGCCAGTGCCAGCTCCGCATCCTGGCAGATCTCGGGGCGCGCCAGTTCCAGCTGAAGGTCGTCGGCGATACCATCTACAGCTCCGACGCCGGCAGCTTCAACCGCTCCATCCACCGCCTGCGCCGCGACGGCACCTCCATCCAGACCAACGTCGGCCTCGCCCTCGGCGGCCTGCGCGCCTTCGACGTCGACGGCTCGTTCTTCTACATCTGGCGCAACTTCTCGGCCGAGATCTACCTCACCAAGTGCGATTTTTCGACGCAGGGAGCCAACTGCGCCAACGGCCTCCAAGAGATCCAGCAGCCGATGACGCTCGACCGCACCACGAGCGGCACCGCCGTGCAGGTCGATCGCGCCGGCCATCGCGTGTTTTGGTACAACTTCGACGACGACACCACCTACGTCTCGCCCACCGGCAACTTCTCGCGCCGTGCCCTCGTCGGCAACTTCCAGAACGGCGACTTCATCTACGCCGGCGACGCGCTCTGGGGGCAAGAGGCGAGCGCCGCGGGCGACAGCAACGTCATCCTGCGCGTGCCTGCCAGCGGCGATTTCCCCGGCACCGTCGCGCTCGAGGCCGGCGCCAACACCTTCCTCGCCAACTCGAACCGCATCTACTGGCTGTCGGGCGACCACATCTCCTTCATCAACCAGCCCTTCGGCAACGGCAACGCGGCGCCCAGCCGCTTCAGCGGCCCCACCAACCCCGAGGCTCTCGCCGTCGACGACACCCACGTCTACTGGGTGGAACAAGCCGGCGGCGACGTCGTCAAGCGCTGCCCCGTCGGCGGCTGCCCCGCGGGCGGGCCCACCACCATGACGGCGCCGATCGTCGAGGCGCTCGGGCTTGCGGTGGACGACCGCGCCGTCTACATCGCCGCCGGGACGGCCACGCGAGTGGGCGGGCAAGAGAGCCCGTGGCGCCGTCGTCAGCACGGCGCCCGAGCCTCCCTCGGGGTCAGCGGCGCTGGAGCGTCTCTGACGATTCGACCGCCCGCCGGATGTCGCGACGTTCGATGCGCATCGGCTTGTACTCGAACGCCTCGTACAGCCCGAGCTGATCGGCGAAATGAGGGCTCTGAACGTCCCCGTTCTGGCCGGGGGCGACCACGTTCTCTGCTCGGACGCCGCCTGCGCTCAGCTCGACGAGCTGGTTGTACGTGCCGCGGTTGGCGAAGGACGTGTTCGGGGCCGCCGCTGCTCCGAGCGCCGTCCAGACCGTCTCGGCCACGGGCGCTCGCCAGCTCTCGGGTTGCTCGCCGTATGCCGCCGTCAGCGCGTCGATCGCCAGAGCGAGCGAACGGGTCAGCGCCGCGTCGAGCGTCTCGCCGTCCAGGTAGTCTGCCGCGAGCGGCAACGCCGCGCCGGGCCCATCGAGCAAGCGTTTGACCAGGTTGCCCACGAGCGCGCTCTCTGCGTCGGGGCCCAGCTCATCGAGAAAGATGCGGGACACGAGCGAGCGCCAGAACGCATTGAACAGCGCCACGGCCGGGCTGTCGTAGGCGCCGTCCGCGTCGGCGTCGACCTGCGTGAAGTCCCACGCCTCGAGCAGGCTGATCGCGGTAGGGAGGCGCGCATCGGCGCCGGCATCCACGTGCTCGAGCAGCGGACCGAGCAGCGTGGGCGCGAACACCGCGATGGCGATGCCCGAGGGCGTGTCGGTGGTGACGGCGGCGCCGTGGTTGAGCTCTTCCAGCGATTCGAGCGTGGCGCCGTGCGGCTCGATCCGAGCCACGGCGTCGAGCAGATGATTGACCCGATGAACGCCACCCCAGGCCCAGAACCCCGCGGTCGAGTTGGGCCACCCCGGCGCGGGCTTGTTGTTCCAGTTCACCAGGTAGCCTTGCCGCGGGTTGATGACGTGCGGCATCTCGGCGAACGGGACGAAGCCGCGCCAGTCGGAGCTGCCGTCGCCAGGCTGCGGCAAGAAGGGATTGGCGCCCGGCGCCCGGATCGGCACCTTGCCGAGGTGCCAGTAGGCGATGTTGCCGTGAGTGTCGGCGTACGAGAGGTTGTAGTTGAAGGCGCCACCCGGCAGGATGCGTTGCACCTCGCGGAGCGAGTGGGCCGTCGGCAGCTCGGAGGTGGCCTGAAAGCTCCTGGCCTCCTCGCCGCGCGCCGAATCCTGGAGGGCGAAGGCGACGCCGTCCTGCAGCGCGAGAATGGGGCCGTGCACGCTCTCGCAAAACGTCTCGTCGACGGGAGAGTCTGCGCCGGCGACCTGAAAGCTCTCGACCCTGCAGGCCAGCTCGCGCAGCTCGCCCTGGTAGCGGTAGCGCGTCGGGTCTGCCGGGTCGAGCTGCTCGGCGAAGATGTCTTGCGTGTCGGTGCCGCCGGTGGTGATGGTCCAGGCAAAGTCGGGCGTCACACCGATCGAGATCAGCGGATACCCCGCGATCGCGACCCCCGTCACGTCGACGCCAGCGCCGTGCAGCCCGACCTCGTGGAACACCTGCGGCGTCGAGTAGCCGACTTGAGGACCGCCGAGCAGCAGCGCGTTGCCGCTGGCCGACAGCCGGGGCGACAGCACGATGGCGTTCGACGCGGCACCGGTGGGGTTGGCGCCGAGGTGTCGCGCCCAGACGCGCCGTGCATCGGGGATGGTCGGACAACGCAGGCTCGTCGAGCCGAGCGCGGGCATGGCAACGCCTGCGCCTCGTCGGGACGCCGGGACCGTGGTGCGCGCGGACGGGTCGTCGAGGTAATGCGTGTCCGCGAAGACGGCGCCCCCCTCTTCAGCACCGAGCCGCCCCACGAGATCGGCCGCGGCCTGCGCGTTGCCCAGCTCGTCGGCTCCGAACGAGCCGTTGTACGCCGTGAAGAACGTGTAAGTCGCCAGCGCATCACGCGCCGTCCAGACGTGCGGCGTCAGCCCGAACGCCGCATACTCGAGCGGCAGCTGCCCCGACGCCGTGGCGGCTTCCACCCAGGCGTTCAAGCCTGCGACGTACGACTCCAGGATCGTTCGCACCCGTCTCGGCGCGGCAGTGAGCACGCCCGCCATCCGCTCCTCCGATCCAAACAGCAGGCGTGCCAGACGATCGGCCTCGAGCGAATCGGGCCCGAGCAACTCTGCCATCCGACCCACCGCGGTGCGGTAATAGATCTCCGCCTGCCACAACCGGTCTTGCCCCTGCGCGTAGCCCTGGCCGTAGTACAAGTCTTCCGCGCGTTCGGCGAAGACATGCGGGACGCCGTACTCGTCCCGCGTGATGGTGATGGGTGGGTGCGAGGAGCAGGCCGCTTCATCGCCGCGGCGCTGGCTGTTCAGAGCCAGTGCCGCCGCCCCCAGGGGCACGTCCGGATCGGTAGGCGCTCGGTCTGCGACGCCACCACAAGCAAACAGTGTCCCGAGTAGGACACCCGACCCCCCGAATCGAGCACGACCGAGCAGTCCGCGCATGCGCTTCACCTTCCAACCTTGCCAGAGTGTTGCAGCGTGGACCGTACAACGAGCGCACGCTTCGAGCACGCAAGCGGTTCGAATCGGCGGTGAGAAGCTTGCCGATCAGGCGGTCACTCGTCGCCGTCGAACGTGCCATCGAAGTCGCGGTCGAGGCCCATGCGCAGCCCACTGCCGGGCGGCACCGCCGTGAACGTCAGCTCTTGCCGCGCGCGCGCCGACGCGCGCAGCTGTTGGCGGGTGACGGCGGGCTCGTCTTCCTGATCGGGGAGATAAGACTGCGTGCTCGGGTCGTACAGGTGCCCTTCGACGCGGCCTCTGGCGCGACCCTTGACGATCAGGTCACATTCACCGACGGCGGCCCGCGCTTCGAGCAGATCGAGCCGGGTGAGGGCAGCGCCCGGGTCTCCTCCTCGCAACGTCAGCTGCTGGCCGACCACGGGCGCCAGGTTGGAATCGAACGCGAGCAGGAAGGCTTCCACCTGGCGACGCAGCCGGATGTTTTCCTCGATCAGCGCAGCGGCCTCGGCGGGAGGCGTGGTTTCATCGGGGAACGGGAAGCCACCGGGGTTGGTGGCGGACTGTTGAAATTGGAACCTGCCGTGAAACCGGAACACCGTGTCGACGCTGCCGTCATGCAGGAAGCCGAACCCGCGCACCTGATCGCTCACGACGGAGTCGGGGTTGAACGGCGGTGGGAGGAAGCCGCCCAGCATCGGATCGAGGTCGGGAGCGCGCCCGAACATGCCCACCTTCTGATAGAGGTTGCGCAGATGCGGGATCTTCATGAACTGCAGCGCAAACGTGTAGCTTCCGTCCGTACCAAAGAACCCCGGGCGATCCACGCCGAACTCGGCGTTCCCCTCCGGATCGAGCACGTGGCATCCGACGCAGTGGGTGAATGAGTCGGAGGGCAACGGTGTGCCGTCGGGCGCGCGCCGCATGAAGAAGTCGCGCCCCGCGCGCTGATCGGCCGTCAGCGAGTTGTCGAGGTTGCGGATCGGGTTGGGCGGGTATGTGAGCTGGAGCGCGAACTCTGCGAATTGCTGCATCTCGCCTGCCTCGAGCGGGCGCTCTCGACCGAGCAGGCCTTCGAAGGCGACATTGAACTTCGTGAAAGCCGCGAGCTCGTCGAAGGAGCCGGTGTCGGGCTGCTCGCTCGGCAGCACCTGGAGGCGCGTGGCGTCGGTGCCGCCCGTGCGGTCACCGCGCCAGTGCATGGCGCCGTGGTTGGCCATGCCGCGCAAGCTCTGCGTCGACATGGGCCCCTTCAACGGATGATGCACGATGGGAAGCTCTCCGAAGGCCGCCTCGATGACGCTCAGGTCGGGGATGAACGGCCCCGGCACGGGCGTGACGATGCCATCGGGATCTCCCAGGTCCCACGCCAAGGCATCGAGGTCGCCGAACACGTGACAGGTCGCGCAGGCCGAGTCGCCGTGGCTCGACGTCAGCGCCGCATCGTACAAGAAGCGACGACCCTGGACCAAGCTCTGCGGTTCGGGGTTCGGCATCTGAAAGTGAGCGATCTCGCGCCGCTTCTTCGCGTCGACGACGGAGATGCCGTTGTCGAACCGCGTCAGCGCATACAGCGTCTGCGTCGGCTCGTCGAACACGAGGCCCGTTGGCCCTCCGGCACTCAACTCGATCTGAGCCGCCGAACTGGGAACGAACGTATCGTTCTCCAGAGCCGCCGTGGGGAAGATGCCGACTTTGGCAGAGCCCTGCGCCGCGACGTACAGAAACTTGCCGTCACCCGTCACCACCATCTGCATCGGCGTGGCGAGGCTCTTCGCCACCTCGGACGGAGTGCCAGCCTGCGAGTAGTCGATGTGTTTGTTCAGGTGCCGGGGCTTCACCGTGCGCTTCGCCGGATCGATGACGGTGATGCGGCTCTCCGCGAGGTGCCCGCGCACGCTCTCGTCGGGCGCGCCCTGCGCCGGACCGGTGACGTTGTGGCCTTCGAAGCGCACGTCATTGCGCGCGTCGAGGTTCGACACATAGACGCGCCCGCTCTTGGGGTTCACGGCCAGGTTGAAGAGTATGGTGCCCGCCTCGCTGAATGCACCACCATCGATCGGCGCGGGAGGCGTAGCGCGTGCATCGATCGCGAACACGTCTCGATCCGGCAAGCGGAGCTTCACGAAATCGTCCCAGCGCCGGCCGATTCGATCGAGCCAGTGCAGCTGGCCCGCGTCGCTCGCATCCGGCCTGAACTTGACGATCAGCCCATTGACGGGGCCCGGCATGCCCTCGCCGTTGGTCGCGGGAGGCGGCAGCCCTCCGTTGTGGGCGACCACACCCGCCGGAACGGTGGTCGTTCGATTGCCGGAAGCGAAGGCGGCGGCGTAGACGGTCGCGCCGTCGGGCGTGACCGCCAGGGCGCGGGGTGTGTCGGCGAACAGCGTCACGACCGCGAGTGGATCGCCTCCCAGTGAATTGCCGAGCGCGTTGCGATCGAACACCCAGACGTCCGCGCGCCCGACTCCGGGTGTCGTGAGCTGCGGGGACCGCGACGAGTTCTGCCCGCGATGAGCGGCGGTGATGAACGCGCGCGAACGTTTCGTTCCGGCGAAGACGATGTCGCGTGGCTCATCCCCGACGAGCAGGGTCCGCACGACACGCGCCTGGTGCGGGTTCGACACGTCGACGATGCTGACGCTGTCCGAGAGATGGTTGACCACCCAGACTTCGCCGTCGCGAGCCAGCGCCACGGAGACGGGCTCCAGGCCCACCACGACCGAACCCACGGGGCGGGCGTCGCCTCGCCCCACCTCGAAGATTTCGAGCCGATTGTCCGGGGTATTCGTCGCGTACAGCGTGCGCCCGTCGGGTGACAGCGCGAGCGGCCGCACCTGACCGGACTCGAACGCCACGAATGCAGGATCTGTCGGGGGCGGCGACGCCCCGCGAGGCGGACGCTCGAGCGCTGCCGACGACCGCATCAGCGGAGCGAGCGCCGGACTCGGCTCACCGAGAGCCGATGGCTCGGCGTCGCCCGAACAGGCCCCCGCCAAAAGCGCGACGACCAGGCTGAACCCACATCCGAATGTGTCTTTCTTCATGTCAGCGACTCCGTCGAGTGATGTTGGACGTTGTGACCGAGGTACACCGCCACCCGTTCACGCCCGGGCGATCCGCTGCGTTCGCATCGTCTCGCAGCCACCGGCTGCGCCCTCCAATCCACCTCGGTTGCGGCACTCGCAGGCCCCCGAGTGATCGCCCAAGCAACAAGCATGTCGCATCTCGAGCAGCGAGCAAAGTGTTTCTTCGAATTTCTGGTGCAACACAGAATCGTCGATGGATCGACGGCGTGTGTTCGGTAGGCCATGTTCGGTGGGCCGTGTTCGGTAGGCCATGCGCGGCCCCTCTCGATCGAAACCCTTCGGTCGACATCTCGATGGGGGCCTCTCTATCGAGGCTCTCGAGCGACAGTTCGCGGTTCAACCCGCCGTGGTCAACACGTCGAGTCGACCTCGGTTACGAGCTGACAACGTTTGGAGCCCTCACCGGATTTTATGGAACCCAGCGTGTTCGCGCCTCGTCGAGAGAACGCAGCGTTGCGAGGCCGCATCGAATCGAGAGCACTACTCGGTTGACCACTCGCGCGCCGGGGCGTTACGCCATGCTCGTGCAGCTGTCGCCCCAGGTTAGACGATGAATGGTGTGAAGCGTGCCGCGTCGGTACTCGGCAGCGAGCTGCACGGGGGATAAGGGATAGACGCTGGCACCCCGTGCTTGTCGCGCGCTCGAGCCGCGCCGCGAGCCTCGGCAGCGTCAGGCGTTTGCATTCAGTACGATCGCGCGCCCGCGCGCTCATTCACGTCGGCTAACCCCGAGAGCACTTGACGCCGGCGGACGTTCTCGAAGACAATCTGTGCTGTCGGCGCGTGATCACGTCGGGCGGCTCACGCAGCGCTCGGCGTCTCGCGGTTCGTCAGTAGCGTCCGCGCGTGTTGTAGGTCGGAACGAACTTCTCTTTCTGTTTGCCGTACTGCGCCGCGTGGTCCAGCGTATCGACGTACTTGGCTTCGCACCGGATCAGTCCCTGGTACGAGAGCCACATGTCCTGCTCGTGCGGGTACCACTTGGAGAACTCCGAGACGACTTTCGCGGCCTCGTCGAACAGGTCGTGGGCCTTGCCCAGCCAGATGTTCTTGGTGCGAAACTTGAACCTCACGCCGGCTTGGCTGAGCTGTGCGTTGGCAGTGCCTGCGCTGCTCACCAAGACGGTGCGGTCGACTTCCCAGCA
>Ga0335075_10019146_pt1 | contig 10136 bp, 3 predicted proteins | sample Lox_Sample_24_FD_206723 | JGI IMG/M metagenome (GOLD analysis project Ga0335075, IMG submission 206723) | Soil microbial communities from Loxahatchee National Wildlife Refuge, Florida, United States - Lox_Sample_2.4 | ecosystem: Environmental > Terrestrial > Soil > Wetlands | place: USA: Florida... | reverse complement strand
CCACCAACCGCGATTTCGAGTTAGCTCGTCTGAACTGCTGCGGTCGACGAGGTATTGGCGTTGCCGTTCACGCCGTTCGGGAAGAATCCACCGGACATGGCGTTCGCCATGCCGCCATAGACGATGTAAAGCACCTGTCCCGGCGTACGGACGGCAGCCAAGCCGTTGTTGTCGACCGAGATGTAATTGTTGCCTGAGGGAGGCGGCAGAATGTCGAGCGCATCCACGGCCGTTGTCTTCGCCTGATAAAGAGCGGCATGAAGCCTCAGATTGCCGGCGTGCTCGGCTTCGGCGGCGAGAATGCGGGCAGCGACGCCGAGAACGGTTTTGCTTGTGAGCAGCGGCGCTGCGCCGGCATACGCGGTAACGCCGACGTCCTCGAACGCTCGGGCCAAGGCGATAAATGCCTCCTGGCTTTGAAAGCCCGTGCCGAGCGCGTTCAGGTTGATGGCCGGCTTCGCGATTGGGGTGACCCCGAGCGAGGTCAGGGCTGTACGAAGGTAATTCACATGCGCCCGCTCATCGGCGCCGATCTCGTCCGCGCTCTGGGCGAGCGTGGAACCCTCGATGAACGTCACTTTTTGGCCGCCCGTGGTTGCGCCGGGGGTCCCACTACCCGTGATGGAAACGCCCATTTGATCGATCGTTTTGCCGGTTCGCGCCACGGTGTAAAACTCGCTCTCCAGGTATTCGAGATTGAGTGCGAACTGCACGATGTCAGCGTCGGTGAGGGTTGACTGCGATTTGACGCTTTCCAAAGTGGTCAGGAATGCGCCCACGCCGGCGCTCGCCAGCCCCAGGCGCCGCAAAAAGCTGCGCCGTCCTGAAAGGTTTTTCTCAAGATTCTCCAGAGCGGTTGCTCCAATGGAAGTCACGATAAGTCTCCTTAAAATAGCTTTTAATCTAAGTTTTGTCGGACGAAGTTTCTCTTGCGTAGCGTAATTAGAACATCAGTTGAACGGTATTCGCCGGCACGCCGTCCACCGTCAACATGACCGACACAAGTCCCATATTTACCAATGAAGCGGGAAGCGGGCCGATATTCACCTGATCGAGGCCGGGAAATTGACCCTGCGCGCCCGCATAAAGCACGGGAACAGCGACTCCGCCGATGGTCGCTATCACAGGATTGAGCGAGTGACGGCGAATGCCGGTACCATACAGGACCAGGTAGACGCTAGTGCCGGTATTGGACAGATTGACAGTCGTAGCGGTGTAAGGCGAGGTGGTGGAGAACGGCGAGGAATAGGTGGCGACATCGGCGCTGCTGACGGTCAGAATGTCCGCGGCTGGAACGCCCTTGCCGTTCGCATTCGCGGTGAATATGGCCGGCGCGACGTTGGATACCAGCAGGATGCCCGTCTCACCATTCGCCGATGTATTGGTTGTTAGCGTGACCGTTGCAGCTCCAAGGGCCACTGTAGCGGGCACATAGAAATTGATCTGCGTGGGCGAAACCAGAAACAGCGGGGCGGCAACCTTTGCGCCCGTGCTGTCGGTGATCACCACCTGAGCGCCTCCTAAAGAAGTCGGAAGCGGAGATGTCGTCGACGGAGTGGCGCTGCCGCTCAGGCCCGCGCCCCAAATCGCTGCAATCGAATCAGGCGAGACGATCGGGCCATAGCTCGCCATTGAGGTGGTTGTAAGCGTCCCGGGACTCTGCGCCAGGAGCACGGTCCCGAGAAAGATAGAACAAGCTGCTAGCCGCAGCGTCAATTGTGATAATTTCATACCTTTTTTTGCAAAGCGCGTCTTGCGCCTGTGGTTGGAGTCTCAATTAAATAGTTACGTTTCTAGCAAATTTAGCGAAATTGAATTATTATTACCGATTTAATGGGCACACATCTGGCATCGCGCTAAGTACGCGTCAAAATCTGGCAAGTAATAACAAAGCGAGTTCGCCGGAGAATGCGCGGCGGGGCGCTTGACCTGCGTGTCCGGAATGTCGACGGGTTAAAGCGAACCGTCACCGGCATTACGAAATCAGCGGCTGGACGGATGTATTATCGTCGAGTTGTAACGGTTACGGGGCGGGTTCTCGCACTAGGGCTGCGGCGATAACACGAGACTTAGGCGCGCCCAGAGCGCGAGGACTGGGTGGCCGGAGGAGGCCATTTCCTGTAAGCGCTTGTTTCGTTCTTTCGGATAGAGCGAGGCTGACAAGGAGATCGCTCCTTCTATCTCCGAGAACCATTGGACCAGGTGATCGCGCTGGAAATCCGACGTAGTCAGGAAGTGGAAGTAGTCGTCGAAAGCCGTATCGCGCTCGGGCGACGGCGGCGCGATGACTACGATCATTTTGAAAGCGCCGGATTTGCGATAGAAGAACTTTTTGTCGGACTCGCCCGGCTCCTGCTTAATGTCGCCGACGGTTTTCACGGCATCCGTGAAACTCGCCCGCCATTCCGGGGTGTTTTTCTCCGCATCGGTTAGACCACGTCCCTTGGGGCCGAAATTGAGCTGAAACATTGCGTCGAACTTCTGTTGTTCCTGTTCCGTCGCGATGCGCTCAGTCACAGCCGCTACTCCGGAATTTTCGGCTTTGATTTCTTCGCCGCGGATGGGAGCAAGCGCTGGGTCGTTTGGTGAGCTGAAATTATCGTTGAAGCTCTTCACCGCATCTTCTGCAACTTTGGGGACCCAATCGCCCGTGAGATTGTCGGAACAGCGCGCGCCCGAGAGATTGCTCACCAGGTAGGCGCGATCAGGGGCGGCAATTGCGGAGGTTCGCGGGAATTTGGCAAACGCGCTGGTGATCTCGTAGAGCGACGCAGTGAAGGAACGGTCGTCATGCGGAAGACGCGCCAACACGCCGGCAAGGCTGTTGATCAGTTCGTCTTCATACGGGCCGGACGGCTCGGCGTTGAGAATCATCGCCGCGGCGGGAGCGATTTCCACGTGCGATCGGATCGCATCCACGCGAGCTTTGACTAATGCCGCCGCTTCGTCCCGGCGGCGTTCGGGCGGCCCTTCGAAAGCGGTAAGCTGGGTGGGCCAAACGCCGGCAACTGCGTAATAATCGACGACATTGTCGACCAGGGCATCGGAGCAGGTGAGTGTTCGGGGAGGCGGGAAATCGAATCGTTGAAACAGGTCCAGCGCGGCGTGCGGATCGACGGAAAGCATGTCGCGCACGGCCCGGACCTGGAGGGAGATGCGGTCCAATTCGAGGTTGCCCGCAACGGCCTCGTTCATCTCAAGGCTGCTTTCGAAGCGTCCGCCCGGCATGGCGCGGCGGCGCGTATTTTGGGCGCCCGCGGCGCTCTGAAATGCTTCCTCGATCAATTCATGTTTCCACGCCGGATCGGTAAGGCGTGGGCATTCCGCGACGCGCAGGAGTGCGACGCTCGCGAATTCCGGGGGCGCGGCGCGGGCAAGCTCGGTCAGCGCGTACAGGTCCGGATAGCGGGTCTGGCGTTCCCGCAGTATTTCCGACCGCGGGCGCTCCTGAGCCGTGGCGCACAAAAGAAAGATGGTCAAGGCGAGGGTTCGGACCATGATTCGGCCCTATTTTACATCTGGACGGCAGGCCAAAAGGCTTGCTCCACAACGGCTGGCAACGGGGCGCCCGCCCGGGTCGTCTGGTTCAATAGGACGGGGTTCCGGCGCGACCTAACCAATCCGTAACGGAGTGGAAACAAGTTTCGGGATTCAGCATCATACGTATTCGCGTGTTCCCTTCAGTTGAAAGGCCCCATCGAAAGGATTAGTGACTGCAATGAAGCGAGTTGGCCGCAATGGCGGCAATGGTGGTAATGCAGGTGATGGCGGTCAGCACGGCGGCGGTGCGGGCGCGCCTGCGACCGTAGCGGATCGCCCCGGCGACGCGGTGAACGGCCGCGAAATCCTGCGCATCCTGACGGCGTTCCGGCGTGGCGACTTCTCGGTGCGCATGCCCGCCGAAAACGCGGGACTGGAAGGTCGGCTGGCCGATACGCTAAACGACATCCTGCAGCTCAACGAGCGCATGACGAAGGAGTTCGAGCGTATCAACCGCGTGGTGGGTAAAGAAGGCAAGATCCACGAGCGGCTGAATCTCGGCATCACCTCCGGAAGTTGGACCACGTGCGTGGATGCGGTCAACGGTTTGGTGGGCGATCTGGTGCAGCCTTCCACCGAAGTGGCGCGCGTCATCGGCGCGGTGGCGAAAGGCGACCTGACGCTGACCATGGGCCTGGACGTCGACGGCCGGCCGCTAAAAGGCGAATTCCTGCGAACTGCCCGCGTGGTGAACACCATGGTGGAGCAGTTGAACTCCTTTGCTTCGGAAGTTACGCGCGTGGCTCGCGAGGTTGGTACCGAGGGGAAGCTGGGCGGCCAAGCCGACGTCAAGGGCGTCGCCGGCGTCTGGAAAGACCTGACGGATTCGGTCAATTCCATGGCCGGCAACCTGACGGCTCAGGTCCGCAACATCGCGGATGTGACCACGGCGGTCGCTAACGGCGACCTGTCTCGCAAAATCACGGTGGATGTTCGGGGCGAAATTCTGGAGCTGAAGAACACCATCAACACGATGGTGGATCAGCTCAACGCGTTCGCGTCGGAAGTGACGCGCGTCGCCCGCGAAGTGGGAACGGAAGGAAAGCTGGGCGGGCAGGCGGACGTGAAAGGCGTCGGCGGCGTCTGGAAAGATCTGACAGATTCGGTGAATTCGATGGGCGGCAACCTGACGGCACAGGTCCGCAACATCGCGGAAGTTACGACGGCGGTCGCCAACGGCGATCTTTCGCGCAAGATCACGGTGGATGTGCGCGGCGAAATTCTGGAGCTGAAGAACACCATCAACACGATGGTGGATCAGCTTAGCTCGTTCGCATCGGAAGTGACCCGCGTGGCTCGCGAAGTCGGTACGGAAGGAAAGCTCGGCGGTCAGGCGGATGTGAAGGGCGTGGCCGGCGTTTGGAAGGACCTGACGGATTCGGTCAATTCGATGGCCGGCAACCTTACGGCGCAGGTCCGCAACATCGCAGAAGTGACCACCGCGGTTGCCAATGGCGATCTGTCTCGTAAGATCACGGTGCCGGTGCGCGGCGAGATTCTGGAGTTGAAGAACACCATCAACACCATGGTGGACCAGCTCAACGGCTTCGCCTCGGAAGTGACGCGCGTGGCGCGCGAGGTCGGTACAGAAGGTAAACTCGGCGGTCAGGCCGATGTGCGGGGCGTCGCCGGAACGTGGAAGGACCTCACGGATTCGGTGAACTCGATGGCCGGCAACCTGACGAATCAGGTCCGCAACATCGCCGAGGTAACTACCGCGGTCGCGCGCGGCGATCTGTCGCGCAAGATCACGGTCGCGGTGCGCGGCGAGATCCTGGAGCTGAAGAACACCATCAACACGATGGTGGACCAGCTGAATGCGTTCGCATCGGAAGTGACTCGCGTGGCGCGCGAAGTGGGCACGGAAGGCAAGCTCGGCGGGCAAGCGGATGTGAAGGGCGTTGCCGGCACTTGGAAGGACTTGACGGATTCGGTCAACTCCATGGCGAGCAATCTCACGGCACAGGTCCGCAACATCGCCGAGGTGACTACGGCGGTTGCCAACGGCGATCTTTCGCGCAAGATCACGGTGGATGTGCGCGGTGAAATATCGGAGCTGAAGAACACCATCAACACGATGGTGGATCAGCTCAACGGGTTCGCCTCCGAAGTAACCCGCGTGGCGCGCGAGGTCGGCACCGAAGGCAAGCTCGGCGGCCAGGCGCTGGTGAAGGGAGTTGCCGGAACCTGGAAGGACCTCACCGACTCCGTAAATTCGATGGCGAGCAACCTGACCGCCCAGGTGCGTAACATCGCCGAAGTAACCACGGCCGTCGCGAACGGCGATCTGTCGCGAAAGATAACGGTGGATGTACGCGGCGAGATTTTGGAGCTAAAGAACACCATCAACACGATGGTGGACCAGCTCAATGCCTTCGCATCGGAAGTAACGCGTGTGGCGCGCGAGGTCGGGACGGAAGGAAAGCTCGGCGGCCAGGCGGATGTCCGAGGCGTCGGCGGCGTCTGGAAAGACCTGACCGATTCGGTAAACTCCATGGCCGGCAATCTTACCGGCCAGGTGCGCAATATTGCGGAAGTGACCACGGCCGTTGCACGCGGCGATCTGTCGCGGAAGATCACGGTTGATGTTCGCGGCGAGATTCTGGAGTTGAAGAACACCATCAACACGATGGTGGACCAGCTCAATGCCTTTGCATCGGAAGTGACGCGCGTGGCGCGCGAAGTCGGTACGGAAGGAAAACTCGGCGGCCAGGCCGATGTGCGAGGCGTCGCGGGCGTTTGGCGCGATCTGACGGATTCGGTCAACTCCATGGCCGGCAATCTCACGGCCCAGGTCCGCAACATTACCGAAGTGACCATCGCGGTAGCGCGCGGCGATTTGTCGCGGAAGATCACGGTGGATGTGCGCGGGGAAATTCTGGAGCTGAAGAACACCATCAACACGATGGTGGACCAGATCAACGATTTCGCATCGGAAGTAACGCGCGTGGCGCGCGAGGTGGGAACGGAAGGCAAACTCGGCGGCCAGGCGGCGGTGAGCGGAGTCGCGGGTATCTGGAAAGACCTCGCCGATTCCGTAAACTCCATGGCGAGCAACCTGACCTCTCAGGTTCGCAACATCGCGCAGGTGACGACGGCGGTCGCGAACGGCGATCTCTCGCGCAAGATCACGGTTGATGTGCGCGGCGAGATTCTGGAGCTGAAGAACACCATCAACACCATGGTGGACCAGCTAAATTCGTTCGCATCGGAAGTGACGCGCGTGGCGCGCGAAGTGGGAACGGAAGGAAAGCTCGGCGGCCAGGCCGTGGTGCGCGGCGTCGCGGGCACGTGGAAAGACCTGACCGATAACGTCAATTTCATGGCGGCGAACCTGACCACACAGGTTCGAGGCATCGCCAAAGTTGTCACTGCCGTGGCGAACGGAGATCTGAAGCGCAAGCTGGTTTTAGAAACCAAGGGCGAGATCGCGGAATTGGCCGACACCATCAACGGCATGATCGATACGCTCGCGGTGTTCGCCGATCAGGTAACGAACGTCGCGCGGGAGGTTGGTATCGAAGGAAAGCTGGGCGGCCAGGCGAGGGTGCCGGGCGCGGCCGGCATCTGGCGCGACCTGACCAACAACGTCAATCAGCTCACGGCAACGCTGACCACGCAGGTACGCGCGATCGCTGAAGTTGCGACAGCCGTCACCAAGGGCGACCTGACGCGGTCGATCGCGGTAGAAGCGCAAGGCGAAGTCGCGAATCTCAAAGACAACATCAATGAGATGATTCTGAACCTGCGCGAGACCACTCGCAAGAACCAGGAGCAGGACTGGCTCAAGACGAACGTCGCGCGGTTCACCAATATGCTGCAGGGCCAGCGCGATCTGATCGCGGTGGCGCGCATGATTCTGTCGGAGCTGGCGCCGCTGGTGCAGGCGCAGCAGGGAGTTTTCTACATCAACGACACGGGCAACGGGCAGCAAATGTTAAAGCTGCTGGCCAGTTACGCCTATAGGGAACGCAAGACCCTGTCGAACCAGTTCCGCCTGGGCGAAGGATTAGTGGGGCAATGCGCGCTCGAGAAGGAGCGAATCCTGATTGAGCACGCACCGGGCGATTACATCAAGATCAGCTCGGGTCTGGGCGAAGCGACGCCGGTCAACATCGTTGTGTTGCCGGTGCTGTTCGAAGACGAAGTAAAGGCCGTGGTGGAGTTGGCGAGTTTCGCTCACTTCAACGAAATTCATCTGGCGTTTCTCGATCAGCTCACGCAAAGCATGGGCATCGTGCTGAATACGATTGCGGCAACGATGCGGACGGAACAGTTGCTGGCGCAATCGCAGGCGCTCGCCGAAGAATTGCAGAGCCAGCAAAAGGAGCTGACGGAAGGCAACAAGCGACTGGAAGAACAGGCGCGCACGTTGCAGGCATCGGAAGAACTGTTGAAGGCGCAGCAGGAGCAGTTGCAGCAGACCAACGCCGAGCTGCAGCAGAAAGCCCGGCTGCTGGCCGATCAGAACGAAGAAGTGGAGCGGAAGAACCGCGAAGTGGAACTCGCCAAGCATGCGCTGGAGGACAAGGCCGAGCAACTGGCGCTCACCTCGAAGTACAAGTCGGAGTTTCTGGCGAACATGTCGCACGAGCTTCGGACGCCGCTCAACAGTTTGCTGATTCTGGCGCAGATGCTGGCGGAAAACACCGAAGGCACGCTGTCGCAGAAGCAGGTGAAGTTCGCCCAGACAATCTATCAATCAGGTACGGAACTGCTGACCCTGATCAACGACATTCTCGACCTGTCGAAGATCGAATCGGGCATGATGGCCGTGGATGTCGACCAACTGTTCCTGGCCGATCTTCAGGAATATGCGAACAGTACGTTCCGGCACGTGGCCGAAGAAAAGGGGCTGGAATTCAAGGTCGACATCGAAGAGGACGCGCCCAGGACGATTTACACCGATTCGAAACGTCTGCAGCAGGTATTGAAGAACCTGCTCTCGAACGCGCTCAAGTTCACCGACGATGGCAGCGTCCATCTGACGATGCGGCGCGCGACGTCGGGTTGGAATCCGGATCATCCGGTGCTTGCGAACGCCGATGCCGTGATCGGTTTCGATGTCATCGATACCGGCATCGGTATTGAGGAAAGCCAGCAGCAAATCATTTTCGAGCCGTTCCGCCAAGCCGACGGCGGCGCCAACCGCAAGTACAGCGGGACGGGACTGGGTCTCTCGATCAGCCATGAGCTGACCCGATTGCTCGGCGGCCAGTTGACGTTGAAGAGCACGGTCGGCGAGGGCAGCACATTTACTCTTTACCTGCCGGCCAATTACGTCGCGATGCCCGCAGCTCCGCGCGAGCCGCGCTCGATCAGACCGGCTCCGCGAGCAGTTCCTCCAACAGAAGCAGCGAAGTCTGCGTTGACGCAGCCCGAGGCCAGAGTGAGCGCTCCGCAGCGATCGGCTCCGCCCGCCGCGGTTCCCGATGCGCCCTCACGGTCGGCTCCCTCGAAGCCGCTCGATACCGGCGGAGCGATGCTCAATGCCGATATCACCGACGATCGGCAGTCGATCAAGCCGGGCGATAAGGTATTGTTGATCATTGAAGACGACCCGACCTTCGCGCGCATCCTCTGCGATCTTGCGCACGATACGGGTTTGCGGGTGCTGATCGCCTTGCGCGGCGATCGTGGGATGACGATCGCGCAGGAGTTGAAACCGGATGCCATCACGCTGGATATTCGATTGCCGGACACCGGCGGTTGGGTTGTGCTGGATCGCCTGAAGAACGATCCACGTACCCGCCACATCCCCGTACACGTCATTTCTATTGACGACGACCGGCGGCGCGGCCTATCGCTCGGCGCCAAAACCTACCTGGAGAAGTCGATCGATAAGCAGGCACTGATCGACGTATTCGAGAAGATCCGCGCCACCATCGAGAGCCACGAACGCAGCCTCCTCATCATCGAGCGCGACGAGCAGAATCGCAAGCGCTTATCGGAGGTGATTGAAGCTCCCGATGTGCAGACAACGCTCGTCGAATCCGGAAAGGAAGCTCTGGATGCGATCAAAACCAAGCGGATCGATTGCATCGTGCTGGACCTGAAACAGGAAGGGATGAGCGCATTCGATTTCATCGCGGAACTGCAGCGTCAGCCGGGCGGGCGAGAGCTGCCCGTGATCGTTTATACCGGCGAGGATTTCCCCGCGGAAGCCGAACAGCAGTTGAAAACACTGGCGAAGACGTCGCTGGTGCGCGGCGTGCGATCGGCAGAGCGGTTACTGGAAGAAACCGCTCTGTTCCTGCATCGGGTGGAGACGGCGCTGCCGGAATCGCAGCGCAAACTGCTGGAGCAGGCGCGGCAGCACAAGGACGTCTGGATTGCCGGCGGAACGGTACTAGTAGTGGACGACGATGTCCGCAACATATTCGCGATCACAAGTCTGCTGGAACGGTATAAAGTGAAAGTGTTGCATGCCGAGAGCGGCCAGCAGGCGCTCGATCTGCTGCAAAGCGGGCCGGCCTTGGACGCCATCCTGATGGACATCATGATGCCCGAGATGGATGGATACGAGACGATTCGCGCGATCCGGCAGATGCCGGAGTACCGCGCCATACCGATCATCGCGCTGACTGCCAAAGCGA
>Ga0335075_10019145_pt1 | contig 10136 bp, 7 predicted proteins | sample Lox_Sample_24_FD_206723 | JGI IMG/M metagenome (GOLD analysis project Ga0335075, IMG submission 206723) | Soil microbial communities from Loxahatchee National Wildlife Refuge, Florida, United States - Lox_Sample_2.4 | ecosystem: Environmental > Terrestrial > Soil > Wetlands | place: USA: Florida... | reverse complement strand
CAGACCGGCGGTGCTCACCGATAGGACGAGTTGGGTCTGCTGGCCGGCGGTGAACGATGTCAGTCCCGATGCCGGCGTCGCGCTCAGAAAACCATTGCAATTCGTGGTCGTCGTTGACACGGTATACGTCAACGGCGCGCCGGTGCTGGTGAGAGTGAGAGTCTGACTCGCGGGCGCGGTCTGTCCGACTTCGTAGTTAAAGGTCACCGACGATTGCGACGTGACCAGAGTGGGATTGCTGCTGACCACCAGGGTAACCGTGAAGGTCTGTGAGGGGTTTCCCGCGGTAGGCGAATTGACGGTCACGGTTTCGGCGTAAGTATTGGGCGCAAGGCCCGCAAGTACGCTCTGATTTACCGATAGCGTGAGCGACTGCGGCGTCGTTCCGCTGGATGGCGTGATATTGAGGAAGGCCGGGCCTCCACTCACCGGAGTCGCAGTGGCGGTGAATACCAGAGCTGTGCTTGAACTGGTGATCTGCACCGATTGCGAAGCCGGCGCTCCGGCGCCGATCTGATAAGTAAACGTCGGCCCCGTGGTGGGAACCAGCAACAACGGCGAGGTGCTGGCGAGCAGAGTTACCGGAATGGTTGTCGTGGTGTTGGAAGCGCCCGGAGCAGATATGGTGATGGTTCCGGGACATGTTTCTGTTGTGAGCGGGAGCGACGTCGTATTGATTTGCACACTGAGCGTGCTTGGGGTTGCGCTGCTTTGAGGCGAGACGACCAACCAATTGTTGCCGCATGAAGAACTGGATGCCGTCGCCGTGAAACTGATCTGGCCGCCGCTCGCGGAAGTGACGTTCAACGTTTGCGCGGCAGGCGTGGTAGTCCCGATCTGATATGCAAAACTGAGCTGCTGCGCGCTGACGTTCAGTGTCGCAGGCCCACCGACGTTCACCTCCACGGGAACGACGAGGCCCGTCGTGCCGGGCGCATTAATCGCAACAGCGCCGAAATAAACGCCCGTAGCCAGACCGCTCGGGTTCACATCGACGGAGACCGAACTCGGCGTAGTACCGGAGGCAGGACCGATGCTGAGCCAAGTCCCACCGTTATTCGTCACGGTCGTGGCGGAGAAACCGGTGTTGCGAAGATCGGATGCGGCGACGGATACCTGTTGAGTTTGAGGAACGATGCTCCCGCTCTGGAAATTGAACACCAACGTGCCGGGCGCTGCCGAAAAGCCGGGGTTCCCAATGGCGCTCACGTTGAGCGTTACCGGAACGACAGTAGTCAGGTTATTTTCGGTGATGCTGATGAAACCGGGGTAGGCGCCTGCTGCCAGACTTCCTGGAGTCACGGAAACCGACACCACGGATGGCGTGGTTCCGCCGGTGGGAGTCACCATTAACCAACTGCTCGGGTAAGCGCTGGCCGTGAAACTCGTCGCGGTATTGTTCGGGGAGAGGACCAACAGGTTCTGCGGCGATGCGGGCGCATCGATGGTTGAATTGAAGGTGAGCTGGTTTGGACTGAGCGTAACCGGGCTTATAGGCGTAACTTGGGCGGGAATCGCCAACGCGAATGCGGCCGATACCAACAGCACGTTCATGTACAGGTGATTTCTACGAGCGATCACTATTCCTCCAGAGAGCGGACGAGAGGGTCCGTCGAGTAAGGTTCCGCGGCGCGGGAGCGGAAAACTCTTAGACCCCGTGAGAAGCTGAGGGGTTTCGCGTTAATCGATTGTTACATTCAACCGTCGGGTACAGGTTCCGAAACTGCCTTACATGCGTACATTGAATCTTGCCCTACAATGAGGCATGCTTGCAGCCATGGCGCTGAAACTTATTATCGCAGCGTTTCCTGAAAACGCGACCATCCCCGAAAAATACGGCTGCAATGGCGAGAATATTTCCCCAGCCATTGAATGGTCCGGCGCGCCCGCAAAAACTCGCAGCTTTGCGCTGATCGTCGATGATCCCGATGCGCCCGGCGGCACGTTCACGCACTGGCTGTTGTGGAGCATCCCCGATACGATCCACTCCCTCGATGAAAACTTCAAGCCCACGCTGAATGTACAGGTCGGCACGAACGATTTCGGTAAGAAAGGTTACGGCGGCCCTTGTCCGCCCAGCGGCACGCATCGGTATATCTTCAAGCTGTTTGCGCTCGACACCCCGGCGCTGCCTGTGAAAGCGGGAGCGAAACGCGCTGATTTGGAACGCGCGCTCCGCGGCCACATCGTCGAAAAGGCCGAATACATGGGCAAATATTCGGCAAAGTGACGGGCCGGTCGCGCTACACTCACTCTTTATGACATCCCAACCGGCGGCGGCCGCGGCGCTCGTTTGCGTGTTGGCTGTGGGCTGTGCGTTCGGGCGCGATCCCGTGCGCGCCAAACATGCCATGGTGGTGGCGCAGGAACCGCACGCGGCCGATGTAGGCGTCGCCGTTTTGAAAGCCGGAGGCAACGCCGTCGATGCCGCCGTCGCGGTTGGATTCGCGCTCGCCGTCACGTTTCCCTACGCGGGAAATCTGGGCGGCGGTGGATTCATGCTGGTGCGCATGGCCGACGGGCGCACCGCGTTCATCGATTTTCGTGAAGAAGCGCCGCTAGCCGCCTTCCATGACATGTATCTCGATGTAAACGGCAACCCCACGCGCGCGAGCATCGACGGATGGCGTGCATCGGGCGTTCCGGGAAGCGTGCGAGGTTTCGAATACGCGCACAAGAAGTTCGGCCATAAGCGTTGGGCGGAGCTGCTCGATCCGGCGGTCCAACTTGCGACGAACGGTTTTCCGGTTTCCTACTCGCTTTATCAATCGCTGAAGCCCGACAGCGCCAGCTATAAGAGGCTTTCACAATATCCGGAAAGCAAGCGCATTTTTCTAGGCCACGAGGTTGGCGACACGTTTACGCAGCCGGAACTCGCAACGACATTGAAGCGCATCCGCGAGCGGGGAGCGAGCGATTTTTACGAAGGCGAGACCGCGCATCGCTTCGCCGCGGCAATGAAAGAAAACGGCGGCCTCATCACGCTGCAAGATCTGCAGAATTACAAAGTGGCCGACCGCAAACCGCTCACCGGAAGCTATCGCGGTTTCGATATCATCACGTCGCCGCCGCCGAGTTCCGGCGGAATCGGATTGCTGCAGATCGCCGGAATGCTCGACGGTACGGGCTACGAGAAGGCCGGCGCGGGATCGGCCGCGGTGATCCACTACGTCGCCGAATGCGAGCGCCGCTACTATGCCGATCGTTCGCGCTTCCTCGGCGACCCCGATTTCGTGCATGTTCCTGTGAAGCAGCTTCTGGATCCGAAATATCTCGCCACGCGGAGGGCGAGCATCGATCCGCAACGCGCCACGCCCGCCGACCAGATTCAACCTGGCGCCATCGAGATGCACGAGTCCTCCGAGACCACACACTTCGACGTGGTCGATGAACAAGGAAACGCGGTGGCCGTCACCTACACGCTCAACAACGGTTACGGTAGCGCGGTAACTCTGCCAGGGCTCGGTTTCCTGCTGAATGACGAAATGGACGATTTCGCGGCCAAGCCGGGTGTGCCGAATATGTTCCACCTGGTACAAGGCGAAGCCAACGCGATTCAGCCCGGCAAACGGCCGCTCTCGTCCATGATGCCGACTATCGTCACTCGCGATGGCAAGCTGTTCATGGCGCTTGGCGCGCCGGGCGGCTCGCGCATCATCACAGCCGTAACCGAGGTGTTTTTGAACGTCGTCGATTTCCACATGAACGCGCAGGACGCCGTCGATTGGCCGCGATTCCACGATCAATGGCAGCCGGATAAACTGGAATGCGAGTACGGGATCTCACCGGATACCATCGCTATTTTGCGCCGCATGGGCCACAATGCCGTAGAGGCGAATCCGCGCGAGCGGGCCCGCGTCGAGCTCATCATGAACGACGATGGCTGGCTGCAGGGCGGCCACGATGGCCGCGGCGCCGGGAAAGCCGCCGGATATTGATGCAACACGTTCTTTCGACCCACGTCATCTGTAATCACAGACTCACCACTGCATGGCTGGAACGAATCTGGCATGCGGGGATTCCGTCCGTGGAATTCTTCTGCGCGCGCCAGCATCTGGATTGGCACAACCGCGCCCAAATCGCGGAATTGGGACACTGGTTTCGCGATTCCCAATTGACGCTGCATTCCGTGCACGCGCCCATGTACACCGATGATGTTTGGGGCCGCTCCGGACCGCACTCGGTTATCAACATAACCGAAACGAACAAGCCCAAGCGTCTGGCGATGGTCGACGAGATCAAGCGCGCGATTGAGATCGCCGAGATCATTCCGTTCCGTTATCTCATTCAGCACATCGGGGCCGCCGGCGAGGAATACGATGAACGCAAGGTGGACGCCGCGTTCGGAGCGCTGGAGGAGATCAGCCTTTTTGCCCGACAGAGCGGCGCGGAAGTGCTGCTTGAAAATATCCCCAATGCGTTTTCGAGCGCGGAGCGACTTCTGCAATTTCTGGAGCAGACGCATCTGCACCTGAATTTCTGCCTGGACGTGGGCCACGCAAACATGCACGAGGGCATTGCCAACGCTTATTCGCTGATGAAGAGCCGCATACGGTCCACGCATCTCCACGATAACGACGGCAAGAGCGATCTACATCGCTTTCCGCTGCTGGAAGAGGGAACCATCGACTGGAAGAAAACCATCGATCTGCTCCGCTCCCAGCCCGATCAGTACCCGCTCCTGCTGGAATTGCACGACACGCCCGATTTCGCCCAGGCGCTTGAAAACGTCAAGGAAATATTCGACAAGCTGGAGTCGCTGTGACCTGCGCGGCCGCCGCCGTTAAGAAGATCTCTATCATCGGGGCTCCGCTCGACCTTGGATCCGGCCGCCGCGGCGTCGACATGGGGCCATCGGCAGTGCGCGTCGCCAATCTTAACGCTCGCGTGGCGTCGCTTCACTACGAGGTGGAAGACCTGGGGAACGTGCCGGTGGACCAACCAGAATCGCAGCCGGAGGGGGCCGCGAACGCCCGGTATCTTCCGCAAATTACGGAAACCTGTACGCGCCTGGCCAGGATTGTGGAAGATATTTTGCGGCGTGACGCGTTTCCGCTTGTGCTCGGCGGCGATCATTCCATCGCCGTGGGAACCGCCTCGGGTCTGTCGCATTTTCTTCGTGAACAAGGCAAGGCGATGGGTCTCGTCTGGATTGATGCCCACGCCGACATGAATACGCCGGAATCGACGCCCAGCGGCAACATCCACGGGATGCCGCTCGCCTGTTGCGCGGGCATGGGCCCTCGCGAGCTGACGCATATATATGGATACGCGCCGAAGGTGGACCCCAGGAACATCGCGATCGTGGGATTGCGTTCGGTGGACGAGATGGAGCGCAAGCACGTGCAACAATCCGGCGTTCACGCATTCACGATGCGCCAAATCGACGAGCGCGGCCTGCACGCCGTGATGGACGATGCCATTCGCGCGGCGTGCGAAGGCACAGATGGTTTTCTGTTATCGCTCGACATGGACTCGATCGACCCGCAGGAAGCGCCGGGCGTGGGCACGCCTGTTCGCGGCGGTCTGACGTATCGCGAGGCGCATCTCGCCATGGAAACGGTATGCGACACATCGATGATGCGCGCCATGGAGATTGTGGAAGTGAACCCTGTCATTGACGAAAGCAACCGTACCGCGAACCTGGCCGTCGAATTAGTAATGTCCGCGATGGGAAAAGGAATTCTTTAGGTAAATGAGGCTGCGCGTGGCAATCATTTACGGAGGCCGCAGCGGCGAGCACGAGATTTCGCTGCGCTCCGCAAAATCCATTATTGCGGCTCTCGATCCCGACAAGTACAAGGTGCTGCATTACGTGATCTCGAAGGAGGGCCGCTGGAGCCCGCGCTCGATTTCACCCGAACCTCGCGGCAATCCCGAGATCGATGTGGTATTTCCGGTTCTACACGGCACCTTCGGCGAGGATGGGACCGTGCAGGGCCTGCTGGAACTCGCCGAACTGCCCTATGTAGGCGCTGGCGTTCTGGCCTCAGCGGTATCGATGGATAAAGAGGTGATGAAGCGGCTGGCAGTGGAGCGCGGGTTGCCTGTTGCCGATTATATGGTGATGCGGCGAGCGCTCCCTAACGGTCGCGCCTCGGAAACGAGCGCAGATCGCTTGCCCGACCACGAATCGTTACCCGGCGGCGGTACGTTACCGAGGCGCGACCGTGAGGGAGCGCTCGCCGACGCCTGCCAACATCTCGGTTTTCCAATGTTCGTCAAACCCGCGAACCTCGGCTCCTCGGTCGGCATCACCAAAGCCCGCGATAGTGAACAACTCCGCGCTGCCATCGACACCGCGTTCCAGTTCGATCGCAAGATTATCATCGAGCGCGCCATTATCGGCCGCGAGTTCGAATGCTCGGTGCTCGGCAACGAAGAGCCCGTTGCGGCCGTGCCTTGTGAAATTCTGCCGTCGCGCGAATTCTACGACTACGAAGACAAGTACCTCCTGGACGCGGCGCAAACCGTTCTCCCGGCCGACCTCACGCCCGAACAAACCGCTGAAGTGCGCCGGCTCGCCGTCGAATGCTATCGCGCGGTGGAATGCGAAGGCATGGCGCGCGTCGACTTTCTGCTCGAAAACGCTACAGGCAAGTTCTACATCAACGAGATCAACACGATTCCCGGCTTCACTTCCATCAGCATGTATCCCAAGATGTGGGAGAATTGCGGCCTGCCCATGCCGAAGCTGCTCGATCGCCTGATCGAACTCGCGCTGGAACGCGCCGAGACCAAGAAAAAACTGCGGTACTCACGGTGATTCTTCCGTTCCTGTTTCTGTTCCAGGCGCTGCCCTCAACGGACGACCTGGAAGCTACGCTGAAAAAGCTGACGCAGGTGCTGTCGATCGCGCAGCAGCAGGCCGCCGATCCTGTTTCGACGGAAAACGCCATCTATCAGGGCGCTATTCCAGGCATGCTGCAGCGCCTGGATCCGCATTCCGTATTTTTCGACCCGGCGCAGTTCGAGCAGCTGAAACAAATGGAGCGGTCCGAGCAAAAAGGTTTCGGCAGCGTGGTGTCGATTCTGCCGGGACGCGTCATCGTGCTGCAAGCGATGGAGGGCACGCCTTCGGCAAAGGCCGGGCTCGCTCCCGGAGACGAGATTCTGGCCGTCAACAACATCGCCCTGAACCGCCTGGATACGGATCAGTTGATGCAGTTTCTGGGGCAAGCGCGGAATGACACGGCGTATCTGATCGTTCGCCGGCCCGGCAGTGCGCGCTTGATGCAGTTCACGCTCAAGCCGGAACTCGTGGACGCGCCCAGCGTCGACCGCGCCTATTTTCTAAAGCCTGACGTCGGCTATATCCGTGTGACGGGTTGGGACCCGAAGACAGGCCATCAATTGAAGGAAGCGATCGAGAAGCTTGGGGGCGGCAAGCTCAAAGGACTTGTGCTGGATTTGCGCAACAATCCCGGCGGCGTGGTGCAAGCCGCGTTGGAAGGCGCGGCGCTGTTCCTGAAGCCGGGCCAGACCATACTCAGCGTGAAGGGCCGTTCCGTCAAAGATGAGACCGCGGATGTCCCCAAGCTCGCTAGTCCCTACTCGTTTCCGCTCGCGGTGCTGATCAACGAAAAAACCGCCAGCGCGTCCGAGATCCTGACGGGCGCGCTTCAGGACCACGATCGCGCGGTGGTCATCGGCGTCCCCAGCTATGGAAAAGGGCTGGTGCAGAACGTCTTCACGCTCACCGGCAATACCGCTCTCGCCTTGACTACCGCGTTTTATTACACGCCCAGCGGCCGATCGATCCAGAAGCCGCTGAAGACCGGGCAACTGGAGATTGAAACGCCGAAGCGCGAGTTCAAAACGGATTCGGGCCGCACTGTATTGGGCGGCGGTGGAATCCAGCCGGATTACGTGGTCCAGTCCGAGGCTCCCACGCGGTTACGGATTGCGCTTGACGCCAGCGGAGTCCTGACCTCGTTTGCGACCGATTACATCCGGCAGCACAAGATCGAGTCATCTTTCGACGTGACGCCGCCGCTGCTCGATGAGTTCGAGGCGTATTCGGTGGAGCACGGCATTCAGCCCCCTGTCGGCGAGTGGTCGCAGGAGCGGCCCTGGATTCAGAATCGTTTGCGCCAGGAGATTTTCAATCTCGGCGTGAGCGTGGAAAAAGGCGACGAGATCGAGTCGCAACGCGACCCTCAGGTACAGGCCGCGCTCCAGCATTTGGGTAACTAGCGCGTGATACGAACAAGCGAGATGATTGTCTCGTAAGGAGAAGTGCTGTATGAATCTACCCGAGGCTCCGATTGCATCTGAAGGCTTTTTCGTCACGCATTTTCTTACCGTGAGGGATCAGGAAATATCGCAAGATTTCTACGTGCGAATTTTAGGCGGGAAGCTGATCAAGAGGGAAAACCCCTGCTACATCAAGCTGGTCAACTCCTGGATCATTCTCAACTCCGGCGGTGGGCCGACGCCCGACAAGCCTGAGGTGATTCTCGAGGCGCCTTCGGATCTCAACAGGGTTAGTAGTTTTCTGAACCTGCGCGTCGCCGATATCCGGAGCTGTTACAACCAGTGGCGCGCGAAAGGAGCTGTATTTATCACTGAGCCGCTGGCGAATCCCGACGGCTGGGAGTGGCGCTGCTACATGCGTGATCCCGACGGCTATATTATCGAGGTCGGCCAATATACGCAAATGGCCATCGATCATTTCAAGAACGATCCAATTTAAGCAGGACCGCGCCGAGCGCGTCCGCTTGCCCGCGCACTTGCTGACAAAATGTAGATATGAAAAGGCGCACCAAGTCGTGATCCAGCCGTTCGATATGACCGGCATTACCCGGGGCTCTGACCAAATCCAGCGCTACGGGAATCTGCAGCACTCACTCATCGAGATGCTCCGGGCGACTGTCGAGGAACTTGGCTCGAACGAAGCCATCGTCGAAATCGGAGGCCCGCGCATCGATTACCGTGAGCTTTGGGACCGCGCTTCTCTTGTCGGCGGCGGCCTCCGCGATCTCGGAATCGAGCGCGGCGATCGCGTAGCTGTCCGCTTCGGCAACGGCCTGGACTGGTGCGTCGCCTTCTGGGGCGTCTTGATGGCCGGGGCCATCGTCGTGCCCGTGAACACGCGCTTCAGCGACGCTGAAATCGACTACGTCATCAACGACTCCGGATCGAAGTTCGTGTTCCTGCCCGGTCAGGCGCTCCCCCACGGCAAGCCCCGCGTCGACGAGAATCTTGCGCCCGGCGATATCGCCGCCATTTTCTACACCAGCGGCACCACGGGATTCCCCAAGGGCGCCATGACCACGCACGAAAACTTTCTTTCGAACATCGAGACGTGCCAGCGCGTGGGATTTCAACCCAAGGACGGCAGCGTCCGTTCACTCGTCTCGGTTCCGCTGTTTCACGTGACCGGATGCAACAGCCAGTTGCTGCCTTGCTGCCGCTGGGGCAACGCGACGGTCATCATGCCGCAATTCGAGATACAAACATTTCTTCGCGCCATTGTCGATGAGCGGATCAACTCCATGGCTTCAGTTCCCGCCATCTATTGGTACGCGATTAATCAGAAGAATTTCGACGATTTCGACATGAGCGGCGTTCGCTGGCTGGCCTATGGCGGCGCACCCACTCCGCCCGACCTTGTCGCGCGTATTCTGGAGGCGTTTCCAAATGCGCGCGTCGGCAATGGCTTCGGTCTTACCGAGACTTCATCGGTGGCCACCTTTCTCCCGCACGAATACGCGCGCATTCGCCCCGAGACGGTGGGATTCGCCGCGCCGGTCTGCGACCTGAAACTCTTTGAGCCCGATTCGGACGGCGTCGGAGAACTGCTCATCCGCGGCCCGAATATCGTGAAGGGCTACTGGAATAAGCCGCAAGCGACAGCCGATACCTTCGTCGATGGCTGGCTGCATACGGGCGACCTCGCGCGGTTGGACGCGGATGGATTCACGCAGATCGTCGACCGCAAGAAGGACATGGTGAATCGGGGTGGGGAAAATGTCTACTGCGTCGAAGTGGAGAACGCGCTCGCGTCTCACCCGGCTGTGTTCGAAACGGCGGTGATGGGCGTGCCGGACTCAATGATGGGCGAGAAAGTGGGTGCAATCGTCGTCTCGAAACCGGGGCAGCACGCCGATCCCCATGAAATTCGCGAATACTTG
>Ga0335075_10019144_pt1 | contig 10138 bp, 7 predicted proteins | sample Lox_Sample_24_FD_206723 | JGI IMG/M metagenome (GOLD analysis project Ga0335075, IMG submission 206723) | Soil microbial communities from Loxahatchee National Wildlife Refuge, Florida, United States - Lox_Sample_2.4 | ecosystem: Environmental > Terrestrial > Soil > Wetlands | place: USA: Florida... | reverse complement strand
GGGGGACGCATCTCCGTCGCGGCGCTCTCGGTTGGCCTGGCGATCGGTGCCTACGACGAGGCGTTGCAGTATTCGAAGGACCGGGTCGCGTTCGGGAAGCCCATCAGCAAGTTCCAGGCGATCCAATTCAAACTCGTCGACATGCTCTGCGAAATCGAGCATGCTAAGCTCATGGTCCTGCGGGCGGCCTGGGAGAAGGACGAGGGGCGCGATTTCGTGCAGAGTGCCAGCCTTGCCAAGCTCTATGCGGGCGAAGTTTCGCGCCGCGCGGTCAACGAGGCGGTACAGATCCACGGCGGGTACGGCTTCATGGACGAGTATCCGGTCTCGCGGATGTACCGCGATCAGAAGATCAACGAGATCGGCGAGGGCACGAACGAGGTCCAACGCTTGGTCATTGCGAGGCTGCTCGGGCTGTAGCCGTTCGGTAACATCGAGAGGGGTGGTCGTAAAAATGAAACGTGCATTCTTGGGAATCCTCGCCGCGCTAGCGCTACTAGCGGCGCCGGCGCTGGCATCGCTCAACGACGGAGCAAAAGCACCCGATTTTACGCTGCAGGCGACCAAGGGCGGGAAGGTCTTCACCTTCCACCTGGCAGATGCGCTGAAGCAGGGGCCGGTCGTGCTGTACTTCTACCCGGCGGCCTTTACGCCCGGCTGTACGATCGAGGCGCACGACTTTGCCGACGCGATCGGTAAATATGCGGCGCTGCACGCAACGGTCATCGGCGTCTCGCACGACCCGCTCGGCAAACTGCAGCGATTCTCGGTGAGCGAATGCCGCAGCAAATTCGCCGTCGCGGCAGATACCGATCAAACCGTCGAGAAGGCGTACGATGCGATCCTTTCCGCGCATCCGCAATACGCGAATCGAACCTCGTACGTGATTGCGCAGGACGGCACGATCGTCTATAGCTACACGGCGCTCGATCCGAGCCAACACGTGGCGAACACGCTTGCCGCGCTGAAGAAGCTCGAAAACAAATCCTAAGCTGAGCCCGCCTGGTCGTTTTGAAAGAGATTCGGTTCGGCGGGCTTACGGCGCGTGCGCGGATCGCGCGGTTCGGTATCGAGCGCGGTGACGCTGCGCGGCGTCGTGTCGATGACGCCGGGTTCCGGTAACTCGTCGCCCGCGATCGCGGCTTCGTCTTTGAGTTTGCGCCCCTGCGGCAGCAGGCGTGATTCGTAGGTTCCAACGGCCTCGTTGTAGGCGCCCACGGTGCTCTCGAGCGTGCGCCCGATCTTGACGAGGCGCTCCGCGAACTTCGCGGTGCGCTCGTAGAGTTCGCGGCCGAGCAGTGCGATGCGCTTGGCGTTTTCCTCTTGCTTGACCGCTTGCCAACCCATCGCAAACGAGCGAAGAAGGCTGATGAGCGAAAGCGGGCCGGCGATCATCACGTTGCGATCGAGCGCATATTCGATCAGCATCGGATTTTCCGTGCATGCCGCGCTGAGGAATGCTTCGCCCGGTACGAACATCACCACGAAATCGGCCGAACCTTCGGCCGACTGATAGCTGCGTTTGGCGAGCGCGTCGACGTGGTCTTGCAAGGCGCGGGCGTGCCGCTTCACGAGTTCGCGCCGCGCCGCCTCGTCGTGCGCCTCGAGCGCGGCTTGCAGCGCGTCGGTCGGTGCCTTGGCATCGACGAAGACGCGCCGGCCCCCGGGCAGGTTGATCGTCATGTCGGGGCGTCCGCGCCCGCCGTCGAACGCGACGGTCTGCTGCTCGTCGAAGTCGCAATACGAGAGCATCCCGGCCTTTTCCACCACGTTGCGCAACTGAATCTCGCCCCACTTGCCGCGCGTCGTCGGACTGCGCAGTGCGGTCACGAGCGTCGAGGTCTGATTCGAGAGCGCATTCGCGGCGGATTCGATCTTGTCGGCGCGACCGAGGAGCTGCTCGAGCTGCGCGCGCAGTGCGCCGGAATCGGCATGGCGCGTGTGCTCCATCTCGCGCACGACGCGGTCGAACTCGTTCAGCCGATCGGCGATCGGCCCGACGATCAGGCCGACGCGCTCGCCGGCCTCACGCGCGGCAGAATGCTCGTCGCGGCGGTGCCAGTGCATCACGAAGGCGCCGAGCGCGATGCCGACCAGGAGAAAGAGGAGATCGACGAGCGCGTTCACGATTCCAGTCCGAGGTGTTCCTTGAAAAATGCGAGGACGCGTTTCCACGCGTCGTCCGCGGCCGAATGTACGTATGAGGTTCGCGTTTCGTCGAAGAATGCATGCCCGGCCGAACCGTAGACGCGTACGTCGTTGGGGACGCGCAGCGCGGTGCGCCAGACGCGGACCTCCTCGGCCGAGATCGCCGGGTCTTTTTCGCCGTAGCTGGCCAAAATGGGGATGTGTAGATCGAGCGGGCCGATGTCTTTGAGCGAACCGTAGAACGTCGCGGCGGCATCGAAGACGTCGGCGTTGTCGAGCGCTTGGATCAGCGCGATGTTTCCGCCGTTACCGAAGCCGATCACGCCGATCTTGCAGTTCGGGGCCTTGGCGAGCAGATACAGCGCGGCCGCGCGCAGGTCCCCGTTGGTCTGCTTGCGCGACTCGAGGCGAGCGCTCAGATCCGGAACGATGCAGGCGTATCCCGCCTTCGCAAAGCGGCGGGCGACGTCACGGAGGTGGTCGTCGACGCCGGTGGCGTCCATAACGAGGACGAGGCCCGGCGTAGTAGCGCGAGCCTGCCTGGGAAATGCCGCATACGCCTCGATCATGCCATCGGGGCGCCGCAGCGAGACGCGATCGGCAGAAATTGCCTGATCGGACTCCGATACGGGCATAGCAAGAGCATGCCTGGTGCATGGTCCGATAGCAATGGGGCGAAGTGCCCAGCGCTTCGGCGACAGGATTAATCGTATGTAAAGGCGAGCTTGCAGACATCATGCTGCGCTTCCGGTTCTCCTTGGCGGTCGCGGCTGTAGCCTGCCTCTTGGCGGCATGCGCCGCCCAGGCGCCGCCCTCCCCGGCACCGGCGCCGACCGGCGCATTGGCCGCGTCGATTGGACTCGGCCGCGACATCATTACTGATCCGCATAAGTATCTGCCGCGCAACGTGACCGCCGATATGTCGTGTTCGGCCTGCCATCTGGCCGCCGGAACGGCGGCGCGCGGCGGAAGCTTCGTTGGAACCTACGCGCGCTTTCCGCAATGGAACGCGCGGGCGAAACGGGTCATCACGCTGCAGGACCGTCTCGCGGAGTGCTTTCTGTATAGCATGAATGGAACTCCGCCGGCGTACACGAGTAAGGAGATGATCGCGATGGTTGCCTATATTGCGTATCTCTCGCGAGGCGTGCCGACCGGTGCCGCTCAATCCAAGAGCGATCGCTTCATCGTCCCGCTGCCCTCGGCATCGCCCGACGTCGCGCACGGCCAGGTACTCTACGCGCAGAAGTGCGCGGCGTGCCATCAAGCGAACGGCGCCGGCATTCACGGCGCTTTTCCGCCGCTCTGGGGAGCAAAGTCGTTCAATAACGGCGCGGGCATGGCGCACCTCGACCGGATGACGGGCTTCGTCATGTACAACATGCCGCAGAACGCGCCGAACACGCTGACGCTGCAGGAGGCCTACGACATCTCGGGCTTCGTGCTCTCGCATCAGCGCCCGAGATTCCGTGGAGCGCGCCTCATCGGCTGGCCCGATCTGCAGGCGCGAATCTTCTAAGCGCTCGATATGCCCGGTGTTCTTCTCGCGCTTGCCGTCGCGATCGTCGCCACGCTCCTCGGCCGCGCCGTGCCGATCGTCGGCGGCCCGGTCTTTGCCATTCTCATCGGCGCGGTGATTGCGGCGGTACGTCCGCCGGGGCCGGCATTACAGCCGGGCATCGCGTTTGCGAGCAAATCGCTGCTGCAGTGGTCGATCGTGCTGCTCGGCGCGAATCTGAGCATTCGCGAGATTGCACAAGGCGGCGCACGTTCGTTGCCGGTGATGCTCGGTACGCTGGTCATCGTGCTCGTGCTCGCGTACGCCGTCGGGCGCGCGCTCGGACTGGAGCGCGACGTGCGCCGGCTCGTCGGCATCGGCACGGCGATCTGCGGGGGATCCGCGATTGCCGCCGTCGCGAGCGTCATCGAGGCCGATCAGGTCGATATCGCCTACTCACTCGGCGTCGTCTTCCCGGCACTCGGACACGTGTTGGCGCTCTCGCAGCATGCGTTTGGGCTGTGGGCCGGAACCGCCATCAACGACACGTCATCGGTCGTCGCCGCATCGTTTGCCTACGGACACGACGCCGGCAACACCGCGGTGATCGTGAAGCTCACGCGTACGTTGCTCATCGTGCCGATCGTGTTGTACTACGGGTGGCGTCGCCTGCGTTGGGCGTGCGAAGGCGAGCCGGGTATCGATTGGCGCGGCGTCGTCCCGTGGTTCGTCCTGTGGTTTCTCGTTGCGGCCGCGCTCAATTCATTTGGCTTGATTCCGGCCGTTGCGAAGGAACCGCTGCAGTTGCTCGCGCTCTTCGCGATCACCGTCGCCCTTGCGGCGGTCGGACTTGGCACCGAGTTCGCGCGCATCAAAGCGGCCGGATTGCGGCCGCTGCTCCTGGGCGCGATCCTCTGGGTCGCGATCGCCGCTTCAAGCCTCGCGATCGCGCACGTGACCCACGGGATCTAACGGCAAGCCGCCTCTGCGCGCAAACGTTGCACGTCCGCGCGGGGTTAAAGCCGCGGGTGGTCTAAACTACGACGGCGATGGAGAGTCCTCGCTGACATGCAGCTTCGCGCGGCCATTCGGATTGCATTCGTCGTGGTGTTCACCGCGATCGCGGTGATCGTCAACGGTTGCGACGTCTTGCTGCCATGGCATCCCTTCGCGACGTTCGGATTTGCCGCCGCAACCGACGGTACGGTGGTTTCCGTCGACCGCGTTGCGGAGCAGCACGGGCTCCATCCGGGCGATCGCATCGACGTGAAGCGGCTCTCTCCGAGCATTCGGCAAGACCTCGCGATGCTCGAAGGCACCTCGCTCTCCCAAGGGGCAATGGTGGCGTTCCCGCTCTCCTCGGGACGGATCGTGACGATTCCGGCGCACGCCTACGCGCGTTCGCTCATGCTGAACGTTACCGACGTCTCGGCGATCGTCGCATTGTGGATATGCATCGGCATCGCCGCTGCACTGGTGTTGATTCGGCCGATGCCCGCGACGTGGGCGTTCTACGTGTTCATGCTCTGGTTTTGCGCGGGCGGCGTCCTGATCGCCGAATTTCTGCCGTTCGGCGTGAACTACGCGATCGGTTCGATCCGCACCGTCGCCGCTCAGGCTGCGGCGGCAGCCTTCCTCTCCTTTGCGTTGCGCTTTCCCAATGCGCGGCCCGCGGGAGTGTCGCGATTGCTCGAACGAGCGGTTCTCTACGGAGTTGCACCGGCACTCGCGCTGCTCGCGCTCCTCGGGCAAGCCGCGTACGTCTTCGGCGCGATAGCGCCGCCGGCGTGGGTCAATGTGCTGACGACCGGCGTCGTGCTCGCACTGTACCTCGCGGGGATCTTCGTCCTCGTGGTGCGGTATGCCGGTGCGGGTGCCGGCGAGCGGAGCCGGCTGCAATGGGTCGTCGTGGCGTTCTCCTTCGCCTTCGCCCCGTACTTGGGCGGCGTCGTTGCCGAGGAGCTGTTTCTGGCGTTTTCCCCGATCTGGTTCAATCTCGCCGATACATGGATGATCATTGCGCCGGTCGCGCTCGCGTATTCGGTGTTGCGCCACCGGTTGTTCGACGTCCGTTTGGTCGTCAGCCGCGCCCTGATCTATGGAATCATGACGTCGATCGTCGTCGGCGCATTGGCCCTCGTCGATTGGGCGTTTGGCCTCTGGTTGTCGCAGTCACGTTTCGCGCTGGTCGCCGAGTTGCTGCTTGCGCTCTTGCTGGGCGCGGCGCTGACGACGCTGCACAACAGAATCGATCAGGTCCTCAATGCGATCATCTTCCGGGCGCAGGCGATCGCGCTGCAAACGCTGCGCCGGTTCGCGGACGAAACCGATCTCATCGGCGATCCGCAACGGCTGATCGAGAGGACGTACGAGGCGCTTCGTACCCGCTTGGAGACCGACTACGCAGCGATCTACACGGCCGACGGTTCGTCGTATGCGGTCGCGACGGCCGCTGCTGCATCGACGCCCCCGAGGCTGCCCGGCGACGATTTCGTCGTGCTTCGGCTGCGGCGTTGGGGCAAGCCGTTCGAATGCGACGAGCCCGAACACGCGATGCGCGGTGCGCTCTTTCTGCCGATGATCGTGCGCGGGCAGCTCGTCGGCTTTCTCGTCTGCGGGCCCAAGCGCGACCGCACCCATTATTTGCCCGAGGAGGTCGATACGCTGGTGACGCTCGCGCATCGGGTGGGAACCGCGTATGCCTGGCTCACGCTTCGCCCCGCGAGCGACGCCCTCGCCGCTCAGGCGAGGTAATGGCGAGGCCTAAGAGCACGGAGAGCCGCTTCCACAAATAACTTGCCAGCGCTGCGATACCACCGATACCCAGGCAGATACCGCACCATTCCAAAAGGGCCGTCCATCGCTGCGGAAGCGGTACGAATGTGAGGATCAGAGACGGAACCGCGAGCGCGAGACCCGCGGCTACGGACGCTGCGAACGTGAACACCGCTTCGGCGACGCGGGGCCGCCGGTGCGCCATTCGGCGGCGGAGGGACGGGACGATCCATAAACCTGCATATGCCAACACGTTGAGCGCGAGCGCCAGCCGGATGGCTTCCGGCATCGCAGCGTGCGTGGCGATCCATGGGTTGACGAACGCGATTATTCCGCCGACGTACGCTATCACGAAGAATATGCCCCACAACTCGTTCCAACTCGTCAGCATCGTCGGGGAAGGCTCGGAGCGGCTCCAAGTAAAGAGATAATAGGAGCCGCAGGCGATCAAGTGGATGGGCAGGAGCACGACTTCTACAAGGCCGCGATCGGCGGACACCGCTAGAGCGCCGAATCCAATCAACGCGGGGCCGATGCCGGTAGCCAGGGAGATGCCGTGAGTTCGCGAGACGAACTTGCGCTTGAGGCCGACGAGCAGGGCGATCGCCCAAACGACGGCAGCGACGACGAAAAGCATCCCGGTGAAGCCCATCCGCCTCTTATCGCCGAGCGAGGTGCCCCCTCCTTGCGTGGCGATCCACCGCATGGGTCGTAGCCCAGCGGCCGGACCTCGGGTTACAATGGGCGGTAGCCTTTTTCCCTATTAGGACGGAGCAGCAACGAACGTGGCGGACGCGGTAGTCAAAGTGACCCTCCCCGAGATGGGTGAGTCGGTTACCGAAGGCTCCATTGTCGAGTGGCGCAAGCGCGTCGGCGACGCGGTCAACGAGGGCGATACGCTTGTCGACGTGACGACCGATAAGGTCGACGTCGAGGTCCCGGCGACGGCTGCCGGCGTGATCACGCAGATTTTCGGCGGTGAGGGCGACACGATCGCGGTCGGCGCCGTCCTGGCCGAGATCGACACCTCGAAGAACGGCAACGGCGCTGCCGCTTCGATTGCCGCGAACGGCAAGGCTGCCGCGAACGGGAAGGCAATCGTCGCGGTCACGCTCCCCGAGATGGGTGAGTCGGTGACCGAGGGCTCGATCGTCGAGTTTCGGGTGAAACCCGGACAGAGCGTCAACGAAGGCGATACGATCGTCGACGTCACCACGGACAAGGTCGACGTCGAGGTTCCGGCGCCGGCGAAGGGTGTCGTCACGCAGATCTTTGGCAAAGAGGGCGACACGATCGCCGTCGGCGCGAAACTTGCCGAGATCGACGCCAATGCTTCTGCCGATGCCGTCGCCGGCGCCGCTCGTCCGAGCACGGTCGAGCGAAGCGCATCCGCACCCGCGCCCGCTGCGCGCCCCGCCGGCGGCGCCGCCATCGCCTCGTATCAGGCAAAGCGCGTCGCGCGTGAACTCGAACTGGATCTTGCGTCGATTCATGGCTCGGGACCGAACGGATTGATTCTGCGCAACGACGTGACGTCGCAGGCGAACGGGGCGCGCAAGCTCACCGCTGCGCCGGCAACCAATCTACCGCCGCTGCCGCCGGCCGGCGCGGGCGCGAAGCTCACGCCGCTCAAGGGGCCGGCCGCCGCGCTCACCGGCTACATGGATCAATCGCTGACGATTCCGACGGCGACGAGCTTCCGCACACTGAACGTCGACGTGCTCGACGCGCGTCGCCGAGAGCTGAACAATGCGATCAAAGCTGCGGGTCGCAGCGAAAAAGTCTCGTTCACGCACATCGTCGCGTGGGCACTCGTGCGTGCCGCGGCCGAGATGCCGTTCATCACGTACAGCTTCCGCCGCGACGAGAAGGGCGCGCCGCAGCGCCTCGAGCCAGGCATTCATCTCGGCCTTGCCGTCGATTCCGAACGGAAGGACGGCTCGCGCTTCCTCGTCGTGCCGGTCATCAAGCACGCCGACGCGCTCGACTTCGCCGGCTTCTACGCGAAATATCAGGAACAGGTAACGAAGGCGCGCGACAACAAGCTGGGCGCTGACGATCTGCAAGGCGCGTCGTTTACGCTCACCAATCCGGGCGGTATCGGGACGGTCGCCTCCGTGCCGCGCCTCATGGCGGGACAAGGCGCGATTCTCGCAACCGGCGCGATCGGCTATCCGCCGGGATTCCAGAACGTAGCGGAAGCGCAGTTGCGCTCGCTCGGCGTCGGCAAGATCATGCAGATGACGAGCACCTACGATCACCGCGTCATTCAAGGCGCGCAATCGGGCGAGTATTTGCGCCGCGTCGACCAACTGCTGGCGGGCGAGAACGGCTTCTACGAGACGCTCTTCACGCACCTTGGCTTGAAAGCGTCGGTCGAGGCTACGCTTCGCCCGGCGCCTCAGGGCGACAAGCCGGCACCGGCGTCGGTACAAGTTGGTGACGAGATGTTGCGCGCGGTTGCCGCCGGCATGGCGATCGTCTCCGGCTATCGCACGCACGGACATCTCGCCGCGCACCTCGATCCGCTTGGTGCGGAGCCGGTCGGCGACCCGAAGCTCGATCCCTCGACCTATGGTCTCACGCCGGCGCTGCAGGCGGCGATCCCCGCTTCGGTGCTGCACGTACACGTGCAAGGCGCCGCGACGCTTGCCGACGTGCTGCCGAAGCTCAAGGAAATCTACAGCTCGACGATCGCGTACGAGTTCGAGCACATCTCGAACACCGAGCAGCGCCGCTGGCTGCGCGAGACGATCGAGAGCGGCGCAAACAAGATCGCGCTTGCACCGAAGCAGCAGATCAAGTTCTTGCAGCGTCTGACCAAGGTCGAGACGTTCGAGCGCTACATTCGCAAGACGTTCCTCGGCCAGAAGAGCTTCTCGGGAGAGGGGCTCGACGTCATGGTGCCTATGCTCGAGGAGACGCTCGAGATGCTCGCCGCGGAGGATACGCCGAACGCCGTACTCGGTATGGCGCACCGCGGGCGCCTCGCCGTCATCGCGCACGTCGTCAACATGCCGTACGAAGAGTTGCTCGGTGAATTCGAAGCGGCGCATCAGCGCGGCGAGATGAGCAGCGACAACGACGTCACCGGCGACGTGAAATACCACCACGGTGCGACCGGCGTCTACACGACGAGCGGCGGCAAGCAGATCATGGTGACGCTCGCGCACAATCCAAGCCATCTCGAAGCGGTCGATCCCGTCGTCGAGGGGCGGACGCGCGCGCTGCAGACCGATCATCACACCGGCGTTCCCGCGCAAGACGTGCAGAAGGCGGCGCCGATCCTCATTCACGGCGACGCGGCGTTCACCGGCCAAGGCATCATCTCCGAAGTCTTCAACCTGCAGTCGCTTCCGGGCTATGCGACGGGCGGTACGCTGCACATCATCGCGAACAATCAGATCGGCTTCACGACCGACGTCAGCGATTCGCGCTCGACGCGTTACGCTTCGGATTTGGCCAAGGGCTTCGACGCTCCGATCATTCACGTCAACGCCGACGACGTCGACGCGTGTATCACGGCGGTGCATCTCGCAGAAACCTTCCGCAAGCGTTTCGCTCGCGACGTCGTCATCGACCTCATCGGCTATCGCCGCTTCGGGCATAACGAGCAAGACGAGCCGGCGTACACGCAGCCCACGATGTACGAGAAGATCAAGAATCATCCCACGGCGCGCGAGCTCTTTGCCAACAAGCTGATCGCGCAGGGAATCA
>Ga0335075_10019143_pt1 | contig 10138 bp, 12 predicted proteins | sample Lox_Sample_24_FD_206723 | JGI IMG/M metagenome (GOLD analysis project Ga0335075, IMG submission 206723) | Soil microbial communities from Loxahatchee National Wildlife Refuge, Florida, United States - Lox_Sample_2.4 | ecosystem: Environmental > Terrestrial > Soil > Wetlands | place: USA... | reverse complement strand
CGCAATCGCTAAAACTCAGGGCTTTAATCACTGAACCATAGCGCTCTCTCGCTTTAAATTGAAAAGGCGCTAAAATACAGCCTCTCTAGCGTCCGAGGGGATAGAAATTGAGCAGCTATCCAATTATTCTTTTCAAGCTTCAGGGAGAATTCCAGGCGTTTTTCTACTGCGTGCACACTATTCTTGCTAAAGTATTCACGCGCAAAAGTGAGGAAAAGTAAGGGAGTTGTCCGGCCTAAACGAAGAGTGATGCGGAAATTGATTGGCTTGATTTGGTTTACATGCGACCTGCCACATGATATAATTAGCTGGAGATCTCGGGAACGAGAGGAGCCTTGGTCATTAGGCTGCTGTGGAGATGCTACGTTTTCCTGTCTCGCTAACCTTACTTGGGACTGTGACGCTAGTGCTCCTATTGAGCTTTCATGACCGGTTAGAGCTAATGCGTATTACGAGTGAAAAGATTCGTTTCTGATTCGTTGCCGTATTCAGTTAGTATAGACCATATCGAGAGATGAGTTCCTTTTCGAAGGATAAAAGTCTTCTTTTTTTTCCTCCAAGACAGCCTTCTTGCCTTATCAACACTTTCTGGCAGTCATCCTTGAACACAAGCCTAGCCAGCTAGTACAACAGACAGAAAATACACGCCAAAACAGTCACATTCAGGATGGAACCCCCATGGACAGCAGCTGAAGGAGAGCTTCTGCCTTCATCGATCCATTCAAACAACTGCAGCCGCCTCTGTCGAGTCGTGCGTAACTGGATAGAAATCGCCGACCTTATGAACACGGAAGCTGCTCGTCGGGGATTAACCTGAGAGTTTGTAATAGCAGCAATGTCGTGTACTATTATGCACAGATGCCGAAAGAACATCTCAAGCAAGACATCAAAGATGCAGCTGCAAGGAATAGCAAAGTCTGATGGAGCCGACAAAATAATCGACCATAGCTCCTGTCCCACGTCAGGAAGGATTTGCCTCTCAAAAGCTGCCTACACCTTCGTCCTCACCGAAGGCAATGGAAAGTGCGACTCAGGTAACGGGACTGCCAAAACACTTCGCGATGTATAAGGGTCAGAAGGGTAAACGATCTGACAAGAGGGGTAATAAGGGCGGCGAGAACCGGTTAGGATGGGCACAGCGGAGAACGTTTTTCTCTTGCGCTTCTCGGCTGAAGAATCGGGATGCTAAATTAGTAAAAGATGGGCTGAATTCTGCCGTTGGCTCTGTCGAGCAAGCGTTGGGGCAGAAGCTCTTCATATCTACATAGATTTTAGCTTGACAAATGCATTCGCACACGTATTTTGGGATGATACTCACACATGCTTTAGCCACTCAACGACGATCTGCCTAGTGACAGCTGGATCGATAATTTCCTCGATGCCAAATGCATTGGCCGTCCGCACCGGATTCATAAGTCGTCGATATTCTTCATCTAGCTCTTTGTATCGTTCCTCGCGCTTCCCTTCTGCTTCAGCCCTCTTCAGCTCAGCTGCATGGCCTACTTCAATGCCACCTTCTAGCGGGAGACTGCCCCATTCACCACTGGGCCATGCAACCCTCATCCGCGGGTCTCGGCAATCAAGCATAATGCCACCGGCTACGCCGTAAACTCTTCGCGTCACGACGCTGAAGACGGGTGTCGTTGTTGAGTAGTAGGTTGTGGCTAGAGCAACACTATGTCTCATAGTCGCTGTCCTCTCAGCGATAGTTCCGATTGCATAGCCCGGCACATCGACGAACTGTAGAATGGGAATATTGAAAACGTCACAGAACTTTAAATGTCTTGTCAATTTCTGAGAACCCGCTGCGTCGAGGGCGCCGGCGTTAACTTCGCAGTTCAGTGATATAATGCCAACAGGCCGGCCACTGAGTCTCGCCAGGCCAGTGATTGCGGTTGTACCCCAGAGAGCACCGATCTCAAACCAGCTACCAACGTCTGATACGCTTTCGATGATCGCGCGGGGATTATACATGCGCGCTTTTCTTCTCGGAATGATTGTTCTAAGATTCTCACACATCCGGTCTGCAGGACCTTCGGAAGGGATGACGGGAGGCAAAGAGTTTCCAGAATTGGGTAGGTAGCCCAACACTTCCTGCAGCTGCTCAAAGCATTCAAGCTCATTCGCAGCAAGATTATTGATTGTACCGTTGGTACAGTGCATGCTTGGTCCACCCAAATCTCTAAAGTCGAGACCTTCTTCAAATGTAGCGCCTGCAACGACTTTAGGGCCAGCGTTGAATAGCGACCCAATATCTGCTGCCATAACTGAGAAATGGCATGCAACGACTCTCGCGGCACCGAGGCCGATGGCGGGACCTAGTACGGCGCCAAGATTCGGTATTCCCATGTTCAACTGTTTGGTGACGTGCTCGAATGATGGCATTGGTGGGACATAAGAATATCCTGACTTTTTGATCGTAGTGACTGACCCTCCTCCAGAACTCCCGTCCACCAATTTGATAATCGGTAAGCGCAATGCTATGGCCAGCTTCTCCATGTATATAGTCTTTTCCATCAATGCTCCGTCTGCGTGTCCAGCTCTAATGCTGAAATCATCTGCTGTGAAGACAATCTTCCGTCCTCTCAACGTCCCAAAGCCTTGGACGTTGTTGCTTGGTATGAACGACACCGGCTCTTCTTGTATACCAGAGAGCTTCTTCCATTCTACGGTCCCCGACACACTTCCGACCTCACGGAAACTACCCTTGTCAAGGAGCTGTTCGACGCGCTCACGCACCCAGAGCTTGCCTGTTTGCTTTTGTCGCGCATAGCCTGGATTTCTAAGGTCGGGAGTTGACGCTATTGTTCGAAGCGAATCTAGCTGGGCCTGGATATCTGAGTAGTCTGCCGGTAGGTCATTGGACTTGGATTTGGAATTGCGCCGTTTTCGACCCGTATTTGGCGTATTAGAGGGCGTGAGATGGTTGAGGACCTGAGAGAGTCTTTCGGACGCGTCTCCTTTGGCAGCGGAAGAGCCATGGCTATCATCACTACCCATTGTCAGAGACAAGCCCAATTGCATCCAAACAGCGGATTATAGCGAATCAAAGTGCCTCCTATGATTCTGTATTCATGAATGTAGTTCTCTAAAAAGCTCGAAACGTATATTGAAGTAGTTCCCCGCACCTACATTTCCCCGGCAGCCTCGGCCTAACCCCACAGTCTCCAACATTGTGGAGAAGTGTTATCGCGATATCGAAATCATGAAGATTTCATGAATTTGGATAGCTTTGCAACATTCATGAGAATTCATCTTCTAAATTCTAGGACAGGTCATGGATCGTCCACCGTTGCGGCCGATTAAGCGTCTTCTGGTCGCCAATAATAGGAGTACGGCGAATGCCTTCAGGTGCTGTTGTAGGCGTAATAATGAAAGGAGGCTCCTTCGAGCTGTTAACAAGCCGTGCATTTTGTGAAACGAAGACGGCTTCACTCATGTACTACAGAGGTGTTGTGCATCCCGAAGTTATCCTGCCACTTGGCTGCATCAAGTACTTTCTTATGCACTGATGGGCCATCTATCTCGGCCAGTTCAACCTTTCAAAACCCTAGAATATGAAAGATTGTGAAGTCTTTGGAGTCGGCCACGCCTGCTACTGTAAGCGACTTCAACCTTAGGCAACAATGCCAATTGCAGGGTTAGTCCCGTAAGGGCCAAGACCGCACGGGCCCGCACTGAGTCTGAGGGCGGTAGCTTACCGGGACTAGATCTTGGAAGTTGTCGATCTTCAAACATCCGCAACCGTGCTGTCAAACAGAACTCTTTCAATCTTACCTAATCCGGAAACTGAGCTGGTACCAGCCAAGTTTTGTTTCCGAACTTCCGGCAGTTGAAGTTTCACGTCTACACTGCCGCCGAGCTTTGATACATCGCCAGGCCTCTGTTTCATTTCAAATGGCTGAGCTACCTGGGCGATAATCGGTATTGAGACTTCACGGCCTCTGATTTACAACACATGTGACCCACCGTGCGTTTATTTGGGATATGGTGGGGGTTGCTTGGACGTTCTCCGCTTTGCCAACCGCCGCCATGTCACAACTAGTTTCCGACATCATGCGTTAGATTATGATCTATTATCTTATCAATCGTGCCTCAGACCTGAATTAAGCATATATCAAGCACGCTAATGGATTTGCAGAGGCTCGAGATGCCTGCTAGCTGTCTCCAAATCGATTGTGGACTTCGCCAAGCAGCCTCTACCTACCAATCGAGCCTTGACGTTTACTATGGTCGGATGTCAAGGCCCTACGAAACCGGTCTCAGTGTTATCACTAGTCTCGTTGAAATTCCTGGTCTCACTCCTAGTCTTGAAACTGTGTGAAATTAATAGAAAGGAAGTCTATTCGGGAAGGTAGGACATGTGAGGAACCGAGAACAATGCGAGTGTAAAGAATTCATGGTATAAATATGAGCAAGTTTCTCCTCAAGTTCTAATATCCATCTCCGCCCACATTCAGCTTCCTGGCCTTTTCGTACTTCTTTTTTCATTTCTCTCAAGTCGCTCGCGTTGATTCGTGGTCGCAGTCTATTTTCAGCACCTAAAACCGCGTTCCGGTATATAATAATCATATTTCGTCAATATGCTTTTCCCATCTATCAACAGTGTTTTTATGTTAACCCTTCTTGCTGCTCCTCTCGTTGCCGCTCACGGTAAGATCGCTGTGGCTACCGGTGATCAAGGCGGAAATGGCACAGCACTTGGAAGTAAGTATACACCACTAATATTGTTGTCCGCGCCACAAACTAATAATATTGCAGTCCAGGGTGGTATTATTCCAGGCGCCGGCCCAAATCAGGAAACAGAACCAGATACAACTATCTTCCAGGGGAAGAACGCGGATGGATGCGGAAGGACCGAAGGTGTAAGTACTCTACCAGCTGCAAACAAGTCTACCAGGGATCGGCTAACGTGGATGTGTTGTTTAGGAAGGTCAAAATGAGGTCGAGGCTGGTACACAGCAAGCAATGGCCTTATCTGGCAACACACTTCCCCAAGTCAGTCCAGGAGGATCTGTCTCCGGTACCCTCCATATTGTGACCTCGGATGGTGCTGGTCCCTATAAAGCTCTAGTGGATACCACAGGCACTGGCGACTTTTCCAACGCTATGGAAATGGAGGTGGTCACGCAAGTGCCAGGCAAAAATGGAAATATCAAGAAGACAGAGACACGTGCATGGGTACGTGCTCTTGAGAGCCTAGGGATCTATAAGCGTGCCACAAATATTAATGAGGACTTTGTAAGTGGCTTGCATCACTTGAATGTAGCAGAGACTTACAAGGAATACAGCCCTTCAAAGTAGCCATGCCGGATGGCGCAACCTGCACTGGTACTGTCGCTGGCCAATCGAATGTATGCATGGTAAAGCTCGTCAATCCATCAAACGCAGGGGTATGCCATTCCACGTTCCACTTTCTGCGGTTGAGGCTGACTTCTCATTAGCCATTTGGCGGATGCATCCCAGTCCAGATGGTTACTGGAAATACGACCGTCAAAGCTCGTGAATTCCGTGCCTAAGGTGTGGAAACACTTGTGGGTTGATACTGTCACACAGTTCAGGGCTGGCTCTGAATAGCTGAAAGTGGACTTTGGCGTCTGCAGTATCTTCCACTCCTGTCTCTAAATGCACTAGCAGCATATATAGTACAATTTACAACCTTTTTTTGGATTCTCTAAATTTGACTTAGTAGTCTGCAGCATTCTTCGTTGGAAAGTGAACTGGAGGGGTGGCGTCCAAAAATAGCCCACGGCTGCGGCGCCGCTTAGCGGGCTTCTAACACTGTCCACGATTGGCGGACATGCACAATGGGTTGCATAACTCTAACCTTATGAAGCTTCACATGTGGCTGCGCCTCTGCACAGCAACAGGAACTGCCCCGATGGCAGCCTCAGGTCCTAAGTTTCACCGTGGCCCCCACCTCCATTTCCTGACCGTTGGGCCAGGAAAGGAATGGCGTCGTAGAGCATCTCATCATTGCGATTTCCTCTCCCCAGACTGCGCCTTCCTCGTTTCATGGCTATCTTCCTTCTTTTAAGGTGGAGCTTTTCCCAAATGACTTCTGTTACTCTATTATGAATAATGACCCGCACATATTGTGTTATGTTTCACAGTCTTGACTGGCACGTGCATACATTGCAGAACAAGGCTGCGCTTTACGACAATTGACCGAACTGCCGAGCTTTGACAGAGCAAGTGATTCAACAATGTCGAATCCTCAAGACAGGCGTAAGCCAACTAATGATGAGCTTGTGCCCTCTCTTTCCCAAGTCGAGCAGGAGGATAGCCCATTGAGCTACCCAGATGAACCTCAGAGGCGCAACCAGGGATTGGGAATCACCGGGGTGAATCGGCCTATATCGATAGCCCGTAAACCTGTCGGCGCGAAAAGCTCTCCTCAAACACCAATCGCTGCCGATTCCTTTCAATCAGCGGCGGACACCAACCCAGGGCCAAGAAGCTCGCCGAATACTTCCGACATTGCGACGCCGGGCTCTGCAAAACCGCTTCTTTCTTCGCCATTCGAAAGACACGAGTCGGAGGAATTTAACTACGGAGGTGACGCGGATGGTGACTTATCTCTTTCCGGCAGTTCAACAGGTCGTCCAGGACACGTGAGGGCGGTATCATTTCCAGATGAGTTGGTGGAGCCTTATATCGTGGAGGATGACACAGCTCAGCTGAAGCATGCCTCTTTATCAACCGAATACAAAACACCTTCCGGTGCTAGCTGTGCGACGAAACATGACATAGAGTCTGGCCGGGGATCGTGGCTCTCGATCACCATGATTATTTTATCCTTCTACTCGACATCAATGTCTATACTCTGGCTCGTTACCGCCTCCGTGCAGCCGCGATGGGGGAGGTCTATATACAGTGGCGGGACGCTGTCACCATCCACAGCGTCTCTACTTACAGCCTTGTTCGCAAAGACTATTGAATTGTCGTTTGTTACAGTTTTTGTTGGATTTTTAGGCCAGGTTCTCAGTAGGAGGTCAATTGCCAGATACTCCAGAGGCATTACAATCGCTGAGATGGCTATGAGGACTTGGGTTATTCAGCCCGGCTTCATGCTTACTCATTGGCAAACACTTCGATATGTTGGGTGGACTTTTTTGGGAATTCTGTCATTCATTGCCGCCCTAGGTGCTATACTCTACACTACAGCATCAGATGCCCTCGTCTCTCCAAAGCTCAAGGTCGGGGATTGGACCAATATCGAATTGCAGGGTTTGGTACGAACTTCATATGCCAATGTCCAATTTATAGAGCAGAGTTGTCAGACGCCAATATCCACAATAGAGGATCCTAACAACTCTGCTCTAACTTGCTTAGCAATCGAGAATGCCGGCCAAAGTACGTAAAGTTCTTACTTTTTCTTGAGCTTCCGTTGAAATCGATACGCTTGATCTATTAAGCAGATGGCTGTCACGAACTGGGAAGAGCATCTACTCTGCAGTTGGCCAATCTTTTGGCAGTATCATGCGTGTTCTCTCCTGGCATCGCCATCGCCTACTTGTTGCATCACAAACCTTTGCTCAACTCCACTAATGTTTTTAGGCTATTATAATTATCTTTCTTGGATGCAAGCATGGGCCGCCATCAACGAGAATGGGACTGGTGAGAGTACCAATATCACCGGGCGGCCTCAAGCTGCTGCAATACTCTATGATAACACCACTGTACAAGGAAGCTGGGTCATGGCGAATTATTCGGACACGGCAGCCAACTATGATCGATTCGCTCGTATTGTCAACAATGTCACAATGTCAATGCCGCATGCCGGTGTTTTGGCTGCAGCTACAGATCCTGTGAACAACATCATGCAGCCCAGTGAACTGGACGGAGTCGGTGGTTATTCGATTCGCGCTTCAGTTGTCTCTCCAGCAGTTAACGTGCTCTGTGTGAATATGGCGAAAGATGAACTGGCGCCGTTAGTGTATACTGAATGGCCGTATGCCAATCTAACCAACAGTACACAGATCCCTGGACAGCGGATTCCAGCAGACCCAATAGGATGGGTAAACAGTGTTCCTTCGCCTTCGTCGAATGAGACGTGGCTAAACTCTACAGTTGTGGACGATATTTTTTTTTGGGGCGAGAAGTACGGGCGACGCCCTCCTGTTTTTGAAATGGTAAGTATATTCTAGCATGATATTTCCACAATGGCTTACTTCGCGCCAGTTCCCAATAGACTACAACACGATCATGAACACGACAATGTACGAATCGGCATCTATCTATTTCATGGCCAAAAGTCCCGATACAGTCAATTATACCCTCTGCTCCCTTCAGTCATTTCTTTATCCGAACTGTTCAACTCAACTTGATGTTTCGGGCACCAGCGGTGGAAGTAGCCTCAATAGTCATTGTGAAGATCCGGACGATAAAGAAGCGTATTCTTTGTCAGTGCCGAATAGCCCAATAAGCCTCTCACCCGACTGGGTATATTATGCGATTACCTGGGGACTAGCCGTATCGCTCAATGACGGCGCTCTCAATGCCAACTCATCCACTGCTCGTCTACTGTCACAACTAGTATTAACGACACCTAATCTTCCCTACCTACAACCATCAATAGCGGAAGCTGTGGCAGTGCTAGTCGGCAGTACCCTTTTAACTAGCACCATCCAAGCAGCTTTTGTTCACTATTGGCAATACCAATCTAATATTCTAGACCCTGGGGACTACCAGACATTCAATGCATCCGTCTCAACCCAACAATACACATCTGGATACGCTCAGACATGGCAAGCGGCATTTTATCCGATTCTTGTCGTTGTCGCCCTCATCAACCTCTTTTGCTTCGTCTACTTCTTCCTTCATTCTGGTCTCCTGACAGACTACACAGAGCCACAGAATCTATTTGTTCTCGCAGTTAATAGTCCTCCCAGCGAGAGCTTAGCTGGAAGTTGTGGTGCGGGCCCGGAGCGGAACCAATTCCAGACTGATTGGTTCGTGAGGCATGACAACGAAACGAATCATTATTATATCCAAGAAGGCGACGCGTGGAAGAGAAAGCTAAGAAGCAAAACCAGTGGCTATGAGTTGTCGCCGAACCCTTCGAGTCCGAATTGCACTCATCACAGTCACAGGAGTTCGTACTCGAGGCTGAGTAATAGACGGAGTCTTCTATAAATGGAGGATTTATATGTAATAACGGTAATAATGTATGATGATTTAACGACCTTCAAATTATTGTATTCATATTTTTGTCTAGCACTTAGCAGCCATAAATAGCCAGCTTTTAGTATGCTGCATCTTATTTGTCCTTTCTAAGGCGAATAGGCACATCCCTTATCTCATCGTCTTCTAAAGTCTTGATGATCCTATCGCACAGTTAGCCTGGAAGTATATCACAGCACATAAATCACCCTTACCTCCTCACACCCTCCAGCACTTTCCCCTTCGGATGCGAAAATATCAGCCTAAACCACCCGGGCTTCTCGCCCCTCTCCTGCCCCGGATTCAACCATACCCCTCCGCGCAATATTCTCCCCGCCAACTCCTTTTCCCTTTCCGTGTCATCCCCTCCAAACTCTTCCATTGGCAGCAGGTACGCAGACAAGTCAACCCACAGGAAATACCCCGCGTTCCCGCCTTGCCAGTATGGGATCCCCGCTGAGTCCAGCAGGTCAGTGACAGCGATGAAGTTCTCGCTCAGCCTGGTCCTCGAAAGGGCAAGCAGAGACTCCACGAACTCCACGTCCTCGAGGAACTGCGCGCCAATGTGGCAGCTCGCGCCGCTCGGGGCGTGCAGTATGGAGATGGCCTCGAAGGCCTTGGCCACTAGGGGGTTAGTGGTGATGAGGGCGCCCAGGTGCAGGCCTGCGGCGCCGAAGTCCTTAGCGCTGCCGTATTCGACGTGGAGGAGGTGCGGGGAGCAGATGCCGGACGGGGCGAGGGAGAGCAGGGATGTGAATGGCCTCACGGCGGGTTGGCCTGGCTTTGCGGCGGTGGGGACAGGGAAGACGGACAGGGCGTAGATCTCGTCGCTTATGAGGTGGATGTTGTGGGTGGCGCAGAAGCGCATGAGTGCGGTGAGGGTGGAGGCGGGGTAGCAGATGCCTGCGGTAGGGTTGTTAGTCAGTCACGTGGCGTGTATGAGAAGTGGTGGGTGATAAGTGGGTGAGTGTGG
>Ga0335075_10019142_pt1 | contig 10138 bp, 6 predicted proteins | sample Lox_Sample_24_FD_206723 | JGI IMG/M metagenome (GOLD analysis project Ga0335075, IMG submission 206723) | Soil microbial communities from Loxahatchee National Wildlife Refuge, Florida, United States - Lox_Sample_2.4 | ecosystem: Environmental > Terrestrial > Soil > Wetlands | place: USA: Florida... | reverse complement strand
TTTAGGAGTTATAGTACTCGACGAGGCAGCAACGGAAAAGGTAGGCTCCATGATTAACAGTTGAATTGTAATAGCTAACTACGTCTACATATAGAACTATATACGTTGCGGTGGCGACGGCGACGGCGACATTGCAGTGTCAGAGAGTAGCAGTGTAGAGCGCCCACACATGCAGGCGCTCTACACTGCTACCCCATGCAAGCCAAACCAGCAGGGTCGAGACTAAAACACCAAGGAAAACACCACCAACTATACAAACTACCACCAAAAATAGCGGGCAGTCACTTTTACGGGGCAGTCAGAAGTGACGCCCGAAAGTGACTGCCCGGAGACACGCTGGGATCGTTATGTATGTGCTGATTCTTGGCTGCAATCTTGCTTGTCTTGCAATGGAGGCTGATGTTCAATTATAGACTTTTACTTACTACCTTATCCAAATGTTTAGTACCCAAAGTCAAGCTGCCGTTACAAATCAGAAGTTTGCTGCCATTGAGTAAGTATCTAACTAGCAATTACTACTTATACAATAATAAACCTCTAAGGGTCTGGCAGAAAGTAATTATTGCCTTCTGGCAACAGTATACGGGATAGAAAGAGACATTTGAATATTGGACCGCGTATTTTCATACTTCTATAGTACAATTGACTCAATTTCCCCTTTCTGTGGTCTGAAAACGTCCGGCACTAGGTCTCAATCGCAGGAACGGGATAGTTCATAAGCAAAGAAACCTCAGGAAATGTTTACCATTATTTTATTACTGGCGGTATAGTAAAGGAACGATTACATCAAGGCTCTAGAACATCTATGCTGAGCTGACACTCCCAAAATTCGCTGCAAAGTCAACTTTGATGTAGGCTACATGTCACGTGGCGCTCACCCCACACTGAAATTTCTGGGATACGGAATCTTAACCATGGCATCTAACATGCCGATGCCCTCGGCACTGAAGTTTCAACTTGTCGCCCGTTGCTCCGTAAGCCGCGACTCTCTTCCAAGCCCTCAAAGATCTCATCTCACCGCATAAGTAGACGACTAAGGCCCGCGCGGCGATCCTGACGCTTCCTCATGGCCCCGTATCGCTCCCCCTCTTCATGCCCGTTGCGACTCAGGCGTCACTCAAGGGATTAACTCCACAGCAATTAGAAGAAACTGGGTGTCGATTATGCCTGAATAATACGTATCATCTGGGCTTAAAGCCTGGGCAGGACGTATTAGAGAGCGTGGGAGGAGCTCATAAATTACAAGGATGGAAACACAATATTCTCACGGATAGTGGAGGGTTTGACTTCCCAAGGGCAGTTACTTTCAAGCATAGCTGACGATACTTTTGCAGGTTCCAGATGGTCAGCCTGCTCAAGTTGGCAAATATCACTGAAGAAGGCGTCCGGTTCCTTAGTCCCCACGATGGCACACCAATGCTACTTACCCCAGAACATTCGATTGCCATACAAAACACAATTGGCAGCGACATCATAATGCAACTAGATGATGTACTCGTTACCACTTCTCCTGACGCCGTGCGCATGCGCGAAGCCATGGAACGCAGCATTCGATGGCTCGATCGATGCATCGCCGCACACGCAAATCCCACCACACAAAACCTATTCTGCATCATCCAAGGTGGTCTCGACTTGGACATGCGTCGAGAATGCTGTGAGAAGATGGTAGCAAGAGACACACCAGGGATTGCAATTGGCGGTCTTAGTGGTGGAGAGGCCAAGGCAGACTATTGCAGAGTTGTGGATACATGCACAAGCTTGTTACCAGTGAACAAGCCGCGATATGTGATGGGCATCGGATATCCTGAGGATCTGGTTGTCAGTATTGCCCTTGGCGCGGACATGTTCGATTGCGTTTGGCCTACGAGGACAGCAAGATTTGGCAATGCTATTACGAGGCATGGGGTCTTGAACTTAAGGCATGCAAGATATGCTAATGATTTTGGGCCGGTGGAGGACGGCTGTGGATGCGTATGTTGTAGAGACGGAGAGGGTAGTTTGGGCGTCACCAGAGCCTTTGTGCATCACGTTGCGGCAAAGGAGACGGTGGGCGCTCATCTTTTGACAATCCATAACGTGTGGTACCAACTGGCGTTGATGAGAAAGGTGAGAGCGGCCATCATCGAGGATAGATATCCGGCATTTCTCAAGGGGTTCTTCTCAGATTTGCATGGTGGCGATAGAAGTAAGTATCCTGAGTGGGCAGTTGATGCATTGAGAGGCGTGGGCGTAGAATTGTTGGAGCCATAGACATGATAAGAGACAATAATCCCTCCAGTTCGAGAACTTCAATTATCAGCACATGCTAGGCTACGCGATCGTCGTTGCACTCCTCCAAAAATATCCCAAATCTGGGGCTGGACAATCCAATAGACTTTGACGTGTTCGGTAAACGATAGGGTTGACGCAGCAGGGGCAATACGACCTTGGCAAAGCTGATGGCCTTTGCACTACTACCCGATAGGGGAATCCTGCCGGGATCTTGAGCTGCAATTGGATGCGCCTCAGGGATATTTTCCGCAACTCGCGTGCGCGGCGCAGCTAAACTGGGATTTTTCCAATATTCACGTCTTCCAATCCATGCAGCCCTCGACCAAGCAAAACTGCTGCTATCTTTCAATATTATGTAGCCTCCAGGCCCTCTCACGCAGCCGCGAAGGTTGGTGAGTTTCTGCTTCAAGCCCTCTTTTCTTTCTTATCTTCTCTGTCCTACTGACAACAGCCTCATCCTAACTGTTAGTGTATTCGTCGTTTGAATATACAAATTTCTGTCGCTCTTGCTTGTTTTGCGTGGCCCTCTTGGCGTTTGGTATCATTGCTTTGACCCTCCAAACACCATCCCTGTATTGAACGTCAATAAGTGCTCAGTTCGTTGAGCCCTTCATTCTATACTTTCCCTCAGGTTCTGAACTGTTCAATCGAGCAGTAGCCCATCAGATCCAGTTCAGAACGACCTCATTTCTCGAGAACCGCTTCATCGAAGCTCGGCCATGCGTACCTCAAATACTCTTCGTGCCATAGCCCTTCTGCCTTGCGTACTTATTCCGAGCATTCTTGGGCAAGCTACCTTCCAAAGATCTGCAAAACGTGGCCTCATCTTCATCCCAAACGCTACATATCCGCAGGATAACTCGGTATGGACCGAGCCCGGTAGCGACCTGACATGGTACTACAACTATGCCGCTTCTCCCTCACCTGAGCTCGCCAACACCTCGCTCCAGTTCGTTCCAATGCTGTTTACAGCACCAACAGACGACACTGACACAACTTTCCTCGACACGGTCAAATCTCTTATCTCTAGCGGTACGAATATATCATACGTCTTAGGCTTCAACGAACCGGACGGGACCTCAGCTACGGGTGGGAGCGACGTAGACCCTTCATTAGCAGCATCAACTTGGATCAGAGAAGTGGAGCCGTTGAAGAAACTGGGCGTTAAATTGGGAGCACCGGCTGTGACGGGTGCCTCGACTGGGTTCACCTGGTTGTCCGACTTCTTTTCCGCCTGTAATGGATCTTGCAACCCAGATTTCATTCCCATCCACTGGTATGGTGATTTCGAGGGTCTAGCCTCTCATATGGGCCAAGTGAGTGGGACGTAAGTGACGCCTTCAATCCAATTTCCCTACGAGTGCTAAGCTAACAAACCTGTTTGAATCCAGATACCCCAACATATCGCAGTGGATCACAGAGTATGCCCTTCCAGACGTCAATCTGACCGACACACAATCCTTCTTCAACAGTTCGGCTGAGTATTTTGACCGACTCGCCTTCGTCACACGCTACTCGTATTTCGGATCATTCCGCAGCTCCGCGAGCAACGTGGGCCCCAACGTTGCCATGTTGGATCAAGACGGAAAACTGACAGATATCGGAAGCTGGTATCTAGGCGGTGCAGCAACGAACAACATCCCTGAGGCTAGCGACGGCTCTTCACTGAGAATTGGCGGCGCCTGGGCATTGCTCGTGGTAGGCATTTGCTTCAGCGTATTATAGAGTGGGGATCGAGCTGGGACATATAATTTACGATTTTTGGTAATAGACTTAGGTATGGGCACCGGCGTTCAAAAGGGACTTTCCTTCAGGCTACATATTAGGTCTTCGGTACCATATCGGATATATGGTGCGGTAGATCTTAGGAACTAGAGAATTTCTAATGATATTGGATATCTATCTTCGCATTTACCTCTTATAGGCCTTGGACTATTAAAAATGGTAGTGAATCAAGAGATATATGAGAATCTCCGCTACTGTCGCCGCACTTGACTAGGTCTCAATGGGTATGACCGCTTCATAGGCGCCATCTGGTGTGGCAACGGTTCCTGACAACGGCTACTCAGCATGACAACAGTTTCTCTGTCTTACACCAATTCTTCCGTGCTACAACGGTCTTTTGGCCGATGATTTCCGTTTTTGCTTGCAAATATGCCTTCTGTCTGTAAATCTTCTGTGCAGGAGAAACGTACGCGGTGTCTAGGTCGAAACTTGTCTAGGCTCTTTTGTGTCATGCAGCTCCATTGGCCTATCTTTTGTTGTAGGTGTGATTTAGTGCTAAATCCCTCTTTCTAGGAAGATGTGAATCTTTAATCCGAGCCTTTGATTGTGTTGTGCATTTCTAGCTTTTCAAGCTTCCATATACTTGCGTCGCTTGTCAGGATGCTGTACAGGATTTGTCTGAAGAGGTACATGGATGCAAGGCCTGCTGCGGATACTTGCATTGCCTGAAACCTGGATCATAACTTGCATGGTCGTCACTATTGATCGTGATACTCAATTGATGATATAACGCTAAATTGCCGCCAGAACGCCGGCTACCGCGCAAATTTGAGCTCCTCTATTGGATATTCCCTACTCCTTTGAGACTCAAATAAACGTCCTATTCTCCGTTATTAGAGGGTCAATATGGTCCTACTACAGATAAGGAGGGGGCAATGAGGAGTAACTCACACAACCCCAGCCGTACAAACTCTGCACCGCGATACCACCGCCAAAATACTCAGCATATGCCCTGCTCAGTGGCAGTCCATAGCCCAGACCAGCAATGCTTGATCCTAAGGCACCAGTCCCCATGCCTGCTCCAGAAATGGTGTTCAATGCGTCCATACCAGGCTGGTGAGAAGGGGCATGAGAAGATCCAGGGAGCTCGTCATCATCAGAAAAGGTCGTGAAACTGTAGGACCATATCTGAGGTAGAACGGTGGGACTAATGCCGCCGCCACGATCTCGTATTCTGATTGTAACGCCAGGGGCTGAGTCTGAGAGCGGTAGAATTGAATCGCCCGGAAGAGGATTCGTTTGAGAAGTCGGAGGCGACGGGGGTGGAAAGGAGCAAGCGCCTGGCTCGGCAGCAATCGTGATCACGACTGGTTCTTGCGAATGGCCAGATTCAACAGTAGCCCGGAACGCGTTCTTAAGTAATTCGGTGATGATATATTCTAGGTGAACGGGTACATAGGCGAAGGTGACTGACGGTTCACCGTCAATGATCCACGTGGGTCTGACCCCATATTTCAGTTCACATATCTCGGAGACAAAGGCACCGCAAGAATTGATGATTGTTGCGGGTTGTAGAGCTGTGTCGATGACACCGATGTAAGACGAATGATTTTCAGAAGGCGTCGTCGTCGGCTGTGATGGATGCGGAGGATCTTGATGGGGCTGAGAGGAGAAGTGTAAAGCTATGTGCTGCTCTGCTATGAGGCGTGTCCCAATTCGTGCTCGAAGATGCTCGTCAAGGAAGCGTGTCACTTCTGCGGAATTGATATACTTCCTACACTCGAGAAAGCCGCGTGCTAAAGTAGGGATCGTGTTCGCATGAGTTTGGACGAGATCCGCCAGCACTTCAGTAAAGCGGATCTCCTCGTCCAGAGTGGAAATCCGTTTCTCCTTGTACGGCAGTAGCGTCGAAAGAGAGTGTAGGTAGTTATTGTATATTTTAGATATGTTTGGATTTGACACAACTATGAATGGGAGATTTCGTAATGCTTGGATGCGGTGGGCTAATCGTATCGGAAGGAGGGAGAGGGTAAAGTTGGCAGAGGAGAAGAGGGCATCGGCAGACAGAGGAGGCCGGCCATGCCTAATTGACTGTCAACGACATGCGTCAGACTGAGAATAACCATGTTCCGCACCTAACTAAGTCTGCTAGACTGAGCGTATACAATGGCTTGCTTGCGAAGTTGGATACTTCGTCATCTGCAATCGAGGCAGAACTCGATAGGTGGGACCACTTGCTCGGCGCAGGAGGCGGGTATTTTGAAGATAACCATCTTCGAGCTTGACCTGTACAAGGCTGCGTGCTTTGGGAGTATAACAACCTCAAGGGTCGGACGTGACATCTCATGTCGGCCTTGGAGAAGAATTTCAACCTCAAAGTTGTAATTCCACTGGAGGATTAGAGCACATGTCGTTCCTCGGCTTACGCCGGCTTATCGATACAAAGTTGATATTTCACAAACCAGTAAGCAAGAGTACAATATGTGCTGGGCTGCTTAATACATTTTCTCATTTGATTTTATGTTATAATCCTTACTAGGGAAAGCTTCTCGCTGCCTGTCTAATGACCTTTTTTTTTATTGGATCTTCACCTCACCATCCGCCTCAACTGACTGTACGTGAGGGCTGCTTTCGAGAGTATTTACAGCGTCCTTGTCGAAGCTAACACTGCGAAATCATTAGCAATCGTCTCATTGGAAGGCCCTCTTGAGACAACGTACGAGAATCCTTTGAAGATAGTGTATTCATGACCAATCTTTCCTCCTTGGTCCGTAGCGTGCTTTTTGGCTCTTCATTGCTACCTGTCAGTATACTGATGCTTTCTGCTCAAACATGACGCACGCTTTCACATCATCCTCACTGGATTCGGGCTTCAACGTGACCTGGAGACGGGTTAGTGAGCTGCTGGCAGATTTGAAGCTTTCAACTTACGATGTAGGAAGGCATAATGTTTTCCTTGAATTGACTTCTTCTGAAATCTAGAAACGTACTTAAGTCTCAAGAGAAGATGAGGCAGATGTTGAGGATTAAAGGTGAAAACTTAGAGAGGAGAAAGTATAAGTAGCTCAAAGCAAACCATGGATACGCGGCAAAGTCTCTACCTTGGCCTCAGCAACGTCATTGTGCTTATCTTATCAGCTACGTAACCCCTACCCCTTCCGGCCGACATCTTTCGTTCATCCTTCTTTAGGCCAAGCTCTTTATTTCAGTTTCTTTACCTTCAAAGATGGGTATTAGCTCTGTTTATCACGTGAACTTATGCCTAAGGACTAAAGATTATGCCAACAGCTTTCTGTGACAACCTTTTTGCAAAGCACTATATTGGGATCGGTCCTTAACTAGCCAATTTAATCGCGGTCTTCGAAGTGCTGTCCAAACTAACACCAGATGCAGACCCTCGGCTGAGACTGGAGATCGTTCTCCATCTTAGCCTTCCCTACTATCAATTGCAAAATGGCCGATCCTCTTGGCATTGCCGCCAGTATTGTTGGTGTCACTGTCCCAGCCTTACACGGTGCAAGACTTCTTCTAGATGACCTCCAGAATATCAACGATGCACCAGAGACTGTGGAACGCCTAAAAGACGATGTGCGCTCTGTCGATTTGGCCCTAACCTCACTTCAAACTGTGAAGGATCAAGAGTGGGAGTCGCTTGGTAGAGCTGTAGCTGAGGAGTCAAAGACGACGATCAGCACCTGTACAAGAGCATGCGATAAGTTTAGGAGCGACCTCCAGCGCTGGACCAGGCATTCAGGAGATGGAAGATTAGCGTGGCAGGATCGAGCAAATGTTGGTTTCTTCAAGCAAGGGCGAATAAAGACTATGTCAGAGCAGCTCCAAAACTGCAAGGTCACCATCGCCTCCGTTGTCGGCATAGCAACCTTGTAAGTCACCGTACTCATTGGTGGAGTGGAGGCACTGATGATTGCCTTAAAGGTACAGCTCCATTCGTCATACCCATATCACAGAAGAAATTAAGAAGACGATTGTTACGAAGCAGACTGATATCACCAGCGCAATCGGAACGACGGATAAACAACTAGTGGAAGCAGGAAAGAGGCTCGAAGAGCTCAATACTGCTAGCGAGGATCAGATCAAGGCGCAGAGTACGGAGGACATGGCCGAGGCACTGAAGCAGATAGAAGAAGAGCTCAAAGCGCTAAGTGCGTCGCGGAATCTGCTGGGCGAGCTGCTGTCAAATGCCGAATTCCATCTTCTGCCGGGTAAGTCGCGACGGATTCAAGCTGGCTAGCGCTGACGATTGCCCTCACCAAGAGCGACCAGAAAGTCCACCTAGTCCATCGTCCATCGTCCCCTTCCGTCGCGACCAAGATTTCGTCGAGCGCGGAGTACTATTCGATCAGATACAGCAAAAATGTGCTGTGCCAGGGTCCTGGACTGCGCTTGTCGGCCTTGGTGGCGTCGGGTAAGTACAAACAGAAATCGGGATGACAGCCGCTGATTCCAAGGCAGAAAGTCGCAACTTGCCATCGAATACGCCTACCGAACCCGAGAACAATCGCCCGAAACGTGGGTTTTCTGGGTCCACGCGAGCAACGCGGCCCGTTTTGAGCAGAGCTATCGGGATATTGCAGACAAGGTTAAGATCTTTGGGCGGCGGAATCCCAAGGCCAACATATTCAAGATCGTGCACGACTGGCTGCACGATGGTAAGAGGGGAAAGTGGGTTCTTATCCTCGACAATATCGACGATGCTCGTTTCCTTCTCAACTCCCACCTTGACATTCAGGCCCAGCCTGGCGACCCAGATAGTAGGGCTTCCCGACCGCTGCGAGAGTATCTCCCTCAAAGTCAGAATGGGTCGATCCTTATAACGTCGCGGAGCAGGGAGGCAGCAATGAAGCTAGTTGAACAGAGCGACATCATCGCAGTCGAACCAATGGACGGGACGCACGCACTAGTGCTCTTCGAGAAGAAGCTGGGAAAGCAGGCTGTGAGCCAGGACGTTGCCGAGCTTGCAGCAGCGCTTGAGTTTATGCCGCTTGCTATTGTTCAAGCGGCGGCATATATCTCCAAACGAGCGCCGAGGTGTTCAGTGCGACAGTACCTTGAACAGTTTCAGAAGAGCGATCGCAAGAGAACGAGTCTCTTAAATCACGAAGGGGGACAACTCCGTCGAGATGGAGAGGCCAAGAACTCTATCATTATTACTTGGCAGATATCGTTTGATTATATACTTCAGACCAGGCCATCAGCGGCCGACTTGCTAGCACTTATGAGCTTTTTTGACCGCCAGGGGATTCCAGATGCCCTGCTTCGAAATCGAACCGAACAGGGAAACGGCCAGCAAGACCAAAGTAGGCGTAGTGGGAGTTATGCGGATGACGACGAAGCCAACGAATCGCAATCTAGCGAGAGCGATGAGTTTGAAAACGATATCCTCGCGCTACGAAACTATTCGTTCATCTCTGTTAGTGCGGATACAACTACCTTCGAAATGCACCGTCTAGTGCAGCTATCAATGAGAAATTGGCTCGAGGCGAACGAGCAGCTAAATAAATGGTCAAAGGAGTCAATAAGAGTTCTAACAGCGGCATTCCCCAGCGGAGACTATGAGACATGGGCAGACTGCCAAGTACTCCTTCCCCATGCGAGAGAAGTTATCAGCCATGTAACAGGAGATGCGGAGGACGTGCTAAATCAGGCTAAGATTGCTTTCAGCACAAGCTGGTATCTATACCTTAGAGGTGAGTATAAAAGCGCGGAGAAAGTTGTTCGAATGTCAGTAAAGGCAAGAGAGAAGGTACTGGGGCCAGAGCACCCTGACACGCTTACTAGCGTCAGCCACCTTGGCTTAGTGTTGGAGAGCCAGGGCAAGTATGAAGAGGCCGAAGCGATGCACCGGCGGGATCTAGAAGGATCAGAGAAGGTGCTGGGGCCAGAGCACCCTGACACGCTCACCAGCGTCAGCAACCTTGGCTCAGTGTTGAAGAGCCAGGGCAAGTATGAAGAGGCTGAAGCGATGCACCGGCGGGCGCTCAAGGCAAGAGAGAAGGTGCTGGGGCCAGAGCACCCTTACACGCTCACCAGCGTCAGCCACCTTGGCTCAGTGTTGGAGAGCCAGGGCAAGTATGAAGAGGCTGAAGCGATGCACCGGCGGGCGCTTAAGGGAACAGAGAAG
>Ga0335075_10019141_pt1 | contig 10138 bp, 9 predicted proteins | sample Lox_Sample_24_FD_206723 | JGI IMG/M metagenome (GOLD analysis project Ga0335075, IMG submission 206723) | Soil microbial communities from Loxahatchee National Wildlife Refuge, Florida, United States - Lox_Sample_2.4 | ecosystem: Environmental > Terrestrial > Soil > Wetlands | place: USA: Florida... | reverse complement strand
CCGCTATCGAACGTGTTGATATATGAATTTTGGAATATATGTAGAGCTTTAGACCTAAAGAGTAGTGACATTCTGTCGCTCCTTGATTGGCTGCAGAAATCCCTGCAATGGCAGAAAATCGCCCACCGCTTTGGCATCCTTGCCACCTTGCGCTAGAAATCTCCAACCCAAGTAGACATAACTCGTGTATCCTTCCGTCTTTCTCAACTTCTATCAAAATAACCCAAAAAAATAATAATAATAAAACTCTTCGTCCTTCATATCGAAGCAATAACTAAGGAACGAAAGAGTTCTTATATACACAAATAACATGTCACACCTTTCATTTCATTCAAATGCACGTGATGGAAGACAGCATCGAAACCCCCAAGTAATGCCGCACTTTCCGCACGAACCTATTAAATCTAGAGAATTCAGGCAGTTGACAAATTGCAAATATATCAGCTAAACGAGTGTTTCTATTCTAGTGATGTGAAAGGAGAGACGACGATAAAACTGCTAGCAAATATGAAAATATCACGCCACACGTAGTGATACGAAAATATGGAATAAGAGATGTCTTCAAGGCTATCACAAGGTCCCCCTTCTCTTCCTAAGCCCCATTAATGCAATGCTTGATTCTTCACCGCCGACTGATGCCTCCGCACCAACAACATCAGCCTGGGTTGGTGTGCGGTCAAGGTCTCTCAACTGCATACCCTCGGCTAGAATATCAGAAACAGATTGAATGGCTAGACATGACTGCGTGAATTCTGGGTTTGACAAGTCCAACGGAGCTTGGAAAGTCTGATCAGCACTGTCTTCGAGTGCTGCTTCTGGAAGTCAGATCTTAAATCCCTCCAGCTCAACAGAACTGTTTCTGGATATGCATTTGGGGGTTGGTGGAGCGAGGTTCTCGACTTTGGTCAGGAGCCAACAGGATGCATACATATTGACACTAAATTTTCCATTAGTTAAGCCCAGCATAGTCAAATAAATTTTAGTCGGATAAAGTGGCTTACCGGTCTATGCATGAGCCACCAATTCGAGCACCTACGCGCTTTGGTTGGAAACCGAGAGCTTCGAACTCCTTTACATACCATGGAGTCAGGCCAGCCGAGCGTAGAAGAACACGGCCGCCAAGCTTCAGCGCGCGATTGATTTTCTCGATTTGTGCACCTGCGGCTGCAGCTCCTGGCTCGAACCAATCCATTGAGTCCATAATGACAGCGACGGTGAGAGTGCCAGGGGTGATGCGGGCCACTACTTCATCAATTTCATCGGTGTGGATTCTTAGCCCATCGAATGCATCAGGACGGGAAAGCTTTTGGTGAGCTTTGGGCGAGAGATAGGCTGGTTGACAACGTTGAGAATATTTCCCTCGAAGGCAAACAAGGTAGTAGGGATTGTCTTCGCCAATCAAAGTCGTGTTGACTACGGGATCGAGGGTTTGGACCATATATTCCCAAACCGCAGCCCCTCTGCCACCAGGCTTCGTGCCGGTATGAGCACCGGGAAGTGTTTCAGAGGCGGCGTGATCATTTTCAAGCATTACTAGCTGATTGCGCGGCACGCCGAGTGCTGCCCAGAGGAAGGTTTCGTGGCTCACAACAAAGTAGGAAAGAATACGCGACAGAAGAACTGGCCGGATCTTGCGTTGATAAATTTCTCGCTGTTCGTTGAGAGTTTTGGCATTGATGCATGCTTTGACTTCGGACTTGAGGCCAAGGAGGGTCATTAGGACACGGAAGATTTTGATAGCGTGCCTAGAACCGCCAGTTGCATAAAGTCCTTTTCCAGATTTGCTCGTGAAGATATTGGCATTGTCAAGCCAGTACTGGAAAGCGCGGCTGGATAGATGAGGAGAAAGTCGAGAAATGAGTAAAGAACGAAACTCAGGGTGCTTGCCAAGGCCGAAGATTTTCCAGAAGTCAGCGTACGGCAGGGCGGTATATGAAGCGACTTTGAGTTCCAAAAGATGATTCTGGGACGGATTGAGATCCACAGCGTGAATACGAGCGGGGCTGCTCAGTGCATAAGAGAGAATGTTGTCTCCAGCACTGGTGAGGGCTAGCACCACATCATCAGAACTAAGCTTAAGCAGGCGATCATCGACTCGAGAATCTTCCCAGGTGAAAGCATAGATGTACTCGTTATTGAATTGAGTATGCTTCTTCAATTGATCATCATAATGAATACGCCAATGATGATTCTGGTAGAAGAACGAAGGCAGAGGTAGGTTGGCTGAGAGATTGATGATGGCCGCATCGAAAGCTTTTGAGCGGATTTCCGGCACAGCCATTTCCACATCGCGTGACAGGGCTTGTGTGTGGTTGATGGGGTACAAGTACGGCGACTCTGTAACAGCTGCATCAAGGCGCTCAACGAATTCGTGAGAATAATTGGTACCAGCAGAAGAAGATGAAGGTTTCTTCTGGCAACCTATCCATACGTAATATGGTATGGCTCCTAGAAGATAATTGCGAGAATCTGCACTCAAAACGGTTCCAAACCGGTACTCGAGATAATCTCTGCGACCAGCCTCCAAGCCAACCCGATCAACGTCAAACCATGCACGCCAGAATAAACGACCAAACCAGTTAACATGTCTAGTAAGCATTCCACCGGTATAGTTTCTAAAGCTCAAATCTACGATGGACTGGACGTAGAAATCTATAACGCCAATGAGTCCAGACGGTGCCATGAGATTAGTTAGAGAGTCTATGACCGAGTAGAAATCAGGCTGCGCCAATTAGCTGAGTTCTGTACAATCTAGATATACCTACAATCATGGAAAGACTATAAGAGAGTGTGATCAGATCAGCACCTCCGACGGAGGACTGCTCAGTTGGGAAGTAGCTCGAAGTTGGAGACCGCGAAATTCCAACAGTATTACCCGTCATATTTTCATGGTCTTCAAGTCTGAACAGTCTTGCATCTTGACAAACAACCTTCACATTTGTCCAGCCGAGTCGAGCAAAGCGTTTTCGAGCAACTTCACAAAGTGAGGGAGAGAAGTCAACAAGGTAGACGCTGGAGAAAAAGTCGGGAACCGAGACGTAGGCTGACATTGCCTCGATGTTGTAACCAGTTCCACCGCCAACCTGCATTGAAGCTATGCTTAGCAAATTATTCCCTATATAGAGGTACTGAGCGAGAACTTACATCCACCCAGATACGCTTAGGGTCATGGGTACGATCTTTTGCCGCCTTGTGCACCAGCTGTGCAGCCACGAGGCCTAGCATGTCCTCTCTGCCCCTCAGCAGAGTCTTCCTTGTCGCGTCGTAGACATCGGCTTGAGCTTTGTAGAAGCTCTCGAGTGCGGCCTGCTGTCCCGCGCTGCCATCCTTTTCCTGAGGCTTCAGAAAACAGGCGTAAAAGAATCGTACAAAAGATGACCAGGCGCTTGGCTCATCTTTGTTATTCGCAGATGATCTGAAAGTTACGGCAAAAATAATGCCAATGAGGAGTGTCAAGGATACTCCAACAATAATAATTTGGGAATACGGATCCTTTGGCAGGATGTTAGGGATAAGAGAAGCCATGGTACTCTCTCATTGCTGTTGGAGTGAGTACTGCTCGGTTGATCTGCTTGTAAGTGGTGAAATATGATAGAAGAAAAGAAAGAGTGGAAAGAACGAATATACTTATTGGACGGGAGCATAAAGGCGTGGACATGCAAAAGCGCCTAATTGGGCTGCTTTGAGAATGAACAAGCGGGACCGCTCCAAATAATCCCGAAGATAAATTGCCAAAGCTGCCCCTCCATATCGGGCGGCATGTGAACTCTTGGGAGTATGGAGTGCCAGGGCAGTATAATAGGGATTGAGGGGTCCTATTTGGGGCCAGCAAAGAAATGGCGGCCAACCATCATCCCACATGTTAGGGTGGGGTGGGGTGCTGCAGGGTGGACACGGTTCACGAATTGAACTGAGGTGGCTCCAGTAGTTGCCCCAAGAGTTAGACTCCGTGATCGCTGGCCATCAATTCGCCCTATTGGTAACTGCATCTCAGGCACACCAGAATATGCAGGGACTCGTCTTTATTGGTATCCAGGCCTGCGTTGGGTTGTTATTCTTGCGCAAGTTGCGCTTCATTGCAATGTCTCTGCCAATGAAAACAACACGCGGCCGACGATTGGCGAATTGGTGTTTGGCACGACATATCACGTGACATTCCAATCTTTTGTTGGTTATATCCAGTCAACAAGTACACACGGAAACTGAAGTAGTTCAGATTCAGAGACGTGGATACCCGAATATCTGCCCCCTAGGGTTTTCTGTTGTCCAAGGACATGTGGCTGACCTCCAAAAAGGCTCAACTGTTTGGGCAAAGGGTATCAAAACGTTTTCCATTATACAACATTGTACATTTGAATATTTCATATTTACAACGATACTGCGCCACTGTGGCAGCTAAATTAGCATGAGTAACACTAGTATTTCAGTTCGATCTACGCATGGCGTGCGTCAGGCTCAATATCTTTCCTGCTCCTGTCTCCTTATCTCATCTCGAAAGACATTACCACCTCTAGGCCCCTCCTCTGTCGGCGTGGCCACTAAACTTGCCAGTCCATCACTATCTCCCCTCATATGTCCGGGAACTCTCGCTTCCTGCTGTACTGGTACATCCCGGTATTGGCCGTCCGCTGTCAACTCTTGCTCTCGTAGCCTGATAGCGCCGCTTTTCTTGCTTAGCCCTAATCGTTGCCTGCGAGACTTTCCAACCCCATAACCTTGCTGTCTTCCCATAACATTGCCAAGTCCTATCTTACGGTGCTTCCGATTGAAGATAAAGCCACCACAGACACAGAGAATGACAAAGCCAGCAACAGCAGGGAGGGCAATGTAGAGATCCTTGCCCTTGGGAGCTTGTGTTGGTGGCGGATGATATGGTTCTGGAGTAGGGGATGTAGTGACCATGACTGTCGGACCAGCAATGCTTCGACCTCCTTGTGCAGTGATGTAAAGAGTGACATTGTTCGACGAAAACGATTGGAGCCAGTCTGAATTGATTGTCCAGGAGATGAAACCCCAGGCATTTGATAGAGGTGCTGATTGATAGGCTTGGGGGCCATCACGCGTGCTATTAATGTAGTTTACCTGGACATAGATCGTTTCGTTGCTATTGAAATAACTAGTGTCCCAGGTCACTACTTCTATATTAGCTGATCTATTTCGGTTACGCTTCGGTTCTAGATCCTTACCATAGTATGTAGAATCAACCCATACACTCGATCCATTATCTGGTTTGCAAAATGGTGCAAAGTCTCCAGACGGATTGTGGCATACTTCGAAAGATCCTCCAGCAGTCTGTGTAGCGGAGGTGTCGCTCAAAGTTGTTGTTGCCGCTGAGCCGTCTGCTACAGTTGTAGTTGCAGTCTGCGCTGCAGGTGAAGCATTAAGTGTGGTAGCTACGCCATTTATTGTTGTGAGTACAGGTGTGACAGTCGAGCCTCTTCCACTGGCGTCAACTGTCACCCAAGGATTTAAGGCCGATTCTGTAATAGCTGGGGACAATTAGCATACATAAATTATATATTGCAACTGTAAACTCCATCGACTTACGATCTCGGCGAAGAGCAGGCCCTGCAGAGACAAGTCCACTTGCTGTCAGCAGAGCAAAACATACAAAGCCGGCACTCAGCTTTCCTCTCGACGCGTGCATTTTGAAGCGTAAATGTGACCAATTGATAGGCTCGAGCTAGTATGTCGACTGGATATATAAAGAGCGAAACGCCATGCAGCTTATGGTAAAGACAGTGAAAGAATGAAAGAAAGAGAGACTGCAGAAAGGAATGTTCGAGTTGCTTGCTTGAATTGTTTCGCATCAAAATTAGGAGGAAGCTCAATCGCTTCAGACGCTAGCGTGAATTTCACCCCTGTCGAGATTCCATACCGGGACATCCTTGCCGTTCATGCACGAATGAGGGTGAGAATTTTAATGTGAACAGCCTGTACCAACTGCCTAATAAGATGCATTTTAGTCTTACATACACCTGAAACCTTCGTCAAAACGCATATATATTTTCCATCGACGGCTTCCATAGACCTCAAAATCCATCCATTTTCTGTTGTGTTTTGAGTGGAAGAAGATGCTCGAACAGAAGCTACAAGTGACCTCAGCGGTATAGAATTTGTATATCTCGAGGAGGCTTCAGCTTGCCAAGCTCCTTTGTGATCGCAGCATCTGTCATATTTTTCTCGACAATGATCTGATCGAAACAGTGACATCCATCCGTATACTTCTGCAAGCTATCTCCCCCTTCCTTAATTGCAGCCTCTCCAGTCACCAAGCCAGCAAGGTATTGGGATGAGACAGGAAACTTGTGGACACGTTTGAGAAGCCCTTTGATGACGCCGAACTGAACAAGTCTTCGGACGTCAACATACTTCATCACGTCGAGACCGTCGTCCATATGAAGCTTCAGCCATTCCTTCAACGTACGCCCCTGACAAAATGAGGTGAAAAGTCGACATAGGTAGTAGTTTGCCAGCTTCTCGCCACTAGCAAAGACGTACCCTGCGCATTCTTCCTGCATGTTATCTGCATTGTTCACAAAGTCGTTGATAGCGGGCATGACAGCGTAGATATTGCTGAAGAAGAACATATCAAGCATCAAGATGGTCTGGTAATATAACAAATGCTGGAGAGCGAGCTTGGTGAGATCAAGAGCCACATCAGCATTGTGCGCAATTCTGCGAACATCATTAATGCCATCGATTTCGGGGATGATCTTGCGAAGGGTAAGATCCCAACGGTCGTCAACGATATCTAGGAGGTTAATCTTGGTGATTGGCACGTGCCACGGCTTGACAGGCGGAGGGTTCTTATGAGCAGGAAATAACTTCATATTGATCATGTTTGCATCATCTGTTTCAATTAGCTAGATCCTCTGTCGAGCTGACATGAACTTACCAACAGGGATCATGCATTCATTGTAGTTATTTAGATCTTCCCTAATGATCTCGAGCAATGCACCAATAGGGCGGCGTCCTTTGCTCTCAACAGTCCCTTCCAGACTAAGATATTGGTTCTGAACCTCCATCTCTGTGAAAGTAATGGCAAGTCTTCTAATGACAGCCTCATAGGGTATCGAGTCGTAAGCTGCCAAGCAAACGATACCGAAGTTGAAAATGAACTCATTTCGCTCGTACCTTTCATCCTTGATACATACTGGAAACCCGAGGATACGATATTCCCCACTAGGATCCCGGACGGTAATGTACCGATTACAGAACGCTTGGTGCGGGATGATGAACTCGGAGACCGATGGAAAGTCGATCAACTGAGCATTCTTACTTCCTTCTTCATGAACAATACATCCTGGCGGGCTTTGATGAATGATAGCGACACCTGATCTGGTCAGCAACATGCGATGACATGTATAACTGCGACTGGTAGTACAGAGATCAAAATTGGATAGATATATGTCAGGTAGTATTTATTGGGAGAGAGAAGTAGGCAAATATGTGTCTAATTGCAAGACAACTTCAGCATACCTCTTTGCAGAAGGAATCTGGCATAGAAGATGCCGTAGATCATATCGGCAGATTCACCTTCTACTCTGCTTCAGGTTTCGAGATTCATCTAATCTTCCCAATCCATGATCGCAATGTTTCCATGGGGCTGGTCGTAAGCTTGAAGCATCAAATGCGGCCGCTTCCGGATCGGATGAACCCATCGCCCGATATCTTTTGAAATCTTCTGCATCTTCAACTTCCCTCAAACAAGGTACCTTTTACAAAGCTGTTATCACATCTCTGTGGCAGATCAGACTGTTATACTAGATGCTGGTGAAGGACACAGTAGCGAAACTGTTGATCACTTAAAGGCGGCCGTGCAGAGGTTGTTCCCTTGTATAGGCATTGGCAACATGAAATCAGGACCAGACTGTGCTAGCACATGAGAAATGGCTTCCCTGGAAGCGAGCACATCTCTTACGAGTTGTATGATACATGCTCCTGGCTAATTTGCATCGATTGCTTTCTTGGTTGACTCGGGGAAACAGCAACGAATCACGGCCAGAATGAGCCCTCCATTTCAGCTGAAGATGTGCTTGAGAAGCCTGTAAATGGTGTGAATTTTGCTCTCAAGACTGAACTCTGATTTTCTTACTTGATTTACACGCTGACGCCGAATAATGCAGTGTTAGATCTGCCCCAAATCGCCTCCAAGCCGTCATATGACGAGCTTATTCAGGCTTTGGCGAGGTTAAAAGTCAAACCAGCATCCTGGGGTTCGCGTATTGCGAATCAACCCCAGTCTGAGAGGGAACGGAAAGCTTGTGCTCGATACCTAACAAATATAATTTCAAGTAACCTCACCTGGCTTCACTCTGATGAGGAGCGCGAGAAACTTTGGGAAGAAGGCAGCAGATGTCTGGCAGAGCGATGTGGAAGGACAGGTAAGATGACTTTCCTTATCCCATGATTTAGATTCTACATTACCACTTGATTCGGCGACGTTTAGTTCTGTCGCTACACACTCTTTCAGATGGCTATGTCTGTCCGATTCGAGCGGCGCCAGCAGACGTGAGATCTTGCCTGGACTGCGTAGTATCTAGTCTCAGCTTAATGCTGAATGCTACCACCCTATTCTTTCTCGTCCCTTCTTTGGGTACCAGCCATCCGGGCATCATTCGTGATATATTCTTAGTGTGCATCCACAGAATTTTGTTCCTGCTTGATTCTTAGTCTTGGCTCGGTTTATGAACGCTGATCTCGAATTGCTAATGGCATGCCTTTATAGGAGCACCCGCAATGACTCGAACGTGGAAACTTTGGGATGATGTATCTCTTATCATACATGAGCCGCCTTTGACCGGGGACAATTTGGGTCTGAAAACCTGGGCATCCTCTTACATGCTCGCCAAGCGACTTGAAAGCATTGGACTCAAGCACAAACTCAGAGAAAATGATGAGCAACTTTTTGCACTGATGGAATTGGGTTCTGGAACTGGACTGGTGGGTCTGGCCGCCGCAGCTATCTGGAAATGCTCAGTCCTTCTCACCGATCTTCCTGAGATTATTCCCAATCTCAAGAGGAACGTTGAATACAACCGAAAAATGATCGTTAAACGTGGAGGCTATGCGGCAGTTCAAGCACTAGACTGGGACAACCCGCCTCCTCCATTCAACTTTGGTAGTTCGTTTCAAGTAAGTTTAATATAAGACTCTGTTCCTTCTATACCCTGCAGAGAAATTACCGGCTGACAACTCATCGTTAGTTTATCCTTGCTGCCGATCCTCTTTATTCCCCAAAACACGCACCAATGCTTGCTCAAGCCATCGATCTATATCTCCAAAAGGGCAGCGACTCTAGAGTTGTTATTGAACTACCTTATCGGGACCATGTAACGAGAGCCATGGCAGAAAACTTACGCAACATACTGGATGGACGTGGATTCGATCTTCTCGAAGAAGGTGAGGAGATAGGCTTTGATGACTGGGAGGAGAATGGGGAGATGGCGGAGGTAAAATGCTGGTGGGGCATCTGGACTCGCCGGTCTCCCCAGAATGAGGAACCGCGTCCGGTACAGGAAAGCCAGGCATAACCCTGCCACGCGATCATTTTGAAAAATTTCACCTACCGTCATTCACAACCTTTTAGCAACACGCATCTCATGATCTTTGATGTGAAGGCTGTAATGGATTGAGAACAAGCGCTCGCTTAGACTCCTATTCAAATTCCGAATTTCCGTAACCTCTTTTGCCGGTGTTGGGTAAGAGAGATTACAAATGTTTAGGTACCAGGCACTTCGCTTTGGGTTAATGAAGAACCTTGTCAACAGCAGTTATCTATATCACTCGTGGTGAACTGGTTTGATAGCCGGTAATTTGACACTAGACAATATATTGAATCAACTCTTGGGGGAAGCGTTTACGCCTCCATACACAAGGATCGTTCAGAGCTCAACCAGTCTCTTGAGTCCTTCCAAAAGCTTATGCTGGCATAGCCGGAGATCTCTGCCTTTCTAGAGGTTCAGAAATGGTGAACGTGGTAAGATGTCATGTTCGATTTCTACATGTGTTCGTATCTACATTTCTCTTTGAGTGAGCTCAATTACTCCGTGCAACTTTATACTCCATAGAGCCATATGCGGCAAATTCACTTACCCAGTCAAGACTAGAACGCCTTTAAGAGCATGTGTTATGG
>Ga0335075_10019139_pt1 | contig 10139 bp, 11 predicted proteins | sample Lox_Sample_24_FD_206723 | JGI IMG/M metagenome (GOLD analysis project Ga0335075, IMG submission 206723) | Soil microbial communities from Loxahatchee National Wildlife Refuge, Florida, United States - Lox_Sample_2.4 | ecosystem: Environmental > Terrestrial > Soil > Wetlands | place: USA... | reverse complement strand
GCGACGGCCGGCGTTGCGCGCAGCAAGAACCTGCTGCTGGTAGTCGACCGCGCCGACGTGGTCTTCGGAGGCACGGACATCACGCAAGATGTCCAAAATGCACTTAACAAGTAGACGCGTCCCGCTTGCTGCGCTCGCTCTTTCGCTGGCAATGACCGCGTGCGCTCCGAACGTTCACGGACCCGCCATCCGTGGCGTTGCATACGTGCGCGTCGACGACGTCTTCAAGCACGATCCGCTCTACCCGCAGCTCGAGCAGATCAACGACGCGATCGCCGCGATCAACTTCGCGGCGGCGCTGCCGCACAAGCCGCTGACGCCGGCGCAGATTGCCGCGCAGACGAAAGACCTCAACGCTCAGCTGCTGGCGGCGCAAAATCGCGCCAACTCGATCATCGCAAGCAAACAGCAAGAGTATCAGCAGCAAGAGCACGACGCCGACGTCGCGGCGGTCAAAGCCGCCGGAATCGATCCCAACGCGGCCGGTCTCGGGCAAGTGATGAACGCCACCTCCGCCGCGCAGGCGCAAGCCGCGGCGGCTGCGGCGCAGCAGGGTTACGCGCAGTATCAGCGCGACGTGATCGCGCAGGATAACGCGGCGCTGCAATCGATCGCCGCGCAACTGAACAAAGCCGCGGGCGACAAACTGCGCGCGCGGGCCAACGAGTATCAGCAAAACGAGAGCAATCTCTCGCTCCAGCTCGCGCAGCAGGACGCACCGCAGCGCATGGAGCTCAAGACGCAGCTGGACACGCTTGCGCTCTCCGCCGACCAGCGTAAGTCCGTCAGCCAGCAGCTGAACGCGCTCGACACCAAAGAGGCCAAGGCGCTCGATACGTTGCGCGCGGAAGACGCAAGCGCGCTCGCAGCCTATCGCAAGCAGCTTGCGGCGCAGACCGGCGCGCAGATCCGCGCCCAGCAGGCGGCGATCCAGTCGCAGACCGGCGCCAAGCTCGCGCAGCGCCGGGATCAGGTCGGCGCCGAACTCCGCGGCCTCGGCAGCGCGCCGGTGCCCACAGCCAGCCTGCCGCCCGACCTCAAGGCCCGGCTAGCCCAGATTCACCAGCAGTATGCCGCGAAATTCCAGGCCGATGCGCAGCAGACGGTCGAAGAGTACCAAGCAACCAAGAGCGACCTCGACGCCCAGTTCGCTGCGTTGCACGGCCAGGGCGTCAGCGCGACGGGCGCGGCCGCCAAGCAGCTCCAAACGCTGCAGCAGCGCGCGGATCAACTGCAGGCGCAGATTCAGGATCAGATCCGGCGCGAGGCCGTGCGCATGGCAAAACAGATGGGCTTTACGCTCGTTCTCGACAACGTGCAAGCCGCAAACGGCGGCTATGACCTTACCAACGACCTCATCCGCGATATCGAAAGTCAACACGAGTGAAAAAACAGCTACTTCTCCTCTCTCTCGCCGCGGCCGCGATCGTCGCGGGCTGCGCCAACACGAGCCCGGTGGGCCTCGTCGACGTGCAGCGCATCGTCGGAAACTGGACCGTCTATCAGCAGTTCCAACAGCAGTTGCTGCTCGACGAGCAATCGATTCAGCAGAGCAAAGCCTCGGCTGCCGTCAAAGAACGGCAGGCCGCCGCATTGCAGCGCAAATACGCCGGCATTACCAACCAGCTCACCACGCAGATTCGTGATGCCGCCGGCAAGGTCGCGCAAGAAAAGAATCTCAAGCTCGTCGTGACCAAAGAGGGCGTCGGCTACGGCGGCGTCGACATCACCTTGGACGTCGAGAAAGTGATGAACATTACGGACAAGGGCACGCCCAGCCCGGGCTAGCGTGAGGAGTCACTGATGCTCGGCACGCTCGCGGAGCTGCAGGCCCGCGTCGGCGGACGGCTGGTGGGAGACGGTTCGGTTGCGATCACCCGCATCAGCGCGATCGACGAGGCGACGCCCGATGCGCTGACGTTTGCAACCGACGAAACGTACTATGCCGCGGCGCTTGCCGGCCCCGCGGCCGCGGTGCTGGTGGATGCGAGCGTGCGGGTCGATCCGGCGAGCGCGCGCAAGCCGCTGTTGATCGTCGAAAACGCGCGCGCGGCGCTGGCGACGTTTCTCGCCGCGCTGAAAACGCCGCGTCCGCGCGGACCGTTTCGTCATCCGAGCGCCGTCGTCGACGAGACCGCGCAGATCGGTGAAGGCGTCTATCTCGGCGCGCAGTGCTACGTCGGCGCGCGCGCAACCGTCGGGCGCGCAAGCACCATCTCGCCCGGTGCGTTCGTCGGCGATGACGTCACGATCGGCGAGGAAACCTGGCTGCATCCGCGCGCGGTGGTGCACGAACGCTGCGCGGTCGGGTCGCGCGTCGTGTTGCATGCGGGCAGCGTGATCGGTAGCGAAGGCTTCGGGTGGGCGTTCTTGGAGGGCCGGCTCGAGCGCATTCCGCAGGTCGGCAACGTCGTGCTCGAAGACGACGTCGAGATCGGCGCCAACACCTGCGTGGATCGCGCGCAGACCGGCAGCACGTTCATCGGTCAAGGAACGAAGATCGACAACCTAGTGCAGATCGGCCACAACTGCCGCATCGGCAAACACTGCGCGATCGCGGCGCAGACCGGCTTCGCCGGTTCGACCACGGTCGGCGATTTCGTCAAGATCGCAGGGCAAGTCGGTACGCGCGGACACATGCACATCGGGTCGCGTTCGACGATTGCCGGACAGGCTGGTGTATGGGGCGACGTGCCCGAGGGCGCGATGGTCTCGGGCAATCCGGCGCGCGATCATCGCGAACGCATGCGCACCAAAGTGCTGTTGCGAAAACTGCCGCAGCTCTTCTCACGCGTCGGCGCGCTCGAGAAGCGCGGCGAATGAACGCCGCGACGCTTGCGGCGCCGCTTCGTTTCGAGGGCGTCGGTCTGCATACCGGCGCAGCGGTGAGGATGGAGATTCGTCCCGCGCAGCCCGGCAACGGCATCGGCTTTCTCACCGCCGGCGAGCGCATCCCGGCGACCGCGGAGTATGCCGCGGAATCGCAGCTTGCGACCGTGATCGGAATCGACGGTACCACGATCTCGACGGTCGAGCACGTGCTCTCGGCGCTGCTCGCGTGCGGCGTGAGCGACGCGGAGATCGCGCTCGACGGTCCCGAGGTGCCGATCCTCGACGGCAGCGCGAAACCGTACGCCGATGCGATCGACCGCGTGGGATTGCAGTCGTGGAGCGTCGAGCGGCCGACCTTCGCGCCGCGCGAAGCGCTCGAGTTTCGAGACGGCGACCGCGCCGTGATCGTGCTGCCCGCCGACGCGTTTCGCGTGCGGTTCGTCGGCGACTACCCGCCGCCGATCGGCACGCACTACTGCGACGCGGCGGTAACGCCGCGGCGCTACCGCGAGGAGATCGCGCCGGCGCGCACCTTTGCCTTTCTGCGCGACGTCGAGGCGATGCGCGCGCAGGGTCTCGCGCGCGGCGGGAGTCTGGAGAACGCGCTGGTCTACGACGAGGAAGGGCCGATGCAGCCGCTGCAATGGCCCAACGAGGTCGCGCGGCACAAGGTGTTGGATTTGATCGGGGATCTCGCGTTGCTCGGGGCGTGGCCGCAGTGCGAGGTGATCGCGATCAAGAGCGGGCACGCAATGCATGCGCGCGTCGTCAACGAATTGAGGGACCGTGGCTGAAATCGATATCCGGCGGATCATGGAGATCTTGCCGCACCGCTATCCGTTGTTGCTCGTCGATCGGATTCTGGAGCTGGAGCCGTTCGTGCGCGCGGCCGGCTACAAGAACATCACCTACAACGAACCCGTCTTCACCGGACACTTTCCGGGCAATCCCGTGCTGCCGGGCGTCTACATCATCGAAGCGATGGCGCAGCTCGGCGGCGCCGTGGTACTGGAGCCGGGCGAGTTCGCGCGCCGCGTGCCGTACTTGGCGGGCATCGACAAGTGCAAGTTCCGGCGTCCGGTGGTGCCGGGCGATCGCTTGAACATGGAGATCACGCTCGAGCGCCACAAACGCAACATCGGCTGGGTGCGCGCCTCGTCGAACGTCGACGGGCAGTTCGTTTGTTCGGCGGAGCTGATGTTCTCGATTGCGATCGACCCGCGCAGCTTCAGTCTCGACGCCGCCGTTCTGCACGCGTGATACATCCGACCGCTATCGTGCATCCGAGCGCGGATATCGCGCGCGGCGTCGACATCGGCCCGTACTGTTTGATCGGTGAAAACGTCACCATCGGCAAGGGCACGGTGCTCCAGGCGCACGTCGTCATCAACGGGTGGACGACGCTCGGCGAGGACTGCGAAATCTATCCGTTCGCGACCATCGGTGCCGCGTCGCAGGATCGCAAGTACGCGGGCGAGCGCGCCTTCACCAAGATCGGCAACCGCACCGTGCTGCGTGAGTACGTCTCGGTGCAGCGCGCGACGGGCGAAGATCAGGTGACCCAGGTCGGCGACGACTGTCTGCTGCTGGCCTACGTGCACGTCGCGCACAACTGCATCTTGGGCAACAGCGTCACGATGTCGAACCTCGCGCAGCTCGCCGGACACGTGGAAGTCGCGGATTACGTCACGATCGGCGGGCAAGCAGGCATCCACCAGTTCACTCGGATCGGGCGGCACTCGATGGTCGGTGGTGCGAGCAAGATCACCAAGGACGTGCCGCCGTTCTTCTTGATCGAAGGCAATCCGGCCGAACCGTACGGACTCAATTCGGTCGGTCTGCGCCGCGCCGGATTCACGGTCGGCGAGCGCAACGAGCTCAAGAAGTTCTACAAGATCCTCTACAACCCGAAGCTGAACGTCTCGCAGGCTGTCGAGGCGATGAAGGCCGAAGCTTCCAGCGATCCGGGACGCGAGCTGATCGCGTTTCTGGAGGCCCCGTCGCAACGCGGCATTCTCAAATAGTCGGAGCGAGCTTCTGCGCTACTTTTTCTCGACCGGTGAATCTTCGGGCGAGCTGAACGCCGTGCTGCTGGCGCGCGCGATCGCGGCGTACGATCCGCAAGCGCAGTTCGAAGGCATCGGCGCGGAGCGCATGAAGGGCGAGCGTTGGAAGCGCTGGCGCAATCACACCGGTTGGGCGAGCATGGGGCCGCTGGGCGCGATTCCGCGCATCCCGAAGCTGCTCTTGACGATGTGGCGTACGGCGCTGCATCTCGCCGTAACCAAACCCGATCTCATCGTGCTGATCGACTTCGGCGCGTTCAACATGCGCCTGGCGAGGACGCTGCGCTTGCGCCTGCGCTACCAACTGCCGATCATCTATCTCTTCCCGCCCGCAACCTGGCTCGACAAAGAGAACGTGGCGCGTGCCGTCGGCGCGATGACGGTGCCGGTGACGGGATTCGAACACCAATACGAGTTCTATAAATCGCTGCGCTTGCCGATCATGTTCTTCGGCCATCCGCTGACGGGACAGTACGCGTTGCGGCCGCCGCGCCCGGCGCCGCCGCCCGGCGGCGGCACGATCGCGCTCTTACCCGGGAGCCGCGCGGGCGAGCTGCACTACCACGTGCCGGCGATGCTGGGGGCGCTGCGGATTTTGCGGCGAGAGCGCCCGCAGCTGCAAGCGGTGTTCGGCGCGGCCGATGCGCGCGGCGAGCGCGCGCTGCAACGCGCGGTACGGCGCGCGCGGCTCGAGGGCGTGCGCGTGGTGCGCAGCGTCGCCGCGGCGGTGGCCGATGCCGACGCGGCCTTCGTGGCGTCGGGCACGGCCGTGCTCGAGACGGTGCTCGCGGGCGTACCGTCGATCGCGCTCTACATCGTCAATCCGGTGCTCGTCGGCTACGGTCGCCGCGTCTATTCCGGCCGGTACATCACGCTGCCCAATCTCGTGCTCGGACGCGAGCTGGTCCCCGAACTCTTGCAAGACGATGCGTCGCCCGAGCGGCTCGCCGAGGCGATGGAAGCGGTGCTGCGCGATCCCGCGCAACAGTACGCGTCGTTTGCGCACGTGCGCGAGCGCCTCGGTCCGCCGAGCGCGCTCGACGATTGCGCGAAGTTCGCCGTCGCGCTTGCGCGCGCGGGCGCGCGCTGATGCGCTTCTATCATACGAGCGACCTGCACGATCACCGCGGGTTTGTGCCGCGTCTGCGCGCGCTGCGCGACGAACGGCCGGGGCTGCTCTTCGACTGCGGCGACTCGCTGCGCGGCTCGCAAACCGTGTACCATCGCCGCGAGCCGATCATCGCCGAGATCGACGAAGCCGGCTACGATGCGCAAGCGATCGGCAACCGCGAGTTCCACTACCTCTTTGCGCTGCTGCGCGCGCGGGCGGCACAGATGCATCATCCGCTGGTCTGCAGTAATTTGATCGACACCAAAGGCCGAGAGCTGCCCTTCGCTCGCTCGCTGTCCTTTCCAGCGCCCTCGGGGACGATCCACGTTCTTGGTTTGCTGATCATGCAGTATCCGGCCGGCAGCCCGTGGGAGCGCCTCTTCGGCTGGCGGTTCCTCGATCCGTGGGATGCGCTCGCGCCGTTCGTGGAACGCATTCCCGACGGCGATCTGCTGCTGGTGCTCTCGCACGTCGGCTTGCGCCTGGATCGCGAGCTTGCGTCGCGCGCTGGGCGCATCGACCTGATTCTCGGCGGTCACAGCCACGACACGCTCTTCGCGCCTGAGGTGGTCAACGGCGTGCCGATCGTGCACGCCGGTCCTTACGGCCAGTACGTCTCGCGGACCGAGCTGCGCTACGACGGCGCGCGCAAGCGTTTCGCGATCGAGGATTTCGCGCTGCTGCCGCTGCTCGGCGCGCCGTAATGGCCGCGCGCCTGCTCTTCGTCACCAACGGTCACGGCGAGATCGCGATCGCCGATCGCATCGCGCAGGACGTTCACGCATTACGTCCCGAGATCGCGATCGACCACGTGCCGCTGGTGGGCGAGAGCCGCGCCGCGTTCATGCATGAGGTCGGCCCGCGCCGCCCGATGCCCAGCGGCGGCCTGATTGCGATGGGCAACGTGCGCAACATCCTCCGCGACGTGCGCGGCGGGTTGCTCGCGCTCACGCTCGCGCAACGCTCCTTCCTGACGCGCGCGCGCGACTCGTATACGCGCGTGGTCGCGATCGGCGACGTGTACGCGCTGCTGATGGCGCATGCCGTGCGCGCGCCGATTACCTACGTCGGAACCGCCAAGAGCGTGCGCGTCGCGCCGTATGGTTTCTTCGAACGGCGCGCGTTGCGGTGGGCGGATACGATCTTCGTGCGCGACGAAGTGACGGCGCGCGCGCTGCACGCGCACGGCATCGATGCGCGGGCACCGGGGAACGTGATCGTCGATCTCTTCGGCGGCGACGACGATCCGGCAGCCGATGGTGCCGTCGCCGGATTTGCGCCGGCGCTGGCGCTCTTTCCGGGCAGCCGGCGCAGCGCCTACGGCGATGCGCGCTTTCTGCTCGACGTCGTGCGGCGCGTGGGCGAGCAGCAACCGCAGCTCGGCGCGGTGGTTTCCCTCGCACCGCTGCTCGATCCGGATGCGTTTGCCGCGGGATTTCGTGAGGACGGCTGGCAACTGGACGCGACGAACGACGAACGGATGCCGTTCATGTTGCGGCGTGACGGACGCACGTACGCGCGGGCGTGGCGCGGCTCCATCGGTCCGTTGCTGCGGCGCGTGGTGATGGTGATGGGACAAGCAGGCACGGCCAATGAAGCGGCGGCCGCGGCGGGGATCCCGGTGGTCGCGTTCGAGCGCGATCGCGATCGCAAGACGGCGTGGTACCGGATGCGGCAAGGGGGATTGCTGGGCGACGCGCTCGCGGTGTTGCCGGGCGATCCGGTGCGCGCAGCCGCGGACGTAGGCGCGTTGCTCGGCGATGCGCAGCGGCGCGCCGCGATGGGCGCGAGCGGCCGCGAACGCATGGGCGGCTCGGGCGGGGCGCTCGCGATCGCGCGCGACGTCGTGGGACGGATCGCATGACGTCCTTCGATCGTCTGCAGATCGCGGCGAGCGTCGTCGCGATCGCATCGATTCCGCTCTTCCCGAGCTTCATCACGCTGACGAACGTTGCGTATCCCGGCGTGTCGGTGGTGCCCTTACCGCTCGCGCTCACGTTGATGGGCGCGATGCTCGTGCTGGCGGTCGTTGCCGTCGTCGCACTCCTTCGACCGCCGCGTAGCGCGCCGGCGCTGCGATGGCCGCTGCTCGCATGGCTCGGCGCGGCGCTGCTCTCGCTGCTCTTCGGATTCAATCTACGCGACGGCGCGGTCTTCGTAGGCATCCTCGCGCTGACGATCCTCTGGCACGCGCACATCGACCGTTTTTACGGCCGGATACCGGGACTCGCGCGCGCCTATTGGTGGGCGTTTCTGGTCTCCGGCGCGCTCGCGGCGCTTGCCGCTATTGCGATGGTGCTCGTGCGCATACCGGCGGCGCAATACACGATCGCCAACGGGCGTGCGGTCGGCACGTTCGTGTTGCCCGGCGAGCTCGCCGGCTATCTGCTCTTCTTTCTCCCGATTGCCTTCGCGCTCGCGCGCGGTGCGCGCAGTGCGGCGCTGCGCGTCGTTGCGTGGTGCGGCCTGGGCATCGGCGCGATCGCGATGCTGATGACCTTTTCGCGCACCGGCTGGGTGGGACTCGCTGCCGGGATCGCGTTCTTCGTCGTCATGCGCTCGCGCGGGCGAACGCGCTACGTGCAAGGCGGCGTCATCGTGGCCGCTGCGCTTGCGATCGTGCTCCTGCTTTTCAACGAGCACCACAATCCAAGCGAAAACTACACCCGGCTATCGATCTGGCAAGCCGCCATCGGGATCATCAACCGTTTCCCGCTGACCGGCGTCGGACCGTTCGGGTTTTCGAAGATCTACCCGCAGGTGCGATTGCCGGACGGCGATCCGACCGCGTTTCACGCGCATAGCATGTATTTGACCTTTTTTGCCGAGCTTGGCGTCGTCGGATTTCTGGCATTTTGCTGGTTGATGTGGAGTTTCTGGCGCGAGTGGTATCGCCGCGTCGAACACGGCGCGCAACCGTCGCTGCTCGCAACGGCGATTGCGGCGGGAGTCGTTGGTGGACTCGTGCAAGGGTTGATCGACACCGTGAGCGTCGTGATTTTCGGGTTACTGCTCCCCATGCTTGCGCTGGCGCTGAGCGCGGCGCGCAGCGACGAATGACGCGACGCCTCGGCGGCCTGCTCGCGTTGTCGATGCTGTGCGCGTGCAATCCGAGCGTGCAGACCACGACCGCGGTGTCTCCCAGCCCAAGCCCAACATCCAGCGGGATCGCGCTCAAAATCAGCGGTCGCGGCACGGCGACGCGCCCGGTGCGCGTGATCGTCCAGCAACGCAGCCGCGTGCAATACGATCTCGTGGCATCCTCGTACGAGAGCATCGGCGCCCAAGGCAGCACGCGCGCGAGCTTTCGTAACGTCGACGTGACCTTCCACGGCAGGGACGGCTCGATCCTCAAGGCGACGGCACCGCAAGCGATTGTGGACCAAGTGACGAATAGCATCGAGATGACCGGCGGCGTACATGCGAAAAACGACGCCGGTACGACGCTGGCCTGCGATCGTCTGCGCTACGATCACCAGACGGAGATGCTCTACGGCACGGGGCACGTGCAGATCGTAAGTCCCAACGGATTCAAAGCGACCGGCGACCGTTTCCAATCGGATATTTCCTTGACACACACGCGGATGGAATGAACGACAACAACAGCTGGATCAAGCTTCGGGGCTTGGTCAAGAACTACGGCGAGCGCACCGTCGTCAACGGCGTGAGCGCCGAGGTGCATCAGAGCGAAGTCGTCGGCTTGCTCGGGCCCAACGGCGCCGGCAAGACGACCACCTTCTACATGATCGTCGGGTTGATAAAGCCCGACGGCGGCAGCGTCGTGCTCGAACGCGCCGGCGCCGAGATCGACCTCTCGGCCGAACCGATGTATGAGCGCGCGCGCAACGGCATCGGCTATCTCGCGCAAGAGAACTCGATCTTCCGCAAACTCTCCGTGTCGGACAACATTCGTCTGATTTGGGAGCAGAACGGTGTTGCTCGCGCCGAGCAAAACCGGCGTCTGCCGGTGCTGCTGGAAGAGTTCGGATTGCGCAAACTCGCGCACGCGCGCGGCGACAGCCTTTCGGGTGGCGAGCGGCGGCGCGTCGAGATCGCGCGCGCGATCTCGATGGAGCCGGTCTTTCTCTTGCTCGACGAGCCGTTCACCGGCATCGACCCGATCGCGGTGG
>Ga0335075_10019137_pt1 | contig 10139 bp, 7 predicted proteins | sample Lox_Sample_24_FD_206723 | JGI IMG/M metagenome (GOLD analysis project Ga0335075, IMG submission 206723) | Soil microbial communities from Loxahatchee National Wildlife Refuge, Florida, United States - Lox_Sample_2.4 | ecosystem: Environmental > Terrestrial > Soil > Wetlands | place: USA: Florida... | reverse complement strand
TGATCGCCGGGGACACCCCTCAGGCTTTGTCAGTTGTGCCGGCGGGAGGTGGTCTTGCGATGGGACCGCAGGATCCCGGCGCCGGATGGGCGGCCGATGGCAGTCACCTGCGAGCCTCCGACGCGGACCGCGAGCGGGTGATTGATGCCCTGAAGACCGCGTTCGTGCAGGGTCGGCTGAGTAAGGAGGAGATGGCCAGGCGAACGGGCCAGGCGCTTGAGTCGAGGATCTACGCCGAACTCGCCGGCGCCACTGCGGGCATCCCGGCCGGGCGAGCGGCCACTCCGCCGTCCCGCCAGCCCGCCGCGCCAGTGCGCGCCAGACCGGTCAACTGGAAGGTGATCGCCTGGGTCGTGAGCGCGATCGTCGTGTTGCCTGGACTGGCCGTCGCCTTCTTCGACACGTACTACGGCAGCTTCTTCGTCCTTCTTTTGCTCGGTTTCGTCGCGTCGGCCCTGACCGGCACGCCTCGAACGCCGGGAGCCGGCCGCCGCAGCGTGTTGTGAGCCGCGCAGCGGGTATCCGCGCCGCCGATCCTCATAGCCACAGTCGGCGCTTCCCCGCCTCAGCGGCAGGATCATGAGCCGTAGTACTGATTACGGAACGAAGCTATGCGAGGTCCGGCACAACGCGAGATCCCTGCCGACTATGCGTTCGTACTACTGCCAGAATCAGCTGACCTGCTGCAGCGCATAACTCCCTGCTCTGAGCATCTCTGCGATGATAATTCGATAGGGTTCCATGTCGGGGTAGTGCGACTCGACCCAAGCGCGCCAGGATGCTCGAGTAGTTTCGGTGCTGCAGGGATTTTTGACCGATAATTTCTAGCGCGTGCGGTACCGAGTTGTGCAGGCGGTGGAGGATTGTCCCGAACTCACTGAAGTCCTCCGACCGGAGTTGCATCGGTTGGCCGAGACCGATTCGAACGAGTTCGTAAGGAACCTGGTGCGAAAGGTGCTTGCCTGAACTGGGGGTCTGGAACAATACGGTCCGTAGCCGTGCTCTCAACCCAACCACCAGCACCATCGTGTGCGCGGGCCACCGGCTTGAAGTAAAAGCTGCTGCGATGGCGACCTCCACCACGACACTATCAAGCGACTGCGGGAACGGCCAGACGGTCCCACGACGGCAAGTCTGCCAGACCTGAGCAGAGTTACAGGCGCATAAATTTAGACACGTTCCGTCCCCTGCCTTACTCATTCTCCATTACCAAAACCCCGACCCGATAGATTCCGAAAGATGGTAGCCAGGTCCTGCGCCAGCGAGACGTAGCGGGCCGCGTCCGAAGTCGTCGGTGATCGGTTTGACTGAACGGTATAGTCACGCAGGCGCCGAAGCTCCAAGACGACCGGATACAACATCGGCCAATTATCCCATGTCTCCAGGTTGTGAACCACCTGCGGCCAACCGTGCGGCAGGTCGGGGGCAATCCGGTCGGAAGCAAGGTTGAGCTGGTACTCAAGCAGTCCCCATGCGTCTATGACCGCCTGCTTAGGGGCCACCTCTGCCAATGCCTCTACAATGCTGAAGTCAGTCAGCTCCTGCCCGACGATTGCCTCTTCCTGCAAGGCACCTGCGGCTGCGGCCATCTTCTCATAGTTCGCGAGTGCAGCGAATCTCGCCTTTCCGCCCGGGAATTCGAGGGATTCCAGGCGAGTCTTTCTTCTTAGAAATCCAAGGCCAACTCTAGTGGCGCGCGACTTCCTGGCTGTGATGTAATCGGGAGCCATTCCCTCAACCACGTCTTCAGTACTTGCTTGTATGCGTATTATTGCTCTGATGAGCCTTGATACTTCCTCGCCGATGCGATCGCCAAAAAGGTCGGCCCAAAGGATGGATCTAAGGGTGCGGCCGGCTCCGATCTCGAGGTCAGGAATTTCGCAATCATTGAAGCGGACAGGGATTAGCCACGGGTTACCCGGCTGCCGACGGCGTAGCTCCTCGATCGCCAGGGTGAGTTCCTCGTTCTGGTAGCTGTGGGAACGGGAGAGACTTTGTTTAGAAAAGCATGCGATAAATACCAGCGCATCGTCTCCAATCGCACGTCGGATCCGCGCGCGCCAGTCATCGCCTGGCCACAGTTCTGCTGTATCCCGCCACACCAAGATGCCAGCCGTCTCAAGCTTATGCTGCAGCCAGTCGACTCTGTCTGAGTCCTCACGAACGTAGGAAATAAATGCGCGGCGAATGGCCTGACGGCTGCGGCCTTCACGGTAACCCTCAGACATCCACCCACCCTCTAGCCAGCCGACATGCGGCAGTTCGCAATCATTGCGCAGCTATCAATGAGTACATGTTAGCTGTGACGGTTTCCCTCCGGGCCTCTCCTCGGGTCGTGGCCACCATTGGTCTGTCATGGATACGGTTACACTAGCCTGCGAGGATGGGTCGGGCGGACGTCGCAGCGGACAGGCTGATGACCAGCGGCATGCCGAGTATCCGCTAAGCGCAGAGCAACCAATCTCGTTCTCGGCCAACGACGCCCAAGCCAAGCTGGAATCAGGCGCGTAACGGCGGTTCAGGATCGCTGGCGGTTGCCCTGTGATCTGCCGTCGCCGACGTAAGCTTTCGTCGGCTACGTTGCGGCTGGTTGCCGTGTCACGGATCTGGTTTCGGCTGGCGATCGCCCAGTCCAGGCCGGGGTCGAGTTCGATGGCGCGGTTGAGGTCAGCCAAGGCCTCGTTGCGGCGTCCCATGGCCTGATATGTCTGGCCGCGGCGGCCGAACGCCCAGGCGTAGTCAGACCCTAGGTCGATGGCGCGGTTGAAGTCGGCCAGGGCCTGGTCGTAGCGTCCCATGAGCCGGTAGGTCTCGCCTCGGCTGCCGAGAGCCCAGGTGTAGCCGGGATTGAGTTCGATGGCCCGGTCGTAGTTGGCCAGGGCTTCTGCGTAATGTCCCGTCTCTTGGTGGATTTCGCCGCGGTGGCTGAAGGCCCAGGCGTAGTCCGGCCTCAGGTCAATGGCGCTGCTGAAGTCGGCTAGGGCCTGGTCGTAGCATCCCATGTCCTTATGGGTCTGGCCGCGGCTGACAATGGCCCAGGTGTAGCCGGGATTGAGCTCGATGGCGCGGTTGAAGTCGGCCAGGGCCTGGTCGTAGCGTCCGGCCGCCCGGTGGATCTGGCCGCGGCTGCCGTGGGCAAAGGCATAGCCGGGATTGAGCTCGATGGCGCGGTTGAAGTCGGCCAGAGCCTCGTCGTAGCGCTTCATGAGCCGGTAGCTCTCGCCGCGGCTGGCCGTCGCCCATGCGCGGTCCGGGTCGGCGTCGATGACGCGGTCAAGGTCGGCTAGGGCCTCGTCGTAGCGCTGGCGGATGCGGTAGGTCTCGCCGCGCTGTTCCAGGGCGATGACGAGGGTGCCGTGATCGAGGGGGGCGTCGTTGATCAGGCAGCTGAGGTAGGCCGACAGGTCAACGCCGATGATGCCCTGGTCAAGGCGGTGTCCCCATTCGCTGAGCTGGCCGTTACCGGTGTCGCGGCCCGCGTCGGCGATAAGCCCGGCCCATTGGCGGGCACGGACGGCGCTGTGCTCAGCTGCCCTGACAGCTGAGGCGAGGGCCGCGGGCAGGTTACCGTGCGGGTCCGCGCAGAGCAGGTGGTAGGTCTGCTCGCGCGTGTAGTCCACCCAGTCCGGGCTGGCCCAGGTGATGCCCGTTCCCCCGGCCGACTGGCTGGCCCAGCCAGCGTTCGCCGCGGCCAGCAGGTTGTGCTGGGAACGCCACGTGGCTGGCGCCTCGGCGCGGCGCAGCCGCAGCATCGCGGCTCGCACGACATCGTGATACGCCCACGATTCTCCGCGCTGCGACACGAAGGGCAGCCCACGCAACCAGCTGAACAGCCCGGCTGTCTTTCCGCCGGGCGCTACGACCGTCAGGACATCCTGGTTCAGGACCCGGGGCAGCGCCGCGGCAACAGCAATTTCCCGGCGCACCGGGTCTGTCTCCCATCTAAGGAAACGCTCCACGGCGTTGCCCGTCGGATCGCCGAGGTCGGCGCTGCCGTGCTGCCGCGCGTCCGCCAAGGTTGCCAGCCACAGCGGCAGGCATCCAGACAAGGTCAAGATGACCTTGACTGTCGCCTTGTCAGTGACGCGCTTGCTGGCCAGGAACTGCCGTGCCTCAGCTTCGCTGAACGGTTCCAGCGGGATATCGGCTATGACGGGGAGGTACTCGCCCCACAGGTTGGGGTTGAGCGGTTTCTGGCCGGAGATCGTGGTCACGAGCGTTTCCGGCAGGTCCCCGTACCGGCCGGCGTACAGGCTGCGCAGCCACTCATCCAGGAGCAGGCCGGAGCGCTCATAAGTATCGAAGAAGAGAGCGACGCTACGCCCCGCCGCAGCACGCTCCATTCCTGTAACTAGCAGCGGGGTCAGTTCGTCCGCGGGCGACAGCAGCAGCAGCACGTCGCCGTGATCCCGGAACTTCCGCGCCAGGTACTCCCTGGCACGGTTGGCCAGCTCAGCGGCGGCAGCCGGGTCCACCGGGGCAACCAGGCTCCCGGCGATCGGCACATCACGGGCCGCCGCGAGGCCGACGGACACGGCGGTCCTGGTAACGAAGGCGGCAACGCCGTCAGGTGCCTGGGGATCGGATTCCAGTTCATGCCGGCGCCGCCGGTACTCAGCTGCCCGCTTCTCGAATCCGGTCATCCCGCTGCCGCCGCGGGCGAATCCCCCGGCTATGGCCGTCATAACGGCGGCCACGTCCTCGGCCGTCTCATCCACATAGGCCGTCAGCGCCCCGTCATCTGCCGCGATCTGCTCAAGCTGCCTGGTAAGGAACGTCTTCCCGACACCGGCATCCCCGTGGATGTTGAACAAGAACCGACGGCGCTCATCATCAACGGCGAGCCCAAAATTCTCTCGGTACTGGATTACCTGGCCCTGGCGGCCGACGAAACCGCTTTGCTGGCGCTCGCGGATGCGCTGCTGAAGCGAGCGCCGCTCTCCAGCCATTCGGCCCCCCGCGTGCTAGACACCCGTACTATCCAAGCCTCCCACAACCGGACAGGGGCAAGAACCAGATGAGGACCGTCGGCAGCCAGCGCCTAGCAGCCCGTGCTTCACCACACTGACACAACGCACCACTAGGAGCATCTTGACATGTCGCCCGGGGGAGCCAGAAATCCGTGTTCGGAAGGGCTCCGTGGAAGGGACTCAAGGAGTGGCGCCAGGGATGGGACCATCGCGACGCTGCGGCGCAGGATCCGCCGGGAATGCTCCAGCGTGAGCCGAGCCACGGCCCGGGTGCCACTCGAGGAATCGGATGGTAGCGGCCTGGCTGACCGGCGCAGCAGAAAGATTGCCCGGCGTGCGGCGAAGCAAGCGTACGCAGTTGACCACGTTTGGCTGCTGACCTCGGGGATTCCGCTCAGTTGGGGCCACACCGACGCCAGTTCCGTCAGATAGATTTCGATCAGCGCAGATCTTCGCCTGGCTTCGTCGGGTAGGGCATCGAGCAGTGCGGTGTCCTCCACCAGTTGCGCGACCTCGAAGCCAAGCGGGAGCCACCCGGATGCTTGCAGGTCGAGTGCAACCACGTGGCCAGTGTCGGTGATTAGCCAGTTGTCAGCGTGAGCGTCCCGCTTGCCGAGGACCGGCAAGCCTAGCGGCACAGCGTCCACCCAGGCTTGCGCTGCGGCGCCAGCGTCGCGCACCCCGAGGACTTTTAGCTCCTCGACCAGTGCTTTCCTCGGCAGCGGCGCGGCGCGAGATTGAGGGTCCCCTGCCCCGGTTGGCGGGGTGCCGCGCCACGCGTGCACGCGGGCCAGGAGCCGTAGTGCACGCTGCAGTGATTCCAAGGCATTGTCCAGGCATGCCGTTGAAGAATCGCGCAACGCATTTGAAACGACAGCCGTTAGCGTTCGGCCCGCCGACCGCCGGGTGGCCAGCACCGGGTGGCCCTTCGTCGGCACGATGGCCAGCGGCTGGACCGTCTCTGCCCAGGTCGGCGCGTTTGACCGGCTCAGGTAGGCCGCGAAGTCCCGTAGATTGCCCATCTCGGCCTCAGCGGACGCGGCATCATCCATGGGCTTGAGGACGAGTGTGGTCGACAGAAGACCATGCGGGTCCTCCAAGACGTAGGCGTGGCTTCGTCCGCCCAGGACAATTTGCCGGAACTCAAGACTCTCCACCGCCTTCGTGCAGCCCATGATGAACAACTGCTCGGTATCGGCGGTCTTAGCGGCGCTCCACACGTCAGCGGCGGCTACGACGCCTGACCCGTAGTCCACAGGCGGCTCCGCCGGTAGAGCAGCAGGGCCTCGGCCTTCTGATGTCGCCAGTTCCGCCAACTGGAGCGGCGGCCATGGCCAGGCGGGGTCAACTGCCGCGGCCCACGACGCCAGGGATATCGCCGTCCGGTAGTCGCCCGGATCGTCCGTCAGCTTCCAGAGGGCGTGGGCGGCGGATGCTGCCACGCTGTAGGCCTCTCGTGCAGGTTCTGATCCGCTATTCCTGGCGTCGTGCTTGAGACTGACGCACCGCCGGAGTGCTGCTGGGTCCCGACGCCGGCGTCCCGCTCGGTAGTATGCGTCGGCGAGTAGTCCAAGCAGCTGGTGGGAGTCGTTGCCGACTTCTCGCGATCTTTCGAAGTTCCTGATGGCTGCGTCGACATCACGAATGCTCCGGACGAGACTGTCGCGTCGTAGATAAGCCTCGGCCAGGAGAGAGGTCATGTCGGCCTCGCCTGGGAACACCAGGGCTGCGGTACTTTCCGCACTGACCGCGCCGTCCTCAAGGAGATCGCCGGACGCCGGAAGCTGATCGGTCAGCGAGAACCAGATCCGGTCCCCGCGCGCGACGATCCGCTCGAACAAGTCGATCGATTCGGCGTAGAGCTCTACCGCGTCGATCTTCTCGTCCTCGAGATCGGACGACGTCAGGGAGCGCGCGTAGCGCATCGCTGCCCGCGCTCGCCGGGCCATGGTCAATGGATCTTCGAGCGCGGGATCGGCGTCGGCTGCAGTGCGGGCGAGATCATAGATGCGCTTGAGCATGGAACGATCGGTGCTCAGCGAGGATCGAGCGGAGGCGAGGACCAGTAGCGTCACGGCATGCGATGCGAGGAACCGTCGGTGACCGGTAGGGCTACGCAAGGCTTCCGATTCCAGCCTCTCCACAACCGTCAGAATGAGCGCGAGGTCATCCTCGGGGATCGTGCTCCCGTCCTCTGGAAAGTCCAAGGCGATGGCGCGAGCGCCATAGATGAGCGGAGACGCCGGCACGCGGACGTGACCATCAGTGCACGCCGATGCCAGATTCGTGCGCAGGGCGGCGAGGTCACCCTGCTCCGTGGCGATCCTCAACCGGATTTCTAGGTCCAGGTGCTGCAGCCGAAGCCTCTTACTGTCGGTCACCGGCAGTTGAGCCTCGGCGTACGCCAGACCTCGCCGAACCAGGTCAGCGTTCTCGTCAAGACCCGTATGCGGGTTGTCGCGGAGGTTGAATCTGACGATCTCCAGCACTGCCCACGGCCAGTAGGGTCCGTGGATCGATGTCTCGGGGTTCTCGCAGATGCCGAGATCGACGATGGCGAGTTGGAGCGCCGCGCGCCTCGATCGATCGAACTGCGGTCGTCCGAGGAGGCGGAAGGCATGAGCTTCCCGGATTGCTGCCTGCCCCCGGCGAACCGTCCAGATCACATGCAAATCACTCCCCGGCGTTATCTGACGGAGGCTCTTCGTGTACCACTTAGTGCCAGCGCGAAATGCGCTCGCAGCGGCGTGGGCGGCCAAGGGGAAGGTAACTGGGGTCTCGTTGTTGGCCACGGCACCGTGCTGCCCGACGCTTGACTCGTCGCCCTCAAGTCCGTCGAGCAATTCCACGCTCTCCTGCAGTCTCTCAGGACCATCATGTCCGTCCGGCGGCGCACCGGCGGCCGACAGTGCGCGCAATCCCCGAGCAAACATGATGTCCCCTCGCGCCGCATCCAGTTCAGGCGTTTGCACACCCGCAGCCACTGCGGTGCCCATGATGTCCACGGCCATCTGGAGATAGGCATCGTCGCCAAGGGCTTGCCAGAGGCGCTGAACAGCCTCGGTGTGCAGGACGAAATGCTGCGGACTCGTGTCCCCACTCTTGAAGGCGACGATGAAATCGTTGTGGGCACCGAGAAGATAATCCAGCGGCTCCACATGGCGACGGGCCAACCACAAGCGGGCTACCCCCCGCATTCCCCGCCATATCCGCCGTTGGGCTACGGAGCCTTTCGCATCGAGGGCCTCGACGACCGACCATGACGTAAGCGCCTCGTGATACACCTTCTCGGTCGTCAGGTAGTCAGCTTCCTGACTGAGGCGCCCGGTGTGGGCGTACAGTTGTCCGGCCAACCTGATATTAAGTTCTCGCCAGGAACCAAGCCAGCCCAACTGATGCTTGTGGAGAGACCTGGTGAGCCGATCGCGACGATGCTTGTCGCCCGAAAATCCCTCCAGGATGGCCAGGAGTGCGATGAGTACGCCTGTAAGCTGAGCCCCCTGCGGCTGGGAGTGTTCCCGAGAGACGTCAAGATAGGCCTTCCACGAGTCGGCCACCACATCCGGGTCGCACGATGGCTCCAGTAGGGCATTCAGCCGCCCTAGACTCCCGACGAACATGCCGGCGCAATGGAGATCATCATCTGAGAAGTTGATCGCCAGCGACGCCAGAACCTGCGGCAATGGACGGGTTTTCGTTCTGGGCTTGGGGTAATCGGCGATCCTGACACCGGCAGCCACCCCCTGCTGGCTGGGCATGTTGGCCAATCTAGCAACAACGCGTCGGCCGACCCATAGCCTCAGGACGTCATTTGCCAGCCCCGAGCGGACGCGGATTAAGCGCTCAGATCGGTCTGTTCTGTAGAACCGCACTCAGCTATGCAAGACGGCCTGGCCGACGCCAGATTAGGCGGGTACGCGCGCGCAAGCTACGCCATCGGCGGTGGCGGTGCGTCATGGGTGCCGCGGATCGCAGGCGACGTAACCACCGGCCCCGCCGATGCCAGCTGCGTGCCGGTGAGCTATGCGCCGTCCGCGGAAATGCGCTGCTTTTGATCTGCTCCGGCGCGGCTAACTGCCGGGACTGCCTTATGGGGGTTCAACTCGGTAGCAAGGTCATCTGGGCCGGTTTCCCAGGCTGCGACCGCGGCGCGGGAACTGCCGGGCAGCAGCCGGAGCCCGTCGCCATGCTCCCTGACGAGCAAGCCTCATCATGTGGCCGCCGCCTCAGCCGGACCGTGGCCTGCGACTCCATCCCGGCTCGCCATCCTTGCCGTTTCCGCAGGCCAGGCACCTGGAACGGCCGGAGGGCCGGTGCTGCCGCTTGTATTTCGCCCGTGAAACGGCGACCGGCCGGCCCATGCTGTGTTAGATTGTAGTGGTGATAGATCATCGATCTGGTGATGTATCACCCGAACGGGCGTTCAAGTCCCCCCTCGGACACACATGACGAGTTCCTGACCTGCGGATATGCCGTTTGGCTGCGTCTCTTGAATCACATCTTTGCAGGTCAGGGCCATGGGGGTTGAAGTCGGGTCCAGATTGCGGTGCGGTAACAGTCAGTGTCGACCAGCCCCACGGGTCACACACGTAAAGCGCCAGCCATCTGCTGCCGCTAAGCCGCCCTCCGTAAACCCATTACTCCGTTTGTGACTCGACAGCGGCTTCGCCACCAGAACGACGAACGATACGTGACATGAGCGGACGGCCGGGTTAGGCGAAAAGGTCGCTTCCCTCGAGCTCGGTTGGTCAGCAGGCCCTCAAACGTCGACCAGCTCGGCGATCGCCCGGGTCGGCTTGACACCCCGCAAGAAGCCTCGGTCGTGGACGCGCTCGCCTCGTTCGGTGTGGTGCACGCGGACATGCCCGTGACGCTGGCCAACACCTGGCTCGCGTCCAGGGGCCGGCCTGTTCGGAGGGACCTGGCCACCAGTGTTTTCCCCTGAACCGCCGGGGCCTGAAGAGCCGCGGCGCTGCTACAGGCCGTTATGGCCTGGCGGCCTGCGCCTGGAGCTTGGCCCAGGTGTCCCTGAGGCCGAGGGTACGGTTGAAGACGAGCCGTCCGGGCGTCGAGTCGGGATCCGGGCAGAAGTAGCCGAGGCGCTCGAACTGCACGGTCTCACCGACCGGCAGTTCCGTGAGCGCAGGCTCGACCAGGCACTCCTGGAGC
>Ga0335075_10019135_pt1 | contig 10140 bp, 10 predicted proteins | sample Lox_Sample_24_FD_206723 | JGI IMG/M metagenome (GOLD analysis project Ga0335075, IMG submission 206723) | Soil microbial communities from Loxahatchee National Wildlife Refuge, Florida, United States - Lox_Sample_2.4 | ecosystem: Environmental > Terrestrial > Soil > Wetlands | place: USA... | reverse complement strand
TTCACGGAGCACAGCCGTGGGGCTCTTGCGTTCGGTCATACGCCGACCTCCTATCTTGTGGCGACGGCTGCAGCCGCGCGCTGTTCCTCCTGGGCCGGTCCCTCCTGGGCCGGTTCCTCCTGGGCCGGTCCCTCCTGGGCCGGTTCTTCCTCGGCCGGTGTCTGCTGCGACGGGAGCAGCGCGCGCACCACACGCGCCAGCAGCGCGGCCCATTCCGCGTCGTCGACCGCATGCAGGTCAGGCGTCACGACCGCGCTCCCCATGGCCAGCAGAAAGCAGAAATGCGCCACCGCCCCCGGCGACAACGCAGGGTCCAGCTCGCCGCCGGCCTGGCCGGCCTGCACCAGCCCGGCCAGCCAGTCGATGCGCTCGCCCGTGTAGTCACGCATCAGCGCGGCGACATCTTGGTCCCGGCGAACCGCGATCATCGCCTCCACGCCGAGGTAGCCCTGGCTGTCGAGGCGGCGGGGAAGGCCACGACCCACCTCGAGCAGCAGTTCGGTGACCGGCCGGCTCGGGTCAGCGGCCAGCAGGTCGGCCAGTTCTTGCCTGCCGTGCGCGCGCAGCGCAGCCACCAGCAGTTCCGCCTTCGAGCCGAAATGCGCGTACAGGGCGCCATTGCTGACCCCGGCGGCGGCGGCGATATCGACCACACGCGTGCCGTCGTACCCCCGCTCGGCGAACACTTCGGCAGCCGCTCGCAGTAAGCGCTCGCGGGTCTCGGCGGCGGTAACGCCGGCAATACGGCCCATGCCGTTATTAAAATTATCTTCATTTTATTTGTCAACGGCGAGTCACCAGTGAGACCGCGCTCAGCCCGGCCGTGCTCGCGGTGGCGGTGATCGCCGGGCCGGCAGCGGTGGTGGTGGTCGCCGGGCCGTGCCCGCCGGCCGATTGTCAGGTTGCCGGACCCGGTGAAGCCGGGCGGCAGGATGAAGCCGATCCAGCAGCGCCCGCCGCGTCGCTGCCTTCCGGGCGGGAGCTACCGCCTCACGACGCGTAGAGCGAGTCGCGGTTGTCGTGCATCTTCTGCGGCAGTGGCGGTGCCGCATACTCGTCGGTGACGACTTCGATGTAGGAGGCCGAGCCGTTCTGGCTGGCCTGCTGCAGGGCCTGGTCAAGCTCGCCGCAGCTGGTGACCCGGGTGGTGAACCAGCCGTCGCAGCCGAGGGCGTGCGGCAGCTCGGAGTAGTGCCATTGGGCCAGATCGTTGTAGGCGATGTTGGGGTCCTTGCACAGCAGCCGCTCGATCAGGTAGCCGGAGTTGTTCAGGACGAAGACGGTGGGCTTGAGCCCGCGGCGGCCCATCTGGCTGATCTCCTGAGCGGTGAGCTGGTGGGAGCCCTCCCCCGTGAAGAGCACGACGCGGCGGTCCGGGGCGGCGACGGCCGCGCCGAACGCGGCCGGGGTGGCCCAGCCGATCGCCCCCCAGAGGGACTGGTTCTGGAACGTCGCGCCCTTCGGCATCTGCGCGAAAGCCAGGCCCATCGAGGATGTCCCGCTCTCGGCTATGACGATGTCGTCCGGCCGCAGGAAATCGGCCCACCGCGGGTACAGGGCGTCGGCCGTGATAGCGTCGCCGCCTCTGCCGGTCACCGGCCCGAGCGAGGACGGCTGCAGGGAGGTATCCCGGTCGCGGTGCCTGACCCGGCTGGCCAGCGAGCTGAGCATGTCGCCCATCTCGACGTCGCGGAACTCCTGCCCGCCGACGCAGGTGTAGTGATGCTTGATGGCGATCGTCTTCCTGGGGTTCAGGCGAGCGGTGAACGCCCCGGTGTTGAAGTCGGTCATCAGCGTCCCGACGGTCACGACCTGGTCGCAGGACTCCACGTACGCGCGCACGTCGGGGTTCATCAGCCTGCCGTCATACATCCCGATAAACGAGGGCTGCTGCTCATCCAGAGTGGACTTGTCCCCGAACATCGTGGCGAAAGGCATGCCGCTGGCGTCGACGAAGGCCTGCAGCTGCGACTGCAGCCCGAGCCGGCTGACCAGCCATCCGGGCAGCATGCACGCGGTATTGGCGCTGTCCAGGGCGGACATGATCGCCTCGGTGGCGGCCTTGAGGCTGGCCGGGTTGCTGTGCGGCGGGTCGAGAGGCTGCGCGGAGCCTAGGACCTCCTGGTCCGCGACATCACGCGGGATCGCCATGTAGACCGGCCGCCGGTGGTAGAACGCCTCGGCGATCAGCCGCTCGGTCTCATAGACGGCGTTCTGCGGGGTGATGATCGTGCTTGCGCAGACGACCGGGTCAGCCATCTTGGCGAAGAAGTCGAACTCGCCGTTTCCCAGGGTGTGGTGGACCAGCTCGCGCCGGTGCTGGGCGGCCGTCGCCGGCATGCCGGTCAGGTGGAAGATGGGAACGTTCTCCGCGTACGCCCCGCCGACGGCGCTGATCGCGCTGAGCTCCCCGACGCCATACGTGGTGCTGAGAGCCGCGATGCCGCGAATGCGGCCATAGCCATCGGCAGCGTAGCCCGCGTTCAGCTCGTTGCAGCAGCCAAGCCAGTTGATGCCCGGGTGCTGGACGATCGCGTCCTGAATGGGAAAGGCGAAATCGCCCGCGACACCAAAGATGTCATCTATCCCGATGCTCTTGAGCCGTCCGAGCACGTGCTGGATCACTGTCTTTGGCATTCCTGGCTCCCCCGGTGATTGTGCTCGCTTGCTGGTGTTACACGTCCGGATGCCCCGCCAAACCAGCAGGAGCGTGCCCCTGGACGTCCAGGGGCACACCACCCACGGTGGGTGAACCAGGTCCGCCGCGGCCTGGCCGTAACGCCGGTGGGCGGCGGTGACAGCATCGACGCAGGTGCGGCTTCGAGCAGGTGACGAGCGCAGGGGGTGACGCAGGTGAATGAACTGATCGGTGGTGGGAGCGGTCTGGCCTGGGTGGCGGTCAAGGCTCTGCTGCTCTTCGCGGTAGCCGTTGTCGGCCTGCGCCTGGCCGAACGGCGCACGATTGCCCAGCTCAGCGCGTTCGACTTCGCCGTCGCCGTCGCGGTCGGCGCGATCGTCGGCCGGGGCGCCACCGCATCGGACACGTCGTTCGCTGACTCGGCGATCGCGCTGGTCACCTTGCTGGCCGCGCATCGCGTCGTCGCCATCCTCCGGCGGCACAGCCGGGCCGTACGCCTGATCGACCATCCGCCTCGTGTCCTGGTCGCCTGGGGCGAGCTCCAGCAACGGGAACTGGCCCGGGCCGGGCTGACGGCCGCGGACGTGTACGCGCTGCTGCGCGAGAAAGGCGTCGCCGATCTCGGCCATGTCGGATATCTCCTCTACGAGGCACGCGGCACCGTGACGGTGATCGGCGCCGACCGCGAACCTGGCCCGCTGCAGCGGGACGCGCTGAGCGCTTCCAAATAACGCTGGGTGGATCCGGGCAGGATACGCGATCCATGCGCCCGGCTGCCGAATTCCTAACGGAGATCATGCACCCAGGTAACAGCGGGCGACACGACCGGCAAACCGCGCATACGTAGCGCCAAGAATCGTCCAGCAGCGCGACGCCCTGTCTATAAACGGAACTGAGGCGCGGCCGTATGGCAGTTCGCCATGGCCGCTTTTGCCGACGCTGCGGGAGGTTCTTCTGATGTCCGCGTCGTACGACCTCGGGGTGGCGGTTCCCGACGCCGGCCTGCCCGATTTCGGCGGTGGGCCCTCGTTCCAGCGGATCTTCGTTCCGGTGCGCTCACCGGCTGAGTCGGCCGAGGCGCTGGCGGCGCGGTGCGCATGTGCAACAGCACCATCAACGGCGTGCTGCGCCTGCTCCACGTGCGGGTGTACGACCCGCCCATGCCCCGGTGCCCGGGCCGGTTCTACCCCGAGACCGTGGCCGAGGCCGGTGCCGTGCTTGATGACGCCATGCTGATCGTCTGGGGCGGTGGCGCCCAGGCGACCACGACCGTGGTGAATGCGCCGCGCGGAGAGGTGGGCACGGCCATCGCGCTGCAGGCCTCCGCGTGGCGCGCTGACGTGATCGTGCTGACCCGCCGTCCCCGGCTGGCCATCAGCCGCATGGTGCTGGGCAGCGTGGCCAATCAGGTCATGCGCAAGGCCAGCTGCCCGGTGCTGGCGGTCCACCCAAAGGCGAACGCGTCCCGGAAGGCCAGCCGCTGACCGCGACTCGCGCACTCGGTGGCGATGACCCGCCACGCGCGGCCGGCGAAGCCGGCCAGGTCGAAAGCTTCGTCGCCCTCGATGCAGGGAACGGCATGTCCACCGCCCAGGTTGAGCTCGGTCAGCACGACCCCTTGGCGATCGCGCACCGCCGCCATGAGCCCGATCAGCTTGCGCGCACCGCCACGCTTACCGGAATATCCAGGACACAATAGGAATCTAACTCCAGCGCGCGGAGTATCTCTGTTCATTAGCACGCTGCTAACAGTGCTGCCCAAAAGGCATACGGCATCAAAACAGGCGGGGTTCCTCGCGCGGCACTATCCCGCTGAGCTCCGGCTAGCAAGATGAGTGAGCTGAATGAAATCCGTATGCCCGTGTTAGGGATCCGTTGTCGGCGGTAACAGGGCACGCCACAAGCGGGTTAACTCGATACGGAAGCTATCCAGCAGGAGGCGGGGGTATGGGGAGTACCGCCGGGGAAACCCGGCAGCCGTGGCGTGGAGCGCCGGGTCCGCAGGCTGACAACGGGAACGGCGGCCCGGCCCGGAGCCGGATCCTCGTTGTCGATGACGAAACCTCCCTGCTGCGCATCCTGGGCGCGAACCTGCGCCGGCGCGGCTACGGCGTCACGTTCGCGACAACCGGCCGTGAGGCGCTGGCGCAGGCCGCACACTGCCGGGCCGATGCGATCATCCTCGACCTCGGCCTGCCCGACATCAACGGCATGGAGGTGCTGGCCGGCGTCCGCTGCTGGACGACCGCGCCGATCATCGTGCTGTCCGCACGGACCGCGGAGATGCAGAAGGTGGCCGCACTCGATGCGGGCGCCAATGACTACGTGACCAAGCCATTCGGCATGGAAGAACTCATGGCCAGGTTGCGCGCGGCCCTGCGCAACGTGCGCCGGGGCGGTGACGAGCCGCTCGTCGAGACCGAGCACTTCACCATTGACCTGTCAGCCCAGCGCGTGCTGCGCGGTGGTCTCCCGGTCCCGCTGACCCGCACCGAGTGGCACATCATCCAGTTGCTGGCCCGCAACCCCGGCCGCCTCATCACCCACCAGCAGCTGCTCTCGGAGATCTGGGGACTGCAGAACGTCGCCAACAATTACATACGCGTCTTCCTGGTGACAATCCGCCGCAAGCTCGAGCCCGACCCGGCCCACCCGCGCTACTTCGTCACCGAGCCCGGCTGCGGCGTGCGGTTCCTGCCGGACGCACTTACTTCACGAAGTACCAGTTCTCGGGGTTGATGGACAACGTCGTGGATTGCGGCGCGACGCCCTTGAGGTTGTTGGCCACCTCAGTGAGCTGGTAGGCGGGGAACGGCTCGCCGAGGTAGATAAACACGACGACCGATACCGCGAGGAGAATGCCCTGGACGATGGTCATATCCTCTCCAGGCCCCAGATCAGCCCGAGCATCGCGGCAGCGAACAGCACTATCCCGATAGCCACAAGGAAGTCACCCATGGCCCGATCGTCGCTCCGGCCGTGGTGACCGCGCGGTGAACGACCCGGCCCTGGCGGTAGAAATCGGTGAACGAGCTCAGAGATCCTGGCGGATCAGAAAAGCCGCGCGCTCCGCTGTGATCATGACCGTCACGACCGGGTTGACCGACGGGATGGTGGGGAAGACCGACGCGTCGGCCACCCGCAGCCCCGGCACGCCGCGGACCCGCAGTTGCGGGTCAAGCACGGCCAGCCCGTCGTCCGGGGCGCCCATCCGGCAGGTTCCGCTGACGTGGTAGACGGTCTGGTGGGTGGCGCGGGCCAGGGCCGAGATGTCAGCGTCCGACGCCGCCTGCGGGCCGGGGAATACCTCGCGGCGCAGCTGAGCGGCCAACGGCTGCGACTCGCCGATCCGCCGGGCCGCGCGCACGGCGGCGACCAGGACCGCTTCATCGGCGCCGCCGGGGTCGGTGAAGTAGCGGTAGTCGATAGCCGGCCGCTCGTCCGGGTCGGCCCCGGCGATCCAGACACGGCCACGGCTGCGGGGCTTGGCCACGTTCGGCGCGATCGCCACGTAATACGGCGGCATCTGGACGCCATGAGCGACAACCTGGTCAACCCACGCTTCGACCGGGAAGTGCATGGTGATGTCCGGGTGCGCCGCGTCCGGCGTGAGGCGGACCAGGGCCCCGGCATCCCAGCCGCTGGCGCACACCCGCGACGGTGGCTCGGCGACCTCCCAGACGACGATGCCCTCGGCGTGATCCATCAGGTTCTCACCGACCCCCGGCAGGTCAACTCGGACGTCGACGCCCGCGGCCTCGAGGACGGCGGCCGGCCCGATGCCCGACAACTGGAGCAGGCGGGGCGAGTCGATGGCCCCGGCGCAGACCACCACCTCCCGCCGGGCCAGGATCTCCGAGGTCGCGCCGTCGCCGCCCTGGACCAGGACGCCGACTGCCCGGTTGCCGCCGTCCAGGATCAGCCGCAGCGCCCGGGTCCGCAGGAGCACGTGCAGGTTGGCGCACCGGCGCTGGGCGGGGTGCAGGTAGCAGATGGACGACGATGACCGCGTGTTGGTCTCCGGGCTATAGCCGACCTCGAAGAACCCGGTGCCGTCGATGACGTCCTCGTGGTTCCATGCGGACCGCACCGGCAGGCCCAGCGCCGAGCTCGCTGAGCTGATCACGCCGGCCACGAACGGGTTCTGGTCCTGCGGCGGCACCGGCGTGATCGGAGCCTGCAAACGCTCGTAATAGGGGTACACCGTGGCCGCGTCCCACCCGCGAGCCCCGAGGTCGACCCATTCCTGAAGGTCGGCGACCCGGGGTCGCCAGGAGATCATCGTGTTCCCGGTCGAGCAGCCGCCGAGGATCCGCAGCCGCGCCTGCCGGATACCGGAGTTGCCGCGCTCCTGGGGTACCGAGCGGTAGTCGAGGTCGTACTCGCCTTCCAGCATCTCCGCCCATCGGCGGAGCGAGCGGGCCCGCGGCTCGCGGGAGTCGCTGGGACCCCACTCCACCAGGCCGACCGAGACCGATGGGTCCTCGGCCAGCCGCGCGGCGACGATGCAGCCGGCCGTGCCGCCCCCGACCACGAGGTAGTCGAATTCGGTCACCGGAACCCCTAGGCCGGCGGGTAGCCGACCAGCAGCATGCCGTGGCAGTCCGTGTCCGTCGAGCGGTAGACGTGCGGGCCGTCCCCGCTGTACCGGGCGTAGTCGCCCGGGCCGAGCGTGAGCGGATCACCGACCGGGCCGACCGTGATCGTCCCTTCGTGCACGAACACCCGCTCGACGACACCGTTGCCGTGCGGGCTGCCCAGGTGCTCGGTCCTGGCCGGCAGGAACATGGCGAATACCTCGACCAGGCCGCCGCGCTCTACCCGGTCCAGCAGCCGCAGGTCGAGTTTCCCGCCTTGCGTGGATCCGAGCACCCGTGCACCCTGCTGGGCCCGGACGACCACGGTGGTGGTTTCGCTCCGGTCTTCGAGAAGATCACTGAACGCTACGCCGAGTCCCAGGGCCAGCGACCACAGGGTCTCGATCGTCGGGTTGCCCCGGCCCTGTTCCAGGTTGGCCAGCGTGGCTTTCGCCACGTCCGCGCGGGTCGCGAGGGTGGCCAGCGACATCCGGCGGGCCGTCCGGAGCCGGCGCAGGTTGGCCGCGATGACCTCCCCCACGTCAGCGAAAGCCTGTTCCGGGCCTTGACTCTCCATGCCAATGAACTATATCAATGGTCTAACAAAGTAGTACGCCGTGCTTCGGGGTCCGCGTGGCGCGGCTCGGGTTCCGGCTGGTCAGGGTGACAGGATGAACACGGCTTTCGATCCGGCGGCGATCGCCGCGGACGCCGTGGTGCTGGCTGAGCTGGATGGCGGCACCGGCCGCGAGCGGGTACGCATCGACTGGCTGCTGCGGCGCCTGGACGGGGCACCCGGCAGCCGGCACGTCGATGGCGCCGGCAATCTGGTCTGGACGTTCGGCCCACCGCCGTACCGCCTGGCCGTGCTCGTTCACGTCGATGATGTGTTCGGCGAGGCCACGGTGCGGGGCGTCGCCCAGCAGGACGGCTGGCTGGCCGGCCCGGGGATCGGCGATAACGCCATCGCGGTCGCGACCGCCGTCGCCGTCGCCGAGCACGGCCTCGCTGAGCAGAGCCCGGCCGGTCCCGCGGTGCCGGGAGCGCTGCCGGTGGCCATCGTCTTCACCGTCGGCGAGGAGGGGCTCGGCGGCCTGCGCGGCGCACGCCACGCATGCCGCGAGCTGGCCCCCGAGGCGGTGCTGGCCCTGGAGGGTCACGGCTGCGACCGCATCTTCACCGACGCGGTTGGGTCGTTGCGCGTGCAGATCACGGTGACCGGTCCCGGCGGGCACTCGTGGTGGGACCGTGGCCGGCCCAGCGCCGCGCACGGGCTGGTCCGGCTGCTGCACGAGATGATCGCGTCAGCTCCGGCCCGCCGGCCGGTCAACGTCGGCCTGATCGACGGCGGAACGGGAGTCAACGCGATCGCCGCCCGGGCCAGCGCGACCGTGGAGTGGCGCTCGACCGATCAGGCCGAACTCGACCGTCAGGTGGCCCGGCTGGCCGCCCTCGAGGCCGGCGCGGGCCTGCGGCTGTCGGTGGAGCGCCTCGACAGCCGGCCAGCCGGCTCGGTCCCGGCCACCCATCCCCTCGTCGCCGCGATCCAGCGCGCCCGCCGCTCGGTCGGCCTGCCCGCCACCACCGCGGACGGCTCGACCGACGCGAACGCGGCGCTCGCCGCCGGCATACCAGCGGTCGCCCTCGGCTGCTGCCAGGGCGAGAACATGCACGCCCCGACCGAGCGGATCCGCGCCGACTCCATCGTCACCGGCGCCAGGCAACTGCGCGCTGTCCTCCAGGAGGTCCTGGAACCCCTCGTGCCGCGAGGAACTGATCAGAACACCGGAAGCTGAGGAACGAAAGTGCTGCGAACCGGCAAGGACTACATCGAGTCGCTGCGCGACGGCCGGGAGGTGTGGATTGACGGTGAACGGGTCAGCGACGTCCCGACGCACCCGGCCTTCGCGCCCATGGTCAACCGGCGCGCGCGGATTTACGACCTTGGCCACGAGGCCGACACCGCCGGCCTGCTGACCTACGCCGACCGGGATTCGGCCGAGCGCTGCGCCACCACCTCGCGCCCGCCGCGCACCCGCGATGACTGGCGGGCCAAGCGGGCCTCGGTCGACGTCATCCTGGACGAGGCCGGCGGCGTGGTCACCCGGGTTGGTGACGAGACGGTCGGCGAGATGTGGTCGCTGTTCGACGGGCAGGACGTTCTGAACGAGATCAACCCGGCGTTCTCGGCCAACATCGCCAGTCACGTCCGGCGCGCGCAGCTGCTCGACCCGTTCCACGTCTCGGCCAACACCGACCCGAAGGGCGACCGTTCGGTCCGGCCGCAAGACCAGGATCCGGACGTGCTGCTGCACGTGGTCGGTGAGACCGGCAACGGCATCGTGGTGCGCGGGGCCAAGTTCGAGACCGCGGCGGCCTACGCCAACCAGGCGTTCGTCAAGCCGACCATCGGCGACTGGAACAACGAGGTCCTCAGCGATTACGCGGTCGGCTTCCTGGCCGACATGGGCGCGCCGGGCATCAAGCACATCTGCCGGTCGGCCTTCGCCGCCGGGCGCAGCCCCGACGACTACCCGCTGACCAGCCAGTACGACGAGATCGACACGATGATCGTCTTCGACAACGTCGAGATCCCGTGGGAGAACGTCTTCTTCTACCGGCACACCAAGGCGGCCGCGTTCATCCGCGCGACCCTGCACCGGTACAGCATCTTCCCGTACGTCCAGCGTTATGGCCGGTTCGCCGACTTCCTGCTCGGCGTCGCCTACGCCAGCGCCAGGTCGACCGGGGTCACCATGCACCAGGGGGTGCGGGAGAAGATCGCGCAGATCGCGTGCTACCGCGAGGGCATCAACGCGCACCTGACCGCGGCGATCGAGCTCGCCGAGCCCAGCCCGGGCGGGCTGCTCATGCCCAACCAGCCGATGATGTACGCCGCCCGGGTGTTCGCGTCCACCCAGCTGC
>Ga0335075_10019134_pt1 | contig 10141 bp, 10 predicted proteins | sample Lox_Sample_24_FD_206723 | JGI IMG/M metagenome (GOLD analysis project Ga0335075, IMG submission 206723) | Soil microbial communities from Loxahatchee National Wildlife Refuge, Florida, United States - Lox_Sample_2.4 | ecosystem: Environmental > Terrestrial > Soil > Wetlands | place: USA... | reverse complement strand
GTCCGGCGAAGAACTACTCATGCGCTATCGCGCGCTGTGCAAGCAAATCGATGGACGCCTCGGGAGATTGTTCAAGACCCTGCCACGTCAGCCTTATGGGGTTGAACCAACCCCTGCGGACATGGCCCCGGACGTCACCACCGGCTACTACTACCCGGCCGCCGCTGACGGTTCGCGGCCCGGAACGTACCTGGTCAATCTCTATCGCCCGGAGACGCGGCCCATTTGGGAGATGGTTCCCCTCACCTTGCACGAAGCGGTTCCCGGGCATCACCTCCAGACCTCGCTTGCCGCCGAACTCGACGACATCCCGGCCTTTCGACGTTTCGGGTACTACCTCGCGTTCGGCGAGGGGTGGGCGCTGTACTGCGAGACACTGGGAGACGAACTGGGCCTGTACGACGACCCCTACGACAAGTTCGGGCAACTGACGTTCGAAATGTGGCGTGCCGTCCGGTTGGTCGTGGACACCGGAATGCACGCAAAGCGGTGGAGCCGTCAAAAGGCGATCGACTACTTCATGGAGAACTCGCCTCGGCAAGAGTTGGAAGTCGTGAACGAGATCGACCGATACCTGGCATGGCCGGGGCAGGCGCTGGCGTACAAGGTGGGCCAGCTGAAGATCCGAGAACTTCGGACCCGAGCCGAGTGGGAGCTCGGGGACGATTTTGACGTCAGGCGGTTCCACGATGCGGTGCTACTGGGCGGCTCCGTTCCCCTGGACATACTCGAGCGGCGGGTGACCGCCTGGATTGCCGGCACGCTGGCCGGATAGATCAGGCTCACGGGCCGTGGTCTCGGGCCTGATGCCGGACCCCGCAGGCCGGGGGTCAGGTAGGGTCATCCGCGTTCGGCCTGACGGTCAACTCCAGTTCCGTGCAGGCAGCGCAGAGCGTTGAGCTGACGGGATGCGTATGCAGGTCCGGTATCGGTCGGTACTCTGCCCTCATAGGGGAACCTGAGCGGCCGCGGGGAGCCATGATGACAAGACCGGACACCGAGCCCGCTCAGTGGACCACCGTGGATCAAGGCTGGGGTCGCCTGGCGGCGGATTTCGCGACCCTCAGCGAGCCGGGCAACTGCCGCGAGTACGTTGCCCTGCACCACCGGCTGGGCGTCGATGCCGGTGACCGGCTGCTCGACGTCGCGTGCGGCTCCGGGCTCGCGATCGAGCTGGGGCGCCTGCGCGGGGCCGTCTGCTCGGGGATCGATGCATCGCCTCGGCTTGCCGCCGTGGCCAGGGACCGGAACCCGGACAGCGACATCCGGGTCGGCGATATGCACGCCCTGCCGTGGGACTCGGCGTCGTTCGACGTTGTCACCAGCTTCCGGGGAATCTGGGGAACGACGCCGGACGCGGTTGCCGAAATCTACCGGGTGCTGCGCCCGGGCGGGCGCGTCGGGCTGACAGTGTGGGGACACATCAAGATGTCGCCAGGCGCGTGGGCGCTGGCGCCGTTCCGCCTCGCCGCCGCGGACAAGGTCGGCAACCAGGCGGCCATGGTCTCGCTGGGCCGGCCGGGCGCGGGCGAGCAGCTCCTGGAGTCATGCGGATTCGCCAGCGTAGAGTGCCTGGCCGTGCCGTTCACCTGGGAGTTCGCTGATCCGGAGATGTATGCGCGGGCGCTGGCGTCGACCGGCCCGGCATATGAAGCCATCCAGAACGTCGGCGAGGCCGAGTTCCGCCAGGCGGCGGTCGCGCAGGCCCACGAGCATCTGCGGGACGGCCTGCCACTGCGGGCCGAGATCAACGTAGTTGGCTACCTGGCCACTAAGCCCGAAGGAGCATCCTCATGAGTGGCAGCTTTCTCGAGGAGCCCCCCATGTCAGCCGATGTGCGGGCGCTTTATGACACGGACCTGGCCGACGACAGCTTTGTGTGGAACGTGTCCCGGTTGTGGGCGCACCAGCCGGCCACGCTCGACCACCTCTTCGGCCTGATGTCGGAGGCGTTCCGGCCGAGCGGCCTGAGCTTCCGCCAGCGGGGGATCCTGGTGACCGCCGCGGCCTCGACTCTCGGCGATTCCTACTGCTCGTTGGCCTGGGGCGGGAAGCTGGCCGGAGTGTCGGACGCCGAGTTGGCGGCCGGGGTCCTGACCGGCGGCGACGCTGGGCTGACGGACCAGGAGCAAGCGATGGCGGCCTGGGCTCGGAAAGTCGCGAGGGACCCTAACGCGACGACGCCCGCCGATATCGAAGTGCTCCGTGCGGTTGGGCTGGACGACGGCCAGATCTTCTCCATCACCGCGTTCGTGGCCCTCCGGCTGGCGTTCTCCACGATCAACGACGCGCTGGGCGCCCAGCCCGACGAGGGGATGGCCCGGTCCCTCCCGCCGGAGGTCCGCGAGGCAGTGACCTACGGCCGCCCAGTGGTCTGAAGCTTCGTGGAGTCCTGCGGCGTGGTTCAAGGGGGCGGCAAACAGGATCATGCATGCCGCCCAGCTCGCCCTCGCGGCCTGGTCACCTGGGCCCTGAGGCTGGCGAGGGCACGGCCTACACCCGCCTGATTACCGTCACGATCCGGCCCATGATGGTCGCCTTGTCGCCGAGGATCGGCGCATAGGCGGGATTGTGCGGCATCAGCCAGACGTGTCCATCCGCTCGCTGGAACGTCTTGACCGTGGCCTCCCCGTCGACTCTGGCCGCGACGATGTCGCCGTTCTTGACATCGGGCTGCTCACGCACCACGACTAGGTCACCGTCTGCGATCGCAGCACCGATCATGGAGTCTCCTGTGACCCTGAGTATGAATAGCGTCCCGTCGCCGACGAGCTGCTTGGGCAGCGTGAGCGTGTCATCGAGGACCTGCTCGGCCGGGTTGAATTTACCCGCGGCGATCTCCCCTATCACGTCGACCGGAACGTAGGCACGATCCAGGGAAGAGAGATCAAGGGCCTCGGCCAGGCTCGCCGCCTCCAAGCGGGCAGTCGGCGCTCCGGGCAGCAGCACCTCCACTGTGCGCGGGCGGCCTGGCACACGCTGAAGGTGGCCCTTGTCCTGCAAGATTGACAGCTGGTACGAGACCGCGGAGGTACTCGTCAGCCCAACGGCCCCACCGATCTCACGCATGGACGGGGCGTAGCCGTTGCGCTCGCCGTAATCCCGGATGAACCCCAGGATCTGCTCTTGCCTGAGCGTGAGCCTGGCGGAGGGCAGGGCCTGGCCAGGCAGTTTCCGATCGGCCGTCCTGCTCATGGGGCCTCCGACTGAGACGTAGGTAGGCCGATCGTACCAGCGAGACGTGTGATAGCAAACACCTGTTCGAGAAATGAGTGCTGCTCGAACAAGATCTCTATTCGGCGGCGGGGGACTGAGCGGTGGTGAAGTTCGGCGGCCGATTCGCCGATTTTCTGCTCGTGCCGTGCGTGGGCATGTTGCTGCGGGCCATGTGCTACGCCGCCGAACGGGTGGTGGTGTTGCAGACCCGGTGCTGCCAGGGGAAGACCGGGTGGGTCATTTTTCCGGCTGCAAAAGCCTGAATATGTCTTCGAGGCTCTCCCAGATCATCACGCCTTGCTCCCACGGTGCGTCATGTTTCCCCGTGCACCGATGTCCCTGAACTACGCGCAGCCCGCTCACCTTACTCAGATTCGCTTCGAGCCGATGGCTCTGGTTCATCGGCACGAGCTGATCCTCGGTGCTCTGATCCAGCACAACGAGCCGCGGTGCCTTACCCTGTCCCACCCGCTCGGTAATTTCTGCCGGATCGAAGCGGGCCGGGCTGGCCGCCGGCCACCTGCTCTGGTCTGCTCCGAAGGCGCTGGACAAGAACCTCTCGTATTCGGCGCGGAGGTGCTGGTGAGCTGCATCAAGCCCATTCACCAGCCCGGGAAGGTCATACAGGCCATTGAGACCCAGGATCGCGGCCGGGCAAGGCGCATCGGGGAGGTGGCCAAGCTCATAGTGCCGCGGGGGCTGGAGGGTTGCCTGAAATGCAAGGCAGGCGCCAGCGCTGTGACCAGAAAGGATGTAGGACTGGTCAGCGAGACCGAACGAGTGGAGCAGGGCGAGGCCATGGAGAACATCGCTCACGTGTTGCGGGTGCACGGCCTCGCGGGCGGGATCCGAGTGGTCGTCCTTGATGGCGTCGTAGGGAAAGGTGGGATGAGCGGGATATTGGGAGAGGGCGTAATTAATTGAGGCGATGCCGCTGATTGGGGCTGACGCATCGGCAGCGGAGAATGCGTGCGCGACGGTGGGTTCAACTGACGTGGAGGTGAGCTGAGGGTCGCGCCAGGCGCCACCGTGGATGTATACGTGATATCGAGGGAAAAAGGGCTGAGGGCCAGGGTGCGGGAGCGAGTTGGCCGTAGTGCCAACGAGATCTGCCATTTCCGGAGTTCTGGGCAGATAGATGCTGAGGTTCTGAAGGCGGCTGGCATCAGGGAGGTAGGGGATATCTCGCGCGGCGACCACGGAAACGGGATGATCAAGACGAGGGCTCGTGACCTCGGCGAGCTGCCATTCTCCAGGCTGGGCGTCGTGCCTTCTAACAGAAGCGTTCGGCATATACCTGTCCTCCACCGCTAGGTGATTCAGCGCCTCGCCCCTTGACCTTCCCATCCGTCGACCACCTCGAGCAGCGACAGGCCGGCCGGCGGTCTTTGCTGGTTCGAGCAGGCCGCCGGCCGGCTGGCTCTCCGCATGACTACCGGTGCACGCTCTGCAAGAGCACGATCGCTCCAGAGCCGACCAGCACCACGACCGCGATCACGATGATCGCGAGTAGCACGCGGAGCACTAGGCGCCAGAAGACCACGAGAAGCGCCGCGACCAGCACGATGGCTGCTCTGGCCGACTCGACCTCCTGCGCCGCTGCGTGAATGGGCTGCATGTTCCTGCTCCTGACTGGCTGGTCGCCATCAGGTGGGTCAGGCTGAGGAAGGGCGCCACGAATCGGCGGTGACGACGGCGCGAGACCGTTGCATTCCGTCACCAGGCCGGTAACATGATCCTCAGCGCTGACCCTCCTTCTCGGGCTGGGTTCGGTGTACCGGCACGGTCGATGCTGCGAACATCGGCCGTGCTTTGTGTGATGGATGTTCCGCTCGGCCGGCCGTAAATGACGGCCAGGCCTGCCCGTGCTGTCACACTGTGTGACAGTGATGCGCTCGTTCGAATCACGAGCATCGGGTTGCATGATCAACCACAGGCGCCTCCTCTCCGCCGCACAAGAACTGAAAGGCTCGCGGCGATATATCCGAGTGGCCCCCTGCCACTCTTCCGACCGCTGTCCGAGCGGGCCTCTCTTGAGGATGCTGCCTGGTTCTGCTTCAATAGTGGCTTTGGCATGAGCCATTGGCAAGTGCCAGTTTGATCTGACGGGCACCCCACCGAACCGGCGCCCGTTCCCTGTGTTGCAGTTGACGCTCATAGAAAGGGGCGAGACTGAAGTGCCAGGCGCCAGCAGCCCCACGGTCCGCCGCAGGGAGCTGGGAGCTCGGCTCAGAGCGCTCCGGACCGAGAAAGGCTGGACCGTCGAGCAGGTAGCCGAGCAGCTCCTGATCTCGCCCTCCAAGGTAAGCCGCCTGGAGACCGGTCAGCGCGGCGCCAGCGCGCGTGATATCCGCGACCTGTCCGACCTGTATGGCCTCGGCGATGATGAGCGACAGCGCTTGACCGATCTTGCCGCCGAGGGCAAGCAGCACGCCTGGTGGCAGCCCTTCTCCCTGCCCTATTCCACCTACGTTGGCCTGGAAGCCGATGCCACCTCTATCAGGGACTTCGGGCTTGGGCTGATACCCGGTCTGCTCCAGACGTCCGACTATGCCCGCGCTGTACTCGAGGCAAGCGCGGCAAATCATGCACCTGATGCCGTCGAGCTCCTGATTGAAGGGCGCATCGCGCGACAGCAGCGAGTTCTCTCGGGCGAGAAATCGCCGCAGTTCCAGGCGATCCTGGACGCCTCGGTGCTGCACCGCGTGGTCGGCAGCAAGGCGACCATGCGGCGCCAGCTGCAGCGACTGCTTGAGGCGTCGGAGCTTCCTAACGTGACTGTCAGGGTCGTTCCCTACGAGGCCGGCGCGCTGCCGAACGCTAACAACAAATTCATCATCCTGAGCTTCGGCGTCCTCTCGCTGCCGGACGTTGTGTTCTTCGAAGGGCTGACCGGCGATCTCTACATCGAGCGCAAGGACGACACCGATATCTATAACGCCGCCTTCCGGGCGCTTCAGCGACTTGCCGCGTCACCCGAAGAGACACGGGGCATAATCACGTCGATCATGAGATCGTTCCGCTAGCCTTCTGGCCCAGATGGATCAGTCCAGAGGCCCGGATCATCCTGATAAGCCATACCAGGAAGTTCACAGATGAATTCATACGGGACGCGCCAGCCGGAGCCCGCCTGGCGCAGGCCGAGTTATTGCCAGAACGGCGAGTGCGCCGAGGTCGCGAAGCAGGACGACATGATCGCACTGCGGAGTTCCACGGCGCCTGGCCGCGTCGTCCGGTACACCGTCGATGAGTGGCAGGCGCTCGTCCGGGCCATTAAGGCGGACGAGTTCGCTGACCTCGGCTGAACCGGTCAGTCCTGCTCGTGCGATTAGGGGCACCCGGACCTCGGTCCGGGTGCTCTGTTTGCTGTGCTTGGCCTGCTGCGCTGGCCAGCGTCCCGGGGAACCGCCTGGCCGGCGGCTGGCATACCAGGCGGATTGAGGCGATAGGGCCGGACCCGGTACTGTCCGGGAGGTGGACTCTGATCAGCCCGGAACAGCACAGCTCAGGTTGGCTCTGAAGCAGGCCATGCCCTCCGTCCGCTCCGACCTTGAACGGCTCGTGCGTATCCCGTCGGTCTCGGCGGACCCGGCCGCCCAGCCGCAACTGCAGGCCAGCGCGGGCGAGGTGGCTACGCTGCTGGGCCAGGCGGGGATGCCCGAGGTCGACGTGCTCACCGTGGACGGCGGCCAGCCCGCGGTGGTCGGGAAGCGCCCGGCGCCGCCCGGCGCCCCCACCGTCCTGCTGTACGCGCACCACGACGTGCAGCCCACCGGCGACCAGGCGGGCTGGGACAGCGACCCGTTCGAGCCGACCGAACGCGACGGGCGCCTGTACGGGCGGGGCGTAGCCGACGACAAGGCCGGGATCGCGGCCCACGTGGCGGCGCTGCGGGCACATGGCGACCAGCTCCCGGTCGGGGTGACCGTGCTGGTGGAGGGCGAGGAGGAGATCGGCTCGCCCACCCTGGAGCGGTTCCTGGCCGAGTACCAGGACCGGCTGCGGGCCGATGTGGTGGTGTTCGCCGACGCGGCGAACTGGACGGTGGATGTGCCGTCGCTGACCACCTCGCTGCGCGGGGCCGCCCCGGTCATCGTGGAGGTCCGGGCCCTTGAACATGCCGTCCACAGCGGGATGTACGGCGGCCCGGTCCCCGATGCGCTGACCGCGCTGTGCCGGCTGCTGGCCACGCTGCACGACGAGCAGGGGAACGTCGCCGTGGCGGGCCTGGCCCGCGGGCAGGCAGATCCGCTCGACCTGACCGAGACCCAGTTCCGGGCCGACGCGGCGGTGCTGGACGGGGTGCGGCTGATCGGCACCGGTGGGCTCACCGAGCGGCTCTGGGCTCGTCCCTCGATCACGGTCATCGGCATTGACGCCCCGTCGGTCGCGGCGGCCTCCAACACGCTCGTCCCGGTGGCCCGCGCGAAGGTCAGCCTCCGGGTGGCCCCGGGTGACGACGTGACCAAGGCGAGCGCGGCGCTGGCGGCGCACCTGGAGGCGCACGCGCCATGGGGGGTGCACGTGACGGTGCACCGGGAGGCCACGGCCGCCCCGTACCGGGCGCCCGCTGGGGGAGCGGCGCAGGCGGCGGCCCACTGGGCGCTCGCCGAGGCCTTTGGATCGCCGGCTGTGGACGTGGGCGCGGGCGGCTCGATCCCGTTCGTCACCGGCTACGCCGGCCTCTTCCCGGAGGCGGAGATCCTCATCTCCGGCGTCGAGGACCCGGACACGCGGGCCCACGGCGCGAATGAGAGCCTGCACCTGGCCATGTTCGAGCGAGCCTGCCTGGCCGAGACGCTGCTCCTGCACCGGCTCGGCGAATCCAGCCGCAATTGACCCCCCAACATCAGATTCTTGAACGGGACGCCAGCGGGGTTCACTGGTGCGCGTCGCGTTCTGGCTCTAACGTGGACTCCCTGGCCGCCCCCGGCTCTACCGCTTTGATCAGCCGTGGGCCGAGGGTCATCAAGGAGCGTGTGTCTGTTGGAGCTCACCGACTTCGAGGCGATCAGCTTCGACTGCTACGGAACGCTCATTGACTGGGAGTCCGGCCTGCTCGCCGTGCTGCGGCCGTGGGCCCTCCACCGCGAGCTGGCGCTGGACGACGAGGCGTTGCTGGCGGCCTACGCCGGCTACGAGGAGCGGGCCGAGTCGGAGCACCCGCGGACGCCGTACCCGGAGATCCTCCGCAAGTGCATGGTCTCGCTTGGGCGCGACCTTGGCGCGGAGGTCACGGCCGAGGACGCGGACATGCTGGCCATGTCGGTTCCGGACTGGCCCGCGTTCCCGGACTCGGCCGCCGCGCTGGCCGGCCTTGCCCAGCAGTACAAGCTGATCATCTTGTCCAACGTCGACCGCTCATCGTTCGCCGAGAGCAGCCAGAAGCTCGGGGTGACCTTCGACAGCGTGCTGACCGCACAGGACATCGGCTCCTACAAGCCGTCGCCGTGGAACTTCACCGCGCTGCAGGAGGAGGCCAGGCGGCTTGGGGTGGGCGAGGGCAGGCTGCTGCATGCCGCCCAGAGCCTGTTCCACGACCACGTCCCGGCCAAGGCGGCGGGCCTGCGGACGGCGTGGATCAACCGGCGGCGCGACCGGCCCGGGTGGGGAGCCACCCCGGCCCCACCGGTTGACGTCACTCCCGACTGGGAATTCCCATCCATGGCGGCCTTCGCCGCCGCAGCGACCGGCAGGTAATACCGCCGGGCGACGGCTGCCCTCGCTGCGCGCTCCCGTGCCCCGGTTCGGGCCGAAACCGCCCACGTCCGGGCGGCCGTACCCGTTCACCTGGCCTGACCACGGAGCGTTAACGTTTACGGGCAAGGCCAATCCGCAGCGAACTCACATCTAATCGGGGGGTCATTCAATGGTTACCATTCAGTAACTCGCGTTATCCAGTAATGGCCACGCTGTCATCGAACTGCCCGTGGAGCATCGCTTATGCGGCTGATATTTAAGCTCGTTCTTGCTGCGATAGTCGCGGTTGTCGGTTCTCTGGTTATTTTGCACGTGATTGCCCCGGCGAGTCCTGGGCCGGCGGCCGGGGCGGGGCCTGCGTCGGCGGCGGTGGCCGGGCGTCCGACCGCGGGTGGCGACGATCACGGCGGGGGCGGCCAGGCGGTCGATCCGGCGCTGTTCAGCCCGGGAGCGTGCGTGGCGTTCGCGCCGACGGCCGGTGACCGGCACGAGACGGTGTTCCTGGACGCCGGGCACGGCGGCATCGACCCGGGCGCGGTCGGCACCACCCAGAACGGCACACCGGTATCGGAGTCGGCCGTGAACCTGCCCATCGAGCTGGACACCATGGCCATCTTGCGCGCCGAGGGCTACCGGGTGGTGGTGTCCCGGACCAGGAACACCTCGGTGACCAGGCTCACCCGCGCCGATGTGTCCGGCGGGCTGCTGACCACGGCGGGGGCGTTCGCCGACGTGGCGGCCCGGGACGTGTGCGCCAACCTGGCCCGGGCCGACGTCCTGGTCGGCATCTACATGGACGGCGGCTACGAAGGGCAGGGCGGGTCGCTGACCGGCTACGACGCCGACCGGCCGTTCTCGGCCGAGAACCTGCGGCTGGCCACGCTGGTGCAGCATGACGTGCTGACCGCGATGAACGCCCAGGGCTGGCAGATCCCCGACGGCGGGGTGCTGCCGGACAGCGGCCTCGGCTCGGCGACCTCGGCGGCCGCGCAGGCCTATGATCACCTGCTGTTGCTGGGCCCGGCGCAGGCCGGGTATTTTTCCACGCCCAGCACCATGCCCGGGGCGCTGATCGAGCCGCTGTACGTCACCGATCCGTTCGAGGCCTCGATCGCGGTCAGCGCCCAGGGCCAGCACGTGATCGCGGGCGGCATCGCCAAGGCGGTCAGCCAGTACTTCGCATCGGCCCAATCGAGCTAGGCCGCGCGACCTACCAGACCTGGGT
>Ga0335075_10019132_pt1 | contig 10142 bp, 8 predicted proteins | sample Lox_Sample_24_FD_206723 | JGI IMG/M metagenome (GOLD analysis project Ga0335075, IMG submission 206723) | Soil microbial communities from Loxahatchee National Wildlife Refuge, Florida, United States - Lox_Sample_2.4 | ecosystem: Environmental > Terrestrial > Soil > Wetlands | place: USA: Florida... | reverse complement strand
CGAGATTTTCGAAGCGGGGAAGAACACGCTCAAAGTCGTGGCCCAGTACGCCGTTGGCTTCGACAACATCAACCGCGCCGACGCCAGCCGTTTCAAGATTCCTTTTACTAATACCGCTGACGTTCTCACCGAAGCGACCGCCGAGTTCGCCTTCTTCATGCTCGGCATCCTGGCGCGAAAAATGTGGCCAGCCGAACACCTGACCCGCGAAAACAAATGGGGATACTGGCATCCTTATCTGCCGTTTCTGGGCGATGAAGTCACTGGCAAGACGATTGCAATCATCGGGACGGGGCGCATTGGCCTGGCTTTGATCAAGAAGTGTGCCGGGTTCGATATGAACATTCTGTGTTACGACCCGGCCTATGAAAATCACGATTACATTAACGCCATCCAGGAAAACATGGATTTGCGCCATGCCCGCGGCATCTCGAGAGACAAAAACTGGATCAAGTACGTAACCTTTGAAGAGGCACTGGGCAATGCCGACTTCGTTAGTGTGCACGTTCCCCTGCTGCGGCCGGGAGAAACTTCCACCCCAACCTATCATCTGTTCAACGAGCAAACGCTGAAGCTGATGAAGCCGACCGCTTATCTGGTAAACGATGCGCGCGGGCCTGTGATTGATGAAGCTGCGCTGGTGAAAGCATTGCGCGAAAACTGGATCGCAGGCGCGGCGCTCGACGTTTACGAAAAAGAACCCCTGCCTGCGGATTCACAACTCCGCGATCCAGCCATCGCCGATCGCCTGCGCCTGTTCCCACACTTCGCCAGCGCCGCCCGCATCACGCGACTCTCTACCGATCCGAATCAAGGTATGGCCGGCCGCTGCGTGCAGGGGCTGATCGATGTGCTGGAAAGAAATTACGGAGGAGACATCACGAAGATGCCTTACGTGGTGAATAAAGAGGCCTTTGGAAAGTAGCCAGCGGACGTCTTTATCCTCCGGTTTTCTTCCGCGCTAACGGAACCTGCACCAGAATATTCGCCGGGTTACGACCCTACATTCGCACTTCTTGGCATTTGCGGAAGCGTGCTATAGTGTCCCACTTGTAAGCCGGGAGGGTGCCATGACGGAACCTTTGCGTCCCATGTCCACCGGGCAACTGCTAGACCACACCTTCACGCTCTACCGAAAACATTTCCTCCTTTTTGTAGGCATCGCAACCGTCGGTCCGGCGGCCAACATGATTTTCCAGCTGCTGACAGTTGGCTCTAACATCGGGACCCCATTCCGCCCCCGGGGCGGAGCAACCGGCCCTGCAGTTTTTGCGCAGCTTGGCCTGAGCATGTTTTTTGGATACATCATCATGCTCGCGGGTATGGCGCTCTCGCACGCCGCTACGGTGAAAGCTGTGACCGCGGTTTATCTGGGCCACGGCATTACCATAGCCGGCGCATACAAAGCTTTACGCGGCCGCATCCTAAGCCTGTTTGGAACGTTTGGGTTAATTTTGCTGTGGGTTGCGCTCGCCGTGATCGGCATTGCCGTTGTTGCGATTCCGGTGTTCATTGGAATCGCCGCCACAGGGAGATCGTCTCCTGGACCGATGAGAGCGATTGCCAGCGGCCTCGCCGTGATTGTGATCGCGTTTTCAATTTTTGCGGTCATCGCGGTTTATATCCGCTATGCGCTGGCAATTCAAGCGTGCGTCATCGAAAACCTCGGCCCCAGCGATTCCCTTAGCCGCAGCGTGATTCTCACCAAAGGCAGCCGCCGCCGCGTAGTGGTGATCTATGTAATTTTTATGTTATTGAATATGATTCTGGCTGCGGGTCTTGCGGGTATTGCCGGCGCTTTTGGAGCGATGCTGCACAATCGCATTGCCGCTGCAGTGCTGGTCTATCTGGCCGGCTTCGTTGCCGGATCGCTGACTGGACCTTTGGCAACGATTGGCCTTTCGCTTCTCTATTACGATGAGCGCGTTCGCAAGGAAGCGTTCGACTTGCAATTGATGCTATCGACTCTCGATATTCCACCTGTGACGATGGAGCTTCCGGCGCAGGCATGACGCTTTTCGGAATGCGCTACTTTGTTGCCACATTGTTTCTGCTGGCATCCGTGAGTCAGGCCGCAGACGCGCCCGCACTGACATTGCCGCAGTATGTCGACGAACTCCAGACGTACGAAAATCAAGTGGCGGAGCTGGCTGCGTCGCCCCAAAAAGCTCTCGCCTTCCGCGACTCCATTCCCGAAACGCTCGCGGTTCAGACTTCCCATGGAAATATGTCCGTGGATCTAAGCTTTTTGCGCGACAGCATGAATCGCTATCTCACTGCGGCGCCTTCGGCAAAACTCTATATTCTTTCAAGCACAGGCAGCCAACTTCAGGCATTGCGCATGGAAGCGCCGTCTTACGTGCAGCCCAACCGGGCCGACGGCGCGATGAGAAAACAGCTCGACCAAATTCTGAGCGCGCGGGAGTTTGACCGGGTGCGCGGACCGACGGCGCTTGAACTTCTACGCCAGCGCATTACGGCGTGGATCGCCCATTTGCTGCGCAAGATCAATCCAAAACTTCCCGATATCGAAGATGCGGGCCAATGGTTCGTCTGGGGCATGATTGGGCTGGTGAGTGCGATCGCCGCAATCTGGCTATATCGCGTCTCGCGACGGAACATGGGATCGGCCCAGCGGGAGATTCTGCCGTTCATGCCTTCATCCAGAAGCTGGAAAGAGTGGCTTGCCGATTCGCGAGCGCGGGCCGCAAAAGAAGAATGGAGAGACGCCATTCACTTCGGATTTTGGGCGGCGGTATCGCGGCTGGAATCGGAAGGCGCCTGGTCTCCCGATAAGACCCGCACTCCTCGCGAATATCTGAATGCTATTCCCGGTTCGAGTTCGTCGAAAGAACCATTTGCTGCGGTGACACGTAAGTTTGAGGCGAGCTGGTATGGCAGCCGTCCCACAACGGCGGCGGATTTTGCGCAATTCGCCTCTTATCTGGAAAGGTTGGGATGCCGCTAACCGCAAGCGAACAGCGTGGGTTCCTGCTTTTTGGAATCGGCCTGGTTCTGTTGATGACGTTGGTGGCCTGGTTAAACGTCAATGAGCGCGATCAAGGCCAGGGCTTTCCTTCGAGTTATAACACGCAACCTTATGGGGCGAAGGCCGCTTATCTTCTTCTGGAAAAAAACGGTTACACGGTGGAGCGCTGGAACAAAGCTCCAGCGGAACTACCCGTAAACTCATCCGGCACGACCCTGGTCGTCGCCGGACCGGAGTTTTATCCCCACAGCGGAGAAATGGGCGGACTCGTTCGTTTCGTGCTGCACGGCGGCACGCTCCTGGTGGCTGGGGCTCGACCCAACTCTTTCATTCCTCAATCCTCCGCTGAAAGTGGCGACGCGCGCATCGGCTTCGCCGAATGCAAGCCGGTTGCGCTGACGAGCCTTACGCGTGGCGGCCCCATTTCGCAAGATGGAAACTTGATTTGGGACTTCGACAAAGATGCAAGGCCGGTTCACTTTCTTGTTCACTTCAAAGATCAGGATGATAAGCCCGTGGTAATTTCCTACACTCTGGGCCAGGGTCGCGTCGTCTGGTGGGCCAGCGCACTTCCGCTCACCAACGCCGGAATCCGCAATCGGGGTAATCTCGATTTGCTTTTAAATACGATCGGCGACAACCGCCACGTTCTGTGGGATGAGTATTATCACGAAGCGCACGAGAACGGTTCGGCCCATTTTTCGCATCCGGAGCAAGTCTGGGCGCTGGCACAAGCGGGATTTCTAGGGCTGTTAGTAATTTTAACCTTTTCCCGGCGCAGTGGACCTATCGTGCCTCTGAGGCGCGAATCGCGATTGTCGCCACTTGAATTCGTCGAAACGCTTGGCAGTGTATTTCAACGCGCTCGCGGAACTCAGGTTGCCGTCGAGATTGCTTTCAATCGCTTTCAGCAGATCGCCGCGCGCCGTCTGGGAATTCCCGGCAGCGCCACTGCTAGCGATATTCTCCTGGCCATGTCAAAACGCGGAATAAAGCTTCCGCAGGATGCAGCCGTCTGGGTAAGCCGCAGCGACGAAGCCAGCCGCGATACGGAATTGACCGAGAAAAATGCGCTCGAATATGTGCGCGCTTTAAATCAAGCAGCGCTGCTGCTTGAACCGCCGGCAATGGCCGCGCAACCGAACCACGAGAAATAGAAAGGTTGAGGGCAAAAGACTCATGCAGGCAATTACGAAACTTGTAACTCACGTCCGCGCCCAACTCGCGAAGGTAATCGTCGGACAAAGCGAACTTGTCGATGGCGCTCTGACCGCCCTTTTGTGCGGAGGCCACGCTTTGATTGAGGGCGTCCCCGGTCTGGGCAAGACCCTGAGCGTGAAAGTTCTGGCTCGCGCTTTGAACGTTACTTTTCAACGCGTGCAATGCACCTCTGACCTGATGCCTGCCGATTTGCTGGGCAGCAATATTCTCAATCTTCAGAACGGGACCTTTTCTCTGCATCAGGGTCCCATGTTCACCGATCTCCTTTTGGTCGACGAAATCAACCGCATGCCGCCGCGCACGCAGGCGTCGCTGCTCGAATCCATGGAAGAGCGCCAGGTCACTATCGACGGCATCCGTCACTCGCTTTCGCCGCTGTTCACGGTGCTGGCTACGCAGAATCCCGTAGAGTTCGAGGGCACATATCCACTGCCCGAGGCTCAGCTGGACCGATTTCTTTTGAAAATCAAGATTGCCTATCCGTCGGCGCAGGAAGAAGTGGAAATTTTAGCGATGCACAACCATCAGTCGAGCGTTCTCACCGACGAAACCGAAATCGCTCCCATTGACGCCGAGACTTTGCAACAAGCACGCGCGGAACTGCGGCACCTTACGGTAGAGCAGTCGCTGCTCGGCTACATTTCTGAAATTACGCGGCGCTCGCGGAGTTGGCCTTCAGTCTCACTGGGCGCAAGTCCCCGCGCTGGCATCAGCCTGATGTTGGTGTCGAAAGCGTTGGCAGCTCTCGCAGATCGCGATTATGTGATTCCCGACGATGTAAAAGCTGCGGTTCTTCCCGCGCTACGCCATCGCATCATTCTGCGGCCAGAGGCCGAACTTGAGGGCATGGATACCGATCGCGTATTGGCCGACGTGTTATCCGCGGTCGAGGTGCCGAAGTGAGCGTTTCGCGCCCGCTCGCACCGGCTGCAATTGGAACATCCGCAGCGCCGCGTGGCCGCTTCGGTGGCGGCGCAGGCCCCCGGTTGTTGCTCCTAACCGGCGCGGGCATTGCCTGGATCATTCCCGCTCTGTGGAATCACACGTTTCTCTACGCCATGCTTTTGTGGGATGTGCTACTTGTGCTCACGTTTTTCGCAGACTGGCTTCGCCTGCCTCGCCCAAATCAACTTACAGTTCGCCGTGAATGGGAGAGCCCGCTTTCTATCGGCGTGTCCGCACCCGTGAAGTTGTCCTTGGCAAATCAATCCAAAATTGATCTCTGGCTCAGTGCTTACGATGAGCTCCCATTTTCGAATTGGCATAGCGGCAAAGAAATGATTTTGAACGTCCCTGCGCGTGGCAGCCAGTCGTGTAGTTACGAATACACGCCGGGTGCTCGCGGCGACCTGCAAACCGGAAAAGTTTTCCTGCGTTACCGCTCTGCATTTCAAATTGCCGAGCGTTGGGCCATTGCCGATTTGCGCCAGACGGTCCGCGTTTATCCCAACTTTGAACATGCTCGTAAGCATTCCGTTTATCTCGCGCGCAGCAGGCAAATCGAATTGCAGATGAGAATGATGCGGATGCGCGGCCTGGGTTCGGACTTCGAAAGCCTGCGCGAGTATCGGGACGGCGACGAACTGCGCAACGTGTGCTGGACCGCGACTGCGCGCCGCGGCAAATTAGTTGCGAAGACATTTCGAGTCGAACGCAGCCAGGCGGTTTGGATTGTACTGGACTGCGGCCGGCTGATGCGCGCCCGCACCAACGGTTACAGCAAACTCGACCGTGCCGTGGATGCCGCACTGTGTCTGGCGCAGTTGGCAATTTATTCGGGCGACCGCGTTGGCTTGCTGGCTTACGGCCGCGCGATAAATCAGCGCGTGATCCCAGGGCGCGGCGCTTCCCAGATGCGGCAGATTATCGAGCAACTTGCCGTGGTCCACGAAGAAGTTCCGGAAGCCGACCACGTTCGCGCCGCAGCAAGCTTGCTGACATTGCAAAAACAGCGTGGACTCATTATCTGGATTTCAGATCTCGCCGAAACTGCGATGACTCCGGAAGTCATTCAGGCAGCCGGGCAAATGCTTTCGCGGCATCTTCTGTTATTTATTGCAATCGCCCAGCCCGAGCTCAAACTGCGCGCCCGCGAAAGTCCCACATCGCCGACGGCTATGTACGAGGCAGTGGCGGCGCAAGAAATGGTTTATCGCCGCGAATTACTTTTAGGACGCTTGCGCGAACGTGGCGCGCTCTGCCTGGAAGTCGAGCCCGCGCGGCTCTCCGCCGCGGTGCTGAATCAATATCTCATCGTGAAAGAGCGAAACCTGGTCTAGCCCGTCCCGAACGATTCTTCTCCTGGTCGCGGTGGTCGACTCCCGCTCCACAAATATCCAATCAGCAGCAAAAAGAAAATTGCCGCCGCGGCGAATTTCAACGAAGCCGGAGTCGAGGATGGCGAAAAAAAAGCCTCGATCGTCCCCGCGATAATCAACATTGGAATCACGCCGACCAGCAAGCGAACCGCCTCGCTGCCGCCGATGGCCAGCGAATCGCGGCGCGACAGCACTCCTGGAAACAGTAGTGCGCGTGCCACGCGCAGCCCGGCGCCACCCGCAATAAAAATAGCGGGCAGCTCCAGCACCCCGTGCGGCAGCACAAAGCTCCACAACGCGACGCTCATGTGGTAATCGGCACAGGCCGTGCCGATTACTCCAATCATCATTCCGTTGAAGAAAAGCAAATACAGCGTCCCCAGTCCCGCAGTGATGCCCGCCGCAAAAGCCATGAACGAAACTGAAAGATTGTTCGTCATGATGGCGCTGGAAGCCTGCGGCTTGATGGAGACGATGGAGTGCGTCCACATTTCCTGCCGTTCGATGCTGCTCACCAGTTGCGGCGGAAGAAACTCGCGCATGTAATCGGGATCGGAGAGGACAAAGAAAGTTCCCGCAATCGCACCCAGCAAAAAGATGCCAGTCGCCACTGCCGTATACGGCAGAAATTGCCGAAAAATTCTCGGATAATCACGCCTGTAAAATTGCCAGATGCCGCCCACCGTTTTTTTCTGCCCCGAGTAAATCGCATTGTGCGCGCGAGCCAGTAGTTGATTCAGATAGCGGGATTGCTGCACACTGCTGGGGTCGCCGCGCACGGCGGAAAGATCGGTTGCAGTCTGGCGATAGAGCAGGCCGAGTTCGCGCAGTTCGCTGCGACTCAATCCGTGCAGGCCGTGCTGTTTTACGCGGGCCAGCAGCGCATCCAGGCGCGACCAGTACGGTTGGTGCTTGTTAAGCCAGGAAACGGAGATCATAGTTGGCGCTCAATTTGGACCCAGCTTCGGATCCGATGGAAAAGCTTACCATCGAAACTCCCGAACAGATCGCGTTGGAATTTCCGTTGGCCGGAGTCGGCAGCCGCGGTTACGCACTTTGCATCGACACTCTGATTCAGATCATTGCCGCTCTGCTGGTCACGCTGATCCTGCTCCTGACCACCCGGGACCTCGAGCGCTCCTGGGTAGGCGCACGCAACTGGGAAATGGCAATCGCGCTGTTCGGACTTTTCTGTCTCTATTGGGGCTACTTTGCAATTTTCGAAATTTTCTGGAACGGCCAGACGCCCGGAAAGCGCCAGGCGAAAATCAGGGTCATCAGCGCCAGCGGCCGGCCCATCACGGTATTTGAAGGCATTGGCCGGAATTTTATGCGCGCTATCGACTCGCTGGGATTTTATTTTGTCGGCGCCATCGTATGCGCCATCGACAAACAGAACCGCCGCCTTGGAGACATGGTTGCCGGAACCGTAGTCGTCCACGAGGTCGAGGATCAAGGCGTCTCTTATTGGTATGGCCAAGAAAAATCCGCAGCCGCTCCGCCCGTAGCTCAGGAAGTCTCGGCCCTCACGAATCAGGAATTTCAACTCATTGAAACTTTTCTAACCCGCCGTCTGGATATTCCCAATGCGCAGCGCCTCTCCTCGGCGCAAGCCATTGCCGATAGGATTGGCGAACATCTCCACATCGCTCGAGAGCAGCGGCCATCCGACGAAGCCTTCCTGGAAGAAGTCTCGCGGCGCTACCGTGATGTTGTGCGGAGAAATTAAGCGAATAAGCGTGCTGCGCGCACTGGACAGCTGAGAGCGGCTGTCTCCACAGAAAAGCGGCTACACATAAGGACTGCTACGCACGAAGTTTTTAAAGAATTCTCTCGTGCGTGTATCCATTCGCGCCCAATGCAGATATCAACTCTGCAATGTGATCGGGCCCGCGGGTTTCCATGGTAATGTCGATGGCCGTGTCGCCGAGGTTCACGTTATGGTAGGCGCGGTCGTAAGAAGTTTCCACAATGTTGGCGCGATGCTGCGCCAGGATTCCCGTAAGCTGGTGCAAAGCTCCGGGATAATCCGGCAAATGCACGCGCAACCGCACCAATCGACCGTCCTTCACCAGTCCGCGCTCGATGATGCGCGCTAGCAAAGTTACATCGATATTTCCCCCGCTCACGATGGCAATGATCTTTTTCCCGGATGGTTCGCGACTCTTGGAATTGTGCACCGCCGACTCGTGAATCATCGGGATCCGGCGATTGACTAACGCCGCCAATGCAGCCGCACCCGCGCCTTCGGCTAACATTTTTTCCCGCTCCAGCAACAACAGCACCGCGTTGGCAATTTCTTCTTCTTCCACCGTCACAATGTCGTCGACATATTTTTGAACCAGCGGAAGCGTGCGCTCACCAGCCCGGCGCACCGCAATACCCTCGGCGATGGTCACCGCCGCAGGCAAAGTCACTGGTTTCCCCTGCGACAGTGCGACTTTCAGGGATGGCAGGCGCGCCGGCTGCACGCCAATCACTTGAATCTTAGGATTTGTCTCCTTTAACGCGCACGCGATCCCGCCGATCAGTCCGCCTCCGCCGATCGGAACCACCACTACCTCCAGGTCGGAATGTTGTTCCAGCAACTCCAACCCAAGAGTTCCCTGGCCGGCAATTACCGCGTCATCATCGAAAGCGTGAACGAAAGCGAGATTGTCCTGAACGCTGAGGCGCATGGCTTCTTCGAAAGCCTCGTCATAGTTCGCCCCGTGCAGCACTACATCGCCGCCATATCCGCGAGTCGCCGAAACTTTGATCAACGGCGTAGCCAGAGGCATCACAATCCGGGCCCGGATGCCCAACTTCGAAGCGTGATATGCAACCGCTTGCGCGTGGTTGCCCGCCGAGGCCGCAATCACTCCCTGAGCGCGCTCGAGATCGCTGAGACTTAAAAGCTTATTCAACGCGCCTCGTTCTTTGTAAGCGCCAGTGCGCTGCCGGTTTTCCAGCTTCAGATAAATCGAATTGCCGGTGAATTCGGAGAACGTTTCCGAACGGGTGCATGGAGAAACGTGAATCGATTGCCGAATCCGAACCAGAGCGGATTGGATGTCAGAAAGTGTGACCATTCAGGCGCCGGCAGCGGGGCGCAATACGCCAAGGCAACGAAAACCGGGAACTTCTTAAGATACAGCAATGCTGCTTCTAAGCTTCGCAAATCGCCCAGGCTGGTTGCAGAAAAATCCATCCGTCTCATCGAAATTGACGATTGTACTTTCGAGACATTTCCCGCTAGACATGTAGTATGGCGGAGAGTCGCCCTATATTCGCGCTTGACCATGATGCATGTGGCGTGGGATTCATCGCCCAACTCGGCGGACCCGCGTCCCACGGCGTGGTTCAGCGCGGTCTCGAAGCCTTGGCCCGCCTCGCGCATCGCGGCGGCGTAGACGCAGACGGCCGCAGCGGAGATGGCGCCGGATTGCTGGTCGACCTGCCAAAAGCATTCTTCCGCAAAGCCGTTCTTTCCGACGGCATTGACCTGCCACGCGAGTTTGGCGTGGGCATGGTGTTTCTTCAGCGTGGCCAGGAAGATGGAACGGTCTCGGCCATTCGGCGCGCAGTTACAAACTATGGCCTCTCATTTCTAGGCTGGCGCATCGTTCCCACCG
>Ga0335075_10019131_pt1 | contig 10142 bp, 8 predicted proteins | sample Lox_Sample_24_FD_206723 | JGI IMG/M metagenome (GOLD analysis project Ga0335075, IMG submission 206723) | Soil microbial communities from Loxahatchee National Wildlife Refuge, Florida, United States - Lox_Sample_2.4 | ecosystem: Environmental > Terrestrial > Soil > Wetlands | place: USA: Florida... | reverse complement strand
TTTGGAGATGTCTATACTCTCGATATTGCGATCATTCGACGTCGTGCTGCTGCAGCGGCACAAATGATGAATTTGACACCCGTTTGATCGCGGTCGAAATGTGGTTGGGAGGAGTCAAAAGTGTTTGTGGTCGGTGTTAAAGGAGGCACAATAAAATGGTGCATGGGTTAGTGTATGAAATAAATTCAAGTCTCAACATCAACCGGCCACCATCACTTCGGCGGTCGAGTTCAGTATACTTTTAATTGTAGAACTTAATAAGCTTCCGTCCTTGAAGCATATCTCCACCCTGCTGCTGCACTTTCTCGAATCTCACGAAAGCACATGAATAGGACAGTACGCAATTGAAATGAGCAGAACAGCGTGCTGTTGGCAGATCGGACAGTGGACACGCACAAGGGACATGCAACATAACACTGTCCTTCGCACCTTCTAGAGAGGATCCGCATTTAATCGCGATGCCAGTGTGTGATGCGACATTAACGCTTTCCCTATGTACAGTGGCCGTCGACATCATACACATGTTGTGCCATACGCACGTACCATATACCTAGCTCCTCAGCCATCTGCCCTGTGCCAGCATGTGTATATACTTCCCCTGAGATAGAGTGAATCCATCATCATCATCCACCACAACATCATACAAGAACAGTCCCCCAGAGTATCCAGACGATGGAAGAAAGAGATTGTCATTATTGTGAGTAAAATCTACGGATACTCCACAATGTGAAACACGACACATACCCACGACAAGAATACCTCAATCATGCATCTCAGATTGGAGTTACAGTTCCAGGAATTGCGGTACTGCGTTCCGTCTCCGCCGCCTCCTCATCTTCGTCCTCTTCGTCATCCTCATTCGGCAATTGATCATCGCTATTGCGAGTCGGTGGCACACATCGACTCCCGCGCTTTCCTTTGTAATGACGCGCGAGGTTCTCCGCTCTATTGAAGGCCTTTCCGCATCCCCATGTTGTACCATCTCCCAACTGGCCTCCGCATCTGAACTTTGGTGTGTTCGAGGGATCCGTATGTTCAATGCTCTCGTGGCGAGTCCGTCCACCTTGTCGAGCGAAGGTCATGGGACAATATCGACACTGAAGACGTTGTGCTTTCTCTCCTTTCTTATGGATCCGCTTGTGAAGTGTCCAGTTGTGCTTTCGAGTGAAATTCTTCCCGCAATCAGAGCAGGTAAACACCTCCTTTTCTTTGTCAAGGCCAGGATCTGGAAACTCGGAGTCCTCGAGCAGGACGTTGTGCTTCTCATTTTCGTGCCTTTGCAAGTCTGCGGCAGAAACGCATCCGAGACTGGACATCGGACAGCCTGGAAATGAACAGAAAAACATTCTGTCGTGCTTGGCAATATGCTCATCGCGCTTTGACTTGCTGTCGAATCCTTGGTAGAAGAATTTGCAACTTATCCTCGAGCATTTGAAGTGATTCGGCCCATATATATCCTGGAGCTTGAGAGCTGTACCGCGGGAGATGTTGACATGATCCTCCTTGGCTCGCAAATTTTCGTTCAGAATCATGCTTTCGAGCACATCTCTCACCTTCGCTCGGATATTGACTAGATCGAGAGCTTGTTCTGCCTCGGAAGGACGTTCGTGCGTGACGAGTTGTTTCTTCGCTACCGCTACCGCCACTACCAGCCTGTCGAAATAGGAATAATCGCATAGAACTCGGAGGCTTTTCCGCAAGCCTTTGTAGACAGTAGGTTCAACATTAGGTTCCGTCCAATGGAGATCGAGGAAGACTTCAATGGCTTCTGAAAGGTCAGCAACTGTGCTACCCGTAGGCGTAGGTATGGCAGCTAAAGCTTTCTCGAGATGCCGACACCAGTACACCAATGCGTAATCGAGGAAGGCGTAGTAACCGTGAAGTAGATTGGCCCTAATTGTGCAGGATTCAAGGTCTGCTTCAAAGCCCGGGAGACTGAGATAACCAATACAGAGCTTGGCGATGCGAAGCTCCTCTGCAGCCGAGTTTATCCATCTGTTGTTGCAGATCAGGTACCTAGGTTTTGCAATCAGTGCTCCGAAGGGCGGGGATTTCGTCTCCAACTTTACTTACAGTCTTGCAGTGTGATGAACCAATTCTATAGTGCCGTCTTGCCGAATCTCTACCAATGACCCGCACAGCTCTTTTGAGTCTTCTCTCAGTCTCCGGCGTTCCCAATCGACGCAACTGTTTTCAATATCAATTGATACTGCACCTTGTATCTCGTTCCACTTTGGGGGACGTCTGGCACAAACAAGCCAACTCAGAAGTTGGAGAACATGATCATTTCTTCTCCGGCTCGGATTGTCAAAAATCGTATGTAAGATCCTGTCATACCTAGATGAGACAAGATTAGTATCGTGTTACTGGCGGATCTAGACCCTTTTGGGAACAATGAGGTTCCTTACGCTTGGCTAAGTCGTTCAATTCCACTTGGGAACAGTTTTGGCCCAACTTCACGTTCAAAATCTGCTAAGGTCGTTTGCGAGAGAAGATTTTGTAAGACAAGTCGAGCGAATAAGAACATTCCTAGGTTCCGATTAGCATCATAATGATGGTGTATTGAACGTCGATACACGCCTTCAGACTCCTCAGTGATCCGCTCTGCAAGGCCTTCTGTCCGCTCAATGGATAAATGAAATTTCACTTGCAGTTCGCCGCACCAGCGTCTGACATAAGCTGTAATGTCTGCCTTGTTGTCGTCTGCAATGATTCTGAGCGAAGGTAACGTCGCAAAGTCCTTTCTCGCAGCATCATCATCTTGACTGATGAACAAGCATCTGATGGTGTCAGAGCTCTCTGGCGGAAGAGACTCCACAATGCGTATAAAGGTCTCTGAAATTTCTTTTCTCTGCTTTCGCTCACACTCGTCAAGGCCATCAAGAACAATATAGACCTTATTGCAGCTCTTTAGTGCCGTATCCAGTAGCTCCACTGCGTGTGATGACTTCATCAGTATTGTTTCCCCGCTATGTGAAGCTGCATCGTATATGTAGGGTAGCAATGTGGCATTCTGATGAAGTAGCTGAAACAGAAGAGCACGGACCACGGAGATGAAGGAACAGCGCTCCAAGTCCATGTATTTGCAATAGAAAAAGGCCACAGTGGCGTCTTTCATCTTTCTAGCTTCTTCAACGATCACAGATGCGAGTACAGTTTTGCCTGGAAGCAAGAATGAGCACAAACGTATCGATAAAGCTAGTGTGGACGTACCTGCGCCGGGAATGCCATTGATCCACAGGAGGGAAGTAGAACAAAAGTCGGGATCAAACCAAGACAAGAATTTTGAAGTCGAAAGAATCCACCTGCCGCTGTTCGGGTCTTTGTTTCGGACACTTGAGTAGGATTGTTGATCGACTTCCACATTTGGAGATGCGAGCCAAGACCGGACGACCTCCCTTTGTCGCCTTGATTCTGCCTTTCTAAACTCTTGAAGCTGTCTGTCTGCAATTTCCCTTGTTCGGAGCGATTCTTCAAAGTGCAGGATGCCGGCTTGATTCTCAATCAAACGTTGATTGCGCTGAAACTGTTTAAGAAGGGCGCCAAAGTCGGCTTGGAAATTCCTCCAAAGTGCATGAATCAGCTTTTTCCACACTATTGAGGTTAATATCATACCCAATATCTTCCAGAGCGATTGTCCATACTTTTCTGTTTAAAGTATCGCATTGCTCTACGATGAAACTCGAGTAGATCTTCGTATAAAAGTATCAGAATCATACCCATTTGGGGATGTCTCTCGAAATACGTTTGATACTGGAGTAGTAGAGGCAGACTGTCTCCAATTTGCTGATATGCGTCGAGAATGTTGTTGAATGCTTCCGCAAAAGTGCTGGCCGTCTGTTACTTCGTAAGTTTACCATTTTAGATGGTTAAATTGAGCGACGAGTCCATTACTACTAGTATGAATTTCATAGGCCCCTAGTTTTGAAATCAGTTCTCGAGTCTAATCATGTAGTTAAAGGTTTATGCAGTGATTCACTCACCCATACGAAGGCCAAATATTGAGAAGGATTGACGAAAACTTGAATCACTTTGTCATATTCCCCCATAGCTTCCAAGAAACGGCTCAATCTTCCTTGATGGAATATCTATGTTAGTAAGGTCTCTACTCGAATGGGAAGAAAAAGCATGTATAAATGATCTTGAGAGCTCAAATCTAAAACTACTGGCGCCAAAGACCTTCGGTAGAAGTACATACCCATCCATTGCTGTCTGCGCTCAGAGGCATGCTTGTCCTGAATTCTCTTGAGGGCAGCACGAAGATCCTCGATGGTCGTAAATTGAAAGTCATTTTTCTCGTCCTCGCTTAAACCGGCTTTGAATTTTTCGAGTGCGAGGGTGAAAGAGGCGCCTTGAGCAGCTCCAGCAGAGGCCATTGCTAGACGGATTGAACTGCAACAGAAGCCACTCTCTCAGACTTTGAGTCTGAATCACCATATATGGGACGGTAGCTTCCTGAAGCTTTCAGCCCAAGTCGTCATTTACCGCCCAATCGAGGTTCCGGTGAGGAAGCTGCGCCCCTTTGCTCCGCCACAGTCAGCAGGAGCTGGGCGACGAGAGCGGTTTCTTCTTTTCATTTGACTCTAGCAGCGTCCTCGCGGAGCTCTAACATCGAATATAAACATCAAATAATGCCTGTAACTTCTGGAATTCCTTGGGATCATGCTTCCCACCACATGGTCTGCCTCTGGCGCAAAGCGACGTATTCCTCCTACCGAAGAAAGCACTGAAACATATCCCGGAAAGAGGCAACATCTACCGAACTGGCAAGAACCGACGCAGCACAATTATGATGCTTTTGGACTGTTTAATGGATGCACTCAACTGCGATGCTCGCATTTAGATAACGACCAGGGTGAGATGATATGTCTTGGAGCAGTAAGGATTACCTTTCATTCAAGTAGCTTCGTCTGAAATTGGGCTTGGCCAACGGCATTTCAATTTGAAAGATAAGTTCAGATACGTCTGGAACGTTCCAAATCTTCGTATTATAAGAGTATATGGAGCAAAAACTGTATTTCGGATACTCTCTTCCAAGCACAATTTCTTCCCGCGGTTCGGTGTCATTTTTTAGGAAGTTGAATTCACACTAAAATGCCTAGGTATGTGGAGTTGAGATGCAATTACGGCATTCGCCTCTACAACAGGATTTAGACGAAACCGTGCAAGGCCAATCCAGGGGACACGCCGAGTACATACGGTGCAGATTGATCAGCGGCGGTGGCCGTCTAAGAGTACTTCAGTCAGACGATGAAGCTTTAGGAGTCTTGAGTACACGCTTGTACTCCTTAGTAAGACGTCTCCATGCGTCAGGTTGTGTTTTTACCGAGCTTGTTATTGCTTATGCTGCGTACAAAATGGCCAGCATCGACTGGAAGCAAATCGGAACATCAGCAAGATGCCCCGTTGAGTTGAACGTTTACAGCCACCGTCATGTCGCCGAAGATACTGGCAAAACGTACGTGATTGGAGTAGGTTTGAATTGCAGCTACTCAATCTCTCAACCTGTTACTCCTGTCAGGGTCATGTTGGCATTTGGTTTATATATAGACCACGAAGCCTTGACTCCACTCAGCAACAACTTCATGTCATCATTTCCTCATCGCAAATTCTTGAATATGCTGACATCGACGTATCTATTAAGATTGGCCTTAGCCGGCATGTACCTTCAACTTCCGGGTTTGGATTTTCGTCGCCTACCTTACCATAACCCACAAACCCTGGATTTGCATGATGTTATGAACATTTCACAGGACTCAGAGTCAGTCGTCGACGAGCCCGATGAGGATGCTCAACTTGACACTACGTCAAAGGACTTGTCCTCTGTCCTGGATCACTTGCACCAACCGAAGTTAAGAGAGCTGCCAGTCGACGAACGAATAATAACTAAGCTACATAGGTATGCATTTCTGAACAGGCATCTCTCAATCATTAAGCGAAGCCGTTCTAAAATTGATCACAGCTATCAAAGACAAGCGGTAGATTTTGCTTTTAGACGAGAAACTAAGAACGTACCCGTAGAGTCTTCTCTTTGGAGGCGTCATCTCTCGAAGTTTGGGATCCCGTTTTATCAGCATGTGATCACTGCTGCTAAGAGCGATAAGCCAGAGGACTTTCGTGGAGGCATTCTGGCCGATGACATGGGACTCGGGAAATCTTTGACGATGATATCGGTCATCGTCAGCTCTCTTGACCGAGCGCTGGAGTATGCTGTTGCAAATACACATGGTATCCAGGATCTACACCGAAGGATTGTGCCGTCGAAGGCAACTTTGATCGTGGTTCCATCAGTACTCCTGATCGACAACTGGATTGCGGAGATTGAGAAACACGTCCTCCCAGGAACGCTGGCCGTGCACAAATATCACGGAGCGGAAAAAGCAGTAAACATGTTTTGTTTGCTCCAGAAGGACGTAGTGCTGACGACGTACGCATCTGTTACCACCGAATTCCGTCGTGGGGTTGGGCTTTTGAACAAGATTGAATGGTTTCGATTGATCTTAGATGAAGGCAAGTGATCAATAACTGCTCACCCAAGATTCTGAGGTGATATTAACTGCCCGAAGGGCATGTGATTCGCAATCACTTCACAAAACAATTCCGAGCCATCCAAGCCATCATATCGCACATACGCTGGTGCTTATCAGGAACGCCGATTCAGAACTCTCTTGAGGACCTGGGAGCACTCCTCAAATTCTTAAGGGCACCAAACTTTGACGAGATGGCGATATTTCGAAAGCACATCATCAATCCAGCGAACGGCAAAAGCCGCGACCGCTACCACAACCTGCAAAAACTGTTGGAATCTCTGTGTCTGCGCAGAACACGTTCAAAACTTGGCCTTCCAGAACCAGCAATGGAAACAATTCGATTAACGTTCTCTGATTCCGAAGCAGAAGCCTACGCTTACCTCGGCAGGAACTGGAGGCGGACCATCGACATGGCAGTGAGCGGTCGAAATAACAAGAAGGTGAACCAGAGCATATTACAATGCCTGATGAAAATGCGAATTTTTTGCAATAATGGACAAGATACGTCAACCAGCTCAACTTCCGCTCTAGGGTTCCCATCTAATCCAGAGGAAGCTCTCAGCTTACTCCAGACCTCTGGCGAAGCAAAGTGCGAGTACTGCCAGTGTGATATCCTTTCGCTTGGTCAAACAGGTGGCCCTACATCTGGGATTTTAACGATATGTCACCATTTGATATGCGGAGAATGTCTTCCTCAATACCAGGCTGACCTACAGGACACTTTGATGAATGGCAAAGCTCGGTGTCCATGCTGTGGGCATGAAGGAAGCATAGCACACTTTCCCGGAAATGCAGCAAGCGATGATGAGATTTCACGTGAGAATGCATTCTTTTCGACAAAGGTTCAAGCCGTCGTCCGGAAGCTTGAAGGGCAGGCTCCCGAGGACAAAAGGTAAGAGCGCCCGTCAGCTCTGATTACGTATACTAACAGGGTCAGTATCGTATTTTCATTCTTCAAAAAGACGCTTGACCGTATAGCTGATCTACTGTCGAAACGTGGCGCAAAGTTTCGCCGTGTCGATGGCTCTCTTTCTGTGACACAAAGACGGCAAGTGCTCAATGACTTTGAAGAACGCAATATTGAAGTACTTCTGATCACTCTCGGAACTGGAGCTGTTGGGTGAGAAAATCCTGTCCAATGGAATATTGTATTGGAAAGCCCTTCTAATAAAGACTCCAGCCTGAACAAACTCTCAGTTGCCAACCGAATTCACATTGTGGAGCCGCAGTGGAATCCGTCCGTTGAGAGCCAAGCAATTGGACGAATCCTTCGCCTAGGTCAAAAACGCGCTGTCTCCATCATTCGGTATATTGTAGATGGTTCTGTAGAGACAGTCGTGCAGTCACAACAACTCAGAAAGCTGCAACTGTCTCGAGGCGGATTTGGCCTTTCGAAAGATGACCACTCTACGCAACGAATCGAAGAGATCAAGGTAAGTGAATTCAAGATGACAGTATATTCAAGACGATGTCTGCGAATATTCTGACTGATGTCCTCTCAGAATCTTCTTTGCCCTTTGCAAGAATTGGGAATTAATTGAGCCACCTTGGTGTTGGAGACCACTATTTCTACAACCCCCGGGTTATTTCTACCACCTCCACCTGTGGCAGGGGAGGCCCGCGGGACCGAAAACTGATCCACACTTGCATTACGTGCGTCCTACAGCCGAAGATCTCTCATACGAAACTGGCCATGATATACTACTCCGTATTCGGGGCCCAGAGATGACAAGGCAACGTTGAGCAAGGCAAGAAACTTAACGCCAGGCAGGCTGCGGATAACACAGCAAGAGAACCTTGTGTATGGGAATTGCAGGAAGAGGTCCAGGGTCGCTAGAGACTGAGCAAAGTGTGGTCAACGAGGTCGACGAGGTTAGCGAGGTATAAGAGACTTATGCTGTAGCGGTAGTCAACGTGAAGGCCAGCAAGGTTCACGGCTACAGACACAACCTTCGCAAACATCGCCGAGATCTCCATCCACGGACTTCTCCGACCACATTGACGCCGTGGAGGAGCCTGCATCTATCTCACCACTCCGCCAGCCCCTCACAGAACGAGATCCCCAACATCCATCTGGCACCGGAGCCTCAATGTCGAGTGGCGAATCTCATGACAATAGGATACCAGAGCGTTAGCAAGACGTAGGCGTGGGCGTGGAAAAGGCCGTCGTGGTGTCGGCGAGCACGAATTGATTGAAAACTTTAATCAAGTCACAGATGGGGGAGTATTTGAAGCCTTTCGATTGTAAATGCATGTTCTACTTTTGATAGTCTGTCGCGTAATTGTGCATGTAGGAGATTCACGGTGAAAAGCTTCACGCCGTTAGCATTTAGCACGCATACACACCTCCAGCATTCATAAGAATATCTGGAATGTGAGTGTGCTTCGATTTCTTAGTAAATTACTAAGAAACTTGAGTTGTCCGCCATGCCCGCGCCCTCAAACCCTGGTTCCGCCACAGGTGGGGGTGGTAGAAATAACTCGAGGGTGGTAGAAATAGTGGTCTCCCTTGGTGTTCTCCTAGAGGCATTTGTCGGATAATACGGGTGCCACAAGGGCAAGCCACAGATCACCGGGACGGTGAAATCTCTTCAGTTTGTGCCAGCAGTCAGAATCATCAATTCAATCAGTTTTATTCATCATCACATGAAACTCACATGAGTTACCTGAAAGCATTTGAGGCATGCGAAGCATTTGGACAGCGACGTACGAATCGCAAAGACGTCGTCTAGAACCATCTCATTCAAAGGATGTAGTCAGCGGATCAGCTTTCGAGGCTCCGAATGAAAACCATCTGCTCCACAAGGTCTCCAGATATGACCTCGACTGTAGGGTTCCATTTTCGGACTAGCTTCAACTGTAGTAGAGACACTTTCTCGAGCCACGACTGCATCCCCTCAATATACCGAGCAATGTTAGCAATGTTAATGCCTCGCCGCCCGGTCTCAGATCACACGGCGCGGGGCAACGAACACCAAAACAAACGAACAACAAATGCCTTCTCAACGCAATTCTGAGCCACACACGCCTGAGAAAAGCATAAAAAGGCATGAATACGATACAGTTCGCAAATCTCAATTCTTTGAACTCTTTGACTCTCGCCACAATGCCGATTCTTTGCGTCAAATTTGCAAGAATCCTCAGATTAACATCCCTCCCTCCACAGGCCGCCGCTGGCTCAAAGAGCGCGATCACCTAGGTGACAAGGCATACAGAAGGACAAGAAAGATCTCAAAGAGGTTGGGACGAAAATACATTGTTGACGCTAGTGAGCATGGATGGGTGCTTTGGCCCCAGTACCCTCTCTCTTGCTTTGAGTGCCCGCCGGTGCATCGCTTCGGCCTCTTCATACTTGCCCCGGCTCTTCAACACCGAGCCAAGGTTGTCGGCGCTGGTGAGTGTGGATGGGTGCTCTGGCCCCAGTACCTTCTCTCTTGCTTTGAGCGCCCGCCGGTGCATCGCTTCGGCCTCTTCATACTTGCCCTGGTTCGACAACACCAAGCCAAGGTTGCTGACACTGGCAAGCGTGGATGGGTGCTCTGGCCCCAGTACCTTCTCATATCCTTTAAGCGCCCGCCGGTGCATCGCTTCGGCCTCTTCATACTTGCCCTG
>Ga0335075_10019130_pt1 | contig 10142 bp, 9 predicted proteins | sample Lox_Sample_24_FD_206723 | JGI IMG/M metagenome (GOLD analysis project Ga0335075, IMG submission 206723) | Soil microbial communities from Loxahatchee National Wildlife Refuge, Florida, United States - Lox_Sample_2.4 | ecosystem: Environmental > Terrestrial > Soil > Wetlands | place: USA: Florida... | reverse complement strand
GTCCGAGCCAAGATGAAAAGTGCATCGTTTCCAGGCTGATGCGGGGAAAACGACCAAATTCAGCGGAGAGGGGGGGATTCGAACCCCCGATGGACTGATAGCCCATACCGGTTTTCGAGACCGGCGCATTCAACCGCTCTGCCACCTCTCCGGTGGGGCAGGGCTAAAGGTAGTGGAAGGCCGCCGATGAGGCGGCGGGGGAGGCGGATGTGCATACAGGCCACCATGGGAGCGCCGGGGGCACCCGATCGGCCCTGCCGCTCGCTAGCGCCGGCGGGGTGCGAAGAAAGCCCTCAGCAGATCGGCGCATTCCTCCGCCAGCAGGCCGCTCTCGACCTGGGGCCGGTGGTTCAGGCGGGGCTCGTCGAGGACGTTGAGGACGCTTCCGGCGGCGCCTGCCTTCGGATCGGCCGTTCCGTACACCAGGCGGGGTAGGCGGGCTAGGACGATCGCGCCGGCGCACATCGCGCACGGCTCGAGCGTGACGTACATGACGGAGTCGAGTACCCGCCAGCTGCCAACGGCCCGTGCCGCCTCGCGCAGGGCGATCATCTCGGCGTGCGCGGTGGGGTCGGCGCGGAGCTCGCGCTCGTTGTGGCCGGCGCCGATCACCTCGCCGCCGCGCACGACCACGGCGCCGATCGGCACGTCGTCGTGCTCGGGCGCCCGGGTCGCCTCGCGCAGGGCGAGGCGCATGAAGTACTCCTCGCGCGGGAAGAAGTGGGAGCTCACGCCGGAGCGACGGTACCGTTCGGAGGGCAACTTGGGGTTCGGAGGAGTGTCCTATCCGGAGGGCCCACTTCTACGTCCAAGGTTTCCATGTCCGCGCCAAAGCTCACCAGCCGTCTGCTGCTCACCGCGTTCCTCGCCGCGGCGGCGTTGCTCGTCGGCGGAACCAGCCGGGCGGCGCCGGCGCTGGCGGTACCGCGCCGCCCGGCCGAGCGCGCCGCGCCCGACTACGTGCCCGGCGAGGTGGTGGTCGGGTACGCGCCCAACCTGGCTGCGGCGGCCCATGTTGCTCACGCCACCAGGGCGACGGGCGCGCGGAACCTCTCCGAGGCCGGGGCCGCGCTGGCCGGCGAAGAGGACATCCGGGTCATCAAGGTCCCGCGGGGTCAGACGATGTGGCAGGCGATTGCCCGGCTTCGCCGGCAACGCGGCGTTCTGTACGCCGTGCCCGACTACATCGCCCACCAAGCGGGTGGCTGGATCCCCAACGACCCGGGCAACACCCACCATCCCAAGGGCTGGCAGGCGATGCAGTGGAACTTCCTCGCGGGGGTGGGCGTCGACGCCCCGGACGCCTGGGCCCACATGTTCGCCGACCACCGCGCCGGCGGACGGGGCGTGACCATCGCCGTGCTCGACACGGGCGTCGCCTACCGCAATTGGGAGCAGTTCCGCGAGTCGCCCGACTTCGTGGGCACCCACTTCGTCGACCCCTACGACTTTGTGGCGGACAACCCCTATCCACTGGACCGCGAGGGCCACGGCACGTTCGTGGCCGGCATGATCGCCGAGGCGACCAACAACCGGCTCGGGCTGACCGGCCTGGCCTACGGCGCGAAGATCATGCCGGTCCGGGTGCTCGACGCGGACGGCAACGGCGATTCAGCCACGATCGCCAAGGGCATCCGCTACGCGGTCATGCACCACGCCCAGGTGATCAACCTGAGCCTGGAGTTCGACATCACGGTCACCGCGCCGGAGATCCCCGACATCATCCGAGCCATCCATTTCGCCCACAGTCACGGGGTGGTCGTGGTGGCGGCGGCCGGCAACGACAGCGCGCTGCATCTCGCCTATCCGGCGGCTGCCCAGGACGTGATCTCAGTCGGAGCGACCACGCGCGATCGCTGCATCGCGGCGTACTCCAACAGCGGCACCAAGCTCGACCTGGTGGCACCGGGTGGTGGCGATGATGCCAGCCTGACCAGCGATCCCGATTGCCACCCGCTGCGCAACCTCCCCGCGGTGCACCAGATGAGTTTCAGCGATTTCGACTCGCTCACACCCGGCCAGAACCCCGACCAGTTCAGCCTGCCGCCGAGCTATGGCACCTCGATGGCCGCGCCCGAGGTCTCAGCCACCGCGGCGCTGGTGATCGCCAGTCGCGTCATCGGCCCGCATCCGTCGCCCGACGCGATCCTGGCCCACCTCGAGCAGACGGCAACGCCGCTGGGCGGCAGTCAGCCGAACGCGGACTACGGCTACGGACTGCTCAACGCCGGCGCCGCGACGGCGCGCATCCCCTAGCCGGTCCCTTGGGCCGGGCGGGCGGGGCCGGCGGGTCCAACTTCACGTCGTTCGAACGATCAGCACCGAGCAGGGCGCGTGGTGTGAGACCTTGTTCGGCACCGATCCGAGCAGGAAGCGCTTGGCGCCGGTCATGCCCTTGTTACCCACCACGATTAGGTCCGAGCGCTGCTCCTCGGCGACGTCGATGATCGCGTCGGCCGCGTCTCCCTGCCGGGCGAACGTCTCGACCTGGGTCACGCCGGCCTTCACGGCGTCCGTCCGTGCTTGCCCGAGCAGGGCCAGCACGTCTTCGTGGGGGTTGATCGCCCACTGCACGTCCTTGGGGGCGACCACCTGCTCGCCCCGCTGACGCGGGTCGGCCACCGGCTCGTAGGCGCTGACGATCCCCAGGCGAGCGCTCAGGCCAGCGGCCAGCTCGATCGCCCGCTCGAGCGCCGTGTGGGCCGTGTCCGAGCCGTCGGTGCCGACCAGGATTGAGGTGAACAAACGGCGCCCTCAGGCGAGCTTCGTGATCGCGATAACCATCCCCGCCACGATGAACACCACGAGCACAACCTGCATCCAAAACCAGTGACGAGGCACGGCCGTAACGCTAGCGGCTCCGCCCTCGAGCACGCCCGCAGTCGAGGCGTACTCATGAGAGGAGGCATCGCGGTCTAATGTCAATACCAGTGGCCAGGCGCCTGAACCCGACCCTCAAGGCGGTCAGCGATGCGGTTCTCGGGGTGGCCGCGAACCTGTCGGTGGACGAGGTGCTCCAGAAGCTCGTGGATGCCGCGCCTGAACTGGTTGGTGCACGCTATGCGGCTCTCGGCATCCCCGACGGCGCGGGGGGATTCAGGCGGTTTCTGGTCTCGGGCATGAGCGATGAGCTGATCGCCTCGATGGGCCCGCTCCCCCGGACCCATGGGATGCTCGGCGCGATGCTCGAGCAGCGCACCTCCTACCGCACCGATGACATCCACGATGACCCGCGCTTTCGCGGATGGTGGCCGCGCCAGCACCCCGACATGCGCTCGTTTTTGGGTGTCCCGATCACCTCGCCCGACGGAGTGATCATCGGCGCCTTCTACCTGACCGAGAAGACCGACGCGGGTGCCTTCGACGAGGAGGATCAGGAGCTGATCGAGCTCCTCGCCGCGCACGCGTCGATCGCCATCACCAACGCCCGTCTGTACGAGCGCAGCCGCGAGCTCTCGATCCTGTCGGAGCGAAACCGCCTCGCGCTCGAACTGCACGACGTGGTCAGCCAAAAGCTGTTCAGCGTGATGCTCACCGCCGAGGCCGCCTCCACCCAGATGGATCGTGATCTGGTGGCCGCCCGCGCCCAGCTCGAGCGCCTGCGTGACATCACGCGCGAGGCGCTCGATGAGCTGCGCTCGCTGATCCTCGGACTGCGCCCGCCCGAGCTCGATCGCGACGGCCTCGAGGGCACCCTGCGCAAGGAGGTCGAGATGCTCGCCCGCACGCACGGAACCGACATCCAGCTCGAGGTGGAGCCGGGGTTCGCCGGTGACGGTGGCGACTGCGACCTGGCTGTGCTGCGGATCGCGCACGAGGCCCTGAACAACGCGATCCGCCACGCCCGCGCCGAGCACGTCACGGTCCGGCTGGCGCACCACGACGGCGAGCTCGTGGTCGAGGTGGCGGACGACGGGGTCGGATTCGATCCCCAAGCGCCCGACCTCCGCTCCCGCCATCTCGGCCTGACCTCGATGGAGGAACGCGCCCGCGAATCGGGTGGCCGGCTCCGGATCAAGTCCAGCCCGGGAGCGGGAACGGTGGTCCGGATCGAGGTGATGCCAGTTGCCTGAGGCGATCCGCATCCTCGTGGTCGACGATCACGCCGTCGTGCGCGAGGGGCTGCGGGCGTTCCTGGCGCTCCAGCAGGGCTTCGAGATCGTGGGCGAGGCGGCCGACGGGGATGAGGCACTCGAACGGGCCGCGGAGCTCGACCCCGACGTGATCCTGATGGATCTGGTGATGCCGGGACGCGACGGGGTCAGCGCGATGCGCGAGCTGCACGCACGTCGCCGAGACGCGGGCGGGCGAGGATCCCAGGGCGGCCGAGCGCGCGTCATCGTGCTCACGAGCTTCCTTGACGACGACCGGCTTCTGCCGGCGCTGGAGGCCGGCGCCGCCGGCTATCTGCTCAAGAACTCCCAGCCGGCCGAACTGGCCCGAGCAATACGGGCCGCCCACGCGGGCGAGGCGATCATCGACCCGACCGCAGCGGCACGCCTAGTGCGCGCGCTGTCGGACCAGGACGACCGTCGCCGGGCCGGCGCCGGCGTGCTCGAGGAGCTGACTGGCCGCGAGCGCGAGGTGCTGGCCCTGATCGCCGGTGGGCGCTCGAACAAACGGATCGCGCTCGAGCTCGGGATCTCCGAGAAAACGGTCAAGGCTCACGTCGGTCACGTTCTGGCCAAGCTCGGAGTGACCGACCGCACCCAGGCCGCCGTGCTCGCCGTTCAGGAGGGATTGGTCCAGAGGTCCTAGGACCAATTGGCCCTGGTAATCGGGACCACCCCGGTCCTACCGTGGCAGCCATGCCACTAGCCATCATCACCGGAAGCTCGCGAGGTCTCGGCCTCGCCCTGGCCCGCGCTCTGGCCGAGCGCGATTGGTCGCTCGTGATCGACGCCCGTGATCCGCGCGTGCTCGAACGTGCCGCGCGCGAGCTGGGCCGAATTACCGAAGTCGTCGCCCTTCCCGGCGACGTCGCCGACGACTGGCACCGCGGCGCGCTGCTCGACGCCGCCGGCGACCAGGTCGATCTGCTCGTCAACAACGCCAGCCTGCTCGGCCCGAGCCCGCAACCGCCTCTCAGCCGCTACCCGCTAGAGGTACTTGAGCGCGTCTATCAGGTCAACGTGCTCGCGCCGCTCGCGCTCACCCAGCTCGTCCTCCCGCGCATGCCCGACGGGGGCGCGATCGTCAACGTGAGCTCGGACGCGTCCGTCGAGCCCTACGCCGGGTGGGGCGGGTACGGTTCCTCGAAGGCGGCTCTCGACCAGCTGACCGCGATCCTGGCCGAGGAGCACCCGGGACTCAGGATCTACTCGGTCGACCCCGGCGACATGCGGACCGGGATGCACCAGGAGGCGTTCCCCGGCGAGGACATCTCGGACATCCCGCCGCCCGAGGACAGCGTGCCCGGGCTGCTCGCGCTGATCGAGGGTGACAATTGGATGCTGCCGCCCGATGCTCGCGCATCGAGCGGGTTTCGTGCAAGCGGGCGCTACGTGGCGCGCGAACTGGCCCCGCTCCAGACCGCGGCCCGATGAGCGCGCTGGCGTTCGAGCTCGAGCCGGACCTAGAGGCGCACGAGCCGCCCGAGGCGCGCGGCCTGGCCCGCGACGGCGTGCGCCTACTCGTCGCGCGTCGCACGAGCGGTGCAGTCAGCCACCACACCTTCCGCGACCTGCCCGAGCTGCTGGCTCCCGGGGACGTGGTGGTCGTGAACGTTTCGGCGACGATCCCGGCGGCGGTTCCGGCCCGCCGCGCCGGGAACGGCGGCCGCGTCCGAGTGCATTTCGCCACCCGCGCCCCGCATCTGGAGGACGACTGGCGGGTGGTGGAGATCCGTAGCGCGGACGGGCGCCGGCCGGCGCGGCTGCCGGTCGGAGAGCGCCTCGATCTGCGCGGCGGGGCGACCCTTGAGCTCGTGGCCCCCTACGCGTCGGGCCAGCGCCTGATGCTCGCCCGCTTCTGCTGCACGCTGCTGGTCGACGAGTACCTCGAGCGCCACGGCGAGCCGATCCGGTACGGGCACGTGCGCAAGCCGTGGCCTCTCAGCGCCTACCAGAACGTGTACGCGACCAGCCCCGGCAGCGCCGAGATGCCCAGCGCCGGGCGTCCGTTCACGCGGGAGCTCTTGTCTCGCCTGATCGGCCACGAGGTGGTGATCGCGCCGATCACACTGCACACCGGCGTGTCCTCGCCCGAGAGCCACGAGCCGCCGTTCCCGGAGTGGTTCGAGGTCCCCGAGCGGACCGCGCGGGCGATCTGCCGTGCCCGGGAGCAGGGCGGGAGGGTCATCGCGGTTGGGACCACGGTGGTTCGTGCGCTCGAGTCGGCCGCCACCGGGGAGGGCTGCAGCTGTGCCCGCTCGGGGTGGACCGGCCTGGTTATCACGCCCGAATGCGGCGTGCGCGCCGTCGACGGGATGATCACCGGCTGGCACGAGCCCGAGGCCTCACACCTCCAGATGCTCGAGGCGGTGGCGGGGCCGGAGCTCCTCAAGCGTTCCTACGCCGCCGCGCTCGAGCACGGCTACCTGTGGCACGAGTTCGGCGACAGCCACCTGATCCTCCCGTAGCCCTGGCTGGGCACCGCGTAACTCCGGCTCGCGGGACCGCGCCGGCGGGCATCCGACCCTGTCCGGACGGGGAAGCTGGCCCCACGGACGCCGCCGAAGGCGGCCCAATGTAACTACGCGGCGTGCGCCAGGATGGCTGGGAAATCGATCATCACGCCGCACGGCAGGACCAGAACGGGGCATCTGGCGCCCTCGATCTCGTTCTGGGCCTGGGCGCTCAGCATCACCTGACCGTGGGGCGCTTCCATGCGCGAACCGACGACGAGCAGGTCGACCTGTCGCTCGTCGCGGGTGAGCGTCGCGCCGTAGCTGTCGGCCAGCGAGCGGGCGGTGGCCAGGGTCGAGTCATCGCCGGGGACGGTGAGCACGCCGATCCGGTGGATGCGCGACTCCAGATAGTCGGCCGGGGCGATGGCGATCGCCACGGGGCTCGACTCGAGCAGGCGCTGGGTCGAGTGCTGGGGAGCGATGCGTCCGGGCGGCGTCCGGTAGTCGGAGCCGAAGACGATGATGTCGGCGTGCTCTTCCTGGGCCAGCCGGACGAGGCCTTCGGGCGTGGAAGGGCTGACGACGATTCGCGTCTCGACCCCGTCCAGCCGGCTGGCGCCGCGGTCGAGGAGGGCCTGCGCCTCATGTGCCTCGAGCTGCTCGCGCGAGCGGTCGGTCTCGACGCTATGGCGCACGTAGGCCAGGGTGAGCGCAACGCCGGCGTCGGCCAGCGTGCGGCCGAACATCAGCGCGTCGTGATCGCCGGCGGTGCCGTCGTAGGAGATGATCGCCCTCGGTGGCATGGGCCCTCCAGTCCTAGGTTTGTGAAAAATCGAGCTTCCTGTTCGGCGCGAGGATTCCATTTACCTACCATCAGCACTAGTGAAGTTGGTCATGCTGTCGATAAGATTTGCTAATGCTGAATGTCGGCCGGGTGAGGGTCCTGTCCGAGGTGGTGCGCCGGGGCTCGTTCTCGGCCGCGGCGGAGGCGCTCTCCTACACGCAGTCGGCGGTCTCACAAGCGATCGCTCGGCTCGAGGCTGAGACCGGCGCGACCCTGATCGTGCGCGACCGTGGCGGGGTCTGGCCGACGGCCGCTGGAGCCAGCCTGGTCGAGCACGCGGACGGGATCTTCGCCCGGATCGAGGCGGCCGAGGCGGAGCTCGCCGCGGTGCTGGGCGTCCGCACCGGGCGGCTCAGGGCGGCGTCGTTCCCGTCCGCCGGAGCCACGCTGATGCCGCAGGCGATCGCGGCCTTCCGCCAGCGCCACCCGGACGTCGCGCTGACGCTGGCCGAGGGCGAGCCTGAGGAGATCGCCCCGCGGTTGCGCGCCGGCGAGTTCGACCTGGCGCTGCTGTTCGAGTTCCCCGGCACCCGTGAGCGCCACGGGGCGCGCCTGCGCACGCAGCTGCTGTTCGAGGATCCGATGCTGGTCGCGGTGCCGGCCGATCATGCGCTCGCCGGCAAGCCCGCGCTCACCCTCGATGACCTGCGCGAGGACGACTGGGTTCAGACCTCGGCCTCGAGCCCGTGCGCGCGTCACGTGGTGCGCCTGTGCCTGGCCGCCGGATTCGAGCCGAAGGTGACCTTCGAGTCAGACGATTACGAGATGGTGCAGGGCCTCGTGGCCGCCGGCGTCGGGGTGGCGCTGATCCCGCGCCTCGCCCTCACGCGCGTGCATCCGGGGATCGTGGTGCGGGCGCTCGCACCGAAGAGCCCGATGCGACGCGTGGTGGCCGCGAGCCTCGGGGCGGCCGGAGTCTCTCCGGCGGCCGAGAGCATGATCGCGATCCTGGCCGAGGTGGCCAAGCACTACACCGACGGTCCCAAGGCGCCGCCGGCCCATCTCTAGCTCCGCGGCTTGATCCTGCTCGTGAGCTTGGTGTTCAACCTGGCCGCGTCGGTCACGTGCACGGTGATCGTGACCCGCGCACCGCTGTGACGCGCCACCTGGGCCGCCAGGTTGCCGCCGGACTTCAGGCGCGGATAGGAGATCGTCACGTGCACCTGCTGGGCGGCGGTGCCCAGCTTGAGGACGAGCGTCCCGCGCTGGAGGCTGGCCGTGAACCGAAGGTGCTTGACCTTAAGTCCGCTGATCGCGACCGTCGCGCGCGAGCGGCTGAAGCTGAGACCGCCCGGCAACGCCACCGTCAGCGTCTGGAGCTTGGGCGCGTCGCGGCCGGCGGCGACCGTGAACGACAGCTTGGGTCTCGTGGCACCGACGCCGGTCAGCGACACGCGCGACAGAGACGGGTTGCTCTGAATCGTCCACGAGAACGAGGTTCGCGCCGTGGTGCCGGAGGAATCCGAAACCGTCACACCGACGGTCGAGGTTCCATCGTGCAGCGGGCGGCCGGTGACCTTGCCGGTCGAGGAATTCAGTGACAGTCCGGCGGGCAGGCCGCTGGCGCTGTAACCCAGGCCCTCGCCCCGCGTGTCCGAGGCGTGGAGCTGGAGACTCACCGCCGTGTGCACCACGCTGCGCTGCGCACCCGGGTAGCCGAGGGCGATCGCATCGGTGCACAGCGAGGCGGCGAGGGCCGAGCCGTTCGGGGACCCCAGCCCGCTCGCCATGTCGTATTCCGGTGCGGCTGCGAACTGGCCGTGGTTGGTGCCGGTCATGTCGTTGTTGCCCGAGGTGATGTCGTTGAAGTCGTTGCCGTACGCCGCTCCCGCGGCGTAGTAGAGGGCCGGGTTGGCGAAGCCGACCGCGACGCCGTGGCACCCCGCCGAGGCGTTGGTCAGCGCGATCAGCGCCGCCCAAAGCGGCGCCGCGCCACTCGTGCCGCCCACGACCTGCCAGCCCTCCTGCTGGGTTGGGTCGGACGAGCCGCCGCCGTTCCAGTAGATCGTGTAGCCGGTGCTCGGATCGGCGTCCGCGGACACGTCGGGCACCTCCCGGCAGTCGCCTGATGACGCGCCGCAGGCGGAGGCACTCGAGCCGGAGTTGATCACGCGCAGCGAGGAGGGGGCAGCCGACTGGTAGGTCGGCATCGTCCAGAAGCTCGAGACGCCGCCCCCTCCGGCACCGACGGTCACGCCGTCGTTCCATACGCTCTCGGACGGCCGGGGGCCGATCGACGCGAGGCTGGTGCCGCCCACGCCGGTGACGTAGGGCTGGCTCGAGGGGTCGTCGACCGAAGCCGTAGGCGATTCCGGGAAGCAGTCCTCCGCGCCGTCGTCCCCGGACGCGGACACGATCGACATCCCCTCGGCGGCCGCCTGCTGAAACAGGATGCTCTCCGCCTGGGCCTGGCTGAATCCGTTGAGCGGCTCGCACTGGCCCCAGGACGCGGTCACCACCTGGGCGGCGTGCTGGCTGATGATCGCGCTGAACGTGTCGTACGGTCCCGACCCCGAATTCGGCCCTTCGTAGACGAGCACGTTCGCCTGCGGCGCCAGGCCGATCACGTTCTCGATGTCGAGCGCCGCCTCGCCGGATTGGGTGCCCGAGGCGCCGCCGTCGACATTGACGTTGGCGATCTGCGGGTTGACGGGCTGCCCGTTGACCGTGTAGCACTGCGCGTAGGTCTGGATGTCCTGCAGGGTGTAGGGCTCGAGCTCGAGGATCGCC
>Ga0335075_10019129_pt1 | contig 10143 bp, 8 predicted proteins | sample Lox_Sample_24_FD_206723 | JGI IMG/M metagenome (GOLD analysis project Ga0335075, IMG submission 206723) | Soil microbial communities from Loxahatchee National Wildlife Refuge, Florida, United States - Lox_Sample_2.4 | ecosystem: Environmental > Terrestrial > Soil > Wetlands | place: USA: Florida... | reverse complement strand
TGGGCCGAGGCGTGCGAGCGCGCCGGGCTGCCCCAGCTCAGCGGCAGCTCGTCGATGCCGTAGATACCCTCCACCCCGCCCAGCGCGGCGGGGCCCGCCGCGGCCAGGCCCGGCATCCGCGGCGCGAGGAAACTCAGCGCCTCCTCGAGCTCGGCGCGGGCCAGGTTCGATCCCAGGCAGTAGTGCGGGCCCGCGCCGAAGGTCAGCAGCCGTCGGTCCCGTGACGCGCTGATGTCGAACTCCTCGCCGCCGTCCCCTTCCCGGTTGGCCCGCTCGGCGCAGACCGCGACGATGGTCCCGGCCGGGAACCTGACGTCCCGGAACTCGAGGTCCGCGGTGCAGATCCGCGCGGTGAACGGGGTGATCGGCTCGGCCCGCAGCACCTCGTCCACGGCCTGCGGGGTCAGGGCCGGGTCGGCGCGCAGCAGCTCCCACTGCCGCGGGTGCGCGGCGAACAGCCGCATCGCGTGCGACAGCTGGGCCTGGGTGGTGTCGATCCCGCCGGCGATCACGTTGAGGACCAGGTTCACGCATTCGTCGTGGTCCAGCCGGTCGCCCTGATCTTCGGCGGCGAGCAGCGCGGTAATCAGATCGTCGCCCGGCTCGGCCCTTCGTTGTTCGAGCAGTTCCTCGACGTAGGCCTGCAGTTCGACGACCGCGCGCTCGATCTGCGGCACCTCGCTGGCCAGGGCCCGGATGTCGAACTGCCGCTGCACCAGGCTCGACCACTCGTGCAGCCGCGGCGCGTCCCGGTCCGGCGCGCCGAGCACGGCCGCGATCGTCAGCGACGGGTACGGCTTGGCCAGCGCGGCGACGAAGTCGCACCTTGTGACCTGGCCCGCGGGGCCGATGCCGGCGGTGCCGATGCGCTGCCACAGCCGGCCGAGGAACGCGCGCATCGCCGGCCGCCACCGGTCGGCGGCCCGCGGGGTGAAGGCCGGCCCGACCAGGGCGCGCAGCCGCCGGTGCCGTTCTCCCTGCTGGTTCAGGATGTTGGCGTCGATCTGCTCGCGCAGCGGGCCCTCGGTGACGCCGAACAGCTCGGCGATCTCCCTTCCCGGGAACGCGGTTTCCCTGGCCCGCAGGAAGAACTCGCCCGCCTCGCGGTCGAGCACCAGGAAGGCGAGCGGCGAGCTGGCCAGCCAGCCCCGGTCGCGCAGGTCGGCCAGCAGCCGGTGATACCGGTCCCCGGCCAGCTCGGGCGACGTCAGGTCGATGCTGGGCAGGTCGAGCTCGGTCACGAGGGTCATCTGGGCTCCGTCCGGGTCATCTGCGCGCCCTCCGGCTCATCTACGCACCCTCCAGCTCGCGGAGGAAGCCGATCATCGCCCGGCTGACCTCGTCCGGCCGTTCCTGCTGCGTCCAGTGGCCGCAGCCGTCCAGCAGCAGCGGCTCGCGCAGCTGCGGCGCGCAGTCGTGCAGCCTGGGCAGCATCTGGCGGCCGCCGGACCAGGCGACCACCAGGTCGCGGTCCCCGGCGACGAACAACGCCGGCCCGGTGATCGGCGCGTGATGCCAGGGCGCGGTCAGCTCCCAGTTGCGGTCCAGGTTGCGGTACCAGTTCAGCGGCCCGGCGAATCCCGCCTCCCGGTACTCGGCGGCGAAGACGTCGATGTCGCGGGCGGTCAGCCATCCTGGCAGCGGCTGGCCTGGGGGCGGCTCGGCGCAGATGTCGAGGAACCCGCCGCCCGGCGGCACCAGGGGCAGCCCGCCGGGTGCGTCGCCGGAGGCGCCGTAGAGCACCCGGGCGAACGTCTGCTCCAGGTCCCGGCCCAGCTCGGCCTCGGCGACGCCGGGCTGCTGGAAGTAGAGCATGTAGAAGCCGTCTCCGATCTGGGCGCGCATCTTCCTGGTCGGCAGGCTGCTCCCCCGCGGCCGGTACGGGACGCTGAGCCCGATCACGCCGCGGACCCGGTCCGGCCGCAGCAGCGCGGTATGCCAGGCCACCGGCGCGCCCCAGTCGTGCCCGGCGACGAACGCCCGCTGCTCCCCGAGCGCGTCCATCAGCGCGATCACGTCGCCGGTCAGGTGCAGGATCGTGTACTCGTCGGCGGCCTGCGGGCCGCCGGTGCGGCAGTAGCCGCGCTGGTCGGGCGCGACGGCGTGAAAGCCGGCCTCGGCCAGCGCGGTGAGCTGATGCCGCCACGAGTACCAGCACTCGGGGAACCCGTGCAGCAGCACGACCAGCGGGCCCTCGCCCGCCTCGGCCACGTGCATGCGCAGCCCGCGCGCGTCCACATAACGGTGCCGCACTCCGGGCAGATCGTCGCCGGGCCGGTGATCTTCGGGCAGGTTGTCGCCCGGCTGGCTGTCCCCCGGCTGGCCGTCCTGGTGCAGCGCCATGTTCGGAGGATAACGGCGTGGTGACAATAGCGGGAAGATTCAGTCGCCTCGTGGCGTAGCGGGCCAGCGTAACGCGCCTTTATGGCGGATTGCAGGTACATAGCGGTCCGGCACGGTCCATGCTGTATTCCAGGGATGTCGTCCGCCAGAGGGGGGCTTGTGGGCCGCAGGCTGCTACGGCTGGAAATCCCGGTGACCCCGGAGCGAGGGGTGTTCCGGGTGCATGACCCGGCCGTCGACCCTGATGCGCCGGGCGGACCGGTGCCGCCGATCAGCGGGCTGATCAGTACCAGCCGGGAGCAGATGCTGGTCGCATGCGCCCAGGAGCACCTCAGCGTGCAGCTCACCATCGAGGAGTGGGACGACGCCCCGCCCCCGTTCAGCGACGGCTATGAGGACGAGGCCAAGTGCGTGCTCTACCTTCGCGGGCGGCTGAGCATCATCGACACCGGCCGGGCCGACCCGGCGGTCGGCGGCGTGCGGCTGGCCGGCGGCGTCGGGGACTACGGGGTGCACGTGTACACGCGCAACCGCACCGAGGCCGTGCGCCGCTACGCGGAGCTCTACAAGATGAACGTCGACCCTCTGGGTGATGAGTTCCAGCAGGCGCGCAAGAAGCTAGAAGGCCTCGAGCAGTACCTGGTCCAGCTCTGGCGCGAGTCCTGAGCTGAGCCCGCAGGGCCGTCAGGGCTGAGCGGACGCCGAGTGCCCCGGGGCCGGGGCCGCGGTCTTGGTCACGTGCGTCGCGGCCGAGCGCCCGGTGAAACCGGCCCGGAACGGCGTCAGCGCGTAGACCGCGAGCGAGACCGCGGCTATCACGATGAGGGCCAGGAAGGAAAGAACGATCCTGGCCCGCCGAGATCGCATCAGCGCGGGCAGAGCGGGTCGGCCGAACGAGGTCAGCCTGGATGCCAGCAGGGGATCCTCATCGGCAAGCTTGCGCTCCATCTCATCGAGGATGCGCTGCTCGTCCATGGACAACGCCATGGCGCCCACCTCCGCACCACTTCCGGCCAACGCTGCCGCGCCCGGCAGGGTTGGGATCCACTTCTACTATCCCCCGCTTGATGAGGTTTTACCCGCGCTTTGCCGGCGGACGGCAAGACGTTGCCGACCGGGATCCGGCCCGGGCAGAGACGCGCTGGACACACCAGCGAAGCCGATCGGATCACGTTTGAGATACTCGAACGGTTATTCTAAACTGGCCCGCATGCGATGGGATAGCCTGCGCCTGAGTGACGGCCAAGAGCCCGGTCCGACAGGTTCCGCTTCGACCCCGGCCCTGTTCGAGCGGGACGCGGTGGCCCGCACGTTCGACACTCCGGGGTTCCGCGGCATGACCTTCTTCGAGGTGCACGCGCGCTCGATCATCAACCAGGTTCCCCCGGCTTCCCGCATGGCGTTCCGCTGGACGATAAATCCCTACCGCGGTTGCAGCCATTCATGCAGTTATTGCCTAACCGGCGGCACGCCGATCTTGATGGCCGACGGGCGTACCAAGCCGCTGTCCGATGTCCGGCCCGGCGACGCTATCTACGGCACGGTCCGGCGCGGCGCCTGCCGGCACTACGTGATCACCGAGGTGCTCGCGCACTGGTCCACGATCAAGCCCGCCTACGCGATCACGCTCGAGGACGGGACGCGGCTGTTCGCCAGCGGCGACCACCGGTTCCTGAGCAACCGCGGCTGGAAGTACGTCATCGGCACCGAGTGCGGCGGCCCGCTGCAGCGACCGCATCTGACCGTCAGCAACGAGTTGATGGGCGTCGGCGCGTTTGCCGAGCCACCCAAGGAAAACATCGACTACCGCCGCGGCTACCTGTGCGGCATGATCCGCGGCGACGGCAGCCTCGGCAGCTGCTCCTATAGATCCTCCGGATTGGTCCACCGCTTCCGGCTTGCACTGGCCGACAGCGAGGCGCTGGACCGGGTCCGCGTCTTCCTCGCCGACCTTGGCGTCGAATGCACCGAGTTCCTATTCGCCGAAGCGTCTGCCAGGCGCCGGCGCGTGACGGCGATCAGGGCATCTGACCGTGAGCAAGTCCGGTTCATCCAATGGCTGATTGAGTGGCCGCACTCGCCTACTCCAGACTGGCGCAAGGGCTTCCTGGCCGGCATCTTCGACGCCGAGGGCGGCTATAACCAGGGCGTCTGGCGCGTCTCCAACACGGACCGGGAGATCATCGACGAGACCGTCTCAGCGATGCAATCCCTCGGCTTCGACGTGGTGATAGAGGACCTGCACCAGCCGAACGGCCGCCACTGCGTCCGGCTGCGCGGCGGGCTCCGGGAGGTGCTCAGGTTCTTCCACACCACCGACCCCGCCATCACCACGAAGCGCTCCATCGACGGCATGGCGATCAAGAGCGACGCCCGGCTGCGGGTTACGTCTATCGAGCCGATGGGCCTGGACCTGGAGATGTTCGACATCACCACGGGGACCGGTGACTTCATCGCCAACGGCGTCGTCAGCCATAACTGCTTCGCCCGCAACACGCACACCTACCTGGACCTGGACTCCGGCGAGGACTTCAACTCGAAGATCGTGGTCAAGGTGAACGCGCCGGAGCTGGCCCGCAAGGAACTCGCCGCGCCGAAGTGGCAGGGCGAGCACGTGGCCATGGGCACCAACGTCGACTGCTACCAGCGCGCCGAAGGCCGCTACCAGCTGATGCCGGGGATCATCGGCGCGCTGAAGGACGCGCGCAACCCGTTCTCGATCCTGACCAAGGGCACCCTGATCCTGCGCGACCTGGACCTGCTGGCCGAGGCGGCGGAGGTCACTGACGTCGGTCTCAACGTCTCCGTTGGTTTTGTCGACAAATCACTTTCTCGATCTGTGGAGCCGGGAACGCCCAGCCCAGAGCGCCGGCTCGGGATCTGCGCGGCGCTGACCGAGCGCGGGCTGCGCTGCGGGGTGCTGATGGGCCCGGTGCTGCCGTTCCTGACCGACTCCCCCGCCCAGCTCGACGCGACCGTGCGGCTGGCGGCCGAGGCCGGGGCGGCCCATGTCACCCCGATCGTGCTGCACCTGCGGCCCGGCGCACGGGAGTGGTTCCTGCGCTGGCTGGGCGAGAACTTCCCCGATCTGGTGGACGCGTACCGGGACCTGTACGGCCGCGGCGCCTACGCGCCCAAGTCCTACCAGGGACAGATCGCGAAGCAGGTCTCCGAGCTAGCCCGGCGGTACGGCGTCGGGCAAACCAGCCCGGCGGCGGCTCGCCGCATCGAGCCGCCGGCCGGCCAGCGCCCGGGCCGCGCGGGACCGGAGCACGCCGCCACACCCCCCGATGAGGTGCAGCTGTCGCTGCTTTAGAGCGCAGGGCCGACGCAAGTGGCCCCGGTGGTCGGAGGCCAGCTCAGCCGGCGGCGTCGCCGTCGCGAACCACCGGCAGGCCCGCGTCACGCCAGGCCCCGATGCCGCCGGCCAGGTCGGTCGCGCGGCTGACGCCGAGATCCTGCAGCGCCGCGGCGGCCAGGCTCGAGGTGTAGCCCTCCGAGCAGACGACGATCACCTGGAGGTCGTAGCTGGCGAGCGGCAGCCGGGCGGCCGACGCCGGATCGAACCGCCATTCCAGGACGTTGCGCTCGACGATCAGTGCACCGGGGATCCCGCCCTCGGCCGCCCGCTGCGCGGCCGGGCGGATGTCGACCAGCACAGCGCCGGATTCGGCGGCCTCGGCGGCCTCGTGCGGGGTCATACGATCCAGCCGTCCCCTGGCCTCGGCGAGCATCTCGTCGATGGTCCGGCTGCCGGGCGGAGGAGCGGAAGTCACCATCGCTGGAGCGTACGTCACCAGTCCCGCTCCGCGCGGTCGGTTCCGACATGGACCAGGCCGGTCTGGGTGAGCTCGTATCGCCGCATCGCGGTGAGCGGCGGGGAGTAAGCGTGGACGGTCACGGCCGGCCCGGCAAAGTCATTCACCACGTCGTGCACATGCCGGGACCCGAACGCCCGCACCCGGCCGGCCGCGTACGTGCGCTGCCGCACCAGGCCGGACCCGGCCACGGTCCGCTCGCTGACCCGGCCCTGCGCCACGGCGAACGCCCCGGCCGCCCGGCCGTGGTCGTGGAAGCCGGTGTTCTGCCCGGGCAGCCAGGACAGCAGCCATACCTCGTAGTCGTCGGCCAACTCCAGGCGCCGGAACCAGCGCCGGCCGGCGTCGAAGCACGCCGGACCGTGCCAACGGCCTGGATCCGTGGCCAACGCGCCGACGATCAGGCCGAGTCGCGCCCGGTCCAGCGGCGGCGCGCCACCCACGTCGCCCGCCAGGCCATCCACCCCCGCGCCATCCAGCACATCCGCGGCCGTGCCGGCCAGCGCCCCCGCGCCCGCACCGCCCAGCACATCCGCGGCCGGGCCGGCCAGCGCCCCCGCGCAGGCGCCCCCCAGCACATCCGCGCCCCCCCGCGCCTGCACCGCCGCACCCCGCGGCACGTCCGCCGCCAGCGCATCCATCCCGTCCATCCGCACCGCCATGAGCCCGCCCGTAGACTTCATTCTGGCTCCATCCTGGTTTTCCAATCGTTTTACTCGAGATTAGGACTCAGAAGCTAGCACGCTTCTCACCCGTCCCGCGCGACAAACCCGCGTCCGGCCGGCACGTGTCGGTTACGCCGCAGACGCACGCCCCACGGGCGGGCCAAGGGGTTACCGCACGTAAAGTTGTCTGCCGTGGGTGCGGAGCGCGAGGAAACAGGCCGACTGACGCCCGACCGACTGGTCGTCCGGACGGTCCCCGTCGATGATCCGGGCGACTTGATCGAACGGCTTCCGGATTCCCGGCCGCTGGCCTGGGTCCGCGGCGGCGACGGGCTGGTGGGCTGGGGCGAGGTGGCACGAGTCAGCCTCCCGGCCGGCGAGGACCGGTTCACGGCGGGCGAGAAATGGCTGACCGAGCTGTTCGACGGCGCCGAGGTAACCGACGAAGTCGGGCTGCCCGGCTGCGGTCCGGTGGCGTTCGGCAGCTTTACCTTCGACCCCACCTCGGAGGGCTCGGTCCTGCTGGTGCCCGGCTGGGTGCTCGGCCGCGCCGACGGGCGCACCTGGCTGACCACGATCGGCACCGACCGGCAGACGGACCTGCCGGACCTGGCCGACCTGCCGGAGGGCAGCCCGGCCGTGCCGCTGACCGAGCTGCGCTGGCACGACGGGAGCCTGACCGCCCCGCAGTGGCAGCAGGCAGTCTCTGCGGCCGTGGCCAGGATCCAGGCCGGCGAGCTCAGCAAGGTGGTCCTGGCCCGGGACCTGTACGCGACGGCGTCGGACGCCATCGACGTGCGGACGTTGCTGGCCCGGCTGGCCGCGCGCTACCCGGACTGCTGGACATTCTCGTGCGCGGGCCTGGCCGGCGCCACGCCCGAGCTCTACATCAGGCGCGTCGGCCCCGAGGTCAGGTCACTGGTGCTGGCCGGGACGACGCCGCGCGGCCGCGGCGCGGCCGAGGACGTGGCCTTCGGCGCCGCCCTGCTGGCGTCGGCCAAGGACGTGGAGGAACACCGGTACGCCGTCGCCGACGTGCGCTGGGCGCTCGCGCCCCTGTGCGACCGGCTCGAGGTGGACGAGCAGCCCTGGTTGCTTCGGCTGGCCAACCTGCAGCACCTCGCCACGACGGTGACCGGCCATCTGGCCGCGTCGCGGTCAGGCACCGGGGCCGCCGCGCTCGGCCAGCACGCCTCGGCCCTGGCGCTGGCCGCCGCGTTGCACCCGACCGCGGCGGTATGCGGCACCCCGACCGGCACGGCCATGGAGCTGATCCGCGAGCTCGAGGGCATGGACCGGGGCCGGTACGCGGGCCCGGTCGGCTGGGTCGACGCCCGCGGCAACGGCGAGTGGGGCATCGCGCTGCGCTGCGCCGAGCTGGACGGGCCGCGGGCCCGGCTGTTCGCGGGCTGCGGCATCGTCGCCGATTCCGATCCGGTCGCCGAGCTGGCCGAGACCCAGGTCAAGCTGCGCCCCATGCACGACGCCCTCGAAGGCTAACCCGCCGCAGATTGGCGGCCGGCGCAGGCGGGTTTCTTGATCATTTCGACTGACCGGAAAATAATCCACCTCAGCTGGGCGCGCGGCAGCGCCGGCGGAGCCGGCCCGGAGGGCTCGCCGGTGACGGGGGCTGCGGGGTCAGGCGGCCTGGGTGATGGTGACGGTGTAGCCGAGGGCTTCGAGCTGGCGGATGTGGCTGCGGGCTTTCCGGTTCTTATTGATCTTGGTTTCGTAGTAGCCAGGGCCGAGGTCGGTGTAGCGGGTTTCGGGGTCGGCCAGCAGATGCCAGATGATGACCAGGATGGAGCGGGCGACGGCGACCTGGGCTTTGGCACCGCCGCGGCGGCGGGCGATGCGGGCGTGACGCTCGCCGAGGAAGGTGGCGGTGCCGGCCGCGCCGGTGGCGGCCTGGCCGAGGTAGCCGCGCAGGTAGGTGTTGCCCTGGCCTTTGCCATGCCGGGTGCGGGGCCCGGACTGGATGGCGCGGGGGCACAGCCCGGCCCAGGACACCAGGTGGCCGGCGGTCGGGAACCGGGTCATGTCCAGCCCCGTCTCGGCGATGATCGAGACGGCGAGCTCGGCGCTGATGCCGGGGACCTCATCCAGGCGGGCGGCCGCGGGCAGTACCGGGGCGCCGGGGCCGGCGCCGGCGCCCGGGCCGGCGGTGCCGTCGGCGTCGACGCCCCAGGCGGCCCGGATGGTGGCGAGCTGCTCGCCGGTCAGGATGTTCAGCCGGGTGATCCGGGTGTCGATGAAGGCGATCTGGTCCAGCAGCAGCTGCGCCAGCTCGCCGTGGTAGTCCTCGAACATCCCGGTCAGGGCCGCCACCAGGGCGTCGTGCTTGGCTTTCATCCGGCCGCGGGCCAGCCCGGCCAGCACCTGCGGGTCGCGCTCGCCGGCGATCAGCGCCTCGATCATGTCCCGGGCCGAGAGGGTGGTCAGCGTGGAGGCGACCGCCGACACCTTGATCAGGGCGTCTTCGAGCAGCTTTTCCAGCCGCTGCCAGCACCGGGTCCGGTCTTGGGTCAGGCGGGTGCGGGCACGGGTGTAGTGGCGCAGCGCCCGGATCTCGGCCGGCGGCACGAACGAGGGGCGCAGCAGCCCCTTCTCGGTCAGCCGGGCCAGCCACATCGCGTCCAGCTTGTCGGTCTTGGGCCGCCCGGACAGCTGCTTGACCTGGCTGGCGGACACCAGCTGCACCTCCAGCCCGGCGGCCTCCAGCACGTAATACCAGATCCGCCAGTAGTCGCTGGTCGATTCCAGGGTCACCTTGGCCACGCCCGCCTCCGCCAGCTGCGCGCCCAGCGCGGTCACCGCGCTCATCGTGGCCGGCACCGTCCACACCACCGCCTGCCGCCCGCCCGGGCCCGGCCGGCGCAGGCACACCACGCCGTCCTTCTTGGCCACATCCACCGCGGCGACCGTGTCGAAAACCCGCTCATGCTCCTGATCATCGATAACCTGCGGCTTGCCCACCGCGGCCTCCTATGCTCGTCCCGAAGGGATAAACCAGCGGGCTGCCCGGGGGCCCGGTCAGGCAACAGCCGGAATACTGACCGTCGTGCTCAAGGCACAAGAAGCGACCCTCAGGTCAAGGCCCCGGCGCCAGGCTTTTCAGCGGGCTCACATCCCACAGTCGCACGGCGTCACGGGCAGCCCGCTGCATCCTCCCGCCCCAGGCGAACCAGCCGGCGCCATTCCGCACAAACCCAGCCACCGCGCGGCAGCAGCACCAGCCACCACCCGCCCGCACCGGCCCGATTTTCACGCACCGCGACCTTCACCCGTAATGAACAGGCTTTTCATCGGTTCGGTGC
>Ga0335075_10019128_pt1 | contig 10143 bp, 7 predicted proteins | sample Lox_Sample_24_FD_206723 | JGI IMG/M metagenome (GOLD analysis project Ga0335075, IMG submission 206723) | Soil microbial communities from Loxahatchee National Wildlife Refuge, Florida, United States - Lox_Sample_2.4 | ecosystem: Environmental > Terrestrial > Soil > Wetlands | place: USA: Florida... | reverse complement strand
CTTGGCGGGCGATCTCCTTGCCGATGGCGACCTGGTCGCCGGTGACCATCTTCACCGCGATACCCATCTGCTTGGCGGTCGCGATAGTCGCCTTCGAGTCCTCGCGCGGCGGATCGAAGAGAGGCAGGACGCCGAGGTATCGCCATGCGCCGCTTGCGTCCGTGCGTGCGACGCCGAGTGAGCGAAATCCTCGGGCGGCAAACCCCTGTACGGCTTGGTCCAGAGTCGTCTTCACGCCGGACGGGTCGGCGAGGAGCGCGAGAATGACCTGTGGCGCGCCCTTGCTCACCTTGAAGGTCGCGCCGTGCTCATCGCTCAAGGTCGTCTCCGTGCGCTTGCTCACCGGATCGAAGGGCTGAAAGTGGACGACCTTCAGCCCGACATCCTCGGCTGACTCCTCGCCTGCACTCAGCACGGCCAAGTCGATCGGGTCCTGATCCTCGCGGCGCGAGGCGAGCGCCGCGCAGCGGATGACCTCGGCAGGCGGCACTCCTTCGAGGGCAAACGGCGTCCCGAGCGTCAGCCGATTCTGAGTGAGTGTGCCGGTCTTGTCCGAGCACAGAAGATCCATGCCCGCGAGCTCTTCGATGGAGACGAGGCGGCTGACGATCGCCTGCGCGCGCGCGAGGATCCTGGCGCCGACCGCCATCGTGACCGAGAGCACCGTGGGCATCGCCACGGGTATGGCCGCAACGGTGAGAATGAGCACGAACTCGAGCGTCCGAAGCATCGGGTCCCCCCGAAACAGCGCAACGCCGAGGATCAGGGCCACGAGCGCGATGGCGATCAGGATCAGATAGTCCCCGATCTTGAGGACGGCCCGCTGGAAATGGCTGACCGTATGGGCCTCTTGCACGAGGCCGGCAGTCTTCCCGAAGTAGGTGTTGCGGCCGGTACCGTAGACCAGCGCATCGATCTCACCGCGCTTGATGATGGAGCCGGAGTAGACAGCCTCCTCGGATGAATGAGTCACCGGGAGCGACTCGCCGGTGAGCGCCGATTGATCCACCTCGATTGGGTCGCCTTGGAGCAGCCGCGCGTCGGCTGGAACGATATCCCCGATCCGCAGGCGCACCAGGTCCCCCGGGACCAGCTCGCGGCTCGCGAGAACCGTCCACGCCCCGCCACGCCTCACGCGGGCGCGCAGCGCGAGTTGCGCCTTGAGGGCGGCGATCGCGCCCGCCGCCTGATATTCCTCCCAGAAGCCAACGACCGCGTTGGTGATGAGCAGTACGAGAATGATGTAGAAGTCCGCCCAGTGATGAACCACGGCGGAGAGGATGATCGCAATCTCGATCATCCAGGGGATCGGGCCCCAGAGGTAGGACAGGAACTTGAGAAGCGGATTGACCTTCTCTTCCGGCAGCTCGTTGTACCCGAACCGCTCGAGCCGCCGCCGGGCCTCCTCTGCGCTCAATCCCTCGGGCGAGCTGTCCAGTCTCTTCCAGAGCTCCGGGAGTGGCAACTGGTCGAGCTCGACGGATTCCAGCACGGTGATCGCTCCCGGTCCACGCTCAAAGTAACAATGATGGGAGGCCGCAGGGTCATGCGCCATACGGGAAATCCACGACCTCGGATGAGCACCGGTCCACAAGCGCGCGCCAGCGAGGCCTTGCAGCAGGTCAGGTTCTGCGGCGCCAGAGCAGGCTCAAAAAGAAAAGACCTCCGCTGATCATGACAATGAACGGGCCGCTCTGGCGTCCCGTGACGGCTGCCGCGCCGGTTCCGCTCACCGTAGAAAGGATTGCGGTCGCGACGGATATCGAAAACATGCCGTTCAAGCTGCTCGCAAACCGTCGCGCGATGACTGCGGGAATGATGAGCAGCGCCCCCATGAGCAGTACACCGAGATACCGCAAGCCGAGACCGATCGTCAGCGCAAACGCAAGCAGGAAGTAAAGATCAGTCCGGGCCACCTGCACCTTCGAGGTCAACGCAAGCTCAGGCGAAACGAGCGACACAATCAGAGCATTTCGATATCTCAAGGTAAAGACTACGACGGCTATGGATCCGGCCAGGCCGAGAATGAATTCCCAGGGCTGCAATGCGCCTGCCCTCCCAAAGAGCGCATCGATCAACTCCTCACCGCTTGTGATCATGCTGCCAACTGCAAGTGCAACGGAGAATGTGACGCCGATGACCGCCTCGGTAGCAATTCGAGTGCGCCGCTCGACCGCCCAGATCAGTACGGCCCCCGCGACCAGCATGATGAGCGCTCCAAGAAGTGGACTCCCTCCCAGTATCAGCGCGACGCCGATCCCCGGAAGCGCAATGTGAGACATGGGATCCGCCGCGAGCGCCATTCGACGCATCACCGCGAAGCACCCGATCATTCCCGCGGCGAGCGCAATTGCGGTCGAGAGGGCGAGGTTGGCCAGCTCAGATGCTGTCGTGAACATGAAAGCTCACCGGGACCCCATAGATGGCTTGCAGCGTCTCTGGGGTGAGGGCAGTGCGGGGCGGCCCGATGTACATGTGTTGACGGCCGAGACAAAGTACCTGGTCGGCGTCACGGTACACGACGCTCAACTCGTGCGAGACCAGCACTACTGTCAGCCTTTGGTCCGATTGCAGTCGGCGAATGACCTGCTCCAGTCGTGCCTGACCAGGCTCATCAATTCCCGCTGCGGGCTCATCGAGCAGCAGCACGGTAGGATCGCCAAGCAGGGCGAAGGCGACCAGCAGGCGTTGGAACTGACCGCCGGAGAAGTGGCCGATCGGTGTTGCAAGCTGCGCCTGCTCGAGCCCGACGGACTCCAATGCCCGCGGGATTGCCGATTTTGGAACACCGACGAGAGAAGCCTTTGCAGATAGAAAGTCGCGCCCGCTTATGGGCAGGTCGCGTTCGATATCAAGCTTCTGCGGTACATAGCCGAGCCTTGCATCATTTGCCCACTGAATCGTTCCCGTGTGAGGTACCGCACCGATCAGGCTCTTGAGTAAAATGGTCTTTCCTGCCCCGTTCGGACCGAGGATTGCAAGTACGGACCCTCGTCGTACAGCAAATGTCAGCTCGCGCAACACCTCGCTGTGACCCAGCCGCACGGTGAGGTTCTGAACCCGCAGGATCTCCTCACCATTCACTTCGTGACTCATGCAGCGATCCGGGCCGCGCCCCGGAACCCCTGCCGTCCACTTGGCTGCTCCGGGCCCATTCGTGGACGCACTGGCAACCTCACATGCCGGAAGAGCGCGCCGGGCGTCCCTCGGCTGCGCGATCCTCGAGAACTGCGACCGCGGGGAGCTTCTTGCCTTCGACGAATTCGAGGAATGCCCCGCCACCGGTCGAGACATACGAGATATCATCCCGCACACCGTACTTCTCGATTGCGGCGACCGTATCGCCGCCTCCGGCAAGCGAGAACGCCTTGCTCCGCGCAATTGCGTTGGCAACGGCTCGGGTACCCGCCCCGAACTGGTCGTGCTCGAAAACGCCCAGGGGGCCGTTCCAAATGATCGTTCCGGCGGATTGCAGCAGAGAACCGTAGAGTTCCGCCGTCTGCGGCCCGATATCGGCAATCATGTCATCGCTGCGAACCTCGTGGACGGACCGCGTCTCCGCGAGAGCGGTGGCAGTGAGCTCCTTCGCAACCACCACGTCGCTCGGCAAGACAATCTCCCCGCCACCGGCCCGCCCATGCCCGAGGAGCCGCCGCGCCATATCGAGCGTTTCTGCCTCGTGCAGCGACTTGCCGACTTCGATGCCGCTTGCCGCAAGAAAGGTGTTCGCGATGCCGCCACCCACGATCAGGCTGTCGACTTTGGCGAGCAAGGTCTCCAGCAAGCCCAGCTTGCTCGAAACCTTCGAACCGCCGACGACCGCGACGAGCGGGCGCGCCGGCTTGGTGAGCGCCTGATCCAGTGCCTCGAGCTCTCTGACGAGTAGCGGCCCTGCACACGCGACCTTTGCGAATCTTGCCACTCCACATGTGCTCGCTTCAGCGCGGTGGGACGTCGCGAACGCATCCATCACGAACACATCGCAGAGAGATGCCATGCGCCGCGAGAGTTGCTCGTCGTTCTTCCTCTCTCCCTTGTTGAAGCGCACGTTCTCGCACAATGCGAGGCCACCCGAGGCACACTCGATGCCACTCAGCCAGTCGCGATGCAGCGGCACCTCCCGTCCCAGAAGCTCCGAGAGTCGCGTCGCGACCGGTGCGAGCGAGAACCGGGCATCGTAGATGCCCTCCTCCGGCCGGCCGAGATGCGACATGACAAGCACCTTGGCGCCGGCGTCCAACGCGGTCCGCAGCGTCGGCAGGGCGGCGCGGATGCGCGCGTCGCTGGTGATCGCCCCTGCCGCCATCGGGACGTTGAGATCCTCACGAATAAGAACGCGCCTGTCGCGCAGATCGAGATCCGTCATGCGTACGATCGCCTTCATTTGAGTGGCCTCCAGTTCCGATCAAAGCACCTTCGACCAGGCATTGATCGTGTCGAGCATGCGATTGGAGAATGCCCATTCGTTGTCGTACCAGGCGCACACCTTCACCAGCGAGCCGCCGACGACCTTGGTCACGGTCGAATCGAAGACGGCGGAGTGAGGATCATGGTTGAAGTCGCTCGATACGAGCGGCTCGTCGTTATAGGCAACGATCCCTTGCATCGTTTCGAGACTGGCCTGCTTCATGATCCTGTTGACTTCGTCCACCGACGTTTCACGCTTTGCCGTGAAGCTTAAATCGACGAGGGATACATTGATCGTCGGAACGCGAATGGCAAAGCCGTCCAGCCGACCGTTGAGCTCAGGAAGCACTAGGCCGAGGGCCGCCGCGGCGCCGGTCTTGGTCGGAATCTGAGACGCGGCGGCCGCGCGAGCGCGTCGCAGATCCTTGTGGTAGACGTCGATCAAGACTTGATCGTTCGTATAGGAGTGGATCGTCGTCATCACGCCGGCGTCAATGCCCACCTTCTCGTGCAGCACTTTCGCCACCGGGGCGAGGCAATTCGTAGTGCATGAGGCATTGGAGATTACCGTATGGCTCGGCCTTAAGGTTCCCTCATTCACGCCATAGACGATGGTGGCGTCCACGTCCTTCCCGCCGGGCGCAGAAATCACTACTCGCTTCGCACCGCCGCCCAGGTGAGCGCTCGCCTTTGCCTTCGAGGTGAAAAGACCGGTGCATTCGAGCACAAATTGCACACCGAGCTGTCCCCAGGGGAGATTCGCTGGATCGCGCTCCGCGAGCACTCGGATGCGGTCGCCGTTCACGACCATCGCGTCACCGTCTATGCTGACCTCACCTCGAAACCGTCCGTGTACTGTGTCATGGCGTGTGAGGTGGACATTCGTGCGCACATCGCCGAGATCATTGATGGCGACGATCTGCAGCTCCTCATTGCGCTTCGACTCGTACAGGGCGCGCAGCACGGCGCGTCCAATCCGGCCGTAGCCGTTGATTCCGATCTTGGTGGGCATAGCTCATTCCTCAACAGATATATCAAGGACACGGTTGCGCAGACGCACACGCCATAAACTGCAGCAAACGACGTCTTAAAGACTCCGCAATGTGTCATGTCTACCGGGAACAGGGCGATCCGTGAATAAGCACATGCACGGATGTAGTCCGTCCGGGACACCGTGTATTAAGAATCGGATTCGCGGCATGCAGCCGAGGTACCGCATGAGTTCGCTCTTCTCTTGTCATCCCTGCAAAGGGGCGTGCGACTGTTCCTTGATCAACCCGTCACGATGCATTCGCTCGATCGCCTCCTCGCTCTCCGAGCGGACGGACCTCCATCCCGATGCCTGACCCACGCACGCACCAAAAGTACGACGCGTTGATCGAGAGTTGCCGAGCGCTGACGCCGGTAGCGACCGCCGTCGCTCATCCGTGTGATGAGAGCTCGCTTGCCGGCGCGCTGCAAGCGGCGCAGGCAAAGATCATCAAACCGATTTTGGTCGGGCCCGAGGAGCGCATCCGTGCATTGGCAGCCGCGTCTCATCTCGATCTCGCAGGTCTGGATCTGGTGAACGCTCAGCACAGTCACGAGTCGGCGGAAAAAGCGGTCGCGCTGGTACGTGCGGGCGAGGCTCATGCATTGATGAAGGGAAGCCTGCATACCGATGAGCTCATGGCCGAAGTGGTCCACAAGGACACCGGGCTGCGCACGGAACGGCGCATCAGTCACGTTTTCGTCATGGACGTTCCCACGTATCCCAAACCCCTCTTCATCACGGATGCCGCCATCAATATCTTTCCGACTCTCGAGGACAAGGTTGACATTCTGAAGAATGTAATCGGGCTCGCGCACGCGCTCGGCTTGAAGTCGCCGAAAGTGGCGATTCTCTCGGCGATCGAGACCATCACCTCGAAGATCCCCTCGACGATCGACGCGGCGGCGCTATGCAAGATGGCTGATCGCGGCCAGATATCCGGGGCTCTTCTCGACGGACCGCTCGCCCTGGACAATGCGATCAGCCCGCAGGCGGCGCAAATCAAGCACATCGAGTCGCCGGTTGCCGGAGATGCGGATATCCTTCTCGCGCCCGACCTCGAAGCCGGGAACATCCTCGCCAAGGAGCTGGTCTTTCTGGCAAACGCAGACGCGGCGGGCATCGTACTCGGCGCGCGCGTGCCGATTGTCCTCACCAGCCGGGCCGACAATGTGCGAGCGCGGATGGCAAGCTGCGCCGTCGCATCGCTCTATGCCCAGGCCGCCCGCATGACGAGCCCGGAAGACTATCGAAGCCGCGATGCTGCGCAGGCAAAGAGACCTTGAGGGTGGGCATTCCCCGACGCCCGCATCAGTCCCCGGGTCCATCCGGACGTCTTCAAGCTTGGACTCGTGAGCCTTCTGACCGACGTCAGCTCCGAGATGATCTTCTCCGTGTTCGCGATATTCCTTACCACGGCAGCAGGCGCCTCGGCCGCGCTGTTGGGGCTGGTGGAGGGCTTCGCCGACCTCTCGGGGTCGTCCCTCGAGTACCTTGCCGGTTGGCTGTCCGACCGCATCCGGAAGTTCCTGGACCGCCTGTTTCGTTCCCCGCTCGTCAGCAACCAGTATGCGTCCCGTTGGCCGGAAGACGATGTAGCGCAAGTCCCGCGGCCGCCAGGCTGACGCCGTCGAAAATCATATCCACACCGATGGCGAGGCCGATGAACCAGATGCTCGAGGCCGGAAGCTGCACAAGCAGTACAATTCCGAGCGCCGTTGAGATGATGCCGGAAAGCGCTCCCCATCCCCAGCGCGGGAGCTGCAGCGCCGCAGAGCCGATTGCGCGGAACATCCCGCCGACGATGAAGAACAAGGCGAGTACGAGCGTGAGGCCCATTGCACCGGCAAACGGGTACCGAACGAGCAGAAAACCTGTGACCCCGCGTAACAGAACGCTCATCAGATGCAGGAAGAAGCCGCTCTCCGTTCGGGATCGAAAAGCGTGAATCAACGAGATGGCCGCTCCGATCAATAGCAACCATCCGAACACGAGGACGGTGACCAGGGTCGCCGTGAAGGCGGCCAGGATGCAGAGCACACCGGTGATGGCGAGTGCGATACCTAAGGCAAGGACCCATCCCCAGGAATGACGAATCCGCTGGAGTCCGGCGCCGATCGGATCGGTGAGCCCGCTCTGCTCTGACATTGTCTTCTCCTTCCCGCAACCATTCGAACCGTCTGCACAGATCTCGACAAAGGTCTGCTGCTCAAATAACATTTCAAACGCTAGACCACCACTCGGAGCCCTGACAATGAGGAGTTGTACTGATCAGCTCGTGCGAAGGTCAGCTCTGCGGCGGGTGAACTGCGAGCCGCGAGTCCTGCAACTTGAGCGGAGCCAGGCCCCTGGGGAATCTCGCGCGGTGTGTATGTCCGCACGCGAGCGCCACGCCGAGTGTAGGTACTTCCGCGGATCGCTCTTGTCGGTCGGTACTTTCAGAATTCTCGCTCGCTTTAGGCGCAACGCCCAATAGATCCGCACGCGAGGAGAAGGCCTATGCCGGGCAGACCACGCTTCATCCGCTCCTTTGCGGAAATCGGAATCGACGATGTCCCCCTGGTCGGGGGTAAGACTGCCTCCCTTGGTGAGATGTATCGCCTCCTCACGCCGCAGGGCGTCAAAGTTCCCGATGGCTTTGCCATCACCGCTGAGGCCTACCGGCATGCGCTCGACAGCGCCAAAGCATGGCAGCCGCTACGTGCGGCACTCGATGGCCTGAAGGTCGATGACATGGAGGATCTTGCGCGCCGCGGTCATCTCGCACGCGAAATCGTATACGGGGTGCCGCTCCCTGAGGAGCTCAAGTCGGAGATTCTCACGGCCTTTCACGCGCTGCACGAAGAGTACGGGCCGAGCCTCACCGTTGCAGTGCGGAGTTCAGCGACCGCCGAGGATCTTCCCACGGTGAGCTTCGCCGGACAGAACGAGACGTTCCTCAACGTCTCAGGCGATGAGAAGCTGCTCGATGCCTGCAGCCGCTGCTTCGCGAGCCTCTTCACCGACCGTTCGATTCATTACCGGATCGATCAGGGATTCGACCACTTCAAAGTTGCGCTCGCGATCGCGGTCATGAAAATGGTGCGCGCGGATCTCGCCTCGAGTGGCGTGATGTTCACGCTCGACACCGAAACCGGATTCCGGGACGTGGTGCTGATCAGCGGCGCATATGGTCTCGGCGAGAATATCGTCCAGGGCGCCGTCGATCCGGATGAATTCCTGGTCCACAAGCCGACGTTCACGCAAGGCCACCGTGCCGTGCTGCGCAGGACCCTCGGCAGCAAGAAAGTCAAGATGATCTATGCGCAGGGAGGCGTGCGTGAGGCCACACGGAATGTGCCGACTCCCAAGGCCGATCGCGACCGGTATTGCCTCACGGATGAGGAGGTGCTGCAGCTTGCCGATTATGCGATCAAGATCGAACAGCACTATAGCAGTAGGGCCGGACACGCCGTACCCATGGACGTTGAATGGGCGAAAGACGGCACGGACCAGCAGCTCTACGTCGTGCAAGCGCGACCCGAAACGGTGGCATCGCAAAAGCAGGTCGCGATCCTGGAGGAGTTCACGCTGAAAGGGTCTGGAAAGACGCTCGCCAGCGGACATGCAGTGGGCTCGCGGATAGGCGCTGGAGTCGTGCATGTCATCTCGAGCGCATCGCATCTCGCGGAATTCAGGCCCGGCGAGGTGCTCGTGACCGACATCACGACCCCCGACTGGGAGCCGATCATGAAGCACGCTGCCGCGATCGTCACGAACCGCGGCGGTCGCACCTGCCACGCAGCGATCGTCGCCCGCGAGTTCGGCATTCCGGCCGTTGTCGGCACCGAGAATGCAACCGAGGCGCTGAAGACCGGCCAAGCGGTGACGGTCTCCTGTGTCGAAGGTGACGTAGGCAAGGTCTATGAGGGCTCCCTGCCCTTCGACGTCCATCGAACCAATATCGCGAATCTAGCGCAGCCCCGCACCAAGATCATGGCCATCCTCGGCAACCCGGAGCTGGCCTTCCAGACGAGCTTTCTCCCCAACGCCGGGGTGGGCCTCGTGCGGATCGAGTTTATCATCGCCGAGTACATCAAGGCTCATCCGATGGCCCTGCTCCATCCCGAGCGGGTGCAGGAGGAGGCCGAGCGCCAGTCGTTGCTCGAGCTGGCACGGAATCATGCGAAGCCGGCGGAGTTCTTCGTTCAGCGTCTGGCGGAAGGTGTGGGTACCATCGCCGCGGCGTTCTATCCCAAGCCCGTCATCGTACGGATGTCCGACTTCAAGACCAACGAATACGCTGGACTCCTCGGCGGTCGCTGGTTCGAGGTGCACGAGGAAAATCCCATGCTCGGGTTTCGCGGCGCCTCACGCTACACGCACCCCGCCTACGCGGGAGGCTTTGATCTCGAATGCGCAGCGATGAAATACGCGCGCGAGACGATGGGACTCAGCAATATCAAGCTCATGATCCCTTTCTGCCGGCGAGTGGAGGAAGCGAAGCGCGTGGTCGCGCGGATGGCAGAGCTCGGCCTCGAGCGAGGAAAGAACGAGCTTGAGATCTATGTGATGTGCGAGATCCCGAACAACGTGCTCCTGATCGATGAATTCAGCCAAATCTTCGATGGCTTCTCGATCGGCTCCAACGATCTGACCCAGCTTACCCTGGGCGTCGATCGCGACTCTGCAATCGTCGCGTTCGACTTCGACGAGCGCGATCCGGG
>Ga0335075_10019127_pt1 | contig 10143 bp, 12 predicted proteins | sample Lox_Sample_24_FD_206723 | JGI IMG/M metagenome (GOLD analysis project Ga0335075, IMG submission 206723) | Soil microbial communities from Loxahatchee National Wildlife Refuge, Florida, United States - Lox_Sample_2.4 | ecosystem: Environmental > Terrestrial > Soil > Wetlands | place: USA... | reverse complement strand
CGATCTGTTCCGCTTCCAGACGGTCGGCAATCCGGAGATTTCGCCGGATGGGAAATGGATCGCCTATACCGTCTCCACCGTAAACACCACCGCCGACAAGCGCACCACCGATGTGTGGATGGTGAGCTGGGACGGAACGCAGGATGTGCGGCTGACGTGGGGATCGGATTCGGCGGAAGACCCGAACGGGCTGGGTTCGTCGAGCGCGCCGCGGTGGAGTCCGGACGGGAAGTATTTGTCGTTCATGGCGGGGCGGCCGGGGAAGGCCAAAGGGTCGCAGGTGTGGATCATGGACCGGCGCGGCGGCGAGGCGCATCAGCTGACGGACGTGAAGGGAGACCTGGCGGCGTACGCCTGGTCGCCGGACGCGACGAAGCTGGTGCTGGGGATTACGCCGGACGAGGATGCCGAGGCGAATCAAAAGCCGGGCGCCGACAAGGAAAAAGAGAAGCCGAAGCCGATCGTGATCGACCGCTACCACTTCAAGGAAGACGTGGAGGGGTATTTGCGGGACAACGAGCACACGCAGCTGTGGATCTTTGACGTGGCGACGCACAAGCTGGACAAGCTCACGACGGACACGAAGTTCGATGAAGAGGATGCGGTGTGGTCGCCGGATGGGTCGGAGATCGCGTACGTGAGCAATCACGATGCGGATCCGGACCGGTCGATCAACACCGATGTTTGGGTGGTGGATGCGAAGCCGCATTCGACTCCGCGGCAATTAACGCACTACGACGGGCCTGACGGGGGGCGAATTGCGTGGAGTCCGGATGGAAAGTGGATTGCGTTCCTGCGCGGCGATCCGCTGAAGCTGTGGCAATACAGCGAAGACAAGCTGGGAGTGGTGCCGGCAGATGGGAGCGCGCCGGCGCGGATCGTGACGGCGAGCCTGGATCGCGCGGTGTCGGGGCCGCAGTGGTCGCCGGATGGGAAATCGATCCAGGTGATGGTGGAAGACGACCGGAATGAGTATCCGGCGAGCGTGGACGTCGGGACCGGAGCGGTGCAGCGCGAGGTGAGTACGGATGGCGTGGGCGAGGGGCTGAACGAGCGCGACGGGCACACGGCGCTGGTGTGGATGACGGACACGCAGCCGGGGGAAATCTACACGCTGGATGACGGGACGCTGCGCAAGCTGACCCACCACAACGATGCGGTGGTGGCGGAGATCCAGCTGGGCGAGACGCGCGACGTGAGCGCGCGGGCGGCGGACGGGAATGAGGTGCACGGGCTGATCACCATGCCGCCGGGAGCGCAGGCGGGAACTAAATATCCGCTGCTGCTGCTGATTCACGGCGGACCGAACGGCCAGGACGGGCACGAGTTCGAGATCCAGCGGCAGTTGTTTGCCGCGCATGGGTACGCGGTGCTGAACGTGAATTATCGCGGCAGCTCGGGTCGCGGGAGTGCGTACCAGAAGGCGATTGCGGACAACTGGGGGCATCTGGAGATCGAGGACCTGATGGCGTGCGTGGACGAGGTCATCAAGGAGGGCCTCGTCAATCCGGACCAGATGGGCGTGATGGGGTGGAGCTACGGAGGCATCCTGACCGACTACACGATCGCCAGCACGAACCGCTTCAAGGCGGCGAGCAGCGGCGCGGGGACGGGCGATCCGGTGGCGTTCTACGGGGTGGACGAGTACATCCTGCAATACGACAACGAGATTGGGCCGCCGTGGAAGGAGACGCAGAAGTACATCGAGCTGGGGTACCCGTTCTTCCATGCGGACCGCATCCACACGCCGACCTTGTATATGGGCGGGACGAGCGACATGAATGTGCCGCTGGTGGGCGGCGAGCAGATGTATGAGGCGCTGCGCAGCCTGAACGTTCCGGCGGAGCTGATCGTGTATCCGGGGCAGTTCCACGGGTTCACGCGGCCGAGCTTCATTCTCGACCGGTATCAGCGGTGGTTTGCGTGGTTCGACAAGTGGGTGCAGGGCAAGACGACGCCGGCACCAGCGGCGCCGGCGGGGGTGACGGCGAAGCCGGGGGATTAGCGGGTTAGCTGTTAGCTGTTAGCGGTTAGCGGTTAGCTGTCGTTCTAAGTACGACCGCTTTTTGCTGAACGTTGCTTCCTGCTCGACGGGATATTCAGTCTTCGAAGCCGCCGGCCTGTTTGAGCGCGGCGATATCGAATTTTTTCATCTGCATCATGGCCGCCATGGCGCGCTTGCCGCCCTCCGCGTCTTTGCCCTGGAGCAGTTCGCCGATGTTGTGCGGCACGACCTGCCAGGAGAGGCCGAACTTGTCGACCAGCCATCCGCACTGCACTTCCTGGCCGCCGTCGGCGGTGAGCTTCGCCCAGTACTCATCGATCTCGGCCTGCGACTCGCAGGGGATGACAAACGAAACGGCGTGGTTGAAGGTGTAATGCGGGCCGCCATTGAGCGCGATGAATTCAACGTCGCCGATGGTGAAGCTTACGGTAAGGACCGAACCGGGCGGAAGCGGGCCGCCCTCGCCGCAGCGCAGGATCTCGCCGGCCTTCGCGTCCCTGAAGGTCGAGACGTAGAAATACACCGCCTGTTCGGCGTTGTCGTTGAACCACAGGAATGGCTTGATTTTCTGCATGCAGAGCTCCTCTCAAACAGCGGTTAGCGGATCGCGCCGGGTTTGCCGGCGATGCGGCGCAGCAGGCTGGTCTGTCCGGTGTGCGCAGCCTGATGAAAGAGGATCAGAGACGCGAGCGAGCCGACCGTCTCCTCCGTATTGTTGCGCGGCGAATGCGGGGCGGGCTCCATCATCCGCTCCGGGGTGAGCGCTGCGAGGCCCGCGTCGATGCGCGACCAGCCTTCGTCCCAAGCCTTCATGAGATCGAGCAGCGGCAGCGCCTCGGCGGGGTCACTGAGCGGGGCGGACCCGCGCCGGTAGCGCTGCAGCGCGGCTTCTCCCAGCACATGAGGCTGCCCCAGCAAAGCCAGCAGCTGCTCGTTGACGCAAACCAGGTGGCCCACGTTCCAGTTCAGGCAATTGCCGGCGGGCTGCGGCTGAATCAGGCTGTCTGCCTGGGTCAACCCCTCCACGTTCAGGTGCAGAACCCGGTGAATCATCTTTCCCTGCTCGCGCAGGACATCGGTCGCACTGAGTGAATGCGAAACCACCGTAGCTGTCGACATGATTTCCTCCTGGGTCAGTTGGCGAATTGACGGTTGACGCTCCCACATCTGCCAGCGGCGGGCAGATATGGGGCACCCAATGGGCCCCACGCGCCGCCGGCGATGGCGCCGATGATGAGCAGCGCTTCCCTGCCCTCGACCACAGCGTCGGGCAGGGGGTTATCGGGTGAATCGTGCGACAGATCTTCCTGGCAGGCGAAGAAGCGCAGGAAGGGGCGGCGCACGAGGGTCTGCTGATCGCGAATGGTGCCGCGCAGGACGGGGTAGCGAGCCTCCAGGGCGTCGAGGGTGCGGCGGAGGGTGATGGGGTCGTCGAGGTCGAGGCGCAGATCGCCGCTGACCTGGGCGAGCGTGCGCAGGTGGTGGGGAATCTCGACGCGGATGGTGCGCAGGGTCATGGGAGGGTCTGCACCTCGACGGAAAGCACGGCGGGGAGATCGCGCACAATGGGCATCCAGCGATCGCCGGCGTCGGGCGAGACGTAGACCTGGCCGCCGGTGGTGCCGAAGTAGATGCCGCAGCCGTCGAGCTGGTCGACGGCCATGGCGTCGCGCAGGACATTCACGTAGCAGTTGGCCTGGGGAAGGCCGTCGGTGAGGGCTTCCCACTCGTTGCCGCCGGAGCGGCTGCGCCACACCTGCAGCTTGCCGTCGAGCGGGTAGTGCTCGGAGTCGCTCTTGATGGGCGCAACGAATATCGTCTCCGGCTCGTGGGCATGGACATCGATGGCGAAACCGAAATCAGTGGGCAGATTGCCGCTGACTTCGCGCCAGGAGTCGCCGGCATCGTCGCTGCGCATCACGTCCCAGTGCTTCTGCATGAAGAGCACGCCGGGACGGCGGGGGCTCATGGCGATGTGGTGAACGCAGTGGCCGACTTCGGAATCCTGATCGGGCAGGAACTGGGAGCGGAGGCCCTTGTTGATGGGCTTCCAGGACTTGCCGCCATCGTCGCTGCGAAAGGCTCCGGCCGCGGAGATGGCGATGTAAATGCGGTCCGGATCTTTCGGGTCGAGGACGATGGTGTGCAGGCACATGCCGCCGGCGCCGGGCTGCCAGTTGGGGCCGGTTCCGTGGCCGCGCAGCGCGGAGAGCTCCTGCCAGGAGTGAGCGCCATCTTTGGAATGAAAGAGCGCGGCGTCCTCGATGCCGGCGTAGACGGCCTCAGCATCGGTGAGCGAAGGCTCGAGGTGCCAGACGCGCTTGAACTCCCACGGATGCTGGGTGCCGTCGTACCACTGGTGGGTGGTGAGCGGCGCAGCAGCCGCGTCGTAGACGAAGCGGTTGCTTTCGCCCATGGGCCATCCCTGCGGCGACTTCTGCAAGCCGCCGCCGGGGGTGTACCAGGTTTTGCCGCCGTCGTCGGAGCACTGGATGATCTGCCCGAACCAGCCACTGGTTTGCGAGGCGTAGATGCGGTCGGGGTTCACCGGCGAACCCTTCATGTGGTAGACCTCCCAGCCGGCGAAGAACGGGCCGGCCACGTCCCAGTCGCGGCGTTTGCCGTCGGCGGTGAGGACGAAGGCCCCTTTGCGGGTACCGACTAACACGCGTACTTTGCTCATGCGCGGCTCCTCTCGTGGGTCGATGTGCGAAAAACCTTACATTGGTTTGGAGACATTGATCATCCAGGGCGCGCCGAAGCGGTCCTGGAACATGGCGAAGCGCTTCGCCCAGAAAGTTTCCTGGAAAGGCATGCCGATCTGGCCGCCTTCGGAGAGCGCATTGTAGATCCGCTCGGCTTCGGCGACGTCGCTGAAGTCGAGGTTCACGCGCAACCCCTGGGGCTCGCTGTAATGCTGCGGGGGCGCGTCGCTGCCGAGCAGCATCTGATCGCCGACGGGCATGCTGACGTGCATGATCTTGTCGGCCCAGTCGGGGCCGACCTGGGCAGCCATGGGGCTGGCTCCGAAGCGGAAGAAGCTCGGCGCCTGGACGCCGAAGACGCGCGCATAGGTGTTGAAGGCCTCTTCGCACTGGCCGTTGAAGTTGAGGTAGGGCTGGATCTTCATTGGGTCTCCTCTTGCGGTGGTGGATATGAGTTCAGGAATTTGCGGATCGCGGACAAAGCAGGGTCCATGCGACGCCGAAGCGGTCGCGGAGCATGGCAAAGCGCGAGGCGAAGAATGTTTCAGCCAGCGGCATGTAAACCTCGCCGCCCTCGCTGAGCGCGGCATAAATGCGCTCGGCGTCTTCCGGCGTGTCGACGGTGAGATAGAGGTAGGCGCTGCGGATGGGCTGGAAACGGTCGGCCGGGACATCGTTGCCGACCAGCTCGGCTTGGCCGATGGTCATGCGCGCGTGGGCGACGGCCTCCGGATTGGCGCCGGGCGCGCGGCTTCCGTGGGGCATGTCGGCCTGAGTGAGCATTACGGTTACCTTGCCGCCGACGTTCTGCTCGTAGAAGCGGAAAGCTTCTCTGCAGTTACCGCCGAAGTTGAGGTGCGGCGAGAGATTCATGGTTTCTCCTGTGGGGCCTGCGGATTCGGTTGTGCTGCGCGAACGGAGCGCCGGACTACTTTGCCGGCTCGTGGCAATGGCAGGCGGCGGTGCCGGCCTGCTCGTAGCGGTCGTGGTGCCTGACCCAGTCCATCAGGTTGTGGTGCGGGCCGGTCTCATTGCGGCCTTTGGGGGTGAGATCGAGGTACATGTAGGCGCCCACCAGCATCTCGTCGCCGCGGCCGAAGGTGGAATAGGTATGGAAAATCTGGCCGGAGTCGTCCTTGCAGAAGACGCTGTCGCCGGAGCGCTCCTCGATCTCGAATGGCTGAATTTTGTAGTTGTAATACACCTGCCGGGCGGCGATCTCCGCATCCGTAAAGGAGACATGGAAGTCGTAGTTGAAATCGCTGCCGTACGACGAGACCCACTTGAAGCGCCATCCCATGCGCTTTTTGAAGGCCTCGATCTCCGCCAGGGGCGCGCGTGAGACAGAGACGAGGGAGACGCCGTGATGCTCCAGATGCGGCAGCGCGGCATCGATGTGGTCGGATTTGAAGGAGCAGCCGACGCAGCCTTCTTTCCAGCCGGGCGCGAACATGAAGTGCTGCACGATGAGCTGGCTGCGGCCGGCGAAGAGATCGGCGAGGGTTTCGCTGCCGTTGGGGCCGTCAAAGACGTAATCCTTCTCGACGCGAACCCAGGGCAGGGCGCGGCGTGCGGCGTCCACGGCATCGCGCTGACGGGTGAGCTGTTTCTCGCGGACGAGCAGATCCTGGCGCAGAGCGAGCCATTCTTCCTGGGAAACGACGGGGTGAGTCTCAGCGATTGCGGTTGCCATTGCGGATTCTCCTTTTCACGTTCCAGCGAGTGGTTGATCCAATTGGAATTCGAGCGCTGCTGCGGAATCAGGCGGGGACCGCCTCGGGCTTCTGCTGCTGAGGAAACGCCGGCGCTTCATCGGCGCTCGGTCCCCAGCTGGCGGGAACCGGCACATCGAGCAGGCGGAGATAGACGCAAAACTGGCCGGAATGCTGGTACCAGTGGTTGAGCATGATATTGCGCAGGAATTCGTGACGCGGCAGCGCGACGACTTCGGTTTCGCCGGCGAGGACGCGGAAGGTTTCGTTCATGGCCGCGTCGTCGAGCTTCGGCAGAAGGGTTCTGACCGTGGCGATGCTCTCCTCGAATGCCTGCAGCACCTCGTCGCGGCTAGCGGGTTGGGGAATGTTGGCGAAGTTCGGCGCCTGGCCGGATGGATTCTGCACGAAGCGCGCGATCCCGCCCGGGACGGTGGCCAGATGCAGGGCGAGCTGGCCGGCCGTCATGGATTTGCGATGAGGCTTCCAGGTGAGTTTGTCTTCGGGCAGGCGTTCCAGAAAGCGCCGCGTTACCGGCGCCTGCTGTTCAAACTCGGCAAGCAAAACCTGTGCGGTCGACATGGGGATTCTCCTTCTGTTGGAGCGGTGGCGGCCCGTCGCAGGCAGATGGCTCGCGACAGGCCGGGGTGGATATCTCTCAGGCCGGAACCATGGCCGCAGCGGCCTGCTGCAATTCTTCCTGGCTGACTTTGCGGACGGTGGTGGCAACGGACCAGCGGTGGCCGAAGGGATCGACGAGCATGCCATAGCGGTCGCCCCAGAACATTTCCTGGAGCGGCATGATGGACTGGCAGCCGGCATCGACGGCACGGTCGAAGACTGCGTCGCAGTCGGGAACCTGGAGATGCAGGGTGACGGGAGTGCCTCCCAGCTTGAGAGGGCTGTCGCCTCCGGGCATGGGGCACTCAGGCGCGATGTAAAAGGTGGAAGCGCCCACCTTCATCGCCGCATGGAATACCGCTCCGTCGGGCATGCGGAAGACGCCGAGGGGCTCGGCGCCAAAGGCTTTCTGGTAGAACTCCACGGCGCCGGCTGCATCCCGGCAGCAGAGATGAGGGATGAGGGTTGCTGCGATCGTGTCGGACATCGGTTTGTCTCCTTCACTGGGGTTCGAGAGAGTGCAGGTCACATCGGATGGTATGCGAGCAATACGACTCCGGAATGAAAACGGCGCAGATCGGCAAGCTTGAATTTCATGCGGTCGTGGAAATTTTGAAACAGCGGATTGCCACTGCCAAGAACGACGGGATTCAGGATGACGCGGTACTCGTCGACGAGGCCGGCCCGGAGCAGGGATGAGGCTAACGCCCCGCTGCCCAGGACGACCATATCCACTCCGGGCAGCAACTTGAGACGCCGCACCTCCGCGGCCGCGTCGCCGCGAACCAGGGTGGTGTTGTTCCAGTCCGCCGCGGCAAGAGTCCGGGAAAAGACGATCTTCGCGAGCCCGTTCATCCTGTCCGCGATCTCATCCTGCGGCGCATGCGGCCAGTACGCCGCCATCATCTCGTAGGTGGTTCGCCCGAAGAGGATCGTGTCCACGGAGCGCAGCATCTCCGCCGCGTAGGCGAAGAATTCGTCGTCGACGAGGTGCCAGTCGAGCTGGCGCTGCGGGCCTTCGAGGTATCCGTCGAGGGACATCAGGTTGGAGACGATGACTCTTCTCACGAGCGCTTTCCTTTCGAGGTCTGCGGTGCCGGGCCGCCTAACCATGGCAGCAGCGGCCTGGGGTCGTGCTCCTTCCAACGGCGCCGGGTTTCTGCAAGGACTGCTTCCCGACTCTTCGCCATCTCGGCGATCACCTCAGCCGGCGCGCCGGTCTGCTCGTGTTTTGCGCCCCAAATCAGCAGCTCCAGCAGGACTGGCGCCAGGTCGATTCCCTTTGCCGTCAGCCGGTAATGCTTCTGCCTGCCGTCCTCCGGATCCCGCTCCGCCTCCACAATGCCCGCCCGGCACAACCGCTGCAGCCGGTCCGCCAGGATATTCGTCGCAATCCCCTCGCCCGCGTGCTCGAAATCCCGAAAGGTATTGAAGCCGCGCACCATCAGATCGCGGACGATCAGCAGCGACCACCGATCCCCGAAGACCTCCAGGGAAATGTTGACCGGGCAGCCGGAGCGGGGCGACGGGATGGGCTTTTTGGCCACGGGAGAGACGCTAGCAGATATCGCTTGCTATTTGCAAGTCATTCCGCAATGAATTTTTCCCGGCTCTGTGTGGAAAAGTGCGAGGAGGGCGGGATTGCGATCTCCGCGATGGCCGGACAACGGGGGGTAAGATGAACTTCCGATGCCGGTAGCCGCGATGACGATCGAGATCCGGATCGAGCACGCCCGATCGCTGAAGGACCGGCGGCAGGTGGTGCGGAGCCTGAAGGAAAAGCTGAAGGCGGGCTTCAACGTGTCGGTGGCCGAGATGGATGAGGCGGTGACGTGGCAGTCAGCGACGCTGGGGGTGGCGGCGATTTCGGCGTCGCGGGACTACCTTGCGGGGCTGATGCGGCAGGTGGAAGACGCGGCGGTGCGCATCGCGGCCGGGCTGGGTGCGGAGGCGGCGGTTTCGTGGGACTTCGTGGAAGACGGCCCGGAAACCTGATTTGGCGGCCCCGGATGGGCGAAAAAGAGACAGCAAATCGCAGGTTACTGCCGGTATACTTCCGGGGTCCTGCCGGGGTCCGCATACCGCAAAAGTGGTGTTCGTTTCGAGGGGTGGTTGCTGAGAGAATCACACTAGTAACCAACTTCGAACCTGGTCCTGGAGCGAAAACAGTCAGTTCCGCGGTGGCGACCTGCGGCCTGAGGGTGGATCATGATGGCTGTCCGCCGAATCCGAAGGGTCCGCGGAATCGCGCTCATCCTGCAGCTTGCAGCGGTGGGGGCGATGTGTGCGCGGCCCGCGCGGGGCCTGGATCCGGCCAAGACCATCACCCAGTACGTACAAACGTCCTGGAACAATGAATCGGGTCTGCCGGAGAACTCCGTTCATTCGCTGGCGCAGACCAAAGACGGCTACCTGTGGATGGGAACCGAGGAGGGACTGACCCGGTTCGACGGGGTACGCTTTGCCACCTTCACCTATCACAATGCGCCGGGGCTGGCTTCGAGCTTCATTCGGACGCTGGCGGCAGACCGGGACGGCAGCCTGTGGGTGGGCACGGACAGCGGCCTGAGCCACTATGAGCCGTCGGGAACCGCCGCCGGGTATCGCTTCGTTACCCTGACCACGAAAGACGGGCTCACCGGCAACAGCATTCTGGCGCTTTGCGAGGATCGCAATGGCGCGCTGTGGGTCGCCACACGGATGGGGCTGAACCGCATCGTGGACGGGCGGGTGGAGGACTGGACCAGCGGGCGCGGACTGCCGGACGCAGCGGTGAACGCCATCGCGATGGACACCGGCGGAACGGTCTGGGTGGGAACGGCGAAGGGGCTGTCCCGCTTCGAACGGGGCCACTTTGTGACGTACACGAGGCGCGATGGGCTGCCTGACGACAACATCACTGCCCTGGCTGCGGCTCCGGATGGATCGATCTGGGTGGGCACGGCGAGCCAGGGGGTGGCACAGATTCACGGGTCGCGGATCACGGAGCCGACAACGAGCCTGCCGTGGCAGGAAATCGACGGTTTGATGGTGGATCGCGACGGGGGTCTCTGGATCGCGTTCGATCATCATGGCATCGGCAGGCTGTACCGGAACGATC
>Ga0335075_10019125_pt1 | contig 10144 bp, 9 predicted proteins | sample Lox_Sample_24_FD_206723 | JGI IMG/M metagenome (GOLD analysis project Ga0335075, IMG submission 206723) | Soil microbial communities from Loxahatchee National Wildlife Refuge, Florida, United States - Lox_Sample_2.4 | ecosystem: Environmental > Terrestrial > Soil > Wetlands | place: USA: Florida... | reverse complement strand
GGCTGCGTGGGCATGATGATGGCGGTGAGCTTTGAGCGGAACGGACGGCTGTACTATCTGGACCCCGGGCCGCACACGCCGGCCGTCGGAGACAGGGTGCTCGTGCCCACCGACGCCGGGCCGGAGGTGGCCGAGTGCATCTGGGCGCCGCAGTACGTGGACGACGAGATCGGCGGCCTGCCGGTGTGCGAAGGCATCGCCACCGATGAGCACCTGAGCAAGGATGAGGCCCGGCGGGCCAGGCGAGCCGAGGGCAGGGTGGCCGCCCGCCGGCTGGTACGCGAGCACGAACTGCCGATGAAGGTGGTCGCCGTCGATTACGTGGACTCGCCAGAGGTGTTCACGATTTACTTCAGCGCGCCGCACCGGGTCGACTTCCGTGCCCTGGTCCGGGACATGGCCAGCCGCCTGCACGCGCGGGTCGAGCTGCGCCAGATCGGGCCGCGGGACGAGGCCAGGCTGCAAGGTGGCATCGGGCCGTGCGGCCGGGATCTCTGCTGTGCCACGTTCCTGAAGGACTTTGAGCCGGTCTCGGTGCGGATGGCCAAGGACCAGGACCTGCCGGTCAACCCGCTGCGCATCGCGGGCGCGTGCGGGCGGCTCATGTGCTGCCTGAAGTACGAGCATCCGCTGTACCAGAAGTTCCGTGAGGAAGCACCCAGGATCGGCTCGTCGGTCGAGTCACCGGAGGGACCGGGCGTCGTCGTCGGCCACAACGTCCCCGCCGACCAGGTCGTCGTCAAGCTCGCCGAGGACGGCCGACGCTGCGCCTGCCCGAAGGCCAGCGTGTGCGGCTCGAGGCAGGCCTACGAGGCCAAGTACGGCCGCGGCTGATCAGCGCGCGACGCCGCCCAGCGCGGCCAGCAGCACGACCAGCATCGTCGTGACGGCGAGCAAGCCGTGGCCCGCGATCAGCAGCGGCAAAAACCTTGCCCTGCTCGTGCTTCCCGGGTCGATCCTCGCCCGCGATGCGATGCCTATATTGAACCTGAACGTGTGTGCCGCGCCTCCCTCTGCAGCGACGCGACTGTGTTGCGGCAGACCGACGGTGAGCGTGGCCATGCCGAGTCCCGCCACCGGCAGCAGCACGACCACGGCGACCCAGGCGAGCGCGGCCCACCCGGTGGCGAGGTACGCAGCCCAGACCGCCAGCCCGGTCAGCGCCAGGCTGGCGTGCCCGACGACCGCCAGCGGCGGTGAGCCCAGGCCAGCGCTGCCACGACGCCGCAGCGAACCGCCGTGGGCGATCCACGAGCCGAGCAGGTAACCGCCGCTGCCGGCCGCGACCAGCCACGCGATCAGCGCGGCGACGCTCATTGGGAGATCCCTGCCGCGTGGCGGTGGCGATCCGGCTGGCGAGGGGCTGGCCGCCGCGGGCGGAGGCAGCGTGGTCACCAAGTGGTAGAGATAGCTGCCGGCCTCGGACGCCCGCCGCCTCCGCTGAGCCTTGGGCACGTCACCGATGGCCCGCAGCACGGCCATGGCAACAGCCTGATTCACCTCGGCCTTGCTCAGACCCGCGCACGGCGCGGGCTCCCAGGTCACCCTGATCCGGTGCTCGACCGCGTGCACTCCGTACGCAGCGCAGGCCTGCACGCTGGGCTGGGAGGCTCCGCCGGATCCGCCAGCCGCGTGTGTCCCGCATCCCGGGAGAACCAGAGCGGTAAGCACGCCGCCGGCGGCCACAGCGACCTTGATAGCGAGTCCCATCGCCTCTCCCACGCCGGGCGATGCCCCGCACCGGCCACATTAGTGCAGCGGTGCCCGGCCTACCCGGTAGACTCCTGGGGCTGCCGCTTCATCCAGCGGCGCGCCGCCTTAGCTCAGTCGGCAGAGCGGTTCACTCGTAATGAACAGGTCGTCGGTTCGATTCCGACAGGCGGCTCGGCTCTGACCAGCGCAAACGCTGGGTTCAAGATCTGTGATCACGTGCTGTCGGCTCATTTTTCGGCTCACTTGTCCCCGAACAGCGCCCGGCCGATGCGCTCGGCGCCGTCCGCGGCCAGGGCCGAGGACACGTGCGTGTACCCGCGGGTGACCCGGATGTCGGAATGGCCGAGCAGCTCCTGGACGACGGCGAGCGCGGTTCCCTCGTCGAGCCCGATCGTCGCGGCCGAGTGGCGCATCGCGTGCGTGCCAGCGTGCGGGATGCCAGCTGCCGCCAGGATGTCCGACCACTCCTGCCAGTCGGCGCGCGGGTCGAGCGGGCGCTCGTTCTCCTGGGCGAAGACCACGCCGAAGTCCTCCCACACGTTCGCCGCGGCGAGCCGCTCGCGCTTCTGCCGTGCCCGGTGCGCCTTCAGCAGCCGCACGAGCGGGGAGGGCACCGGCACCGTCTTGCGGCGCCGCTCCTTGATCTCACGGAACACCAGGCCACCGCTCTTGCGCTGCGGGCACTGCGCCGCGTGCCCGGTGCAGCCCGGCTTGCACAGCCGCGGCGCGTCCGGCGGTACGCAGACGTGGGGGCGCCCGGAGGTGCGGGCCGCCTTCGGGCACTTCCTCGGGCATGGCCGCCGGTGCCAGGCGGCGGCGCACTTGGCGATGTCGTCGCAGCCATGACGCCAGGGCACCCGCTGCATCTGCCACTCGATGTGCATCTCGGCGGCGTCCAGGTCGGTGAACTGCCAGCGCAGCCCGAGCGCTTCGCCCTGGCGCAGGCCACAGGCCAGGCCCACCGACCACCGCGATGCGTTGCGGCGCTCCGCGATCGCGGCGAGCACGGCCCGGGCCTGCTCCGCGGCCAGCGCTTTCTTCCGGGCCCGGGGCAGCCGGGGCGGCTCGACGAGCTTGCACGGATTCCGGGCGACATTCCCGCGCCTGACCTCGATCTCGTACGCGCTCGACAGAATGGCGTGGATCTTGCGGACTGAGCCGGCCGAGAGCCCATTGCCGAGCATCGCGGCGTAGCCGTCCTCGATGTGCTCCGGGAGAAGCCGGTCGATCTTCTGACCGCCCCACAGCGGGTAGATGTGCTCGCGGCACAGCGACTCATAGCTGCGGAGCGTCAGCGGCGCGCGGCCGCGCTGCGGCAGCACAACGTCGAGGTGACGGGTCAGCATCTCCTGGACTGTCCGCACGCGCCCGGCGTTGGCGGCGATCCCCGCGTCCCGCTGGCGCTCGAGCTTCCGCACCCACGCGCGGACCGCCTTCAGCGTCTTGCGCTCAGTGTGCCGCCGGTCGGGCTTGCCGTCAGCCTTGGTGCCCATCCAGACGCGCGCCTCGTAGTAGCCGCGGTAGTTGGGAGTTTCCCGGATCCACGAGTCGCGGTTGCCGCGCCTGGTGCCGCTCATTCGGCTGGTTCCCATTCCGCGAGCTTCTTGCGGAGCGCTTCCAGGTAGGTCAGCCGCCCCCGCATGTTCAGGGCCTCGCCCTCGCGCCTCCGGAAATCCTCCTGCGCCGCCGCGGCGGCAGCCTGCGCCGCGTAGACCGCCTGCCTGTGGGACTCGACGTCCTTGTCGACCACCTTCAGGTGATCGGTGAGCATCTCGATCTCCCGGCTGACTTCCTTCAGCGAGCCAGCGGGCGGGTAGATCAGCTCGTGGACCTCCATGCCGAACAGCGCCGCGAAGTCGGCCAGCTCGCGGACCCTGAGTGGTCGCTGCGCAGCCTCGATCTTCGCGATCATCGTCTGGTGGAAGTCGTAGCCGTAGGCCTTCATCTGCCGGGCGACTTCCTCCTGGGACCAGCCGCGGGCCAGCCGCAGCCGGCGCAGCACGATGCCCGCCTGGACCTCGGGGTCAGGCCGTTTGCCGCTCGGCTTCGCCATCGGGCTATTCTCCACACGGTTGACGATACACGCGGTGTCCGCTTGCGTCTAGCAGCATCGTACGGTACAACTAATCGTGAACAGAATGTCCGGTTAGCCGTCTCAGGGTTGGAGTACCGATGCCGGCAACCATGCTCCTGACGGTCGAGGAGACCGCGGCGCAGCTGCGGATCGCCCGGCGGCGGGTCTTCGAGATGATCCGTGACGGCAGCCTTCCGTCAGTCAAGATCGGCCGCAGCCGCCGTATCCGCAGTGCGGATCTAGCGGCGTACGTCGCCAACCTCGAGCCCGACGCCCAGCAGCCTGCGGCCGGCGCCAGCGTCCCGGCGTAGCCGATGGCCAGGGTGGTGCATCCGCGAACACGGATCGTTCCGGCTGCGCCCTCACGGCATGCGCGCCCGAGGTCCCAGTCAGCATCGAGGCCTGGCCTTAGCCAGGCGCGGTGCCCCGGGCAGGTGGCTTGGATTCCCGCGCCAGGTCACCAGCGCCCGTCCGGCAACCGGCGCAAACGGACGGAGCCGACGTGTGTGATTGTCCACAGGGAACCGAGGGCGTTTCGCAGTGTCCACAGGCTGGCGCCTTGCGTCAGGCTCTGGATCACGGGGCTGTCATGCTCGCGTAACTGCTGCCACGACAGGAGATGTGACATGAGCCCCATCCCGGAAATCGGGGAACGCCTGCAGCACGCCGCCGGTCTGGCAGAAGTCCTGGACGCGGCCTACGACGCGTTCGAGCAGATGCTGCTGGCTATCCGGGTCCACGAGAACCCGGCCAGCGGCCTGTTCGCCGCCTTCGTGATGGCCGCGGCATCAGCGGCGGACGGCCGTGACGCTGTCGGGTTCGCGCCCTCCCTTCCTCCGAACAGAGGCAGCGGCGCGCCCGCGGACGACAACGGGCCGCACGCAGCGGAGAGCGCCGAGAGCATCGCGGAGCCCGTCGCCGGCCTAAGCCGCCTCCTGGCGGCTCGCCTCGCCCAGGCAGGGGAGTCGGCCTCCGATCCCGGTGACCGGGCCGCGTGCGCCGATGCCGTCTGTTGCGCCGAGAGTATTTACGGCCTGCTGCGCCGGATGTGTGGGAGACGTGCCGGGAGCTGATCCCGGCCGGGAGCGTGTTTGCGTTTTTGGCTGAGCACCGGGAGGCGCTGTTCCCGGCGGGGATGTTCGCGGACATGTACCCGTCGGCCAGTGGGCGGCCGAGCCTGCCGCCGCAGGTGCTGGCGGCGACGGTGGTGCTGCAGGCCCTTCATGGGCTGTCGGACTTCGAGACGGTGCAGGAATTGCGGTGCGACTTGAGGTGGAAGGCGGCCTGCGGGCTTGGGTTACTGGACACTGCTTTTGACCCGTCGCTGCTGACGTATTTCCGCCGGCGGCTCGCGGGCTCGGATGACCCGAACCGGCTGTTCGCCAGGGTCAGGCAGGTCGTGGCGGCTACGGGGGTGTTGAGGGGCAGGCACCGGCGGGCGCTGGATTCCACAGTGCTCGATGATGCGGTGGCTACCCAGGACACCGTCACCCAGCTGATCGCTGCGGTGCGCCGAGTGATCCGCGAGGTGCCCGGCGCTGCCGAGCTGGCCGCCGCACAGTGCACCGGGCACGACTATGGTGACCCGGGCAAGCCGAAGATCGCCTGGGATGACCAGGAGGCCCGGGCCGTGCTGGTCGATGCCCTGGTCACCGACGCGCTCAACCTGCTGGGGCATCTTCGGCAGCCAGAACCAGGCGGGCGGGCCGCGGATGCGGCCGGGTTGCTGGCCCTGGTCGCCGGGCAGGATGTGGAGCCGGCTGAGAACTCCGACGGGTCCGACGGGCGGTGGCGGATCGCCAGCCGCACGGCACCGGACCGGGTGGTCTCGACCGTCGATCCCGGCGCGCGGCATATTCACAAGAACCGCACGCGCCACCAGGAAGGGTTCAAAGGGCACGTGTCTTTCGAGCCCGAGACCGGGCTATTCACCGCCGTGGCGCTGACGGGGGGCAGCGGCGCCGGCAATCATGAGGCCGTCATCGCCAGCCGCCTCCTGGACGGCGAGGAAGGCGAGTTAACCGTCCTGGGCGATGCCGCCTACGGCACCGGCGAGCTGCGTGAGCGGCTCCAGGCCAGCGGCCACGCGGCGGTGATCAAACCGCCTCCGCTGCGGCAGGCCATCCCCGGTGGCTTCACCATCGACGACTTCACCGTCGATGACCAGGCCGGCACGGTCACCTGCCCCGCCGGGCACACCGTCGCCCTGGGCCGTCCCCAGGCCGGCGGCAGCCGCCAGGCCCAGTTCAAAGCACGGTGCCGCAACTGCCCGCTGCGCGAGCGCTGCACCACCTCCAAGACCGGGCGCACCCTCAACGTCCACCCCCAGCACGCCCTGCTGGTCGCAGCCCGCCGCACCGCCGCCGGCCCGGCCTGGCAAGACGAATACCGCCGGTGGCGACCCCCGGTCGAACGGGCCATCGCCTGGCTCGTCGCCCACGGCAACCGCCGCGTCCCCTACCGCGGCATCCCCAAGAACAACACCTGGCTCCACCACCGGGCCGCCGCTCTGAACCTGCGCCGGCTGGTCAACCTCGGACTCACCCGCACCAGCGACGGCAGCTGGGCACTCGCATAGCCCCAGCTCGCACCCCCAGCGACCCGAACCCCGGCCCGGTCAGAACCTCGGCGACGGCAAATCACGCACCCCCCGATCCCGAACCAGGCAAAGCAAGATTTTCAGTGCACTTCTAGAGGAACAGGTCGCCGCTTGTCGGAACAAGCCGCAACGTTCTAGACTAGCGAGCGCTCGCTAGCCAAGCCGGGTGCAGGCGTGCGTTCGCCGATCCGCAACGACGAGGAGAGAAGTGTCTACGAGCGAAGTGATTCTGCCGACTGGGTGGTCTCGCCCGTCGGGTTACTCCCACGGGCTGGCGGTCCGTGGCGGCAGAGACGTGTTCGTGGCCGGTCAGTTCGGCTGGGCGCCGGGAACGAAGACCTGCGTCGAAGGGTTCGTGGCCCAGTGGGACCAGGCCCTCGCCAACGTCGTCGAGATCGTCTCGGCAGCCGGAGGCGGGGGACAGAGCATCGTGAGCATGCGGATCTATCTGCTGGACATGGAGCAGTATCGCAACGCGTCGCCGTCTGATCTCGGTGGCTCGTGGGTGAAGCACATCGGCAAGTGGTTCCCGACCGTCACGATGGTGCAGGTGGGTGCACTCGAGGACGCCCAAGCCCTCATCGAGATAGAGGCTCTTGCGAGGGTCGATGATTGACCCGTTCCGACGTTGCGAAGTGAGGCTCTGAAGTGGAGTTGCAGCCGACGGCGTTTGGCCACGTCGAGGTGAAGACTGGCGTCAGCCTGTACTACGAACGTCACGGAAGCGGACCGCCGCTCGTCCTGGTGGCCGGAACCGGGTGCGACCACACGTTCTGGCGCCTCCAGGTGCCTGTCTACCTTGAGGACCACGAGGTCATACTGCTCGATACGCGAGGTGCCGGCCGGTCGAGCGTTGTCACCGACGTCGAGTCCTACAGCCCGGCCGTCATGGCCGACGACGTCGCCGGCCTGCTGGAGGCGCTCGGAATACCTGCCGCTCACGTCGCCGGGCACTCGCTCGGCTCCTGCATCGCCCAGGAGTTGGTGCTTCGCCACCCGGAGCGAGTGCTTTCAGCTCAGATGCACGCTACCTGGGCGCGGGCGGACCTCTGGCTGAACCGCGCCTTCATCGGCACGACGCGCTACCCGCTTGCGCTCGGAGATCTCCAGACGACTTTCAAGACGGTGACGATGTGGATGTTGAGTGCCGAGTACCTGCAGACGCGCCTACCGGAGCGAGTGGCTGAGACCGTGACCAAGACGCTGGTGAAGAACCCCCATCTGCAACCGAACGAGGGCATGCTCGGCCACCTGCGGGCGGATGAAGTGCACGACACGGCCGACAGGCTCGGCCAGATCCGCCTGCCGACGCTCGTGACGGCTGGGGAAGCCGACCTGCTGATCCCCGCCCGCTACGGCAAGACGGTCGCTGATGCGATCCCGCGGGCGCGATGGCACCTGTTTACGGGAAGCAGAGCAACCCATGCCTACCCGTGGGAGCTAGAAGATTCCTTCAATGAGGTGACGCGCAGCTTCCTTCGCGAAGTGAGCTGAGCCGTGGGGTGGTCGTGGGGTTACGTCAGCACGGTGGTGCCGGAGGTCGAGCCGGCGGTGAGGTTCTTCCACGAGATCCTCGGGCTGCCCCGCCTCGGGGAAGGGGAGTTCACGGGCCTCGGTGCAAAAGGAGAGCTCTTGGGACTCGGCTCGAACGCCCGGCTCGCAGTGCTCGAGCCGGTGTCGGACGGGATCGCAGCCGAGCGCCTTCGTGAAAGCCGCGGTGGCCTCTGTCACCTCGGCATCGTCCTGCCGAGTGCAGCTCCAGCAGCGAAGCCGACTTCGTCTCCGCTCGGTCCGGGGTCGATGCTGGATCCCGCCGCAACGGCCGGGCTCACGGTCGAGCTGCTGCACGACGAGCCAGCGCCCCCGGCTGCCGCTGAAGGGCGGCTCTTCTCGGAACTCGATCACGTGGCAGCCGTCGTGGCCGACCTCAAAAGTGCAGTCGAAGCCTTCAGATCCATCGGTGTCAGCGAGGACCCCGCCACCTCGTGGTTCCGGTTCCCCGGCCTCGAAACACGCAATGCCGTCCTGCCGGCTAGTTCGGGATACCTGGAGCTCAACAAAGCCGAAACGGCGGAAGGTGTGTTTGGCTCCGTCGCCGCCAGGCTGGGTGCCGGGATCGCCGGGCTGACGCTCAGCACCGAGGACATGCCGGAGGCGCTTGAGCGGCTCCGGTCCGCCGGTGTGGGCGTCACCGACGCGCTTCCGGTCGTCGCTGAGAACCAGGCAAGGGAGCAGGTCGAGTTCGGGCAGAGCGCAGTCGTCTCCCTCAAGTCCTCCTACGGGACAAGACTCTTCTTGTTCACGCCGGGCGCCAACGCGCCGGCCTACGCGCCAGGAGGGGGCTGATCAGGAGTCGGGCCTGTGCCGCCTGGCGCGTTGGCGACCGACACGCTGTTGACCGACCGCCGCGCCGATGTTACGGTCAGGCTAGCAAGCGCTAGCTTGCTCCACTGGGAAATCCTCGTCTGTCGAAAGGGAGCCGCGAGAACCCGAGGTATGTGCTTCTGGTATCTCAAGAAAGGACCGGAAATGTACGAAGAAGCGTCGTCCAGCGGGAGCAACGCTAAGTCGCGAGTGATGACCCGGATCACCGGCCAGATCGAGGACCACTCGATGCAGCAGATCGGCCCCGATCTCCGTCACGGGAAACCGTTTGACCTCTTCACCTTGTGGTTCGGTCCCCTCATCGTATTCGTGACCCTCATCACCGGCGCGGCTTGCGCGGCGGCCGGGCTGAGCATCTGGTGGATCGTCGTGGCGATCATCTTCGGCGACGCCATCGGGGTCTTCCTGACTGCCGCACACTCGGCGCAGGGGCCGACGCTTGGACTGCCGCAGATGGTGCAGAGCCGGGCCCAGTTCGGGTACCTCGGGGCGGTCCTCCCGGTCCTGATGGCTCTGTTCAATTTCATGGGATTTCTTCCGACCAACCCCGCCGTTGCCGGTCAGGCACTCAACAGTCTGTGGGGCTTCAACACGATCGCCGGCATCGTGATCGTGGCACTGTTGGGCTTCATCCTGGCGGTATTCGGCTACAACTGGGTGCACCACATCGCCAAGGTCACGTCGGTTCTGGGGCTGCTGGCGTTCCTTGTTTTTCTCGGTCTGCTGATCTTCGGCCATCCGGCGATCGCGGGTTCCAAATACTCCAACCTGCACGGCGGATTCGTCCTGGGTCCGTTTCTTGAGGCGCTCGTCCTCACTCTCGTCTTTGCTGTGAGCTTTGCGCCCTGGGCGGCTGACTATTCCCGCTACTTGCCAGCCAGCAGCAGCCGACTGGCAGTCGGGTGGTACTCGGCGCTCGGGCTCGGGATCCCGATTGCAGGCCTATTCATCCTCGGGGCCTACCTAGAGGCGGTGTCCAACTACAACCCGAATATCACGGCCGTGATGGACTCCGTGGCGAAGTCGGGTGGCGAGTCGTTCCTGACTATCTTCAACCTCGTCGCCATAGGGATTCTCATTCTCGAGACTGCGATGTGCGCCTACTCGTCCGCCATCTTGCTGGAGGGAGTCATCGCGAGCCTCAAGCTCAAGAACTTCCACAACCTCTCGACCACAAGCGTAGTCATGGCGGCTCCGAGCAGGCAGCGCCGCATCGTCTACCTGTTCATCCTGTCGTGCATTGGCATCGGTGCAGGGATCGCATACTCAGAAAACCTGCTGGGATTCTACAGCGCATTCCTGTCGATCCTGGTGCTGCTCATCATTCCGTGGTCCGCAGTCAATCTCACCGACTTCTATTTCGTAAGGCGGGG
>Ga0335075_10019124_pt1 | contig 10144 bp, 7 predicted proteins | sample Lox_Sample_24_FD_206723 | JGI IMG/M metagenome (GOLD analysis project Ga0335075, IMG submission 206723) | Soil microbial communities from Loxahatchee National Wildlife Refuge, Florida, United States - Lox_Sample_2.4 | ecosystem: Environmental > Terrestrial > Soil > Wetlands | place: USA: Florida... | reverse complement strand
AAGTCGAGTGTCGCGATGTCGCCCCCTCCGGCGGCTATGGGCAGTGTGACGCCGTCATTGGCACTTGCGCCGGCCCGGAGCAGCAGCTCGGCCAACGGGAGATGTCTCACGATGTGGACGGCTCCCCAGAGGACCGGGCGTCGCACGCCATGATGCAACCAGGGGAAGCGCGTGCCGGGGGCGGCGCCGAGCTCGAGCAACCGTCCAGCGATGGCGACCAGACCGGCGGGATCGACGGTGCTGCCATGATGCAACGAGGTATGGCAGACGTACTGGAGGGGCTCCCAGCCTCGGGGCCCGCCGGCCTGGCGAGCGAGAGCGGGATTCTTTGCGAGCGCCGCAATCGCGTGCTCTGCGTCACCCATTACGAGCGCCACGTGGAAATTCGCACCGGCAACGCCCGGATGCAATCGCAGCAGGCGATCCGCGCGGTCCTGGCGGCCGTCCGTCGCAGCCTCGATGAATTCGCGCACGGCGTCGCCGAACTGCAGTGTCAACAGAGTGATGTGTTCGCTCAGGGCTTTCCAGGACGAAAAACCGTGCTCGCGCGCAAGCGTCGACTGCGCATCGTGAAGTGCAAGCGGGGTGCGGGCGAGTTGCTCTTCGCCGAGGTCTTTGAAGGCCGGAAGCCGGCGAAAGCGCGCGAGCGCGGCCGGGTCGCCGGCTTTGGCGGAGCGCAACAGCTCCTTGGCCTGCCGTTTGAGCTGATCGGGATCGGGACGATCGGGTAGTGAGTGGGGCATCGTGGTCACTCCATGCTCGAGCCGGCGGTCCGCAAGCTGGCTGACATGGAAGACGACGTGCCGTCACCTGTAGCTCTGAAGGGTGGACTCCGTCCTTTGCGCGGACCCGCAGGCGCCCCTCGGCGCGCTGAAGATCATGCTATTGCGCAAGCGCCGCGTCAAGAGGCTGGCTGCGCCTAGCGCAGCATGCTCCGCAACTCGTTGCGGTTGAATTCCTCGTCGAGATTCGAGGGTGCAACCAGCTTCGCCAGCGCCTCGATATTGGGCGCCAGAGCCTCCATGCGCGACTTGATCTGGTCATGCACATAATCGCGAAACTCCCGCGACATCGACCTGGCCATCTCCTTTACCTCGTCGGGGAGGCTGTCAATGGGATCGTCCATGGCGTGCAGGCTCTCTTCCACGCGACCCAGTTGCTCCGGCAGGGTTCTGCGATAATTGTTGAGCTTCTCCAGGGTATTGCGGTCTTTGATCTTCGATACCTCGTCCTTGTAGAAATCGATTTGGGCGAGCGTCTCCACGGTCTTGTCATCCACTGAAGAGAGAAACGCACCCCGGAACTTGTAGCGAAACTGCTCGTCGAGGCTCTTGGTGATCGTCCAGGTGTTATCGAGGTACTGATTGACATCGTTGAAGAAGGTCGCGCCGTCGCCCGCCTGGCGCCCGGGCAGATGCCACGCCCAGGTGCGCAGCTGATCCTTCGCCTGTTCGAGTTGCGCCTCCGCCTTGTCGACGTTGTTGTCGCGCAGGTAGCCTTCCACCTGCTGGCGGGTATCATTGAACTTCAAAAGCACGTGCCCCTTCTGCAGGTCCATCAGGCTCTTGTAGCTATCCGCGAGAGCGCGGAACCGACGGGCGTATTCGCCCAGGGCCTCGACCTTGAGGGCCATGTCCTTCAGTACCACTTCCATGGGGCCCTGTGCCTCGCTCGGAAAGCCGCTGGGCTTGATCTTGTCCTCTAGATACCTCTGCAATGCCGCGGTCACCAGGTCCGAAGCCACTCCGAAGACCTCCTTGATGCCCTGCTTGAAGTACTCGGCCTCGCGCTTGATGCCGTCGATGGCGCGGCCGCAATAGTCCTCCAGGGTGCGCGTGGCAGTGTCCATCTCCGCGACGATGCGTTGAATCATGTCGTCGAGCTCGCGCAGGGCGCGCATCTCATCGCTCTGAATGCCCTGGTTCTCCGACAGCAGGAAAGTTCAGAAGTCATCCAGGCCGCCGATCAATTTGTTGAGTCCGCCCTGGTGCTGCAGAAGCTCGTCCATCAGCTGCGGCGTCGTCACCGCGAGGAGAGTTTCGGTGAACTCCTTTTCCAACCGCTGCGCGCGATCCCAGTAGAGCTGATGCCCCGCAGGCAGCGCCAGATCGCGCACCGCATAGGCGAACAGCTGGTCGCGCTCCGAGGCGAAGCGCTCGATGCGTGACCGCCATTTTGCCTGGATACCGAGATTCGTGGCCGTGGCTTTGGCCATGTAATCTACCAGGTCGGCCAGCGCGCACTGGCGCAGGATGGCGTAGTTGTCGATCAGCTCGACGAACGCGGCATTGACACGCTCATTGGCCGGGGCCGGCAGCTGCGCCAGCAGATCGCGCAGCTCGTCGATGCGAGATCCGTAGCTGCTCATTCGACCCTCAGCCGTCGACCGCCTCGGCGCTGTCGACCACGATCGACAACGCTCCGGGATTGGCGGGAACGCGCGCAGTACCGCGGACGCGTACTTTTTGCGTCGGAGTGAGGCGGCTCACGAGCTTGCTGACGTTCGTGTCCATGCGCACGAGCAGCGCGAGGCGGGTGCGCGTGGCTTCGCCTGGCATGGAAACGGAGTAGGCGTCATAGTCGTCCTGGGTCATGCCGGCGGGAAACCACGAAGGGTTGTTGGAGGAGTATCGCAGCTCCGCTATCTGCAACTCCACGGGTTGATTGTCGAGGGCCGCATGGTTCGCGTCGATGGCCTGCGCCGCGACGTTCGCGTATGTGATCTGCGCAGCCTGGCGGGGAGCCGCGAAAGCGGTGACGGGCAGATCGCGCCGGTGGGCGCCGGGGGTGGCCTCGGATCCGCCTTGGGCAAGGGCCACGGCCTTGCGCCAGTCGTATTTCGGACAGAAAAGCGGTGCCGCCACGGCCGCGGCCGCCTTGGGCGGCTCGGGCTTGGCCATCTGGACTTTCATGCTGTTGAGACTGGCCAGCAGGTCGGTGATCGAGCCCGACCCGCCATGGCTCGCCGGCGGACTGGCGACAGCCGGCGCCGGCGTCGGGGGCGGTGTCGGCTCGGCGGCGGCCGGGACTGCGGCCACCGTGCATCCTATGCGCCGGGCGATGGCGGTCCAGTCCTGCCGTGAGATTCGTGAGGGCAGCGACATCAGGCGCGTCATGGCAGCGTCGGCAAACGCGGAATCCACCGGCAACGCCGGCAATTCCAGGGAGTTTCCCCGAAAGGAGGCGAACTGCGAGTCGGCCACGGCGCGGCGCTGCCAGTTGGAGCCGTCCGCCCACAGGTAGGCCGTGTCGGTGAGATGGTTGAACAGATTGGCGGCGAAAACATTGTTCTCGAGCGCCAGATTCTGCTGCGCGATGGTGACGCGGGCGCCGAAGTTGTCGGCGAAAGCAAAAATGTTGGCCTGCAGATCGACGACGGCGCGGCCGTTGAGCTGCAGCAGGGTGCCGCCGGAGCTCGATTTTCCCGTCCCGGCGCGCGGCGTCGGGTCGCACGCGAACAACAGGGTGTTGTTCCGCACCGTCCACGGTCCGGCACCTTCCGCGCGCAGGGTCAGGGTGTCGCCGCATGTGTTGACCAGCACGTTGTTCTCGAACACACCGGATGGACAACTGATGTTGACGGCGCCGCTGGAACCATTGACGAATACGCAATTGCGCACGGTGATGGCCCGTGCGCCACGCAGGTCGATCAGCGGCGCCAGCGGGGAGGTGAGGCCGTCGAGGGAGCCGTCCTTGCCGTAGCTGTTCCAGCTTGCGCCGTCGAATATGAATCCGTCCACGACCAGGCCGTCGCTGTTCTCCTCGGAGCCGAGGATGACACCGGCCGGCCTTCCCTTGGCTTTCTCGTCCGCGCCGAGAAGGAAGCAGGTGGGATGACTCCACGGATCGCGGGCGCCGAAGTCCGCGTCGTAGCCGCCCAGCAAGGTCAGGTAGCGGACCGTGATCCGCCACTGGCCGGAATGCAGTTTGCCGAAGTAATCGCCGAGCGCCACATGGATGACGTCGCCGCCCTCCGCCCTGTCCAAGGCCTGAAACGGGTCGCGAAAGGGTTTCTCGCGGCTGCCGTCGCCGCCGCTGGCACCAGCCCTGACGAACCAGTCGCGTCCTGCCGGACGGGCAGAGGGAGCCGAGACGACCAACGGTGCGGGTAGAACGCCTTCCACGACCAGGGTGACCTTTTGTCGGGACGATCCGTCGACGTCGGTTCGATATACGCCCCGAAGCAGGTAGCAGCTCTCCACCTCCATGCCGCGGCTGTATTTGACGGCATCCTGATACTGCCGCGCGGGCAGGCTGTGGCGCGGGATCAGAACCCGAATCGACACGTCGTCCGAGCCTGGCTGGTACGCCTGGATTCCCATGTGAGTTTCGGGCTTCGCGTCCGCCAGCAGGCTGACGTTCTGCTCGAAACCCAGCCCGGCGCGCAATTGCACCCGGGTGTTGGCCAGCGAGGCATCGGGCGCCGTGATCTGGCTCCATTGGATGGGGGCATACGCGAGCGGCGGCATTGCCGGCCGCGGCGCTATTTGCGCCGTCAGCTCGACGGCGTGATGCCCCTGTTTCGCCGTGAACGCCAGTGCCAGCACATCGGCTACCGCAAGCCGCGGCGCGAGCTCACCTTTGGAGCTGTCCGCCTTGCGCAGGTCCTCGGGCGAGAGCGCCGGCAGGCCGGCGGCGGAGCGCAGCGCGTTTGCCGCCTCTTGCGGCGGCCTGCTGTAGGTGGCCAGCAGATGCCGGCTGTACGCATCGAGCCACGGGAGCCTGAGTCCACTCATGCCCGGATCCAGGATCTGATTGTCGGCACATGACCTCAGGCCGACGTCCTCCAGCTCATCGAAGCTCTTTTCGGTGATTTCGCCGGAGCTGCCCAGCGCGTGACAGCGCACCACGGCGCGTGGGGTGAGAAAGAAGAGGTTGCGCTCGATCAGGGTCTGGGCCGGCTCGCCGAGCAGGGAGATCGCGGCGTTGCCGCACGAGAGGAAGAGGTTGTCCTGCACGATCGCCGCGCAATTGGCGCGAATGCCGATGGCGGAATCCGCTCCGCTGCCCGCGGGATTCGCCACATCGTGAATGAAACAGAAGCCGTTGCTCTTCGCAATGATCGGCCGCGGCAGGGGCCGTGACGAGCTGCGCAGCTCCAGCATGGCGAGCCCGATGAGGTTGATGACCAGATTGTTCTCGAAGCGCGATCCCGCCCCAGAGAGCTGTACGCCGCCATTGGCCGCATTCACGAAGACGCTGTTGCGAATGATGACGTCGTCGGCGTTGAAGGACAGCACGGGGCCGGCCATGTTTGGATACCAGCTGATGCCCGCCTCGGGCTCGTCGCCGTACACGTTGACCCCGGCGGCGTCGAAATAAAGCCCGTCCAGGCAGAGTCCCGTGTGATCCTCGCGCCCGGAAATCATGTTGCTCTCGCGCGGCGCCTCGTATCCCGGCCAGAACGCCAGCACCGAGGGTGTCTGCCACGGTGTGCGGCTGCCGAAATCGCGGCTGTAGCCGCCGCGGATCTCGAGATTGGGACAGTCTATGGTCCAGGAGGAGCGGTCGTAGCGACCGTAATAGGTGCCGGCCGCGACGTGCACCACATCACCCGGGCTGGCGCAGCGGATGGCCAGCCAGGGATCGTGGAAGGGAGCCTCGCGCGATCCATCGCCAGAGGTACCCGCATCCGCGGCCACGAACCAGTCGGTCGACATGGTGGCTACTCCTTCAATTCGTCTTCCGCGTCCTTGGTGTTTGAGACGAAGAGCTGCAGCGAGGCCCGGATGATGGTCCGCAGCTCGTCGTAGGTTGCACGAACGGCCTCCTTGTATGGCCCATCCGCAAGGCCGTTGACAGTCTCCTCCTCGGACGCGAAAGCGTCATCGAGCGACTCGAAGTCCTCCTGCATCTGCGACTTGAAATCGGCCAGCTTGGAGGGATCGTCGGTCAGCGCGGCGAATGCCCGGGTGTTTTCCTCGATGAAGGCGGGCAGCAGATCGTCGAACACCTGCTTGGATTGCTCTTTTGCGCGGTCGCAGGCCTCGGCCAGAGTCTTGCAGCAATCATCGGCGAATGCCGCCCAGTCGGTCGCGTTGTAGTCGCCCGAGCGACCTGCATCCGGTAGGCCTTTGGCGGCCTCGGCGCCCCTGGCGTTCACGGCATCGATCCATTCTTCGCTGAGCTGTTCCTTGGCGCCAGACAGCAGCTGGATGTTGTCGAGTATCTGCTGCTTGATGGCACGCTTCTGCTTGGCGGCATCGAGGTTCGACTTGAGGCCGTCGCGGATGTAATCGGACCATATCTTGACGTAGGCTCTGGCGCTGGCGTCCTTGAGCCAATGGTTGAACGCCTGCGCGACGTTGGCCGTCTTGAGTAGCAGAAAGTCCTTGAGGGACTTCTGCAGGCTGCCGATAGTCTGCTCGACCAGAGCCTCGACCACCTTGTCTCCATCGCGAACCGTCCGCAGGTCCTCCTCGCATTTTTTGATCAGCTGCAAGTCGGTATCGAGGATGCTGCGCATGAGTCTGGCTGCGAGGGCGATCTCGGCCTTCGCGTTCTCGTCCCAGATTTTCAGTTCGCCACGGTAGAACGCGTCCAGGCCGATACCGGCGAGCCCCTCGCCGTCGGCGGGCGGCACCGAGTCGTTCAGGCTGCTGAGCAATTCCTTGCCGCGGCCGCACGCGTCCTTCCAGTCGTCGTCCAGGCTGGAGACGTCGGTCTTCTCGAGAAGCGATGCGAACTTCTCGAACAGCTCGTCACGGCCTTCGCCGTACTTCTGCAGCAGCTCCCCGGCCTTCTCCAGGTCATCCTGGGTCATGCCGACTTCACCGGCCGTCTTCGCGGCCAACTTCATGGCATCGGAGATGTCCTCGCTAGGCATCGCCGCTCCTCTACGGCCTAACGGGGCAACAGCTGCTCGCGGTGCGCGAAGCAGAACCTGATGAACACAGGCTCCTGGACCGCCATGTGGATCGGGAACGGCAGCACGGCGTAGACGACTTTGAACAACACCTCCATTTTCGCATCGTCGTTCGCCGCCGCGATCGCCGCCGGTCCGACCTTTTCCTGAAACAGCTGCTGGATGCGGGGCCATTGCTCATCCATGACCTTCTCGGCCTGTTGATTCAGCTTTTCCTGCCCGGAATCGCGGGCGGCCTGGAACTTACCCTTCCAATCCATGAGGGCGCTCCTTAACTGAGTTGGGGAGGCGATTGTGCCGCACTCGGTGGCGGAATGCACCGGCCACTTGGTCAGGAGTCGGGAAGGCGAGCGCGAGCGTGGCCGGGGCAATTCTCGGGGCTATCGCCGCAGCGAATACCAGCAGGGGTATGTCTGATCCAGGTTGCCGAGGTAGTGCTCGTCGCACTGGAGGCCGAGTCCGCCCGAGAATCCCGAAAGCTGCGGACGGATGCTGGCTCCCTTGTTCAACTGGGCATGCAGGCTGACCGCCAGCAGATGCTCGAGAATCTGGGTTTCGGTCGCCCGCCGGTACGCCGCGACAGCCAGTCGCTCGAAGTCGGCGATGGAGGTATAGAAGAAGCGTGCGTCGGCAAGGTTTCTGTCGACCAGGGAATGCTCATACAGCTTCCAGAACATGGTGCCGATATTGTTCTTGACGATGAGATCCCAGATCTGGTTGAAGTTTCTGCAGAACAGCTTGCCGGTGCATTTGAAGAAGTGACCGCTGCTGCTCAGCAGCCTGGAATTGCGGATCGCGAAGGCGATCAGCTCACCCTCCGCGTAGGCCTTCCCCTTTTGCACGACCAGCGAATCGTCCTGCTTGAATGCGATCTGCTCGATCTCTATGCCGGCACTGCGAATGGTCGCCATCTCCTCCGAGGTGAGCACATTCACTCCGGTCGAATCGCAGATCACGATGTTCTTCTGCCCCTGTCCCGCCCAGAAGAAGATGCCGGCTTTGGTCGTGATGGCGCGCATGCCGCTGCTGGTCATCCGCAGCGCCGGCATATTTTCGGGAGGAGATATGGCGGACGTGATGAGAATGGTAGGCGTCATGAGGTCGAACCGGGAGCTTCCCTGGGATCGGATTGGCGCGATGCTCGTGGCGTTGGAGGTGGGGACTTGCAATAGGGTTGGAATGCGTGGGCCCGGCAGGCGGAGGCAAACCTCGTGCCAGCTGGGTAGAAGTACAAGCTCTTGTTTTCCATGTAGAAAATTGCCCACCGCTCTCCGCGGAGTGTCCGCGGACACACCGCGGACGTCCGGCCCAGGCCACCTGTCCGGACATGCTCAGCGGGGCCCGTGCACGGAGACAAACACGGTGGGTCGCGAAAAGTCGCAGGGGCGCGGGGGCAGCAGCGAGCAGCACGCGCCCCGTGGCGTCCTTCTCAACACCGACCGGCTTGCCGATTCCCTGCCGCGGTGACGGCGGTTCCGGAACCCGAAGCGAGGCAGTTCGCCAGCCGTTTCAATGGCGCATCGCGCTCGCCGGGATGTGCCTCGCTGACTGAGAGCCACGTCTCGGCAAGCCGGCACCCATCCAAGTACAAAGCATCACCGGTCGCGCACGGCCGGTGGGTCACAGATAGCTCGGCAGGAGCCGCGCGGGGGCTATGGCAAATGCGGTATGACGACGTGTTGCTCGAGCAGCGGGCGAGGCGCATCGCGGAGAAGTTCTGCGACCGCACGGCGAATGAGTCGGAACCGCTTTCGAGAGAGCGGATTCGGGAGGTCATCCAGGGAATAGTCGCGGAACTCGAAGAGGAACGTCGCCGCGAATCAGGATCATAAGTCGCACAGTCTGCGCTAAGCGCGAAGGGCCGCCCGCTCATGGTGCGGCCCTTTTTGTTGGTAGTGCCGTTGGCGGGGCGCAGGCATACTCGGCAGCGATTCGGCGCGCACGCAAAGGCCATCCATCGTGATCGTTGATCTCATCGACGGCACCTACGAGCTGTTCCGTCACTTCTATGGACTGAGAAGATTCACCAAGGGCGCGGACAAGCCGCTGGGCGCAGTCGCCGGTGTGCTGACAACCGTCGTGGAAATGCTGGAGAAGGGATCGACACACCTGGGCGTCGCCACCGATCATGTGATCGAGTCCTTCCGCAACGACCTGTGGAGCGGCTATAAGACGGGAGATGGCATCGAGCCCGCGTTGCGGGCGCAATTCGAGCCGCTGGAGGAAGCTCTGCGGGCACTCGGAATCGCGGTTTGGGCGATGGTGGAGCTGGAAGCGGACGACGCCCTGGCGTCGGCCGCGCACATCGCCGGCAATGACCCGCAGGTCCAGCAGGTTCGCATCTGGACACCGGACAAGGATCTCGCGCAATGCGTGCGCGGCCATCGGATCGTTCAGGTCGACCGCAAGGCCAAGGCGGTGCGGGGCGAGGACGAGGTGCGGGCAAAGTTCGGGGTGGATCCGCAACGGATCCCGGATTACCTGGCATTGGTCGGCGATAGCGCCGATGGCTATCCAGGGATTCCCGGGATCGGACCCAAGGGGGCGGCGGCGCTCATCGCCCGCCATGGACCGATCGAGGAGTTTCCCCCGCAGGCGCTCGGTGAGCAGCGCGAGCTGGCGCTGCTCTTCAAGAACCTCGCGACGCTGCGCACGCAGGCGTCGCTCTTTGGGCAAGTGGAGGAGATCCGCTGGCACGGACCCACGACCCAGTTTGCGGGTTGGACGGAACGGCTGGGAGCGCCGAAGCTGCTGGCGCGTGCGCAGGCCGCGGCGGCCCGATCGTCTCACCGATGACCCGCACCGAGGTCAGGTCATGGTCGTTGGCCGGGGCGCGGCACGGTTCTGGGCGCACGCGCAGCGGGCAGCGTTCAATGACGAACGCAGCGACGGATCGGACTTTCGACGGCGCCGCTCGAAGGCATGGCCGATACGGAACCCTTTGGGTAAAGTTGATCTGTGAATAGACGGGCTCGTTGGGACGCGATCGTGATCGGCGCCGGCGTATTTGGCGCGTGGACGGCATGGAGTCTCCTGCGCAAAGGCAAGCGCGTACTCCTGGTCGATGCCCGCGGCCCTGCGAATGCGCGCGCCTCTTCGGGTGGGGAGTCGCGTCTGACGCGCACCTCGTATGGGGCAGATGAGGTCTATACACAACTGGCGCTCGAGTCGCTCCCGGATTGGAAGTGGCTCTCGGACAGCGCGGATCTGCCGGTCTTTCATCGGCTGGGAGTGCTCTTCTTTTTCGCAGGCATGGTCCCTTATGCGGCCGGTACGCTC
>Ga0335075_10019123_pt1 | contig 10144 bp, 12 predicted proteins | sample Lox_Sample_24_FD_206723 | JGI IMG/M metagenome (GOLD analysis project Ga0335075, IMG submission 206723) | Soil microbial communities from Loxahatchee National Wildlife Refuge, Florida, United States - Lox_Sample_2.4 | ecosystem: Environmental > Terrestrial > Soil > Wetlands | place: USA... | reverse complement strand
TCTTAGAGAATGCCTCTAGCCGGTCTCTCACAGCCGGAAATGACAACTGGGTTACAGACTTTTGGTTCCGATAAAGGCATATAATCAGAGAGAACGTATTTGCCTTCGTTTTCCAATAGGATCTTGCACCGAAGTGTGCTCGATTGATGGTGCTGCAGCATACCTCTAGGTCGCCCACTATTGCGTCCCGATCGGGAAGGCCCTTAGCGTAGATTTCTAAATACTCTCGTATCCGTTCATTCCTGGAATAGAAACCTCCATCCTTCGCAGTTGCAAGGAGATTCAGCGCGAACATGAGATGAACCTGTCGGGAGATTTCATACGGAGAAAAGACACCTGACGCGAGCAAAAGCTTCTGTGTCTGGTCTATCTTCGTCCCAGTCGCCCATGACCAAAACTCAGCCGGAATATCGGGGTCGGACTGATACAATTTTTCGTCATATCCCAAATCGCTAAACTCGTTCGCATCTTCGTCGGAGGGAGGTGAATTCATCAAAAGTCCACCATTTCTATCCCTCGTCAATTGTTTGGTCATAAGCTTGGCCGTTAGCATAAAGTCGGAGGACGAATATTCCATAGAAAGCCTCTCTATCTCGGTAAGAGAATAGAGAGTCCTATTCAGTCTTCGAAAAACCTCCTTGATCCGCGGGTCGTCCTCCGGGAAGTCAAGGTCGATGACTGGCACCTCGTATTTAAGGAATTCTTCCTTTTGGTCCACGCTGAGGTCTTCGAACCGCTTACCTGCCACATCGAATTCACCGCTGAGATATTCCACAATCGTCGATAACCTCTGCTGTCCATCGACAAGCATTGATGTGGCCTGCATGCGTTCCACGTCAATCCGTCCTCTCGATACGAATATAAGCGGGAACGGATACCCTTTCAGGATAGTGTCTATGAAATCTCGCTTGTGGGTCTCACGCCACACAAGCTCTCGCTGGAAGTAGGGTGACAATATGAGCCTGCCTGAGCGAATATCGCGCGCGAGGTCTATGATGGGTCGTGACTCCACCTTGTAGCGCTTAGGTTCCATCTTCATTGCCCTTTCCGAGCTTGTCGGTAAATGCCCAGATTTGGTCGCTGCCGCCGCTCAAAGAAGTATTGCGAGAGATATATGGCAATTGTAACTTCCTTGAACATGCTTGAGTGAATATTCGACAATTTCCTCGACACCCGGAATAATTCCCGCCGCTCATCACAGTCGGGTAGATGATGTGGAAGAATTCTCCCGTAAAATGCTACGTTTTCCATAAAAGTGTTGTATGCGCTTTGCCCGTGTAATTCGGGAAAGGCATTTCGTCTGGGCCGCTCCAGTGTATCTGGATTAGGGAGCGCCGCCTTTTGAGCAGCGCGCAAGAGTCTCTCGAAGTAGCGCTCGCTTATTACGGCCAAATCCAAGTCTGAGTTACCGGGATCGAAAGGCCTTTGGCTGTGGAATGAATATCCTGTCTGGGCTGACCCTGCCACTTTTATGTCGAGCACGGAGAGATTGAGAAATCTACTGCACGACTCTATAACGTCGAAATACTTGCCCCGTTCGTTCTCGAATGCAAAGGGGAGCTCGACGGAATAGAGTCGACGCACTACAGTCTCATCGTCTCGACCTGCCGCCCATTCGGAGTCGATGATAGGGTGTTCGTGCATGGAATTTCCCGTTACTTTCGTGCAAGTGTTATGCTATCGTATCCGATGACTCGCGTCGGTCGGCCGGGCTTACAGTCTCGAAATCGTAGCCTGACTGACGTTGTAGCTGCGGGCAACGGTGCGTCGCCAACAGCCGCAAAATGTCTGACTCCAACTTACTGACGGGCACAGCAGAGCGCCTCGATGCGCTCAGCGAGCCGTCGCCCATCCATGCGACCATGCCTGCGCAACGCGGCGGTGATCGCCAGCGCGTCGGCTGGCGTCGGGTCCTCGATTGGACGCATGTTCCTGAGGGCGATCGAACCGAAGTCTCGGAACGCCTGTTGATAGAAGGTCTCGATTTCGTTGGTGCGGTCGTCGGCCATGGCAAAGTCCTTCTGCCATCACTATAGCAGGCTGGCCAGCAAGGCACGAGAACCGCTAAGCGGCGACGAGAGGGGCTCGCCGGCGATGGACTCATCGGCGCTGCTCTGGCGCGACACACCTTACCGCCTAGTTGAAGCCGCACGGCAGCGCGAGCAGGTGCGGGTCTTTGCCGGCAATGCACTGCTCGAGGAATTGGCCGAGGGGCTGCTCCCCCAGTAGCGGCGAAGCGTCTCCGCAGCGTCGGTCGCTCCGCCCGCGAGCTGCTCGCCGATTAGGTCGATGCCGTCGATCTGGTGACGCCGCTGGCGGTGCCGCGCTTGGTGGCGGGTGGCCCCATGACGATCATGTCGTCGCGGCAACTATCGCGGCGGTGGCCGACCTTATCGTGTCCGGTGGTCGCCACCTGCTGGTCCTCGGAACCCGCAGCCGAGGCAATCGGGATCATTGCCCAGGATCATCGCCCCGTAACGCCGGTCTGACCCGTATCTACAAACCGCCACGCGACTGGCAGTGATCGCGCCCGCGCGTCGGTCACCAGCTCGGCTCGCCCCCTAACCTGAACTGTGGCGAGGCGCCAGGGCTCATTCCATGCTATTCTTCGCCTTGGGGGACGCAGCACTCTCATGAGCACGACAACCGGGACCAACCTTGCCGCGCACGTGATCACCACCTTGCGGGAGCATCAGGCGGAGCTGCGCCGTGCCGGCATCCGCCATCTGTCGCTGTTTGGTTCCGTCGCCCGAGGCGATGCTGAACCTGGCAGCGACGTCGATCTTGTTGTCGAGCTCGACCCGGATGCTCGCATCGGGCTGTTCGCACTCGGCGCATTGGAACGGCGCCTGGCCGAACCGATCGGCCGCCCGGTGGATCTGCTGCCGGAGCCGGTCGAGACGCCGCGCCTGCGGGCCCAGATAGACCGGGACCGACGTCGTGCCTTCTGAGTACGACCCGGCCGACAGCCTGGTCGATATCATCGAAAACACCGGGCGGATCGAGAGTTACCTTACCGGGATGGACCACGACACGTTTGCGCCCACGGTTTGCGCGCAGATGGCATATATGCTGACCAAGTTTGGGGGACGGGGTTGAGCCGGCTCTCGGCCCGGCTGCGGATTGCAACGTGCGGGCAAACCGCCCGAAGATGCTGGTATCACCGGGCCAAGGAGCGGTAATGACAATCCCCCTTGAATCTCTCAGCGAGACGCTCCGCCAGTTGCAGGCCGAGATGCGCACCGTGCGGCACGAAGTCAGTGCGCTCCGCGATGAGGTCAGCATGCTCCGGGCCGAACCGCACAACACGGTGCGGGCCGTCGCCGGCCTTCTTCGTACCGGCGAGACCCGTGTCGTGGATCGCATTGCAGCCTTCGAGGCACATGTCGATACGCGTATTGACAATCTCGACGCGCAGAAGCCGCAATGAACGAGCGATTTTGTCCAAGGGCCAGCATTGCTGACAGCATGAAAGGCCGCTCCTGGCTGAAAGGGCTCACTCTTCTGGCCCGCTCGGGGTTTGCGATCAGGGGCTAGGACTTGCTTTTGCCGTAACGTTCGACCATGGCATGTGTGATTTCGGATGAAGTCGGCCACACGCCGCGCGGTGCGCCGGGGTTGCGCTGATACCTGTCCAGCGTGTTCACATCCGGCTGCACGGGCCGATCGCTGTCCAGAAACACTACGCCCACGGCATCGCTCGGCAACCTGGTGATGAAGCCCTCGGCATCCTCGATCATGCTGCGGATGTGGCGGTGCAGAGCGTGCGCGTCGATGGGCTGCTCGGTCGCCAGGGCCTGAAACTCTTCCGCCGTAAACCGACTGTGCCGCGTGATCTCGGCGAGCATTTCCTCGGGCGTGGTTCCGGGAAATTTTCCGACTGCTGCAGCGACCACGGCGCCAAGCGGAAGAATGTTTTCGTGGATGGTGACGAGGTCAACGATATCGCGCGGCACACGGCGGTCTGCCGCCGCCGATGCCTTGTTGGTGGCAAGATCGACGGGGTGCAGCACATAGCCGAACAGCTCGTCCGGCTGGGTTGGGAAAAAGCGGAAAGCAGAGTCGGTCACCCATTCGAGCTGCATCCGCTGGCCGTCTTTTTCGATTGTCGCGTGGTGCCTGCCGGTGCGTTGATTGGGCGGCCATGTGACAGTGTAGCCGGCAGCAGCGAGCGCGGCGTCGTCCGCCTTGACGGCGGTTTCCTGGCGCTCGGTCGAGTCATGGAATATGTCGACGTCTTCCGAGAAGCGCGGACCTTGTCGATTGATGGCGACGCCCCCGGCGATATAACTGTCGGGGCTGCGCTGCGCCGCCAACAACCGCAAAACGTCCGATTGAAACTTACTGATGGGCACGGCAGAGCGCCTCGATGCGCTCAGCGAGCCGTCGTCCATCCATGCGGCCGTGGGTGCGCAGTGCGCGGGTGATCGCCAGCGCGTCGGCGGGTGTCGGGTCCTTGATCGGGCGCATGTTCCAGAGGGCGATCGAACCGAAGTCTCGGAACGCCTGCTGATAGAGGGTCTCGATTTCGTTGGTGCGGTCGTCGGCCATGGCGAAGTCCTTCGGCGATCATTATAGCAGGATGGCCGGCAAGGCACGAGAACCGTCAAGCGATGACACGAGGGGCTCGCCGGCGACGGACTCATCAGAGGGAGCGAGATAGATGCTGGGCGATCCACGGTCGCACGGGCTATGGGAGCGGACTGCGCCGCCGCCGCCTCCGACCGAGGCCCTGGCGGGCGACACCGTCGCGGAAGTGGCGATTGTCGGCGCCGGGTATACCGGCTGCTCGACGGCGCTGCACCTGGCCGAGCGCGGCATCGACGTCGCTGTCCTGGAAGCGGTCGATATCGGCTACGGCGCCGCGGGACGCAGCGCCGGGCTTGTTAATGCGGGCCTCTGGGTCATGCCGTCGGCACTCAAGGAGGTGCTTGGTCCCGTCTATGGCGAACGGCTACTCGGTCTGCTGACCTACTCGCCGCGCACGGTCTTTGAGATCATCGAGACGCACGATATCCAATGCGAACTGGTCAGGGGCGGCACAATCCACTGCGCGGCCGATGCCGCGGGCGTCGTCAATATCACGGAACGGGCGCGACAATGGCAGGAGCGTGGCGCGCCGGTGCGTGTGCTCGACGCGGACGAGGTGCGCTCCAAGACGGGTACTTCGGTGTATCCGGCCGGGCTCCTGGACCTTCGCGCTGGGACGGTCCAGCCTCTGGCGTATGTGCGCGGGCTTGGGCAGGCTGCCATCGGCGCTGGCGCACGTGTGTTTACTGGGAGCCCGGTCACGGAGATCCGGCGCGATGGCGGTTCGTGGCGTCTCGCTACGGCTGGCGGAAGCGTCTGCGCGAAGTGGGTGGTGCTCGCGTCCGACACCTATACCGCGCGCATCATGCCCGAGCTGCGCACCGAGCAGGTTGCGGTTCCGATTTTCCAGATCGCCACTGCGCCGCTCAGCGATAACGTCCGGCGAAGCGTTCTGCCCGAGGGGCACGCGACGTGGGATACCCGGACCGTGCCGACGGGCTTCCGGACTGATGCGGCGGGTCGCCTGATTATCAACAGTGTTGGGGCGCTGCGGAACACTGGCCGTGCTGTTCATCCCGCCTGGGCGCGACGGCGCCTCAGGTCGTTCTTCCCGCAGCTTGGCGACGTCGCGTTCGAGCACGAGTGGTATGGGTGGATCGGGACGACTGGCGACCACCTGCCGCGGTTGCACGCACCGGCCGAGAACATGATCGCGCTGGTTGGGTTCAATGGGCGCGGGATCGCGCCCGGCACCGTTCTCGGCCGCGAGCTCGCGCGGCACGTCGCCGGGGAGGTGTCGATGGAGGAGATGTTTCTGCCGGTCTTGCCGCTGCGCTCCGCTCCGTTCCGCCAGGCGCGGGAGGCCTATTACGAGATCGGCGCGCAGATCGCGCATGCGCCGGGGTTGCACTGAGAAACCCACGCCGCACGAAGGCAGCGATACCGTATCAGGGACCTGGCTCCTCGTTATACCGCTCCATCATCGCGGCGGCGATTTCCGGGCTGCTCGGCCATTGGCCGCGACGCCGCCCGACATGGGTCTGATACGTGTCCAACCGGTCCGGCTCGGGCTGCACCACATTGCCCGCTTGCAGAAACAGCAATCCCGCCTTTTCGGTTGGCATCCGGGCCACGAAGGCATCGGCCTCGTCAAGAACCTCCCGCATGCGCGTCATGGTCGCGGCGGGGTCAACCGGCGGGTCGCTCGCCACGCGCCGGAAGTCTGCCTCTGTGTAGCGGGACAGGCGGCGAACCTCGTTGATGAGCCCTTCGGGCGTGAAGCCAAGCGCCTTGCCGACAGCGGCCCACACCACGGCCCCTAGCGGCAGAATGCGGTCGTGGATCCAAAGCAGGTCCACCACGTCGCGCGGCTCCCGCCGCCCGGCGGCAGCCATCACCTTGTTGGTGGCGAGGTCAACCGGGTGCAGCACGTAGCCGAACGTCTCATCCGGCATCGTCGGGAAAAAGCGATAATCGGCGTCAACCACCCATTCGAGCCGTGTCGTCTCGCCGCCCTTCCCGGCGACGACCGAATACATGGTCGGCTCGCGCCGCAACCATTGCAGGTCGAAGCCGTTGGCCTGCAAGAGGGCGCTATCCTCTTGCGCAGCGCGGGCGACCCGTTCCTCGCGGTCGTGAAAGACGCCGATGTCGCCGGAATAGCGGGGCGCATCGACATTCAGCGGCGTACTGTCGGCGACATAGCTTTCCGGGTCGCGGTACGCAGCAAGCAGGCGCAAGACATCCGATTGAATCTTAGTGAGAGGCACGGCGGCACGCTTGCTCGATCTGTTCCGCCAGCCGGCGTGCACGCAAGTCGCCTTCGAGCCGCAGACTGCGAGTAATTGCGAGCGCATCTTCAGGCGTCGGGTTGGGCACGGGGCGGCTGCTCCAGAGCGCGCTCGCGCCGAAGCTTGCAAATGCTTGCCGATATAGCGCGGCGAAGTCCTCCGGCTTTTCGGGTTCCGCCGTCATGGCAGGGAGCATACCACCCGAGACCCCGGCGCTGATATTGACGGCATTTAGGAACAGAGGAATTCGGCCGTTCGGCCACTGGACGCGGGAATCGGCGTCCGGACCGCCCGGATATGCAGACGGAGCGGTTGCCCGAAGGAGCAGTTATCGGAGCCAGCCGCCGCCATCCCACCCCCGAATAGGGATTGGCCGCCGGCCGTCCCTCCGATAAACCCCATCCGTCGTGAGCGCCGCGAGTCGATGACCTGGGTTGACGGGGTAATTCTGGGGATCATCGCGATCTCGGGCTTGCTCGCGTTCATGCGCGGCTTCGTCCGCGAGGTGCTGGGCATCGGCGCCTGGATCGGCGCCGCGGCGCTGGCGGTCTGGGCCAATCCCCGGATCCTGCCGACCTTCGAGCGCTGGCTGCACGACCAGCCCGGCCTCGCCCAGCCGGTCGCGTTCGGCGTGGTGTTCCTGACCACGCTGATCGTGCTGCTGATCATCTGCCACGCCATCGGCAAGGCGGTGCGGCGCTCGGCCTTCGGTGGCCTTGACCGCAGCCTGGGTCTGCTATTCGGGCTGGCGCGGGGTGCGGCGCTGGTGGTGCTGGCCTATATCGTGGTGGCGATCGCGGTGCCGGTGGAACAATGGCCGCAGCCGGTGGTCTCGGCGCGCGCCATGCCGCTTGCCTATCAGGGGGCAGTGTGGGCGGCGCATTGGCTGCCCGACGCCTACCGGCCCCGGGTCGAACCGCCGCCGGGGGGGCGGCCGGCCACGGAAGAAGCCTTGCTGCGTGCCACGCCGCAGGGGCGGGCGCTCGGCAAGCCCCCTGCTCGCGAATAGGAGAGGCCGGCATGGACGCCGCCGCCACCCCGCACCTGGCCGATGACGACAAACCGCACGAGGAGTGCGGTGTCTTCGGCGTCTGGAACATGCCCGACGCGGCGGCGGTCACCGCGCTCGGGCTGCATGCGCTCCAGCATCGTGGCCAGGAGTCGACGGGCATCGTTACGTTCGACGGCGCCCGCTTCCACTCCCACAAGGGCCTGGGCCTGGTCGGCGACAATTTCGGCGACGCGCGGGTGATCGCGTCGTTGCCCGGCACCAGCGCGATCGGCCACAACCGCTACGCCACCACCGGCGAAACCATCCTGCGCAACGTCCAGCCGCTCTACGCGGATTTCGAGTTCGGCGGCTTCGCGGTGGCGCACAACGGCAACCTGACCAACGCACACGCGCTGCGCCGCTCGCTGGTGCGGCGCGGCTGCCTGTTCCAATCGACCACCGATTCCGAGGTGTTCATCCAACTGATTGCGATCAGCCTCTATTCCACTGTCGCCGACCGGCTGATCGACGCGTTGAAGCAGGTCGTCGGCGCCTACTCGCTGGTGGCGCTTTCGAACGATATGCTGATGGGGGTGCGTGACCCCCTGGGTGTGCGCCCACTGATACTCGGTAGGATTGTCGGCTCCGGTGCCCAAGGTACCGGCGGCTGGGTGCTCGCCTCCGAGACCTGCGCGCTCGACATCGTCGGCGCCGAGTTCGTCCGTGATGTCGAGCCCGGCGAGATCGTGCTGATCGACGATCAGGGCGTGCGCAGCATCCGGCCATTCGCCCGCGCGCCCGAGCGGTTCTGCGTGTTCGAGTACATCTACTTCGCCCGGCCGGATTCGGTGATGGAGGGCACTCCGGTCTATGACGCGCGCAAGCGCATCGGCGCCGAGCTGGCACGCGAAGCCGGCGTGCCGGCGGACGTGATCGTGCCGGTGCCGGATTCCGGTGTGCCGGCGGCGATGGGCTACGCGGCGGAGAGCGGTATCCCGTTCGAGCTTGGGATCATTCGCAACCACTATGTCGGCCGCACCTTCATCGAGCCGACTGACCATATCCGGAATCTCGGTGTCAAGCTGAAGCACTCGGCCAATCGCGCGATCCTGGAAGGGCGGCGCGTCATCCTGGTGGACGATTCGATCGTGCGTGGCACGACCAGCCGCAAGATCGTCGAGATGGTGCGCCAGGCCGGGGCGACGGAGGTGCACATGCGTGTCTCGTCGCCGCCGACGACTTATTCGTGCTTCTATGGGATCGACACGCCGGAGCGCGGCAAGCTACTGGCGGCGCGGAACTCGGTCGATGAGATGGCGGCGCTGATCGGCGTCGATAGTCTGGCTTTCATCTCAATCGACGGGCTTTATCGTGCGCTGGGGAAGGAGCCGCGCGACCCGGCCCGCCCGCATTTCTGCGATGCTTGTTTCACCGGCGACTATCCGATCGCGCTGCCCGACCGGGGCGACAACGCCGAGCGGCAGCTCAGTTTGCTGGATAGCCATTGACCACACGGCCGCTGGAGGGAAGCGTGGCGCTGGTCACCGGCGCCAGCCGCGGCATCGGCGCCGCCACCGCGATCGAGCTGGGTCGGCTGGGCGCGCATGTGGTGATCACGGCGCGTACGCAAGGCGGGTTGGAGGAAACCGACGACGCGATCCGCGCCGTGGGTGGCGCGGGGACGCTGTTGCCGCTCGACCTGCATGAGGCCGATCCGGTCGATCGCATCGGCCCCAGTCTTTATCAGCGGTTTCAGAGGTTGGATGTGTTGGTCCACTGCGCCGGCACGTTGGGACGCCTCGCTCCGGTCGCGCATCTGATGCCGCATGAATGGGCCGACGCCGTCAGCGTGAACCTGGACGCCGCGATGCGCCTGATCCGAACGTGCGATCCATTGCTGCGCGTCGCTTCCGCCGGACGTGCGGTGTTCGTCACGGCCATGCGCGCTCGTGCCCCGAAGGCCTATTGGGCCTCGTACGGGGCGACCAAGGCGGCGATGGAGCACCTTGTGCTCACCTGGGCCGACGAGGTCGCCGGGACAAAGTTGCGGGTGAACCTGTTCGACCCGGGGCCGGTGGCCACCCGCCTCCGCCGCGACGCCTTTCCCGGGGAGCTGCCCGACCGGCTGGCGAAACCCGCAGATGTCGCGCCGGCAGTCGCTGCGCTGTGCCTGCCGGGCGAAAAGCGCCACGGGGAGTTGGTTCGGCGCTGAGCGAACCTGCCCGCGGCCTGTCGCTCGGCATCGTCGTCGGACTGGCCGCCGAGGCACGGATCGCGCGCCGGCTCGGCGGCAGGGTTGCGATCGGCGGCGGTAGGCCGGACGGCGCACGAC
>Ga0335075_10019122_pt1 | contig 10144 bp, 8 predicted proteins | sample Lox_Sample_24_FD_206723 | JGI IMG/M metagenome (GOLD analysis project Ga0335075, IMG submission 206723) | Soil microbial communities from Loxahatchee National Wildlife Refuge, Florida, United States - Lox_Sample_2.4 | ecosystem: Environmental > Terrestrial > Soil > Wetlands | place: USA: Florida... | reverse complement strand
GCAATTGACCGATCGCTCTGGCATGGTGTTGCCGCCCAAAGTGGTGGAACAGGAGGGCGACAAGTTCGGGCTTCACCCTGTCTGCTCCGGCCCGTTCTCGTTCGTCGAGCGCGTGCCGCAGGACCGTATCGTGCTGCAGCGTTTTCCCGGCTACTGGAACGCCGGTGCGATCTATTTCGATCGCGTCGTCTATCTGCCGACCCCGAACGCCGCGGTGCGGCTTGCCAATTTGCAGGCGGGCGCGCTCGATCTGGTGGAACAGACATTGCCGACCGACGTTGCTGCCGTGCGGCGTGATCCGAAGCTCAAGCTGGCGATCCAGGACTCGCTGATGTACGAAGGCATTACCTTCAACACCGGCAACGGCCCGGCAGCGAACACGACCATCGGCCAGAACGCGCTGGTGCGCCGCGCCTTCGAGCTGGCGATCGATCGGACCGCGCTGATCCAGGTCGTTTACAACGGAATGTACACGCCGACCGCCCAGGCCAATCCGCCGGGCTCGCCCTATTACGACACGGCGATCCAGCCGCCGGCGCGGGACGTGGCGAAGGCCGAGGCGCTGCTGAAGCAGGCCGGCGTCAGGCTGCCGGTGCCGGTGACCATCACCATCCCGAACAATCCCGACCTGCAGCAGACTGGCCAGGTGATTCAGGCAATGGCGAAGGAGGCGGGGTTCGACGTGAAGCTTTTGGCGATGGAGTTCGCTTCGTCGTTGCAGGCGGGGTATGGCGGGCGATTCCAGGCTTACATGATCGGCTGGTCGGGCCGTTCTGATCCCGACGGCAATATGTGGCAGTTCCTGCATACCGGCGGGACTTTCAACTACGGCCATTATTCCAACCCGGACGTCGACAGGTTGCTGGACGATGCCCGCGAGCATGATGAGCTGGCGACGCGACGCGCGCTCTATGATCGGGTCTGGCAGCAGGAGCGTGCGGATCTGCCGCTGCTTTATTTGTGGAATCCGAAGAACATCGTGGGCATGAAGCGGACGCTCGAGGGCTTCCAACAGGTTCCCGATGGTCTGATCCGTCTGCAGGGAATGCAGTTCGCGCGGTGATCGCGGCGGTGAGGTATTGCCTTTTCCGCATTCCTCGTGCGGCTCGGGATTTGCCAGCTATATGATCTAGCTGACATCTAGCCTGTACGGTGCCACATGCATCAGGTCGGAGCTTTCGGGGCGAAGAACACGCCGAGCGCGCTGCTCGACCAAGTCGAGCGCGGCGAGGAAATCATTATCACCCGGCATGGGCGAGCGGTCGCGCGTTTGGCACCCCTGACAGGGGCGGTCAGTCGAGAGGAGGCGCGGGCCGCTGCTGAGCGTATCCGCGAGATGAGCAAGGGCGTCACGCTCGGCGGCCTCAAGGTCAAAGACTTGATCAACGAGGGACGCATGTGAGCCTGGTGCTCGATGCGTCGCTGGCGTTCAGTTGGTATTTTGAGGATAAGCGCACCGAAGCAGTCAACGCGGTGCTGGATGAAGTGGTCGAGACCGGCGCTGTAGTGCTGGCGCTTTGGCGGCTCGCAATTGTCAACGGTTTCCAGAACGCCATCCGTCGCAAGCGTATCGATATGGCGTTTCGCGACCGTGCCATCGCGCAGCTCGCGGCTAGCCGATCACCGTCGATCCCGATACTGACGCGCACGCCTGGACGACGACGTTGCGGCTCGCCGACCAGTTTCAGCTTACTGCCTACGACGCCTGCTATCTGGAATTAGCGCAGCGGCGAAGGCTGTCGCTCGCAACTCTGGATCGGCGGCTCCATGCCGCCGGCAAAACACTCGGGGTTATGCTGTTGGGGGGTGAGGCATAGGCCGCCGGAACTGGTCGCTTGCCGGCGAAAGCGTGTAACGGCGTACCTTGTGCTCATCGACCCCGACTCCCAACCCACCACCAGTCGGCACCCGGAGCTTTCCGTCCCTGACGGCGAGCGGGTGCGATAACAGGTCCTCGGCCAGGTAATAGGTCGGTTGATAGAACTCGTAGCCCAGCTAACGTGTCCGGCGTGGCTGCGATGAGCCCTGATAGGTAGGCCCATTGTCCTTCAAGAGCAGGGGAGGCGAACACAATGAACATTTGCATGGTCGGCTATGGCATGATGGGGGTGTGGCACTCGGACGCCCTTACGCGGACCGACGCCGTGCTGCATACCGCGGTGGGGCGGCGACCGGAGGCGACGGAGGCGTTTGCTACACGCTTTGGGTATCGCAAGTGGACGACTTCGCTGGCGGCCGCACTGGCTGATCCGGACGTAGATGTCGTGGTACTGGCCACCCCAAGCGAGCAGCACGAGGAGCAGGCGATCGCCTGCCTGGAAGCCGGCAAGCACACGCTGATCGAGATCCCGATCGCGATGAGCCTTGCGGGCGCCGAACGCGTCGTCGCGGCTGGGGAGAAAAGCGGTAAGGTGTATGGGCTCAGCCATCCGATGCGCTTCCGCGCGGAGCGGGAGGCGCTGCGGGCGCGGCTCGCTGCCGGGGAGGAGACGATACGGCACATCGCCGGGCGCTTCTTCATACCACGGCTGAAGAATGTCGGTGCGACCGGTTATGTGCGGAGCTGGAGCGATAATATCCTGTGGCACCATTTCTGCCATTTCGTCGATCTTGGGCTGTTCCTGTTCGACGGCATACCGGTGCGGCGAATCGCGAGCCATCTCGGTCCCTGCCATGAACGGACGGGGATCCCGATGGAATGCATCGTCATGTTGGAGACGGAGCGTGATGCGACATTGCTGGTGCACGGGCCGTACCACGCGTCCTACAGGTTTTATGACAAGCTGATCGTGACCGACCGGGACACGTACTTCTTCGATATCCTGGCCGGGACGCTGCGCACCGCTTCGGGCACGGTCGCCATCGAGCCGGAGCAGGAGAATGCGGCGAGAGTCGTGTTCGATTTTCTCGATGCCGCGCGTGCGGGCCGTCCACCGCGTGCGTCCGGTCCCTCGGTGCTGCCGGCGATGCGGGTGCTGCAGGCAGTGCAGGACAGTTGGGATGAACGGTACGGTGCTCGCGCTATCCCAGGGCGGGCGGCGTTCGGCTAAGCCGGGGCCCGGCGTCTTGGTGCGTTGTGACACGAAAGGGTGAAGGTTGCGCGGACCTTGGACGCCATGCCAATATTGTCGGCCATACGAGGGGCAACCGTCTCGGCCGGGCGCAAAGCCTTGAGCGTTGCCGGTCTCATGGAGGGATAACGGCCATGGCCAATGACAAGATGATGGCACAAATGTCGCAGAAGCCCGGCTTCATCGCCGCGCTGGACCAGAGCGGCGGATCGACGCCCGGCGCGCTGCGCCTGTATGGCATTCCGGACAACGCCTATAGCGGCGATGCCGAGATGTTCAGGCTGATGCATGAAATGCGCGTGCGGATCTTTACCGCGCCGGCCTTCACCGGGGATAAGATCATCGGGACCATCCTGTTCGAAGGCACGATGGACGGGGAGGCGCGGGGCAAGCCTGTGCCGACTTTCCTGTGGGAAGATCGCGGCGTGGTCCCGTTCGTGAAGGTCGATAAGGGGCTGGAGGCAGAGAAGGACGGCGTCAGACTGCTGAAGCCGATGCCGACGCTGGATGCGCTGCTCGACCGGGCGGTGAAGCTGGGCGTCTTTGGCACCAAGATGCGCTCCGTCATCGAACTAGCCTCGAAAGATGGGATCGCGGCAATCGTGAAGCAGCAGTTCGATGTGGCGGCGCGAATCAGCGAGTATGGGCTGATGCCGATCATCGAGCCGGAAGTCTCGATCAAGAGCCCGCAGAAGGCCGATGCGGAAGCCATCCTGGCTTCGGAGATTACACGGCGTGTGGATGCCTTGCCGGAGGGTCGGCAGGTGATGCTGAAGCTGACGCTGCCGGAGGTGCCGGATCTATATGCGGGGCTGGCGAAGCATAAGCGGGTGGCGAGGGTAGTTGCGCTGTCCGGCGGCTATACGCGGGATGAGGCGTGCATGCGTCTCGCTGCCAATCATGGGATGATCGCGAGTTTCTCGCGGGCGCTGGTTCAAGATCTGCGGCGTCCGATGAGCGATGCGGATTTCGAGGCGGCGCTGGAGGGGTCGATCGACGAGATTTACCGGGCGTCGACCGTCAAGAATTGATACCGGCTGGGCAAGTGTCGCTTGCTTCGCCGAACTGGCAGGGCAGGCGTGATAGCGCCGAAGAGAGAATCGTACCGAGAAGACAGGGAGAGCGATGATGTCCGACGTGGCAGCGACGCACCTAACTGGTAACGCCATTCCGGCCCCTTTCGACACTCATCGACTGGATCAGCTAATGGACGAGGCGGGCATCGACGTGCTGCTCGTCACCTCCAAGCATAACGTCCGGTATATGCTCGGCGGGTATCGGGCGCAGTTCTTCGGCTTCATGGATGCCATGGGCATCAGCCGGTTTCTGCCGGTGCTGGTCTATCCGAAGGGCGCGATGGAGAAGTCCGTCTATATCGGGCATCGCCTCGAGGGCCATCAACTAAAGGTCACGCCGGTGTGGGTGCCGGAAGTACTCATTGTTTCCTCCGGCAGCACTGACGCCATGGAGCACGCGGTCAAGCATGTCACGAAGCTCGGTCTCGGCGCCGGGCGGATCGGCATCGAGAGGCCGTTCCTGCCGGTGGACGCGGCTGAGACTCTGCGCGCGGCCTTGCCGCAGGCGCGGCTTTGCGAGGCGCTTTTTGTATTGGAGCGGTTGCGGGCGGTGAAGAGGCCCGACGAACTGGACAAGCTACGCGAGGCGTCGGAGCGCATCACCGATGCTATGCTGACTGTGATCGGCAGCCATGGCCCTGGCGCGACGAAGCAAGAAATCACCGAGGCGCTCAGGCGCGAAGAGGTGAGCCGCGGCCTCGACTTCGAATATTGTCTGATCACGACGGGAACCAGTCTCAATCGAGCACCGTCCGAGGAGCGCTGGGAGATGGGAGCGCCAATGTCGCTCGATTCCGGAGGCAATTACGAAGGATACATCGGCGATCTTACAAGGATGGCGGTGCTTGGCGAGCCGGACGACGAACTCCAGGAGCTGCTCGGCAAGGTGGAAGCGATCCAGCAGACGGCGTTCCGGGCGATCGCGCCAGGCCGGCTGGGCGGCGAGATTTTTGCGGCGGCGGACGCGGCGCTGCGGGCTTTGCCGGAGCATAACCACATGCATTTCATGGCGCATGGGATGGGTGTGATCAGCCATGAGGCGCCGCGGCTTCCGACCGGCGGGCGCATGTCGTATCCGGCGTCCGATGCCGAGCGTCCGCTGGAGCCAGGGTTGGTATTGTCGGTTGAGACGACCTTGGAACACCCGCGCCGGGGCTTTATCAAGCTCGAGGACACCGCCGCGGTGACGGACAGCGGCTACGAGATTTTCGGCGAGCGAGCGCGAGGCTGGAACCGCGGCGGCCAGGCCGGTGCTCAGAGTTGATAGTAGCCGGGTCTTCTTCTGCTCCAATGCCGCGGCTATCGAGTTGTAGAACACGACCTGCTTCGGCCGTGCGCTGGGACGACTTCCATCCCGGAATACATCAAGCGCAATAGCGGTCAGCCCGGAAGTCGGTCAAGATATCGCTGCTCAAAATCGCAGCCAACTTCGGCTGCCTGGCTTCCATGCAGTTGATTGACGCGGTTCGTCCCTTTGTAAGGCGAGGTTGATGCCGCGCGCGACAAATCGCCCGCCAATGAGGAGCTGACGTACGAAATGCTGCCGTGAGGGTGGGGTACACGATTGCAACCGGCGCGCCGAAGATTGCGCCCATCCCGATCGGGTGGCAGGTAACGGGGCCACGCTTTCAGTGAAGGCGTATACCTCCGAGGAGAGGAAACCAACGTGCCCCGAGTCATAGATCTCGAAATGAACCTTCCCTGCAGCGAGGAAGAAGCGGGCTATTGGGACGCGATGCAAGGTCGCCCCAGCAACGCGGTCGCGGACCTTCAACCCCGCCCCCCAGGCTACGGCTTCGACAATTACCGACACATCTTCAAGGGCCGTTCCCGCTCCGGTGAACAAGCCCCCACGCAGGCTGACGACGGTGGCTTGCCTCGCCTGATCGCGGATATGGACGGTGCCGGCATCGAACTTGGCGTCCTCGGCTCCTCCATTGCCACGCTGGCGCGCATCTGCACGGCCCATCCCGACCGCTTTATCGGCCTTTCCGCGATCAGCCCTCTCGACGGTATGACCGGCGTGCGCAACTTCGAACGCCTGGTGCGTGAACACCATATTGGCGGCCTGCGCGTTGTCGCGCTGTACAACGCGATCCCCGCGAGCGACCGTCGCTACTATCCGCTCTACGCGAAATGTGTCGAGCTCGATGTGCCCGTGCGCATTTATACCTCGATGAATTATGCCAACGATCGTCCATACGATCTCGGCCATCCGCGCCATCTCGATACCGTCGCGATCGACTTTCCCGAATTGCGTATTGTCGCCGGCCTCGCCGGCTGGCCATGGGTGAATGATATGATTGGCCTGCTGCGCCGCCACCCCAATCTCTACTGCGACACGGCCGCCCATCGGCCACGCCATTTCGCTACGCCGGGCTCCGGTTGGGAATCCTTCTTGCAGTTCGGCAACACGCTGCTGCAGGACAAGATCATGGTCGGGCTGTCTCGGGGCACGCTCGGCATGTCGTTCGAACAGCTTATTGACGAATATGAGGCGCTGCCGCTGAAGAGCGCAGTGCTGGAAAAATGGCTCTACCGTAACGCGCTTGCTTTCCTGCGCCGAGGTTGATAGTCCATGCCGCGTAACGTCGGCGCTATCATGCGGCCACGCACCGTCGCCGTGATCGGTGGCTCCTCCACTCGCACCGCCCAAGGCAACCATGTTATCGGCAACCTGCAGCGCGCCGGTTTCGCCGGACGCATCATTCCTGTTCATCCCAACGCCGCTGAGATCAATAACCTGCCGGCGGTCAACAGCATCGCTGCCCTACCCGCCGATATCGATGTCGCAGTGGTGGCCATTCCCGCTGCGAGAGTTGCGGAGTGCCTTGCCGAGCTGGAACAGACCGGCGTGCGCTCCGCGGTCGTATTCAGCAACGGCTTCACTCCAGCACAGGAGCAAGATTTCCGCCGCGTTTCCGACACCAGCCCCATGACGATCCACGGCCCCAACTGCATGGGTCTGATCGACGTGCATGAGGCGATGCCGCTCTACCCCGCTACGATCACGGCGAAGGTCCGGCCAGGCAAAGTCGCGCTTATCGCGCAATCCGGCTCGGCCGCGATCTCGTTGATGAACTCGTCCTGCTTCGGCATCTCCACCGTCGTCACGGTCGGCAGTGAATTCCAGGTCACGGCTCCCGATTATCTGCGCTTCTTCGCCACCGACGACCGCACCGCAGTGATTGGTGTCGTGCTTGAGTCTATCAAGCGGCCGGCAGAATTCGCCGATGCGGTCAACCAAATTTACGCCGCGCGCAAATCAATCGCTGTATTGAAGGTCGGACGGTCCGAGGTCGGCAATCGTGCGGTGCAAGCGCATACCGGCGCCATGACCAGCCGCAGCGAGGCCTACGTTCGCTTCTTCGTGCGCCATCACATACCCACTGCGAGCGATTACGATGAGCTGATCGCCACGCTCGAATGCCTCGACACGACGCCGCGCACGGCGCGCGGGAGCCGCGTCGGCTTCGTTGGCATTTCCGGTGGCGAGACTGCGCTCGCCTGCGATATAGCTGCCGACCTCGGTGTGCCGCTTGCCAGGTTCGGCACCGAAACCCGTGCTCGTATCACTGCCGCCCTCCCGGGCGCGGCAGGAGTCAATCCGCTCGATCTTGGTGCTACGGTCAATCACACTCCCGAGCAAGACCGTCCGGCGATCAGTGCCATCCTGGAAGAGCCCGAGGTCGACGCGCTGGTGTTCCTGCAGGACGCGCAGGCTACGCTCACGCCGACGATGCTCAACAACTATACGCCGAACATCATTGAATACGGAAAGCATGCGGGGCGGACGGAAAAGCCCGTCGTGCTGATCTCGCCTAGTGCGGAGAACACCCATCCCCGCATCCATGAAATGCTGGTCAATGACGGGGTGCCCGTGCTGCGTGGCTTGCGGCCAGGTCTTGTTGCCTTGCGCAATCTTGCCACTATTGGACAGCGGCGTTTAGCGCGCAAACAGCAGGAGCCGGCACACCGGCCTCGGCCCGTGGCAGAGGAGATCCGCGGCATCCTCGCCGGGCTTTCCGGCCCGCTGCCGGTAAGCCTCACTCGCAAGATTCTTGCGGCCTATGACATTCCCGTCGTCCGCTCAGCGACCATGCCGGACATCGAAACCGCCCTCTTGGAGGCCGCGCATATTGGTTACCCGTTGGTGGTGAAGATCGCCTCGCCCGATATTCCTCATCGGTCTGATATCGGCGGTGTGGAACTTGGCGTCGCCGATCCCGACGCACTACACGCGGCGGTCGCTCGCATCAGCGCCTGTGTCGCTGCTGCGATGCCACAAGCCCGGATCATCGGTTTCGAACTGCAGGAATATCTTGTCGATCATGTCGAGGCCATGGTGGGGTTCATCGCCGCCCCGCCATTCGGCGCCCTGCTCACCGTTGGCACCGGCGGCACCATGGTCGAGCTGCAAGGGGACCTTTGTGTGGAGCTGTGCCCGCTCACGTCAGAGCGTGCAACCGAGATGATCGCCGCCACCCGCCTCGGCGCTGCTCTCGGGGGCTACCGCAATCTCATCCCCGAGACCGATACCACACCGCTCGCTCGCCTCGTCGCCAACCTGTCGGAACTTGCGGCCGATATGTCGGCCCGTATCGCCGAGTGTGACCTTAATCCTGTGCTGGTGCGGAAGGGTACTGGCGAGGTCCGGGTTGTCGACGCTCTGCTTGTCGCAACGCGCTGATGCCCGATCCGACTACTGACGGCAAACTCTCGCTTACTCGACTGCAGGTCGGGGCAGCGCGGCAGCGCTCGCGGCGATGGAGGGATCGCGCTGTTATACCAACGGCCCTGGCCGCCGACTCTCGGAGTGGGGCTCCCCTGAGGGGGGATTCCCCTGGCCAGGGAATTCGGTTTCGATTCTCCCCGACATCGATTCGCATCGAGGGAGGATCGGATGGGTCAGGCGATCGGGATCACTCGCACGGAGCACACGGCGGCAGAATTGCGCCAGTTGGCGGCCAAGGGCGGCAACGGGGCACAGGTTCGCCGGCTGTTGGCGATCGCGTTGATCCTGGAGGGCCGATCCCGCACCGAGGCGGCGGAGCTGTGCGGCATGGACCGTCAGACGCTGCGCGACTGGGTGCATCGCTACAACGCGGTAGGGATCGCCGGCCTGCAATCGCGGCACGGCAAAGGCCCGGAGCCGTTCCTGACGGACGCGCAGATGACTGAGCTGAAGCAGATGGTGATCGAGGGACCTGATCCGAAGACCGCCAAGGTGGTGCGTTGGCGCTGCGTTGATCTGCGCGACGAGGTGGAACGCCGGTTTGGCATGCGAGTGAACGAGCGGACGATTGGCAAATGGCTGCGCAAGCTGCGCTTGACCCGCCTGCAGCCGCGTCCCTTCCATCCGAAGAAGGACGCTGCGGCGCAGGAGGCTTTTAAAAGGAACTTTGACAGTTGCCTGAAGCAGATCCTTGTTTCGACCACCCCCGGCACATCGATCGAGGTGTGGTTTCAGGATGAAGCCCGGGTCGGTCAGAAAGGCACTCACGCCTACGTCTGGGCGCCGATCGGCTCGCGGCCGCCGATGGTGCGGGACAACCGCCATGATTCCGCTTACCTCTATGGAGCGATCTGCCCGGCTCGTGGTGTGGGCGCAGCGGTTATCATGCCTGCGGCGAACGCCGAGGGAATGAACCAGTTGCTGAAGGAGCTCAGCACTCAGGTCAGCCCTGGTGCGCATGCTGCTTTGCTGTGCGACCAGGCCGGCTGGCATCAGCTTGGCAGCAAGCTGAAGGTTCCTGACAACATCACACTGGTGCCTTTGCCGCCCTACTCGCCGGAACTGAACTCAATGGAAAACGTCTGGCAATATCTGCGCGCCAATAAGCTCTGCGCCCGTGTCTGGGACACTTACGAGGTAATCGTTCAGGCCTGCAAGGACGCTTGGAACTTCCTGATCGACGATCCGGACCGTATCCGCTCAATCGGGACCCGTGAGTGGGCGAGGGTCAGTGTCTAGGGCCGTTGGTATCATACCGAATT
>Ga0335075_10019121_pt1 | contig 10145 bp, 7 predicted proteins | sample Lox_Sample_24_FD_206723 | JGI IMG/M metagenome (GOLD analysis project Ga0335075, IMG submission 206723) | Soil microbial communities from Loxahatchee National Wildlife Refuge, Florida, United States - Lox_Sample_2.4 | ecosystem: Environmental > Terrestrial > Soil > Wetlands | place: USA: Florida... | reverse complement strand
CGCCACGCCCGTCGGCGTCCCGTTCACCAGCACCACAACGCCCACATGCTCCGCCGGAATCATGTACACCGCCGTGCTCGTCCCCAGCAGAAACGCTCCGCTGTGCCCCAGCTGCAGCTCACCCTCCGGCGTCTTGTTCACATTCCACCCCAGCCCATAAAACCCGCCCGGGCACTTATCCATCGCCACCGGTCCTTCCACTGCCGAACAGATCTGCGCCTTATGCGTCTCCTGCAGCGCCTTGGCATCCACCACCTGCACGCCCTTGTACCGTCCATCGTTCAACTGCAAACTGATCCACTTCGCCAGATCGTTCACACTCGAACTCACCCCACCCGCCGGAGACTCCGAGTCCGCCTCCCGCACAAACCAGTTCCTGTACTCGCCCTCCCACAACACATGCAGCGCCGCCTTGTCCGGTCTGTTCTCATAGTCCGAATACCTTGAGCTCGTCGACGTCATCCCAATCCGCGAGTACAGCCTCTCCTGCGCAATCTCCTCCCAGGTCTTCCCCGTCTTCCTCACCGCTGCCAGCGCACCCTCCGTCAGCCCGAAGTTGCTGTAGTGATACGTCTGCCCCATCTTCCCCGCCAGCGGCACATAGCGCAGCCTGCTCAGAATCTCCGGCCTGCTGTACCCCAGATCCTCCAGCACATCGCCCGCCCCCGTCGGCAGCCCGCTCCGATGCGCAAACAAATCCCTCACCGTTGCCTGCGCCGTCGCATCCTTATCGCTCAACGCAAACCCCGGATCCAGCACAGCGATCCTGTCATCCCAGCTCACATCGCCCGTCCCCACCAGCGACGCCACAATCGTCGACGCAATCGGCTTCGACACCGACGCAATCTCAAACACCGTATCCGCATCCACCTTCGCCGGCTCGCCCACCTTCCGCACGCCATATCCGCGCGCAAAAACCGTCCGGTCGCCATACACCACCGCCACCGCCAGCCCCGGCACCTTCGTCTTCGCCATCGTCTCCACGATGAACGCATCCATCTTCTTCAGCGCCGCGTCCATCCTCGCCTCATCCGGCGACGCCACCTGCCCACCCACGCGCACCGCACACAAAACCACCAACGCAATCGCTGACCACCCGCTCTTCGTCATCATTCGCCTCGCTCAATCTCTAAAGAAGCGCAGCCCGAGCCCGCCCACAACACCCACCGATAAACTAACCTCAATGTCCAACTCCCGCATCCTTGTTCTCGGGGCCACCGGCCAGCTCGGCGCCGCGCTCTGCCGCCAGCTCGGCCCCTCCGCCATCCCCGCCGCGCGCCGTCCACCCTCGCCCCACTGGCTCACCCTCGACCTCTCAACCCTCACCGAATCCCCCGACGAGCTCATCACCACCCACCGCCTCACCGCCATCATCTGCGCCGCCGGCGCCACCGACGTCGAGCGCTGCGAGTCCGACCACCCCTGGGCTGACGCCGCCAACCACCTCGGCCCACTCGCCCTCGCCCGCGCCGCCGCCCACGCCCGCATCCCCTTCGTCTTCTACTCCACCGACTACGTCTTCCCCGGCACCGCCTCCAACCCCGGCCCCTACAAAGAGTCCGCCCCCACCCACCCGCTCTCCTACTACGGCGCCTCCAAACTCGCCGGCGAGCAATCCATCCTCGCCGAAAACCCCTCCGCGCTCGTCCTCCGCACCACCACCGTCTACGGTCCCGACCCCCAGGGCAAAAACTTCCTCTACACCCTCCGCCGCCTTCTCTCCTCCGGCCAAACCATGCGCGTCCCCACCGACCAGCTCGCCACCCCCACCTACAACGAGGACCTCGCCCGCGCCACGCTCGCCCTCCTCGCCGCCGGCGCCACCGGTCTCTTCCACGCCGCCGGCCCCACCATGCTCTCCCGCATCGACTTCGCCCGCCTCGCCTGCGACATCCTCTCGCTCGACCCCTCCCTCCTCATCCCCCTCACCACCCCCGAGCTCCACCAGCGCGCCGCCCGCCCCCTCATCGCCGGCCTCGACTCCACCCTCCTCAACACCACCCTCGGCCGGCCCTTCTTCCGCACCCCCCACCAGGGCATCCTCGACTGGCAATCCACCCTCCAGCCCTGAACACCCTCCCCCGATCCCCTCTGGTTACTGAAGTTCCCTTGGCATGTCGTCCTCCGGTCCAGTACGCTGGCCCGCTATGCAGGCAACAGCCGAGAGCGCCCGCATTCCAACCCTCGACGGCTGGCGCGGTGTCTCCATCCTCCTCGTGCTCCTCAGCCACGCCGCCCTCTACTCCCGCTTCCACAATCTCTTCTGGGCGCAGCAGGGCCGCACCGCCGTCGACATCTTCTTCCTCATCAGCGGTTACATCATCACCGCCCGCCTCCTCGACGAAGGCGACGACCTCAATCTCCCCGCCTTCTACTACCGCCGCGCCTTTCGCATCCTCCCGCCCTTCGCCCTCTACCTCTTCGTCATCGCCGCGCTCTCCGCCCTCCGCCTCATCCACGGCGTCACGCCCTCCGAGCTCCTCAGCTCGCTCCTCTTCTTCCGCAACTACCACCTCCCGCCACTCGGCGGCATCTACACCGGCCACTTCTGGTCCCTCGCCATCGAGGAGCACTTCTACCTCCTCTGGCCCGGCCTCCTCGCCTTCCTCCGTCCCCGCCGAGCCCTCTACGCCGCCTCCCTCGGCGCCATCGCCTGCGCCCTCTGGCGCCATCACTGCCTCGCCGTTCCCGCCAGCGGCAGCTCCCTCTACTTCATCTCCCTTCGCACCGACTGCCGCCTCGACGGCCTCCTCATCGGCTGCTGCCTCGCCATCCTCACCACCAGTTCCTCCCCCCGAGCCCTCTCCGTACGCTCATGGATCCGCCGCAACGTCCCCAAAGAGACCCCCATCCTCTGCGGCTTCCCTGCCATCTACCTCCTCACCCACTCCCGCGGCCTGCCGTCCCTCTGGCTCTATCTCGTCATCGCCATCGCCCTCGGCGCCACCCTCTTCGCCGAGCCCGGTCTCGTCCACAAGTTCCTCAACCTCCGCCCCCTCGCCTGGATCGGCCGCATCTCCTTCGGCCTCTACGTCTACCAGCAGGTCTTCCTCCTCCACCCCACCGACGCCCCCATCCCCCACTGGCAACTCTTCCCTCTCAACCTGCTCCTGCTCTTCGCGGTTGCAACCCTCTCGTACTACTTCTTCGAGCGACCCATCTCCCGCATCGCCCACAACCTCTTCCCCGCTCTACCCGCACCACGACCCTCTTTCGTGACCCCTGTTGGTAACCAGGAAGCGACCTAATTAAAGCTTCCTAACGACTCCCGCGGTCGATTAGCCTGACGCCAACTCACGATCCAGGGCAGCAAAGCGGTCGGAAAATGTGAACACTGTGGCCACGCAAGTCTGCACTCAGCCAACTCAACAGAGCACACGACTCCGAGTGACAGTACTGGCTTTGGCTATAGGATCGCTCGCAGCGCTCGGCGTCTTTCTTGTTCCGTTCCTGTTCCCGCCTTCTCATCCCAGCCTATCGGCCTCATACACCGCTGGCTTTAACAACAGAGTCGCGGCTTTAGCGGCAGCCTTCGTCGGCCTTCTAAGTTTTGCGCTCGCTTGGAAATTCCAACTCTTTCCCAATCGCGCTCACGATCCTGACAGGAGATCCATCCCGTTATGGCTGGCAACAAGCTGCCTTGCTGTTACGGCCGCGTTCAACGCTGCTTTTGGCTTGCTTCTCTGCAGAGCGGAAGTTGCATCCGTCGACAATCGATATTTCTTGGAATACATGGATGACGTATTTAGATATCACGAGCGCATATACGCGGATTTCTCCTTCGCATATGGACCGCTTCTCTTGTACTTTCCGCTATGGATACACGCGCTGTTGCGACCTTTCCACATCGGAATAGAAGGTGCCTACTACGTCGCCTTGATGCTCGCGCACGTCATTGGCTTAGTAGTGGCTTGGGTGACACTTGAAAATCTGCCCATAAGCAGAAAAGTCAAAGCCATCACTCTATGTCTGTTTGCAATCTTGTCGATGTGCCCTGTGATGGGACTTAGCTATACGCTCGTCCGCTTTCTGGCTCCCTTTTCTACACTCGTTTTTATTTCGCGGATAAAGAATCCCCTGTTTGTCGTGTTGGCGTTCGGTTTGGGAGAGGCCTTGCAATTGGCCGTCTCACCTGAGCTTGGCTTCGCATTCGCCGCGGGCGCGTGCTTTTACGCAATCTGCATGACCGCGGAAAATGGCCTCGCACGGATTCTCGCCATAGCTGCTCTGCCTGTGGGGGCGGGCTTGTTCCTCTGGATCGGAGGCCCGCATTACCTAGATTCATTGCGACTCTATTCGCACGGCGACTTGAACCTTATCGTTGAGCCGCTGGGGTATATCATTCTTTTTCTGATTGCCACGGTTTGGCTAGTCCCGCGGATGCTCGCCGGAGCGTTCCGGCAGCGCCGACCGGAAGCGGTGTTGCTTGCGAGCCTGTTCATAATCTGTCTTGGACTGTTACCGCCGGCATTCGGTCGAAGCGACCCGCTCCATGTCTTCTTCAACGGTGCAGGAATGTTCCTACTTGCGTCGGTGGCTATCGGCGGATATTCCGGGAACATTCGCAAGCTATGGTTCCTCTGTTTCGCCTGCTCTCTGGTGTGGATGCAGTTTGTGAACTTCATGCTTCGCCCCGACGTAAGGCGGGCGGTCGGATTCGCTCCTAAAGAAACCCAACGAAACTGGATCGACACCTCTCAGCTTGAGTCGATCATTGGAGACGCAAAGATTTCCGTACCGTTTTGGGTGCCGCTCAGAGTCGAAGATGAGTTGAAGCAAGGCGGTCACTTCTTGCCTGATCGCGAAAGCTTCAACTTGGTAGTGACAAATCCGGATGCAGAGAAGGCGCGAGCGGCCCGTATGGACCGCGTTCAATGGGCGTTGATTCCAGCAAAGGACGTCCTGTACAGGGAGACGCCATCGAACACATCGCGGATGCTCGGCATCGGCTACCAGTTTTATCCCAAACGCCGGCAACCATACGTCTACGGCGCAATTCTGCTGGACGAACTCCAGAGACATTGGACTCCTGTTGCCACAGTCGGGGATTGGATCGTTTATCACCAGAACGCGCCAATGGCCCAAACACTTCACCCTGAGAGAACCCAGTGAGTCCGGCCCAGTCCAAAGCATCGAACGTATCCCCGTTCTATCGTGCGACTCCCGGCTCAATCACCCTCTTCGTCCTCTTCTCCTTCATCACCCTGACTATCGGCCTCATGGCCCTGCCGCGCGCCGGCCGCCTCTACGACTTCCGCGCCTTCTACGGCGCCGGCTGGCTCCTCCTCCACCACCCCACCCAGCTCTTCGACCTATCCATCCAAACCGCCACCCAGAACGCCGTCGTCTGTCCCATGTGGCGCGGCGTCCCCTTCTACCACCCCGCCTACGAGGCCCTCCTCTACGCGCCGTTCACCCTCCTCTCCTACCGCAGCGCCTACATCGCCTTCGCCGTCTTCAATCTCCTTCTCCTCGCCCTCTGCTATCGCCTCGCGCCCCTGCCCGCCGACCCGCGCATCGCCCGCATCCCGCGCCCGCTTCTCTTCTTCCTCTGCTTCCCCGCCTTCATGGGCATCGTCGAAGGCCAGGACTCCATCGTCTTCTTCCTCCTCCTCTGTCTCCTCTGGCGAGCCCTCGCCTCCGGCCGCGACCGCACCGCCGGAATCCTCCTCGCCGTCGCCCTCTTCAAGCTCCAGATCGCCCTCGGCCTGCTCTTCTTCCTCGCGCTCTACCTTCCCTCACCGCGCCGCGCAAAATTACTCCTCGCCTGGCTTCCATCCGCCGCCGCCGTCGCGCTCACCTGCCTGCTCCTCACCGGTCCCCGGGGCATGATGACGTGGCTGCGCCTCATCGCCTCCTCCTCCATCGCCTCGCACGAAAGCCACCACGTGCAATCCGTCATCGCCGTCTATCCCAAGGCCATGCCCACGCTCAACGGCCTCCTCTACATCTGCGGCGCGCGCCATCTCCCCACGCACCTCTCCTTCGCACTCGACGCTCTTCTCTCCCTCCTCGTCCTCACCGTCGCCATCTACCTCCTGCGCGCTTCGGATCCGGCCCGCTCCCGCAACCTCGCCGTCGCTTTCTCGACCGCTCTCTGCGCAACCCTCCTGCTCTCTCCCCACCTCTACCTCTACGACTACGTCCTCGTCATCCTCCCCGTTCTGCTCCTCGCCCAGCGTCGCCAGCCGCTCCTGGCCGTCCTCTTCTACCTCCTGCCCTTCGCTCTCTTCCTCATCGAAGGCATCGACTGGTTCGCCGTCATGGCCATCGTCCCCGCCCTCTTCCTCGCCTCTCTCTTTCTCGCCCAGCGTGCCCGCAAAGTCCCCGAAAGCCATCCGGAAAAAGTGACCCCCCACCCGTTAACCGCCCTCAAATGAATATTTTGGCTATAAGTCCTTGATTGCCAATATTTTGGCGACACTCTCCTTTGTTTTCAATATTTTGCAGAAAGGCAGGGGGGAGGGGGGTGGGTCACCCGCAGTGTGAAAATCGCAAACCAGCGGTTCACGTATCCTCACCTTGCATGCTCGATATCGTTCGCAAGCAGCTCCAGCAGTCTCTCGACACGCTCACCAAAGTCCTCCACGACAACTCCGTTCACCAATCCGTGCTCGACGCCGCGACAGCCGCCGCTGACGCCATGCACAACGGCCACAAGCTCCTCGTCTGCGGCAACGGCGGCTCCGCCGCCGACACCCAGCACGTCGTCGCCGAGCTCGTCGTCCGCCTCACGTCAGACCGCCCCGCACTCCGCGCCATCGCCCTCACCACCGACAGCTCCATCTTCACCGCCATCGGCAACGACTACGGCTTCGAGCACATCTTCTCCCGCCAGGTCGAAGCCCTCGGCCAGCCCGGCGATGTCCTGCTCGCCATCTCCACCTCCGGCAACTCCCCCAACTGCATCCGCGCCCTCGAGCGCGCCCGCACCCTCGGCCTCACCACCATCGCCTTCACCGGCAACAACGGCGGCAAGATGGCTCCCCTCGCCGACATCAACGTCATCGTCCCCGCCACCGTCACCATGAACATCCAGGAGTCGCAGCTCGCCCTCGAGCACATCTTCTGCATGCTGGTCGAGCGCTGCTACTTCGGCCCTGACTTCGTCGGTTAGTCCGCCCCCACCGCGGCCTCCGCCAGCGGCAGCTCCACCACCAGCCGGGCCCCGCCACCCTCACGGTTCTCCGCCCTGATCGCCCCCCCGTGCACCCCCACCACCGCCTGCACGAACGCCAACCCCAACCCATAGCCGCGAGATTCGGTTCCCTTTACTCGAGCTTTGAAAAGATCTGACTCGATCTCCGCCGAGAACCCTGGACCATCATCTTCAACGACCAGTTGCGCTGACCCTTCCTCTTCGCTCAGTGCAATCGACACCGTGCGCGATGGCGGCAGATGCTTCATCTCGTTGTCCAGCAGGTTCGCAACCATCCTGTGCAGAAGCGCAGCATCTGCCATTACCTCCAGCGGTCCGCGCGAATGGAACTCGAGCCGCAAGCCCTTCTCATTCATGCACGGCTGGTAGAGTTCGATCATTCCCTTCAGAAGCTGCTGCAGATCGACCCGCGCCGGCTCCGTGCGCAGGGCGTCCGCCTGCGCCTCCGCTACGTCGAGAGACTGGTTCAGAAGCTCGGTCAGACGATCAATCTCATTGATCGAACATTCGATCGACTCCGCTTCCTGTTCTTTGACGTCACGCGTCAGCGCGAGTTCGAGTCTTGCGCGAATTGCAGTGAGCGGGCTGCGCAGGTCATGCGCCAATGAGTTCGTAATCGTGTGAAGCTGATGCACTGACCGCTCAATCCGATCGAGCATGCGATTGAGCGTCGATGCCAGCTGCGCAATCTCATCGTTCCTTCCACTCACGGGAACCCGTCGGCTCAGGTCTGATTCGCCGATGTTGGCAGCCGCTTCGCTGATGCGCCGCACATCTCCAAGCATCCGCCGCGTGGTGAAGAAGATGATTGCGAATCCAAGCAAAACAGTCAGCAGCCACAGCCTCAGGAAGTGTTCGCGCATCTGGTGCAGCACGCGCAGTTCGCCCTGTTCGGACAGACCCAGATAGAAGTGAGTGCCGTCGTGCAGCGTGGTGGCAGCCACGCGGAATGGAATGCGCACGTTCGGAATGTGAACATCGAACGGTGTATTTGCCTGAGCGTTTGTCTCTCGGACCGCCTTCAGGTACTGCGTTTCATCCCCTGTACCCACCCAGAGCATCGGCGATCCATCGACCGCAGTCTGCAGAAAGAACACCCAGTCGTTCTCACCGCCGGTGGCACGTGTTCTATTCGGAACCTCGCGGCTTGCCAGCTCGGCAATCTCACCCACCACACGGTTGTAAAGCGCGTCTTTGGGTGTTCGCTCCGCCACATCACTCAGAACTCCCGCCTCGCCTGTGAGCCATGTATCCGTGCGACGCTGAACGTCACTTGCTACAACTCCGTGTAGAGACATGAAGATGAGCAGCGTGCCGCACGCAAACGCGACTGTGCCCCACAGCGAGACGCGCCACGCCGCACTGCGCACGGTCTTAGCGGTCCCGGAGTACATACCCCACACCCCTCAATGTACGAATCAGCGGCGCCATTCCCTCAGGATCGACCTTTCCGCGCAGACGATAGATGTGCACATCCACAACATTCGCCGCCGGCTGAATTCGCATGCCCCACACCTTATCGAGGATCATCGATCGTGTCACTACGCGTCCGGGATTGCGGCATAGATACTCCAGCAGCGTGAACTCCTGCGGTGTCAGATTCAGAATGTGAGTGCCGCGCGTCGCCTCCCGGCGCAGCAGGTCCAGTTCGAGATCGAGAACACGCAGCTTCGTGACAGGATTCGCCGGAGCATTCCGCTTCAACAGATTTCTAAGCCGCGCCAATAACTCGGCAAGCGCAAACGGCTTCGTCAGGTAGTCGTCGCCGCCCTGCTCGAGACCAAGCACACGGTCGTCCACCGAACGACGCGCGGAGAGAATAAGTACGGGAGCGTGCACCCCAAGCTGTCTCAGGCGCAGAATCAGCGCCATGCCATCCTGGTCGGGCAGACCCAGATCGACGATGAGAAGATCGTGCCGACGCTGCATCGCCATTCGCTCGGCTGTCTTTGCGTCGGATGCAGCATCCACCTGGTACCCGGCCTCGGCGAGCGCGTGACGCAGGAATGTTTGAATTTCAAGGTCGTCTTCTACCAACAACAGATGCATGTCGCGATGGTAGTGCATCGCGAACACGTTTGGCGGCGACTTCCGCAGCGCGTCGCAGAGCGCTGTTCACGTCGACAGCCTACATGAACGCCCCGTCATCTTTACGTTTTCTCGCGGTCATCTCCTACGCATATAAAGAGCGACATGCCGCGAGCGCATCTTCTTCTTGCCGTGTAGAGGGCAAGATGGTACTTCGGCACCGTTCCGTCGACACTCACTGACTTCAAGATCCCGCCCCCAAGCTTTCTCACCGTGCCCATCAGGAACGAGATCCCTGTCAAGGTCGATACAACCTGGCAGCGGCAGTAACTACTTCGCATTCCCCTCGCAATCTGAGCATTGCCATCGGGTGCAATCTTTGGGACAGTGGACTCGCATTGTCACACCGCGGCGATGGTCAACTTCGAGATCGAGATCAGCAAAGACCGCATCAGTGTGTCGCACGCCGACGGCGGCTGGCCGCCCGACGTGGGGACCACGATCGTATTCCTGATCCTGTCGGCGTTGACAGTCTGCATTGTTACGGCATGGGTCACAACTGGTGACGCGAAGCTCTCGCCCTCCAACCTACTTCTGTTGCTGGTGATGATTCTGTTCGCGGGAACTGCGCTCTGGACAGCGTGGCGCAGCCTCTTTCCCTCCGGTGAATCGCTTGCCTGCGACCGGGACAAACTCACCATTGGACGAATCCCGAGTGCCTCCCTTCGCGGGCAATGGACCTATGAGACGTTCCCCCTCACCGCGGTCAAGGAGCTGCAGTTTGCAACCGTCTCCTTTGGTGGACGGACGCCGGTTCTGGGGCTGCGGTTCAAAGTCGAGGGCACGACGAAAAGTATTCTCGGCGGTCTTGAGAGCCCTGAGGCTGCAAGGATTCTCGATGCACTTGTGTCGCTGGGCGTGAACGTTGTTCGCGATCCGGCCATGCCGATGATGGTGC
>Ga0335075_10019120_pt1 | contig 10145 bp, 7 predicted proteins | sample Lox_Sample_24_FD_206723 | JGI IMG/M metagenome (GOLD analysis project Ga0335075, IMG submission 206723) | Soil microbial communities from Loxahatchee National Wildlife Refuge, Florida, United States - Lox_Sample_2.4 | ecosystem: Environmental > Terrestrial > Soil > Wetlands | place: USA: Florida... | reverse complement strand
CGCCCGCGCAGATCGACTCCGACGACGAGCTTGATCGGCGCGAGCGCCGGCACCTCCGCGAGGAAGTTGCGGACGGCCGTTTCGATCAGTGTCTTCGCGTCCTCGGCCATCAGATCTTATGCCGCTGCAAGAGCTTGCGTCCGATCACCATGCGCTGAATCTCCGAGGTGCCCTCGCCGATCAGGAGCAAAGGAGCGTCGCGATAGATGCGCTCGATCTCGTACTCCTTGGAGTAACCGTAGCCGCCGTGGATGCGCAGGCATTCCTCGGCGCAGAAACGGCCGGCCTCCGAGGCGAACAGCTTGGCCATGCCGGCCTCCAGATCGGAGCGCTCGCCGGCGTCCTTCATGCGCGCGGCGCGCATGACGAGCAGACGGGCGGCGTCGACCTGGGTGGCCATGTCGGCGAGCTTGAACTGGATCGCCTGGTGCTCGGAGATCGGCTTGCCGAACGTGCGGCGCTCCTGGCTGTATTTGAGCGCCAGCTCGAGTGCGCGCTGGGCGAGGCCGACACCGCGGGCGGCGACGTTGACGCGGCCGAGGTCGAGCGCGTCCATCATCTGGACGAACCCCTTGTTCAGCCCCTCCTCCTCGCCGCCGAGGATCTGGTCGGCCGGACAGCGGTAGCCGTCAAACACGAGCTCGGTCGACTCGACGCCCTTGTAGCCCATCTTTTTGATCTTCGGGGGCACATTGAAGCCCGCGAGCGCGCCCGTGTTCTCGGCCACACCGGGCTGTTTCTCGCAGATGAAGCAGGTCATACCCTTGTAGCGGGGATCGGCGTCGGGGTCGGTCTTGACGAGCGTGAACACGAGCGAGGAGAGCAGCCCGTTCGTGACCCACATCTTCTGGCCGTTGATCTCGTAGGCGCCGTCGTCCTGGCGGCGGGCGGAGGTCTTGATCGCCTGCACGTCGGAGCCGAGCTCGGGCTCGGACAGCGAGAAGGCGGCGCGGATCTCGCCGGTGGCCATGCGCGGCAGATAGCGCTGCTTCTGCTCCTCAGTGCCGAAGTGCATCAGCAGATAGGAGCCGATGAAGTGCGTGTTGACGACGCCCGAGATCGAGATCCAGCCCCGCGAGAGCTCCTCGACGATCATCGCGTACGTCGTCAGGTCGAGGCCCATCCCCCCGTACTCCTCGGGGATCGTGACCCCGAACAGACCGAGCTCCTTCATCTGCTCGACGATCGGCTCGGGAAACGAGTCCTCGTGGTCGTAGTGCTCTGCGTTCGGAATGATCTGCTCGTCGGCGAACTGGCGCACCATCTCGGTGATCGCCTGCTGCTCGTCGGTCTTCTCGGTGTACGGTGCGGCTACGGCCATTCGCTGCTCCAGGTGTCGGTTTCGCTCGGGTCCCCGCAGGATACCTGGGCGCGGTGGGGTGGCAGACTTCCGCCGGCATGCCCCCGCGATACGGATGGATTGGGACGGGAGACCGAGGCAGCCGACCGCGTTCGCCAAGCACGCCGTCACCGGTCGCCTGGCCCGGCGAGCACAGCAGCGAGAAACGGCCGTGAACTTCGCGCGCGATGTCCTGGACCGGCGCCCGCCGGGAGACCTGGCGCTCGTGGAGCTGGCCCGCGACGGTGAGCGGCGCGAGTGGTCCTTCGGCGAGGTCTCCACGCACACGGCCCGTCTCGCGGGCGCGTTACGCGCGCGCGGGATACGTAGGGGCGACGTGGTGATGACGCTGATCGGCAACCGCCCGGAGTGGGCGATCGCGATGTGCGCGTGCATGCGGATCGGCGCGGTCGTGCTGCCGTGCACCGAGCAGCTGCGCGCCAAAGACCTGCGCCTGCGCATCGCCGTGGCCCGTCCGGCGCTGATCCTGGCCGACGAGCGCAACCGGACCGAGCTGGAGGCGGCGCTCGCCGGCCCAGACGCGACCCGGGCGCCCGGCCCGCCTCCGGGCACACCGCCGCCTCCGGGCACACCGCCACCCCCGGGCACACCGCCACCCCCGGGCACAGAGCCGCCCGCGGGCGAGACGGTCCCGAGACGGGACGACGTGCAGGTCGTGTACATCCCCGACGAGGCCCTGTTCGCCGCCGAGCCCGCGCCCGCAATCGAGCTCGATGAGCAGGACCCGTGCCTGATCACGTTCACGAGCGGCACCGCGGGCGAGCCCAAGGCCGTGCTGCACGCCCAGCGCTACCTGCCGGGTCAGCGCGTGCAGGCGAGCCATTGGCTGGGGGCGCGCGCGGGCGAGCTGGTCTGGTGCACAGCCGCCTCGGGCTGGTCGAAGTCCGCGCGCAACGTGTTCATCGCCCCGTGGATCTCGGGCGCGAGCGCGCTGCTGCACGACGCGCGCTTCGATCCGGTGCAGCGCCTGGAGCTGCTCGAGCGCGAGCGCGTGGGAGTGCTGTGCATGGCCCCGACCGAGTACCGCGTGATAGCAGCCCGCACGACGCTCCGAGCGCTGCCCGACCTGCGCCTGATGGTCGCCGCCGGGGAGGCGCTGAACCCCGAGGTGCTGCATGTCTGGCGAGCGGCCACCGGGATCGACATCCGCGACGGCTACGGCCAGACCGAGACAGGCCAGCTGACCGGAATCGCCCACGACGAGCCGGCCCGTCCGGGCTCGATGGGCCGCGCCCTGCCAGGCGTCGGGCTGTCCGTGCTGGACGGCGAGCTGGTAGCGGACCCGAGCACGGTGCCGACGTTCTTCCTCGGCTATCTCGGCGAGGGAGTCACCCGCACCGGGGATGGACACAGCGAGAGCGGAGACACCCCCGGCGGGCCAGGCAATCCCACCGGGCCCATCAACCCCGGGGACGACGCCCACCACAACCACGGTTGGCAAATTGAGGATCGTCGCGACGGAGGACCGTGGCACACGGGCGATCGCGTGCACGAAGACGAGGACGGCTACCTGTGGTTCGAGGGCCGCGCAGACGACGTGATCGTCTCCGCCGGCTACCGGATCGGCCCGTTCGAGGTCGAGTCCGCCCTCATCGCCCACCCGGCGGTCGCCGAGGCCGCGGCGGTATCGGCGCCCGACCCCGAGCGCGGATCGGTCGTGCGGGCAATCGTGGTGCTGCGCCCCGACGCCCCCACCCCAGGCCCTGAGCTGGTGCGCGAGCTGCAGGAGCACGTCAAGCGCGAAACGGCCCCCTACAAGTACCCGCGAATAGTCGAATTCGCCGACGAGCTACCGAAGACCGCCTCGGGCAAGGTCAAGCGAGCGATGTTGCGCGAGCAGATGGGTTCGAGCTGACCGGCCCCGCCCCCCCCCCCCGGCGGGGGGGGGGGGGGGGGGGGGGGCCCCCCCCCCCCCCCCCCCCCCCCCCCCCCGCTTCCCTGCCCCCCTCCCGTTTAAACGAGCTGCTCTGCGGTCTGGGCGCTGACGCTGGCACGGCCGAAGCCGTGCTCGAGCTCCTGCACCTCCTGCGCCACCGTGCTCGCCGGCGGGCGCAGCACGAGCAGGGCGGCGAGGATGCCGAAGGCCACGCAGATGGCGGCAACGACGTAGGCGAGGTGGTAGCCCCCGGTCAGTGCGCTCGGCAGTGCGTGCCCGGCGGCAGACAGCGCTTTGGTGTGGTCGGTCGCGATCGTCCCGAGCGTCGCCAATCCGATCGCGCCGAACAGCTGGACCGAGACGTTGATGATCCCCGAGGCCAGCCCGGCGTCCCGGGGCGGCGCGTCAGCCATCCCCATCGTCAGCAGCGGTAGAAACGATGCGCCGGCGCCGAGGCCGATCAGCAGGAACGCGCCGAACAGGCCCGGGAAGTAGCTCGCGTGCACGCCCTGGGTCGCAAGCACCACCAGGCCGGCGGCGATCGAGGCCAGGCCGGCCGCGAGCGTGTGCAGCGGGCCGAAGCGGTTGACCGCCTTCACGGCGAGCCCCATCGAGAGCGCGGCGATCGAGATCGTCAGCGGCATGAACGCCAGGCCCGTGTCGATCGCGTCATAGCCGAGCACTCGCTCCAGGTACAGCGCGCCGAGGAAGAACGCCGAGAACATGCCCGTCACGAGCAGCCCGCGCACGAGGCTCGAGCCCATCAGCATCCGCAGCCGCAGGATCCGCAACGGCATGATCGGGTTTGAGATGCGCGACTCCAGCACGAAGAAGGCGCCGAGCAACACGAGCGCGGCTCCGCCGACGCCGAGCGTGCGCGCCGAGAGCAGGCCGTAGTCGGTCGACTTGACGATCGCGAATGCCCCGAGCATCGTCGCCAGCGTGATCAGGATCGACCCGGCGACGTCGACGCCGCCGGCGAGGCCGATGCCGCGATTCTCGACGATCAGCACAGAGCCGAGCACGAATGCGATCACGCCGATCGGCACGTTCACGAAGAAGATCCAGTGCCAGTCAAGCGATTGCGTCAGCGCGCCCCCGGCGAGCAGCCCGATCGAGCCGCCTCCGGCGGAGACGAACGCGTACATGCCCATCGCCTTGGCCTGCTCGGCACGCTCGGGAAACTCGGTGACGATGATCGCGAGGATCACCGCCGAGGCCACGGCGCCGCCGATCCCCTGCACGAAGCGCCCGGCGATCAGCATGCTCTGGCTCGTCGAGGCGCCGCAGAAGATCGAGGCGGCGGTGAACAGGACGAGGCCGGAGAGGAAGACCCGCTTGCGCCCGACCAGGTCGCCCATCCGCCCGGCGAGCAGCAGGAAGCCGCCGAACGTGATCAGGTAGGCGTCGATCACCCACGTGAGGTTGCCCTGGGAGAAGTGCAGGTCGCGCTGGATCGAAGGCAGCGCGACGTTCACGATCGTCGCGTCGAGGACCATCATCAGCTGGCCGAGGCACAGCACGGCGAGCGCGATCCAGCGGCGGCGCTCGCTGCGGCGTGTGCTCTCGGCAGAGGGAAGGTCGACGGCGGAGCCATCGGTCTCGATCTGGTCTGCGGTGGGACTGAGTTCGGCTGTGGTGCTCATGCGTGCGTTCCCTTCGGTCGTGACGTGGGACACACCATAGCAATGATCATCCATGCATCAAGGATGATCTACATAAAATTTATGATCGTTGCTAAAGTGATAACAAATGCGAAATGGTGTAGAATCACGCGCGATGGGTGCTGAGAGGGCATGTGCTCCGGGCTCGATGGTGCTGCTCACCCGGCTGGCCAAGCAGGTTTATCGGCGCAGCAGCGACGAGCTGCTGGGGATGCAACTGCGTCATCTGGTCGCGCTCAGCTACGTGCGTGACCACGACGCCTGCCCGCAGCACGAGCTGGCCGATGCGTTCTGCATGGACGCCAACAACGTCGTGCTGCTGCTCAACGAGCTCGAGCAGCTCGGCTATGCCACGCGTCTGCGCGACCCCGACGACCGCCGTCGCCACCTTGTCCAGATCACCCCCGCGGGCGCCGAGGCGCTGAGCCGCGCCGAGCGCGCCCAGGAAGCGATCGAGGACGACGTCTTGCGGGCGCTCGACCCAACCGACCGCGCCACCCTGTGGCGGCTGCTGACCCGCGCGCTCTCAGGCGCCGAGCAGGACCAGCACGACGCCTACAGCGCCACCACGGCGTCGATCTCGACCTGAGCGCCCCGCGGCAGCCCGGCCACCCCGACGGTCACCCGCGCCGGGGGATCGGCGTCGGCGAAGAACGACCCGTACACCTCGTTGACCGCCGCGAACTGCGCCAGGTCGGTCATGTACACGGTCAACCGCACCGCCCGCTGCAGCGTCGTGCCCGCAGCCTCGCACACGGCCCGCAGGTTCTCCAGGCAGCGGCGCGCCTGCTCGGCGGGCGTCTCCCCCACCAGCTTGCCGGTCACCGGGTCCAGCGGAATCTGACCCGAGCAGAACAGCAACTCGCCGGCGACGATCGCGTGACTGTAAGGGCCGATCGCGGGCGGCCCGGCGGAGGCGGAGACGATGGTACGAGAGACGGTCATCGGGGTGTCGGCGTGGAGGGAGCGGTGTCGATAAACGACCCACTGCGCGCGTGGGCGTGCGCGCGCGTTAACGTCGCTGAACGATAGCCGCGCGTCCACACCACCGCTCTTCGCCGGTGGCGCGCCCCACCACAGCGATCGACTAGATTCCGGTTATGCGACCGAGGGGACTCCTGTTCGCCATGCTCGTGGCGGTGGGCGCGTGGGTTGGCGCCTGGACCCCCGTCGCCCAGGCTCAGATCGCGTGGGCACCGTGCGGGAACAGCAACGAATACGCCTGCGGGCACCTGACGGTGCCGCTGGAACCCGGCGGCTCGGCGCCCGGATCGATTACGCTGGCGATGCGCCGCCACCGCGCGCCCCTCGGGGAAGCTCACGAAGCGATCGTCGCCCTCGCGGGCGGGCCCGGGCAGGCGGCGATCCCGTTCGCCGAAGACTTCGCGCATCTGCTCGGACCGATCGCGGCCACGCGGGATCTGATCGTGTTCGATCAGCGCGGCATCGGTCTGTCGCACCCGCTGTCCTGCCACCGCTTCGAACTGGATGCAAGCGGCCCGGCCAGCGAACCGGCCGGTCAGCAGATCTCCGAATGCGCCGCCCAGCTCGGCTCCGAACGCAGCGACTACACGACCGCCGACACGGTCGCCGACATCGAGGCGATCCGCCAGGCCGGGAGCTATGAAAAGCTCGTCCTGTACGGGACTTCGTACGGGACAAAGGTCGCCGAGCGCTACGCGCAAACGTATCCGAGCCACGTCTCGGCGCTCGTGCTCGACTCGGTCGTGCCGCCGAACGGGCCCGAACCGCTGGACCTACCCACGTTCGCCGCGATCCCGCGCGTGCTGCGCCAGCTGTGCGCCGCGCATGCCTGCGCGCACATCACCCCCGAACCGGTCGCCGATCTGACAAAGCTCGTGCGGCGAATGCACGGGGGCTCGCTGAGCGGCCGCTGGATCGACGGCGAAGGACACGCGCACACGCTGCGCTTTGACGCGAACACGCTGCTCGACGTGCTGATCGCCGGCGACCTGGAACCGGTGCTGCGCGCGGAATTCCCGGCGGCGGTGCACGCGGCGGCCGCGGGCGATAATGCGCCGTTCGCGCGGCTGCTGCGCGAGTACGCGCAACGAGGCGAAGGCGGCGAAGCAGAAAGCCCGAGCGAGAGCTTCGATACCCCGCTGTACTTCGCGACCAGCTGCGAAGAGGAGCTGTTCCCGTGGAACCGCGCCTCCAGCCCGGCCCAGCGCCTGGCCGAAGCGAGCGCCCGGATCGGGGCACTGCCGGCGAGCGCGATCGCCCCGTTTGAACCGGCGAACGTGCTGGCGATCAGCGATATGCCCGCGTGCGCGTTCTGGCCGTACTCGACGCCCGCGCCCGTGCCCGTGCAGGCGCCGTTTCCGAGCGTGCCCACGCTGATCCTGTCCGGCGCCGACGATCTGCGCACCCCGACCGCAAATGCGCGCGAAGTCGCCGCGCAGATACCCGGCTCGCACCTCCTGGTCGTACCCGAAGTCGGGCACTCCGTGCTCGGCACCGATCTCAGCGGGTGTGCGAGCAGGGCGCTGCAGGCGCTGTTCAAGCCCGCGCCGATCAAGCCGTGCGCGGGCGGCCCGCAGATCCTGAACCTGCTGCATCTGGCGCCGCTGGCCCCGGCACGCCTGTCCGCCGTGGCGCCCGCCAGGGGCAGCCGCGGGCTGCCGGGGCGCACGCTAGCGGCGGTGCAGCTGACGCTCGCCGACTTCGTGCGCCAGGAGACGATCCAGGCGCTTGGCGCGCTTGAGTCCGGCAACATCGGCGGGCTGAGCTCGCTGCGCATCGGCGGTCTGCGGGCGGGCTGGGCGCAGGCGCAGAAATCGGCGCTGATCCTGCACAACTACTCCTACATCCCGGGCGTGACCGTCTCCGGAAAGGTGACCGCTAGCGCAACCGTCCTCAGCATCGGCGGATCGGCCGCCGCGCACGGAACGTTGAGGCTCACCGGCAAGGACAGGCTTCAGGGCAAGCTGGGCGGACGGGAGGTGCGGTCGGCCGGAGGATTGCAACCGGCGAGCTCGAGTGCGAGTGACGCTATTGTCGGAGCCGATGCGCAGGCCGCCCTCAAGCTCGCTCCTGGCGGTTCTGCTGGGAGTGCTGGCGCTCGCGATCTGGCCGGCCTGCTCGAGCGCGTCCCTTAGCCCCACGCCCTGTCCCGCCGGCGCCCCAGCGGGGTTCGCCTGCGCGACCCTGCCCGTGCCGTTGACGCGCAACGGCCTGGCGCCCGGCACGATCGCATTGAAGATCGAGGTCAAGCAGGCGACCGCCACATCCACCGATCAAAAACCGGCCAGCAGCGCGGTCATCGGACTCGCGGGCGGACCGGGTCAGGCGGCGCTGGGGCTCGGGGAATTCATGGCCAAGGCGATCGGCCCGGCGCTCAGCTCGCGCGATCTGGTCGTGTTCGACCAGCGCGGCACCGGCGAATCGGACCCGCTCAGTTGCCCCGCGTTCAGCAGCCCGAGCGAAGTCGAACATGCCCACTCGCTCGGCGAACTGGTCGGCAACTGCGCCCAGCAGATCGGCCCCGCCCGCGCCGGCTACACAACCCAAGAATCGGTCGAAGATATCGAGGCGATCCGCGAAGCGGGGGGCTATGAAAAACTCGTGCTGTACGGGACTTCGTACGGGACGAAGGTAGCCCTGGAGTACGCCGAACGCTATCCCCAGTACGTCGAAGCGCTCGTGCTCGACTCGGTCGTGCCGTCGAACGGGCCCGAACCGTTCTCGGTGACGACGTTTCAGGCGATCCCGGGGGTGCTGAACGAGCTCTGCTCCGACGATGCCTGTGCGGGGATCACCGCCAACCCGACGGCCGATCTCGCGCGCCTGATCGCACAGTTGCGCAAGCACGCCCTCAGCGGCTCTGTATACAACGGCTCGGGCGTTCGCAACACGGTGCGGATGAGCGAGTCCGGCCTGCTGGGGATCCTGCAGGCGGGCGACCTGAACCCGGCGCTGCGCGCGCTGCTGCCCGCCGCCGTCGTCTCGGCGCTGCGCCACGATCCCGATCCGCTGCTGCGCCTGTATCTGCTGTCGGAGGGCCTGATCCCGAACGTGCCGAGCGGCCGTCCGGCCGAAAAGAGCTCGGACTCGATCGACGAAGCGCTGTTCATCGACACCTCCTGCGAAGAGCTGCCGTTCCCGTGGCAGCGCTCGGCCCCGGCCGCGACCAGGCAGGCCGAAGCGCTGAGTGCGCTGCGGGCGATCCCGAGCGCCGACTTCTACCCGTTCGACGCAACCACCGCCCTGGACGCGAGCCTCGTGTCCGACTGCGCCAGCTGGCCGGACGCCGCGCCGCCGCCACCCGCGCAGAGCCCCCTGCCCGACGTGCCGACGCTGATCCTCTCCGGCGAGCAGGACCTGCGCACGCCGACAGCCAACGCCCGGGAGGTTGCCGCGCGCATTCCCCACGCGCAGTTGCTGCTCGTCCCCTACACCGGCCATTCGGTGCTGGGCAGCGACTTCAGCGGCTGCGCCGAGTCCGCGGTGGAGACGTTCTTCGGCGACACGCTGGGCGCGGTGGGCGCGGTGGGCGCGCAACCGATCCAACCGTGCACGACCACCCAGAACCCGTTCGCCCCCACGCCGATCACCCCGACCAAGCTCGCCTATATCCATCCGCCGGCCGTCCTTCCCGGCAAGCCCGGGCAGATATTGACGGCGGTGCTCGACACGATCCTCGACCTCAACCGCCAGGTGGTCGGCGCGACGCTGCAGGCCGACGCTGAACTGCCGGCCGGCTCGAGCTTCGGCGGCCTGCGCGGAGGCTATGCCCGCCTGGAGAGCGGCTCAGTGGTGCTGCACGACTTCACGTTCGTGCCCGGCGTGCAGCTGACCGGGACGTTCCCCGTCAGGAACGGTCAGTTGCAGGCGGCCACCGTCCACGTGTCCGGGACGACCGGCGCACCGGGCTCGGTCAGGCTCGGCGGCAGCGACACCGCCAGCGGCACGCTCGACGGCAGGCGCTTTGACGTCAACATCGCCAAGGTCAAGCTCGCGCGGACCGGTGACGGTGATGGCGGCGCCGGCGCCGGCGAATGGCCGACCGGCAAGGTCTCCTTCCCGCTGCCCGGTCTGGCCCGGATACGCTGAACTGGTGAGCAACGCTCTCGCGCGGGAGACCTCCCCCTACCTGCGCCAGCACGCCGATAACCCGGTCGACTGGCTGCCGTGGGGGCCGGTCGCGCTCGCGCGCGCCCGGGACGAGGACAGGCCGCTGCTCGTGTCGATCGGCTACTCGGCCTGCCACTGGTGTCACGTGATG
>Ga0335075_10019119_pt1 | contig 10145 bp, 11 predicted proteins | sample Lox_Sample_24_FD_206723 | JGI IMG/M metagenome (GOLD analysis project Ga0335075, IMG submission 206723) | Soil microbial communities from Loxahatchee National Wildlife Refuge, Florida, United States - Lox_Sample_2.4 | ecosystem: Environmental > Terrestrial > Soil > Wetlands | place: USA... | reverse complement strand
CCCATGACGATTTACGACAATATCGCCTATGGCATAAAACTGTTCGAGCGCCTGCCGAAATCGGAACTCGACGCCCGCGTGGAAGTCGCGCTCAAGCGCGCCGCGCTGTGGAACGAAGTCAAAGACAAGCTCCGGCAATCCGGGCTGAGCCTTTCCGGCGGCCAGCAACAGCGGCTCTGCATCGCGCGGTCGGTGGCGACAAAGCCGGAAGTGATCCTGCTCGATGAGCCGTGTTCGGCACTCGATCCGATTTCGACGGCGAAAATTGAAGAGCTGATCGACGAGCTGGCCGGCGAATACACGATCATCATTGTCACCCACAACATGCAGCAGGCGTCGCGCGTTTCCGATTTCACCGCCTTCATGTTTCTCGGCGAACTCGTCGAGTTCGGCACAACCGAGAAGCTCTTCACGAGCCCGGCCAACAAGCGCACCGAGGAGTATATAACCGGACGCTTCGGCTGATCGCGCGCCGCCTGTCCCGGCAATGATTATCCGTCGAATGCCTGGACTGCGACAGTGTGGCGCGGAAATATTCCAGACGCTATATCTGAGCGGTTTGCGAAGGGGGACTTTGCGATGAGGATCATTCTTGCCGGTTTTTTGGGCGGTATCGCGATGTTCGTCTGGACATCCATTGCGCATATTGCGCTTCCGCTCGGCCAGACCGGTTTCAGCCAGATACCCGGAGAGGCGACGGTGCTCGCCTCAATGCACCACGCAATCGGCGACGGCGCGGGGCTGTACTTCTTTCCCTGGACCGATATGCGGCACAGCAACGCAATGGCCGAAGAGGCAGCCAAGCTGAAAGTAAACCCGTCGGGATTGCTGATCTATCGGCCGCCGGGCAGCGACGGAATGACGGCAACCACACTCCTAGTGGAATTCGGCAAGGAGTTCGTCGTATCGCTGATTGCGGCCTTCCTGCTCGCCCGCACCGTCCTTTTCTCTTATGTCGCGCGGGTCGGATTCGTAACGCTGGTCGGGCTGGGCGCCACGCTGACGACGAACGTCTCCTACTGGAACTGGTATGGCTTTCCCGCGAGCTACACGCTTGCGGCGATGATTACGGACCTCGTCGGCTATTTCGTGGCCGGGCTCGCCATTGCCGCCATCCTGGGGCGCAGCCGCACCTACCGCTCGATGAACCAGCCGGTGACCGCATAAGCCTCTGACGAAAATCAGTGGCTGTTCTTGGCGTAGATCGCCCAGAGATGGGCAATCATGGCGTTGTTCGTGTCCTGCTGGGGCACGGCGTTGAAGGCGCTGATCGCAGCATCCTTCTGGCCGGCGCCGAGATAGGCAAGTCCGAGCTCGATCTGGGCGTCGCCCTTGTCGGTCGCGCCCTTCTGGATGCCTTTCTGAATTTCGTTGATCGCGTCCTGGAAGCGGCCCGCACCGGACAGTTCTTCGCCGAGATTTATCGCGTCATCGCCTGTACGCGCCTTGTCCGCTGCGGCCGCCAGTTTGGCGAAATTCGCCTGGGTCTCGGCGTCTTGCGCTTTCGCCGTATTGAGAAGTTTCTGGGCCCGGTCACCAGACAGCACCTTCGCGTCGAGTCCTTTCTGCACGAAATTTGCGGCTTCCGCAGCTGAACCATATTCCAAGGCCATTTCTGCCGCAGTCGTATAGTCGTCGGCTGTCTTCATCGTGCCCGTGCGCAGGCGCAATCGGTAAAGATTGAGCGTTTGGCGGTCTCTCAACCCCTTGGCGTTTTCGGAGAGTTGAAGGAGATCTCCCCAAGATTTCTGCGACGGGTAGCTCGTTACCAGCTTTTCCAGCGCGAAGCGCAGCGTATCGTTGTCGCCGGCTTTGTAGGCGGCGCTTTGCAGCAAATTCAGAGCGTCCTGGCTTGGATGAGGACCGGAAACCAGCGGCTTGAGATAGGTCACCGCCTGCGCCGCCCGGCCTGATAAATAATATGCCTGGGCCACGATGATTTGATCCTGCGGCGTGAACGCGTTGTACTTTTTGAGCAGATCCACGTCCTCGCCAGTTACCGCCGTATAACGCCCCGCATTGTAGTCGGCGGCGAATTTTGCCGCCGCCGCCGTTGCACTTCCGCCACCGCCGCTGAAATTGCCCGTCTTGGCTGCGATGTAGTTCTTGGTCTGCGCGATTGCCTGCTGCTCGGCTGCCGTCAGCCCACTGACCGACTCGGCCTGCCGCACGGCCGCGTTCGCCTCGCTCGCATTTCCTCTGTTGGCCGCCGCAATCGCGGCTTCGAGAGGCTTGCCGACCTGTGGGCGCACGCCGCCCGCGGCTTCGGCGGCAATTGGCCCCACCATCGTTAAGCCGGAGGCGCAGCCGGTCGCCAAAAGCAGCGTCAACGCGATTGCGCGCAGGTTCGTCGAACTCATTCGTGATTTCTCCCGCGTTTCTTCCGGAGGCGCAGATACGCCGATCTGGCGCGACTGCGTATCAGGCAGCCGGCTTTCGGAGCTATTGCATATACTGTTCTTCGCCCGTGAATCCGATCTTCTTGACGCCGATGCGGGATGCTTCCGCCAGCACCTTTGCGACCGTGTCATATTTCGCAAGCCGGTTTGGGCTGACATGGACCTCGTCCTGGTCCTGCTCCTGCGCGATCTGCGTGAAGTAGGGTTCGAGCGCCTGAAGGTTCGGAACCGTCGTGCCGTCCCAGCTGATGGTGCCGTCAAAATCGATCCCGAGTGTATGCACAACAGGCTGAACCGGCGGCGGCGGTGTATGCGGATTGGGCATGTTCAGCTTGACCGCGTGGGTCTGGATCGGAATCGTGATGATGAGCATCACCAGCAGAACGAGCATCACGTCGATCAACGGCGTGGTGTTCATTTCCACCATCACCTCATTCTCGCCGCCGCCCTGTCCGACATTCATTGCCATGGCAAATTACCTTTGATCTGCAATCCCGCTAGGATGCGTCGTTGCGCGGTTCCGTGATAAAGCCCACCTTCTGGATGCCGGCTTGCTGAGCAGCAAGGATTACCTTGCCGATGCCCTGGAAGCGCGCATCCTTGTCGCCCCGGATGTGCACCTCGGGCAGTGCAATGCCTTTGGCAAGCGCAGATCTCAGCGCATCCGCAAAGCGGTCCTTCAGCTGGCTCGCATCGACCGGCTGATTGTTCCAGTAGATGTTGTCGTCCTTGTCCACGGCGATGACAATGTTTTCCGGCTTGGTGGTCGTCGGTATGTTCTTGGCGTTCGGCAGCTGCACCGGAACGTTCTTGATCACGACCGGCACGGTGATGAGGAAGATGATCAGCATAACCAGCATCACGTCGACGAGCGGCGTTGTGTTGATCGTGGTGTTCAGTTCCGCGTCATCCGCGTCGGCCGAGTGGACGGAGATGGACATATTGTACGTCCTTCGTGTTGCGCGTTGCGCCCTACTTCTTGTTGTTGGTGATCAGGTAAGTCTGAAGATCGCTCGCGAAGCTGCGGAGTCGCTCGTTGATGACCTTGTTGCGGCGCACAAGGTAGTTGTAGCAGAGCACCGCGGGCACCGCGACGAACAGGCCGATTGCCGTTGCAATCAGGGCTTCACCGACGGGGCCGGCGACTTTGTCGATCGAGGCCTGGCCCGCCACGCCAATCGAAATCAGCGCCTTCAGAATGCCCCAGACGGTTCCGAACAGTCCGACGAAGGGTGCGACCGACCCCACTGAAGCGAGGAAGGCGATGCCGCCCTGCAGGCGGGAATTGGCTTCCTCGAGCTGACGGTTCAGGGACATGCCGATCCAGTCGTTGAGATTGACGAGCCCCGTACCCTGGCCGGAAGAGGCGCGCACACCGCTTTCAGCGACGCTGCGGAACAGGCTGTTCTTCGGCAGCTTGTCGATGCCTTCATTGAGATTGGCCGAGCTCCAGAAGCGGCGCTCCACCACCTTGGAATGGTTTAGCACGCGCGACTGCTCCCAGAATTTCATGAAGAAGATATACCAGGTGCCCACGGACATGATGGCGAGGATCGCCACCACCGCTCTGATGACGAAGTCGCCGTTCTTGACGAACGCATAAAGGCCGTAGGGATTGTTCTGCCCGGTCACATTGCTACCTGCCGGCGTGGTCGGGAGCTTCACAGCCGGCGCCGCAGCGTCCGTCGGAGCGGGCGCTGCCGCGTTGTTGTCGCCGCCCGCGGCTGGCGCAGCATTATTTGCGGGTTGGGCCGATGCGGGTGCACCTGCAGCCGGCTGATTGTTTGTCTGCTGGGCAAATCCCTGCCCCGCTCCAACCGCCGATAGGAAGGCGATTGCAGCCGCGATCGCCAGATATTTCGAGATCATGATTTCGTCACTCCGTCATAGGCCCCTGATGGGCAAGTTATTGGCGTTCTTTGCTGTTGTTGCCACACGTTACTGCTGTTGCCACACGATTTTGACTTGGGTTCGGGACGCGATAGGCTGTCCATTCTGCATGGCCGGCTTGTAAGCACCCCAACTCCCGCTCGTTACGCACCTGATCGCCGCCTGGTCGAGTGAGTCGTACCCGCTCGAATTCGCCACCTTCGCGTCCGTCACCTCGCCCGTCGCAGATATCGTGAGGTCAACCAGGGTGGTGCCATGCTGGTTGAGGCGCTGCGCAATTGGCGGGTAATATCGGCTGTTGCACTCGTGACCCGCCTTTAATGCAACAGGCGACGTGATTCCGGCCGGCTTCGGCGGTGCCACGACAACTTTCGGCGGCGGCGGCAGGCTCGCGACTTTCGATTGTGTCGTGATCGTGGGCGCGTTGGATTCCGTCTGGATGTTGATTTCCGGCGGCGGCACGAAGGGCGGCGGCGGCTTCTGGAGCTCTGGCGGCGGCGGCGGTGGCGGCGGCTTGTTCTGCTCCTTCGGCGGAATCACCTCCGCCTTGAATTCCTGTGGAAGCTTCGAAGCCAGATTTTGAATCAGCCCCGTTGCAAGGGCCCAGATCGCCACCACATGAAGCAGGGCGACGAACCCGATGCTGACAAAGCGGTGGGAGGGGGCGTGGCCGACCTTGAACGGCCGGAGATCGTGCAGAGGTTGGTCCATCGTTCCAGTTTACCAGACAAAAGGAAACCCGGCGCAGTCGCGCCGGGCGGTTTTGCGACGTTTCGAACTCACCCGTTGGTCCCCACGCGCCGCCCGGGCAGCGGCGTACACATCCAATCTGTCACACATGGTAATCATGCTTTTTCGGCGCGGTCCAGCCTTTCGATTCGAGTAGCGAGCCTGATGCTGTACCTCCCGGGACTCGCCCCCAGGACCTGTTTGCTGACGGATTTCTCACTTTTCTCTACAATTCCCATAATATTTCTTTTTATCTGCGACACCCAGCCGCTTCTTCGCGCGCCGGACGAACGCCTTGCACTCCGCTTGGTTCCACCGACAGGCTGATGCGGGCTCGCGCCATGGCGCCGCACGTGCGTTCGGCCTTCGAGAACGTTTCTCCCGGCCGTGTTATATCAAGATTGGCATGCCGTGCCGCGCTCTTTCCCGTACACAAGAGCGTGATGGTTCAATGCCTTCCCGAAAGCGAAGCGGTATCCGCGCCGGACTGCCACATTCTCGCAAAGCGCAGAAAGGAAGGGGTTCAGCCCGCAGTAATCTCTACGACGCCTTCGCTGCGCGTCACCGTCAGTTCGGTGTCGAGCAGTCGCGCCAGCTTATAGGTGAGGCAGGGCTGTATGCTGCGGCCGTCGAGCGAGCCCGCAGGTTCGCCGCGGAGTGCTCTTTCCGCGTCTTCATGCACACGGGCGCCCTGGCCAGCGGCCCGAACCAAAAACCCGGGCGCCGCAGATTCCGTGGTGGTGGTCACTCGCACGCGGCCTCCGCGCGGCAGACAATCCGCCGCAAGAAGTGCGGAATTCATCAGAAGTTTCGCCCAGTCCTTGGGCCAGTTGACGGCGGCGGCCTCCCACGCGATCTCCGTCTTGCCACCCTCCAGAAGCCCGCAAACAGTCCGGCCGACTTCATTCAGATCGAGTTCTGCGCCGGCGGAACCTGCCGCTCCAAAGGCGATACGGGCGAATTGCAAGCGGGCTGCGGCGAGCGCGGCGCTCGAGGTCACCAATTTGAGCGCATCGGCGCGCATGGCAGCGTCGCGCTCCTCTTCGAGCACTTCCAGCCCGTTGACCACCGCTCCCACAGGGCTCACAAGATCGTGGCACACGCGCGAAACAAGCAGGGCCGCGAAATCGAGATCGCTCATTTCCAGGGCCTCTCCGGGCTCGTCTTGGTTGCCATTTCCTCACGATGCGCCGATCGGCTTAAGGAAGACTTAAGGGGATACAATTCATGGCCTCCCATCCAACCAGCGCCGCGCTGGAGCTTGCCGCCATCGCCTGCCAGGCGGGAGAGATACTCCTTCGCCACTATGCCGTGGAAGACATCGAAGCGCGTCGCAAGGAGGATCATTCCCCGGTAACCGACGCCGATGAAGAGGCGGAGGCCTTCATTTTGCGCGAACTTGGTCTCTGCGCGCGCGGCGTGTCGGTCATTGCGGAAGAGGAGGTGGCGAGTGGCCGGATCACGGTGATCGGCCGCCACTTTTTTCTGGTGGATCCACTGGACGGAACGAAGGAATTCCTGAGCCGGAATGGAGAATTTACCGTCAATATCGGGGAAATTCTCGACGGCAGGCCAGTGCGCGGCGTCGTATTCGCACCCGCAAAAAACCGCTTGTTCCTGGGGGAGGAATCGTCGGGCGCGTTCGAGCTTGTTACCGAACCGGGCACTGCGCCCAATTTCGAGCGTATTCGCGCCATCCAGGCGCGGCGCGCGCCGAGTGACGGCCTTGTCGCCGTCGCGAGCCGTTCGCACCGGGACCACAACACCGAAGCATATCTTGCCCGCTTTCCCGTGAAGGAATTCGTCAGCGCAGGCTCATCGCTCAAATTCTGCCTTGTCGCCGCGGGCGAGGCGGATATCTATCCCCGGCTCGGCCGCACGATGGAGTGGGATACCGCGGCGGGACACGCTGTACTTTCTGCCGCTGGAGGAAGCGTGCTCACCATTGACGGCAGACCCTTTGTCTATGGAAAAACGGAAGAGGGATTTGCCAATCCGTTCTTTGTGGCGCGCGGACGCGGTTGAACGTCGTCAAACTAGAAATCCTTGCCCTTGCGGCTGGAATAGAACAGCAGCGCCATGAGGCCGCCGCCCAGCACAATGGTCAATGTTACGCCGAGAACGAGAAAGACCCAGCCGACCGTCGAAATTCCGCTCCCTGCCACCTCTCCCCAGGCATGGACGCAATACCAGATCGCCGCGGCGAGCAGTGCCAGCAACGCGATGATGGCAAACCAGCCCCATGCGCCCAGTCCAAACACTTTCTTTCCGCGTCCCAGATCTTCGTTCGGCATCGGCATTCTGCCTTCTTTCGGTCATCAACTGCGGATCGACTCGGTCCAATACCTGAACCGAATGGCGTGCCTTGAACAACGCGATCTCGGCACCCTGAGGAGGGCCTCATGCACTTGCCGCGGAAAATACCTGCAATTCTGTTCTCCGCAATTGTCGTCGTTTTTCTTGCGTTCCCGGCACAGGCTCAGGACGACGCGACGTTTACCCAGAACGAGGTCGTACAGGCTGCCTCGGATTTCTTCGGAACCACGACTGCCGCGGTTGCCAAGGCCGTCGAGCGAATCTTCGCCGAACAGGGGCTTCCCGATGCCTATATCAAGGGTGAGGAGGGATCGGGCGCGTTTGTGGTAGGACTGCGCTATGGGTCGGGTTGGCTTATTCGCAAAGGGCAAGAGCCGATGAAGGTCTATTGGCAGGGCCCGTCCGTGGGCTTCGACATAGGCGGAAATGCTTCGAAGTGCTTTACGCTTGTCTATAACCTCCGCCGGGCTGATCGGCTGTTTCAGAAATTCCCCGGTATCGAAGGCAGCTATTATTTCATCGCGGGGATCGGAGTGAATTATCAGCGGGCAGACGGCATAACGCTTGCGCCGATGCGAACGGGAATCGGGCTGCGGGCGGGTGTCAACGCAGGATATCTGACTTACACGCGGCAGCAGTCATTGAACCCGTTCTGAGCTATCGGGCCGGACGGCGACCGCCGTCTCCTCGCGGACGCCGCCGCCGCCAAGTGCGGGCAGGTAAAGCAGTAACGCAGCGGCCACGTACGTCGAAGAGAACGTGCCGACGAGAATGCCGAACAGGATCGCAGCGCTGAAGCCGAACAGTTCCGGTCCACCAAAGAACAACAAAGGAAGCATGGTAAGCGCGGTCGCCGCGGAAACGAGCGTCGTGCGCGTGGCGATCTGGTTGGTCGACAGGTTGATGAGCTCTTTGAGCCCCATCCGTTTGTACTTCCGCCTGTTCTCGCGGATTCTGTCGAACACCACCACCGTGTCGTTGATCGAATAGCCGGCGAGCAGCAGAAGCGCCGCTACCGAATTGAGCGAGAATTCCATCTGGGTGAAGGAAAACAGCCCGGCCGTCACGAACACGTCGTGCCCCGTGGCGATCAACGCACCCACCCCATACTGCCACTCAAAACGCACGGCGACGTAGATGGAAATGAGCACAATGGCGAGGATGGTGGCCTTTACACCGTCGGAGAATAGCTCCTGGCTCACCTTCGGGCCGACGACCTCCGCGCGACGGAATGAATATTCGCCGCCGAGCCGTGCCTTGATCAGGCTGACTGCCGACTCGCCGGGATGCGCCGCCGTCGGCTGAAACCGGATCAGCACGCAGGAATTGACCGGCCTGTCGCATTCGCCGCCGCCGAAATACTGCAATTGGGCCTCGGGAAAGCCGAGATGGACGATCTCGCTGCGCACCTTGCCGATGTTGATGGTCTGCGCCGACTTGGCTTCCAGAAGTACGCCGCCGGTGAAATCGATGCCGAGATTGAACCCCTGGATCGCGAGGGAGACGATCGCAGCAAGCATCAGCAGGCCGTCAAGCGCAAACGCGTAATAGCGCCAGCCGATGAAATCGATATTCGTCTCGTCGGGGAGAAATTTCAGATGTCGCATGGAACCGGTGTCAGTCGTCGCGCGGCACACATAGCCGCAACGCTCCCTGCCGACAAGCGAGGGCAAATCCGGCTATTTCCAGAACGGATCCGTGCCGTTCAGCTTCCGCCAGGCGGTTTTCAGGTCCGATCTGACGGCGGCCCGTCTCTCCCCGTTCCACTTCTGCATCGCGCCGGCGGCGGCGCCGAGGGCCGCCGAATCGAGCGGCGCAATTTTCGTGAGGAGCCGGGTCGTGACCTGCGCGTCGTTGATCGTGCCGAGAATGGTCTGAAGCTTCTTGCAGGATTTGACATAGCGCTTCACGCTCTTTTTTCGATAGAGCTCGGATGCGTTTTCGGCGGAATAGCGCAGTTTCTTGAGGGACTTGCGCAGTGGGTGGAGTTCGTTCGCGGACCGGCGCGCGAGATGCCGTCCGCGGTGCTCGACTTTGCACGCGAGCCGGTCAAGCAGCTTGGGCATGAGTTTTCGGACGGGCGTGCGCGATATCTTCGTCGAATCCGTTGCCCAGGCGGGCTCGCTGATCCAACTCTCAAGTCCCAGAATCAACTCCGCCGGCGCCTTACTTTCCAGTTTTTCCCGAACAGCGGCATGCGCGGCTTTACGCTGAATATCCGCCGCGTCGTTCAGCGCGACGACCCAGTCGGCAGGAACGCCCGCACTGGCGGCGGCGGGAAGCGCTTCGTCAATAAAAACGTCCCAGTCGCGCGCCGCGCCCAGAATTGCCCCGATCTCGCGTATGGCATTGTTGTATCGCTCACGGGCGCAGGGCTCCAGATAGTGCGCATAGAATACGAGCACGCTGCGTACCCGGCGCAGGGCAACGCGCGCCTGATGAACGCCTTCGGGGATTCCTGCATGCGCAGCTGGGAGATTTGCCACAAATCCGTGGAGCGCTGTCGTGGTCCCCAAGGCCAGCGCCTCGCCCAGCGCAGCGTCCTGCGGGATCGGCGCAGCGCGCACCTTTCGCGGCGGTGTGCCACAGCCGGTCAGCAGGCGATAACCACGGTCGGCCTTGCTTTCCCAGCCGAGCCCAAAGGCATGGCGCTCAAGCAGCTCCATGGCAAGGCGAAAGGCCGGTCCAGACCGGCCGTTCTTCAGTTCCAGCTCAATCTCATGGATCGATTCTTCGCGCCCTCCCGCTTTGACAGTTCCCTCGTCAATGACGGCCTCGATTTCGCAGCCCTCGCGCAGGATCTTGAAGCTC
>Ga0335075_10019118_pt1 | contig 10145 bp, 11 predicted proteins | sample Lox_Sample_24_FD_206723 | JGI IMG/M metagenome (GOLD analysis project Ga0335075, IMG submission 206723) | Soil microbial communities from Loxahatchee National Wildlife Refuge, Florida, United States - Lox_Sample_2.4 | ecosystem: Environmental > Terrestrial > Soil > Wetlands | place: USA... | reverse complement strand
AGCCCCTCGAAGCGTAAAGCTGCAGCCTTCAGCCTCCACCGGCACCAAGGCAGCTGGCTCGGCAGCTTGAAGCGCGTCTTCATCGGTACCGATGATGGGAATGGCTCCATGGGTAGTGGCAGTGCGAGGTCTAGTCCGACACGCGGCTATCGAAGCCCAAGTTTTTCGAATAGTCCCACGCGGGCTGATTATGGTATTACTCTAGGCGGCGCTGGCCCGGCGCCAAGGAGGGCAGTCAGCGCTACGGCGACGATGTGGCGGCGGAAGCAGGGCAGAGATGACTGGCAGGATAGCGCAGAGCCGGCTGAGCAGCAGCGGCGGGCGAACACTCTTACGCTTGATGGGTCTGGGTCGTGGCGATCTAGGCTTAGAGATCATGCTGGTGGAGGGGAAGTTCGGCCGGGCGAAGACGACGACGAAGAAGAAGAATGGGACATCGAGCGTGCTGTTGAGCGGCGAGTCGTGCAAGTCATGTTCACGGTGCCGAAGGAGAAATTGAGGGTTGTGAATCAGGATGTTGCTGCGGATGAAAGTTCTGAGACGGGGAGTCTGAAGGAGTCTGAGAAGATTCTCGAGCCTCCTTCTGGGACTGAGATTATTGAGGCTCCTGTGGTGGTGGTGGAGGAGGAGCAGCGAGAACGGTTAGTGGGGAGTGAGAAGGAAGGTAGCGGATGGCGGACTGGTTCGCCTGCGAGCAGTAAGGGGAAGGGAAGGGTGCAGGAGATTGTGGAGAAGTTGGAGGGGTGGAAGGATTGATTCTGTATGAGTTTTGGTTTTGGTTTTTTTGAAAATCATTCGCGTGGTGTTTGGTTGCATGGGACATTCGCTTTTTTTTTGGGGGAACATGCTCTGAATTCTATATTCAGTACATAGCATAGAAAGTACGAGGTTGCATTCTCATAGCACGATATCGATCACGAAAAATCCTGCATTCTGGCTGTGTGCGCGCCCCCAAAGTAGTGGTGGTCATAGGATAGGAATAGTGTCATAGTCAATTGTAAACACGTCATATGGTATCATATCATATAAATACACGATACAAGTGGCACGCAGGCGCACAAGGTATATTTCCTCCCAAGCGCATGAATGTCCACTGCAAAGTAAGCATGCATGCATGCTGTAAATCCCGATGCCAAACTCCACTCCGCGATGCAAAATCTGGCGGGACGCGACTCCAAGAGATGCCGTTTCCGCCCGATCTTTAGGTCACGACCGGCCCGGCCTCGGTCGTTTTCGTCTCTGATTTTCATTGTACAATCCCTTATATCCGTGCCTGCTCGTGGGCGGTGAGGTAGTCGTAGTCACAGTCGTGCTCTGCTGCTGCACGCGTCTATTTTGACCTTGAGACTCTCTCGGCACGGCGCTGCCTTTCGGCTTTGGGTGTCGTTCTGCAACTGTCACATGGCTCATATTTGTCCTTCGTAGTCCTCTCGTAGACCTTGTTCTTGTGGAGAAGGCTGATTTGAGCCCCAAAGCGCTTGATGTGTCGCTATGCTTTGCGGTTGTGGATTCGCTGATTGCACTATTTGCGGGTGCTGTGCCTTGACCCTTCCCGGTACTTCTTGTGGTGGATTCCAGCGTACTGGTGATTCGTCTTCATATCGACTTGTCGCCATGCCAATCTGTTGACTCGGGTCTTCACTATACGCTTCACCAGTTTGTTGCGCAGGGTCTGCAAGGTACATCTGATTAAGATTTCCTGATTCGTACGTTCTCCCGCCAGTGCTTATCTCCTGGCTTGTTTGGGAATCGTATCGTTCCTTCGCCGGTGTGTAAAGCCCTGTTCCTGTGTTTTGATAAGGATTCGGTTGCGCATGCGCAATGAGTCCGGCACCTTCTTCCTGATCACCTGGGATCCCAAATTTGCTCCTTCGAAATTGTTCAGCAATGGGTAGGTTTATCGGCCCTTTGTACGATGAGTCTTCATCTATTCTTGTTGCTTGTGGAGTGATGTCGGTTGAGTTCAGCTTGTATGAGATGTCGTCCTCACGATGTCTGCGGCCGACAAAGACCCAGCGAATTCCGCGTCCAAATGCCTTAACCAGATCCCATGGATTCATAGCATCCATGATAGCGCGGGTTCCAAGAAACCCACCTTGATTGGGGCCGACGTCGTTGAAATCTGGGTTTGCGGGGTCGAGGCTAGAGGCATATTTTGATCCTTCACTACCAGTGACATATATCTTCCATGGATAGGCAAAGATATGCAGGATAGCAAAGCAGGCCATCTCAACGCAAAGGAGAAGTGAAGGGATGCCGACTTTGATGTCAGGATAAGCCACAGTCGAAGTAGCTTTGAGGATGTCAAAAGTCGAAGTTAGAATGGATATCAGAAATGTTTGCCAGAAGGACAGAAAGATGACAAGCTTTATGGCAGCAACTTTGAGCAAAGGCGAGTGAGGTTGGAGGGCCTTGCGCAGTTGGACGTAGAATTGGATCACGCAATACATGGCAATCGTCACTGCTATGGCTTCGATGGTAAGAACCTGTTGGCGTGATTAGCATAGAATGGTAAATAAGAGACGCGTTCCATACCCAGATATGTGCGAAAACTGGGCTATCGGATGATTCGCAGTAACGACCAAAATATTGGGTCACAACTGAGGTGATTGTCATTGCAACCATGACGAAACAATACTGATAAATGCCTAGCCAGACGATATTGAACCACGTCAAACCGCTTCTCGGGGTCCTCCATGGACCTCTATCACCACAGCAGCATTTTCTCATCCATGTGAGTGGCCAAACCCATCCTCTCGGTTGTATGCCTCTGAAGTACTCCTTTTGGTCGTGCAAATTGGGCGCGATGTAATGGCAAAGTAAGGCGAAGAAGGACGCGATCGTAAAGGCTTCATAGCAATCGCTAAGGACCTGATAGTATATTGCATGCCAGTAGAACCAGAACGATAAGAAGGAAGTAACGGCATAAACTGGGACCATGAATAGGATTCGTATGATGCTGTGGGATTAAGAATATCAGCCATGTTAACTTAAGCACGGAAAAGTGACAACAATCTTACTGTCGCTGCTCGTATGGTTTGGTATAATGAAGAGCGTGCATCCATATAAGGTAGAATGAAAGAACGATAGCCACAATAGAGCATGCACCGGAAATTATAATACCCAGTTGATGGAAGGTCAGACTTCCTGCTATAGGCACTTCTGAGGTAACTAAAACGGGTCAACATATGTTACATGCAAAGACTTGGCTAGTATACGTACTCATCATATTGTCTAACGTCGCATTACATGTGAGGTTCAACATGATGGCGTTGGGTGGTCAATGAGTGACCTGACCGCTTGATATTGACTAAGGGATAAACTCGCGATCGTCTCTGGTGGACCGCTATCAACAATTGTATGTTCGCGGAGTGCTGCTACTGCAGCAAAGCTGCTGCCTTCACAAACAATAGGATTCTCAGCTCTTCCGGTTGTCCAGCCTATCCGGATGAAGCCGAGATGTGTTTCGCGGCCCTCAATTTCAATGTCGGTCGATGGGTCCAGATACAAAAGCGCGGGAATTTCCTATCCTTACTGCTCGAAAGGGTCGCGTCTAAGTATGGTAACGTTGTCGCTGACCAAATCCCGAGTGAATCTGTATCTCAATCACGAATATGGCGTCATGACAGGTCTCTGCCGTGGTTATGAAGTCTGATGGCTTTATTTCTTTCGTGGCAGGGGACATTAAAGGAAGTTGGCGACGCATTATGCGCCGCTCACAACACAGCCCCTCGCCAAGAACCCAAATTTAGAGGGTGAAACAACAAAGCCTCAAGCGAAGCCTCAGAAAATACGCAACTTTTCATTCGAGCATTTGTCCTTGCCACACCGTGACAACCTATAATGTGAAGCCGCGTAGGCTACTCCACTATGTAGTTTACTGTACATAATACGCATTACCCTTCTTACGAAGATGTTCCATATGAGATAGATGCCGGAGTGCTGGACTGATTCACCGTTAGAATTTTTGATATCTTCTACTAAAATCTCACTTGCATTGTCAGCAACGCTCTGCACACTGTATATCAACCCCTTCACCTCTAACATTACGCGTCAACTCCGGACCAAATCATGGCAAAGCTGTATGATGACAGCTCTTCCGCTTTTATATCATCTATTTTGATTCTATTAGTGGTGTGCCACACTACCTAATACTCTTCTATGTAGAAAGCTTTTCAGTGAGAAGACTTTTGTCAGCCATGTTTGCCCGTGATCACCTCTATATAGAAAAATTCCCAAGCTTCTCTGTCTTTGCTTGTGCACAGTCAGTTTCTGGCCAGGATCTCGTTGATCAAGTCCTTCCCTGGGAAGTCTAGAATCACCACACCCGTCGTCCCGTTCCCATCAACGTGGTCGGTCAGCCATGTGCCCGTCCTATCATTCTGTCCTGTCACTGATCTGTTGAGAGGCCCTGCTGCAACATCAATTGGGTTAACCCCTACACTGGCGCTTACGTGGGTCAAATACACAAGCCCGTCCCCAAGGCCATTGTCCCAAGAACTAGAATTCGCGGCAGCGAGGAGATTCTCCTCTATGGCAGCAAATTTGCTGTCCATGTCTCCCAAATCCGTGAGAGCATAGTCGTCTTCGATAACGAGGAGCGGTGACTCATACTTGATGCCATACGGCGCGGGGACCGGGCCAAAGTTTTGAATGATCAAAATCTTGCTCCTTAATTCACCAAGTGTTGGAACAACGGTTGGACCAGGAGAGGCCGGAATCCAGAAGTGCTGTGCACAGCCTGGGGCTGTGTCCGGATCGCTAAGGCGATAGTAGTTGAACACCTCCTCAAAGTCCATGGTTGAGTTTATGGCAGCTGACTCTTCCTTTAAGCGCATAAGAATCATCTCAGACGGGTTGTTGGTGAGGAAAGAGAAGAGAGTTTCCAGGACATAAGTGTATGTAAAGCCCGTATATTCATCCTCGTGATGGACAAGAAGTTCGTTATTAACGACTGTACACCTGATATCTATGTATCGAATTCCGGCTACTAGTTGAGTCTCTAACCCATGGTTTTGGCATTGATAGATGGGTCCAAGACTTGGGGAGGACGTCATTGTATCGTGGGTTCCGGGTATAGAAAGGGTAGTGAGGCTGGTGGAGTTGGAAAAGGCGGACATCCATGCCGGATGGTGTGCGTAATTAGCATCGAATGAATAGTTGGAATGGTAGCCGTCGTAGGAGCCGGCGATGCTAGGGATAATGAGAGTTGACAGGGCGAAGAGAGGCGTGGGTAGCTTCATATCGAAGTTTTTAAAGAGGGTGAGGATAAGGATGGCGAGGCTGAAGGTGGTGAAAAATTGGGCGACCGCTCGTCGCCGACGGCCATTAGCAAAGAGGGCCGTCACATTGTTATTATACATGGAGAACAGTGTATCCTGGAAGTTGTCAGCGATGGCAGGTAGACATTAACCGGTGCATGGTTTGCCTATCGCAGAAGGAGATTGCGTAGCATCGTGATGACCGTCGAGAAGTCGGGTCATTTCAGCTCTTTTCAGCTTGAGGCTTCCGCAGGATTCTCGCCACGAGGCTGTGAACGTGCTTTAGCGAGCACCGCTCATTGGTGGCTTCATTGCCTAATGCAGGAACAGATCTGAAAGTGGAAAAGGAAGAGAAAGATTCTCTCCTCATTCCAACGTCTGTGGGGAATTTTGTCCAATGCTCATTCTCAAATGTCAAGTCTTGAAGGGCTTCCATTCAGTTAAGTTGATCGCGTTATTTTGACAGGGTTGGATGTTGTCCAGAAATCATCTAGGTACTACATTAGAGTGAGGTCAATACTTAAGCTGTATTTTCATAAAGGCCGATCACAAAACAGAATTCATGCAACACGTGCTTGGTTACACGTGAATATCCCCATACATGTCAGCCTCCTGCCTTTTATATATGACAAGTAGCTGAGGCTCGTGATCAATGCGATAACAATGAACTGCTGCATCATACCTCGGAGTGCTGCTCACTTTGGGAATGTGAAGCCTCGAAGCCAGATTGCCGGGTTACATTCGGAAATGTCATCACGGCCATAGTGCACATGCTTTTATGCAAGTACTGTAGATACTAGCATCTCACATGACGGTTTGTCGATATCGAGTTGTGCCGAGTCCTGTGCGACCGAGATAAGGATCATCTATGGCGACAAATGTCTTCAGGGAATGAGGCAGTTGGTGGAGCGGCAAGTGGAGCAAAATCCGAGTCCTGCCGATCCTTTTCTGACAATCGCCATCTTACATATGCGCAATCCTTGCCGCATCTTTTATCAGAAACTGTCGGGTTTTATGTTGCCTCAACAATTTACCTATTCTACTGACATCATTTGCGCCACTCTTTTCCTCCTATCGTCTTTTTCAATTCAATCATGCCACTATTTCAGGGGCCTGCTCCCTTCCCGTTTCCCGGATCACGCGCCCAACTACGAGCGATTGTTCATAGGAATTGTTAAAACTCACCGAAAGGAGACGTCCTGCCTACGCTCAGGGCAACGCAATTTCTTTTTGGGCGAGTCGCTACCAGATGGGGAATTGGGATGACGAGGAAGGGCAGGGCTAAATTGGGATATGAATTTGCCCCTTTGCGCGCGCGTCTGCGATTTCATGTTCTTCGCGATCGGTTGAATTGAACGGTCATCTTAGCCGTCATGTTTTTTTGATGAAATACCTGATTTCCTAATGTTAGGGACCTTTAATCTTCCGATAAAGCCAATCTTATCCCTCTAATAAGAGAGAGGGCCAATAGCGGGCAGCAGTAGCAGGACCTGAGGCCCGACCGTGGCAGCTGGCAACATCAGTCGACGGTGGACTGTTATCCGACCCCGCGTCACCCCATAGGCCAGTTCCATGACAGATACGAAGTGTGCATCTCAAAATACCTCCTTCTTCCTCAAACACCCACTTTCACCACACCCTTTCTGGCAGCTGCAGTGGTGCACGCACGCAATACAAGTGCGGGTTAGGAATACGAGGAGGAGACAGAGAAGAGCGCCGACGATGCTCACGACGGTGACTGTAGCTGGAAAGCGCGAGAAAGTACCAATTTGATGTAGATTACCTAAGTGTGAGCCCTGCCTGAAACGTCCCCGCCGTCCAGTCGAATCACAGACGGAGATAGTTCTAGACGAGACAAAGGAACAAGGCTGGGGTTGTGACTGGCTGGATATCAGAATCTTGGGCAGACATGCAACGCCAAGACTCGTCATACAGTACATGGAACCCCTGCATTTATTTCGTGCATAAAGTTCACATTCACGCGGCCGAATAATGCTTATTCCTATGGTATTATGTACTGTATTCGTCAGGGAATGCTGCTCCTGCCGTCCTCATCAACACATCCCTCTTCCCATCTCCTCCCCGCCACTCGTTATTGAACCTTGGTTGTTTCTATTTATTCTGTCGCTATTCTACTCATCTCCACTGTCCTACATCTACCCTAGTAAGGTAGAGAGTAGCAGTGAACTGCTTGTCTGCAAGCGAGAAGTCCGGAACTGTGGAGGTGGAGGTGGAGGTCCATAGAAAGTTCCGATCAACCGTGCTTTGTCTAACTCCTTGTTGATCGTTGACGACGCTACCTCCGGCTCTAAATCTTTCCCAGGCTACAGTATCTCGACACGTTTGACTCTCTTTTCTCTTCATTCCAATCCACACCCCGTCGAGCATCGCCAATTCCTTCAGGGCGACCGTGACATGTCCATATCATCATATGGCATGTCAATGATGATTCAATGGGACCCTTAGTTGTCTTCTCATTCAGTCATACCCGTCCTCACCACCTTCTGCACGAGCTGCAGTAGCTATACCGCTCCCGCCCCATTACGTTCGTTCTTCCCGCCGGACGAGAGCTTAGCATCACTATTTCTTTCATCTTTCCACGGCCATGCCACCATCACGTCTTAATCTCAGCCGGAGGGCAGTTATCGCCGTTACCTTCCTCTCACTTCTGTGTCAAGTACCTGCCCTCACTGTTGAATACTGTTCAAGTCTCAATACTGCCTCTGGAGGTCCAAGTAAGTAATCCATAGAGCACAATGGCTAAAAGGGACCTCATACTAATGTTTTGGCTTGACAGCATATTGGCAATATCAATCGAATGGCTGGTGTCACGACCACTGCGTGGCCAATTACTCCTTCGCCATCGTCCAGGACTTCAACTGCTGGTGTTCGATTTATGCACCTGGCGTCACATCGCCCTCAAGCAAGTGCAACACCGAATGTCCTGGTTTTGACGAGTATTGTGGAGGCAATGGATACTACGGCTACATAGCATTGAATCTGGCGCCATCCGGAACATTGGTAGCGTCAGACTCAGCACCTTCTAGTACACCGGTGGTCAGTAACCTCAACTCTAAGATCTGTAGCCATCATATTACGCTCACATTTCCTTGCATCTACCATTTTCCATTGCATGTATGACCGTGTTGAGTCTGTTGTGTTACTTTATCAGCAATTTTGACATTTCTTCAGCAACAGGTAACTGTTACTTCGAGTGGTACCTCATTCGCCATCTTCTCTACGGTTACTCCTACATTCTCACAGAGCCCCTCGACTTCTTCTACTCTCTTTGTATGATCTCATCTCTTCCATTGTGGCTCCTTAGGGAGCATGCGAATCATATGGTCCTTTTCAATGCCTATGCTAACTAGTGTGTCTACAGTCCTCAACACCTGACTCCAATCCAACGATCGCTTCAAGTTCCGATTCAACGTCAATGACTTGGGTGCCAACTCCTATTACATCCGTGGAAACAGTAACAGGTCAGGTTAGGACTGTAACAACCACACCCACGTCTCCTCCTACAGCTGGGGACAATAGTGGCACCTTCGAACAGATAGCTAGTCATGGACTCAATGCTGGTCAAGCAGTTGGTCTGACTATCGGTCTCGTTGCACTCGTCGCGCTAATTGGTGGCATATTATTTTTCTGCGTACGGAAACGACGCCAACCAGCAGGAGATCAATTTGATGATTTTGTGAGAGGAGATAGCTCCTCCGGCCCGTTACCGCGAAGAACAATGAGTGAAACTTCCCGCTATATGCTTGGTACCGACGGAAGGCAAGTTGTTGAGGGTTGGGAACCGGAGACCGAAGTTGCAGGCTCACGAAGAAGTCGATTAATTCCTGTTGATCCACGCTTAGACCCATTCGCACCCGTGTATCAGCGAGGTGACGGCAGCAGGAGCCGGGAGAGTGTGGCCACCATCAGAGACGACCATGACTATTCGAGGCGATTTCACAATGGTCGGCCCATTTTAAGGGCAACAAATCCCGATGAATGAGGTATGGAGAAGAAAAACATAGTATGAAGGACTTTCAGTCCCCTTGGCCTCGCCTTTTGTCTCACGGATCGGATGCATTGGTTACAAACTGTTACAGCGTTGCTTTACTGCCACGAAGCTGATGGTAGTTCCTTATAAGGATTTTCGAAAGAACGGCTAGGTGGTACATTGGCGTTGATTGTATTTTGGCATACTAGCTTAACTCACGACACTCCCTTTCGTTTGTATCATACATTATTCTGCACACATGAGCGTGGATTATTCGGATTCTAGCCTGGGGATCAGGAATTGGTGTACATACGGTGTCGGAATGGGGAACCAGACAACATTACGACGATGATGAAGGGGAAAAGCCTGCTCAAAAGGGCCAAATCATTAGCTAGAAGGGGCAAGCTATGAGTACTAGCCCGTGCTACCTGTATATAGTTCACGAGGGTTCTAAATTAATCAGAACCATAGCATGCTATAAATCATTCGAAGCTACAGTACGTCTGCGTCTAGTGACGTTGCCATCTGGCGGAACACAATTACTGGCCTTCATTCGCTGCCTGCGTGTTAATTATACCTTCACTTTTAAAACTAGGTTCAATGTAGTTCAAGCCCGATGCAAATTCCATGTCAATTCAATCTAGACTCCCAATAGTATGCCATGGCCTCGTTAAAGCAGGTAGGTAGGTAGGTAACACTGAGTCTCGCAGAAATCGAAAGAAAGCCCAGAATATCTAGTCGTACAAAAAGGGGGAACTTGAGCGCTTTAAAGGTCTCTGAAAAAGTGAAGTGATTTATCAGCCAATACCCAACGCCATGTATGTTACCCGCTATGCTTTGCTACAGTTGGCTATGCGTTTATGAAACTAGGGTTTCTTCTGAATTGTTGGATG
>Ga0335075_10019117_pt1 | contig 10145 bp, 6 predicted proteins | sample Lox_Sample_24_FD_206723 | JGI IMG/M metagenome (GOLD analysis project Ga0335075, IMG submission 206723) | Soil microbial communities from Loxahatchee National Wildlife Refuge, Florida, United States - Lox_Sample_2.4 | ecosystem: Environmental > Terrestrial > Soil > Wetlands | place: USA: Florida... | reverse complement strand
CTCGAAGAGCCAGTCCGGGTCCGAGCGCGCGGCCTCGCCCGTCATGGCCAGCATCGGAGCCAGCTTGTCAGGCATCACTTCAGGGGCGCCGCTCGGCGCCAGCCGTGCCGCCTCGAGCCGGCGCGGCAACTCACCGGTCATCAGATCATCGAGTGAGACGCCCGAGAGGACGGAGCGGTCCTGCAGGGTTACATCCTGCCGGGTTGCGGACCCGTCCTTGTGCTTGATCAGCAGCCACTGTCCCGAGGTGGCGGTCCTGACCAGCGCGAACGAGCCCTTCAGCTTCTCGCCGCGCAGGCAGATGCTGAGCTTGCCCTGGTCGATGCCGGCGCGGGTCCGTCGCTGCGCCTCCTGGCGGTCGCCGAACGAGTAGTGCCGGTCCTCATCCGGTGAATAGACCCCGCAATCCCAGACGATCACGCGTCCGGCGCCGTATTCTTTCGCCGGAATCACACCCTCGAAGGAGGCGTACTCGAACGGATGATCCTCCACGGCGACCGCCATGCGCTTGTCGGAGGGATCGAGCGAAGGCCCCTTGGGCACCGCCCACGACTTGAGGACGCCATCCAGCTCCAGCCGGAAATCGTAGTGCAGCCGGCTCGCGGCGTGCTTCTGCACGACGAAAAGCAGTGGACCGCCGCGCCCGGCGATGACCGCCGGGCCGGGCTCCGGTGTGCGCGTGAAGGTGCGCTTGGCCGCGTAAGGAGCAAGCGGGCGAGCCGACTCAGGAGGCGAGCGCCCGCGCGAGGAAACGCGGACCGGGGGCCCTGCCGCCACGGACGGCCCATGGTTCGGCCCGCGAGGACTCTTCGGATCGCGATCTGCCACGCGTCCAAGATGGCATACGCCTCTCCGCCGGACAAGCCGCGGTGGGTGTCAGGCCGTAGTGGCGCGCCTATTGACGACCAAATCGAGAGGCGGCGTCGTGACCTGACGCCGCACCAGCGTGCTCTTGCCGAAGAGCGACTCCAGCAGGCTCACCGCGAGCGCCGCAGTCTCGTTGCGCACGTCGAGTGCGGGATTGAGCTCCACCACATCGAGCGAGCCCACCAGGCGTGTGTCGGCGATCATCTCCATGCAGAGCTGCGCCTCGCGGTAAGTCGGCCCTCCCGGCACCACGGTGCCAACGCCCGGCGCGATGTCGGGATCGAGAAAGTCGACATCGAAGCTCACGTGCAGGTGGGTGTCACGATCGAGGCCGGCGAGCGCCTGCTCCATGGTCTGGCGCATGCCCATCTCATCGATGTAGCGCATGTCGAACACTTCGACGGCGAGCTCGTGCAAGAAGCGCTTCTCGCCCTCATCGACACTGCGCACCCCGATCTGGCGGATCCATTGCGGATGCAGGCTCGGAACGGCGCCCCCGAGCTCCACCAGCGGCTTCGGTCCGAACCCGCACAGGCACGCGAGCGGCATGCCGTGCAGGTTGCCGCTCGGAGAGAGCTCGCCGGTGTTGAAATCGGCGTGCGCATCCAGCCACAACACACGCAGCTTCCGCCCGCTCTCGCGGCAGTGCCGCGCCACGGCGCTGATCGAGCCGATGCCGAGCGAGTGATCGCCGCCGAGCAGGATCGGCAGCCGCTCGGCGCGCAGCTCCTCATACACCGCCTCGTGCGCCAGCCGGTTCCACTGCAGCACCGCCTGCAGATTGCGGTGGCCGGCGACCGGCGGCTCGCGCGGATTGGCCGGTCCGGCGAGGTTGCCGCGATCCACCACGCGCAGTCCGCGCTGCTCGAGCGCCGGCTGAATTCCCGCGACCCGCATGGCTTCCGGCCCCATGGAGGCGCCGCGCTCCGCCGCTCCCACATCCGTTGGCGCGCCGATCAGGCTCACCGTGCGCGGGGATGCGGTCATGCCGTCAACCCTGCGACCGGCCGCGGACGCGCCCGTGCCGGCGACTGCCCGCCAACCAGGGAGAAGAGGTCCTTCGGATCCTCGAGATCGGGGATCAGGTCGATGTCGGCGTGCGTCCCGCGGCGCTGCTGATGCAGCCGGTGCAGATAACGCAACGCCGAGAAGTCCTCGAGCGCGAACCCGACCGAATCGAAGATCGTAACTTCCGCATCGTGCCTGCGACCCGGCTTGCGGGCGGTCACCACCTCGGTGAGCTCGGTCACCGGGAAATCGGCAGGGAGCTGCTGGATCTCCCCTTCGATGCGCGACTGGGGCGCGAACTCGACCACGACACGCGCATCCGGGCGCAGCAGGATGTCGGCATGCAATTCCGTCTTGCCCGGACAATCGCCGCCGACCGCGTTCAGATGCATCCCGGGCGCGATCATCTCGGGTGTCAGGATCGTGGCATTGCGCTTGTCCGCGGTGACGGTCGTCACGATATCCGCGCCGCGAACTGCCTCCGCCGCGGAGTGGCAGCGCACCACACGCAGTCCCGCCAGAGCAGCTGCGGCGAGGTTTCCCTCCAGCTTGTCGGTAGCCGCCGGATCGGTGTCGTACAGCCGCAGCTCGCGAATGCGCAGCATGTCGTGGAAGGCAATGGCCTGGAATTCGGCCTGCGATCCATTGCCGATCAGCGCCATGACACGGCTGCCGGCACGCGCCATCCAACGCGCGGCGACCGCCGAGGTTGCCGCGGTGCGCAATGCGGTAGTGAGTGTCATCTCCGAGAGCACGAGCGGGTAGCCCGTCTCTACATCCGCCAGCATCCCGAATGCCATCACGGTCAACAGGCCCTTCGCCGTGTTCTTCGGGTGGCCATTGACGTACTTGAAGGCGTACTGGCGACCGTCACATGCCGGCATCAGCTCGATGACGCCGACGGATGAATGTGTGGCGTGACGCGGTGATTTCTCGAACTCGCCCCAGCGCCGATAGTCCGCCTCGATCTCCCGCGCCAACCCCGCGATGAAGGGTGCGGGACCCAAGTCTGCGACGAGCTCCTGGACTCGCCGAATGCCGATGAAATCGACCATGATGCTTCTCCGAGGAAGGGCGACACGCTCGTCGCGGGCCACCACCCGGAGATGATCCCCGTCGGCACAGCCAAAAAACAGCCAGAAACCTGATCAAAACTCACAGGCCATTGACCAAATCGCCACGTGCGTTGCACGATTTGCTAGAGTTCGCCGCCAGGCCGTGCGAAAACAGGTAACGCCACCGATGGATGACCTCGATCATCGGCTCCTCGCTCTGCTGCGCGGCGATGCGCGCGCATCCGTCGCCTCCCTGGCCAAGAAGCTCGGTGTGGCGCGTGGCACGGTGCAGAATCGCATGGCGCGCCTCCAGGCGGACGGCACCATCGTCGGTTATACCGTACGCCTGAAGCCCGACATCCAGGAACAGCACATCCGAGCCGTCATGACGATCGCCGTGGAGGGCAATCAGGTCGATGGCGTCGTCAAAGCGCTGCGCGGCGAGCCAGCCGTGGCGGGCCTGCACAGCACCAACGGCAGGTGGGACCTGGTCGCGGAGCTGCGCACCGACACCCTGGCCTCCTTCGACCGCGTGTTGGCCAAGATCAGCCGCATGCCCGGCGTCTCCAGCAGCGAGACCAGCCTCCTGCTCACGACGTTCAAGCTGTAAGCACAGGCACAGGGACGTGCCCCGCCGCCGCAGGTGGCGGAGGTCGCGAGCAAAAACCGCGCTTTTGCTCGCGACCGCGCTGGTCCGGGCAGGATGCCCGGATCCAGCGCCTTCTAAAAGTCCTGTCCGAACTCGATGCCGAACGTGCGCGGCTGCGCCGGCAGGATGTACACCTGGTTGTTCAGACTCGGGTCGCTATCCGTGTAGCGCGAGAGCTCCGCGAGCCGATTCATCAGGTTGCTGATGAAGAAATCCACGTGCATGCCGCTCGAGCTGTCGGCTCCGAGCTTCAGATTGACGAGGGCGTAAGCCGGCAGATTGCCGACGACGGCGGCCTGGTCGCGGCGCAGCACCTGCGCCGTCTCGTCCTGGTACATCGCGGTGACTTGTCCATACGGCTTCCAGTCGCCGATGGTCATCAGGGAGTACCGGGCGATGATGTTACCTTTGAACTTCGGTGCGACAGGCAGGTTCGAGCCCGCGGGTGCGATCGGGCCGATGATCTCGCCGCCTGGCAGGTAATCGCCGGTCGTCACCTGGTTCGGGCAGTAGGTCACCCCGATCTGGCCGCAGTAATTCGTCGTCAGAATCGGATTGATGAAGGTGAAATCCGTGCTGAGCAGCAGGTTGCTCGTCGCCAGCCACTCGATGCTGTTCTCTACACCCTTGATGCGCGCATTGCCGCCGTTGGCGATCTCCGTGACGCTGTTCGGCCCGAGGAACGAGAACTGGAAGTTCTTCCAGTCTTCCCAGAAGAGAGCACCGTTCCAGCGCAGCGTGTTGCCGAACCACTGCGTCTTCCAGCCGACCTCGTAATTGGTGAGATAATCGGGCGCATATGGAATGTTGCCGCCGATCCGGTTGACGCCGCCGGGCCGGAACCCCTTCGAGTAGGTCGCGTAGACCATCTTGTCGGGGGAGATCTGGTACGACAGGTTGACTCTGGGCACCTCGCCGGTCTTGCTCGTGCGGGCGTCGAGATCGGTGCAGGGCGAGTACTTGACGACGGCGGGCGCGAAGCACGTGGACACGCCCTCGAGCGGCTGGTAAGCCGCGAATTCGTTGGCGCTGAAGCCGTAGAATCCCTCCAGCGAATTATCGTACTTGTAGAAACGTATCCCACCCGTGAGCGACCACTGATGGGTGATTTCCCAGGTGGCCTGCCCGAACGCGGCGCGATCGCGATCGACGCGCTGCTCGTCGGTGAGCCAGATGGCGTTCGGAAATCCCGGCACCGACACGTCGATGGGATTGCCGGTGGGTCCGGTGCCGGGCAGATAGCCAAGGCCGCCGGGGTTGTCGCCATACACGCTCGTCCAGCCGTAGCCCGGCATCGTGTAGAGCTGCCAGATGTTGTGCATCTGCCGTTCCAGGAACACTCCAGCCGTCGCATGCACCGGCTCATCGATCGGAGTCGTGACGCGCAGCTCCTGGCTCCACATCTCGAAATCGCCGGCGCCGATCACGAACTGCTGCGGCATGATCGGCGTGCCCTTGTTGCCGGTATAGTACGCGCCTGAGCCGTTCTGCTTGTCGTAGAACTCCGCGTAGTCGCTGTAGTCGGCGACCGAATGCTGATTGCGCTTCACGTAGCCGCCGGCATAGACGATGTCGAAGTCGTGGACCTTGCCCTCGACCGTGAGGGCGCTCTGCACCCAGTCGTCGTGGGAGTTTTCCGGCCCGAAATGCGCCACGTCGAGATAGCCCATCGCCGGGTCGTAGCCGAAGAACCCCTCGCTGGTGTCCGATTCGCCCTGAAAGGTGGGCGTCACCGTCCAGTTGTCCCCCAGGTCGAACCTGAGCTCGACCCGGCCGCCATGGGTGTCGACGGTGTTGTAGTTGCTTTTCCGCCAGGGCGCGTTGGTGATGGCACCCGCGCCGATCGGGGTCGAGGCCGGTGCGCACTGTCCGGTGCCTCCCCCGGGGCCCACGCCGCTGGCCGAAAGCGCCCAGGTCGGAAATGTCCGCACGCCGTTGAAGATACAGGCATTGGCGTCGGTGCCGGCGACGTTACTGATGTAGCCGCCGTCGTGCTCCTGCCAGGCAACCAGGCGGATGGCCGATGTGGCCGACAGCGGCAGGTTGACGTAGCCTTCGACGACGTCACCGGGTCCGCCGCCATCGATCTGGTTGCCCTGAACGTTGTATCCGGCCTCGAATTTCGTCGGATCCGGCTTGTTGGTGATCATGCGCACCGTGCCGGCCTCGGAGCTCGCGCCAAAGAGCGTGCCCTGCGGGCCTTCCAGCACCTCGACGCGGCTCATGTCATACATGTGGAGGGGCAGCGCTCCGGTGATGGTCGTCACCGGCTGCTCATCGAGGTACACGCCGACGCTCGGCTCGGAGCCGGAGTGGTTGCCATCGCCGCCGCTCACCACGCCGCGGATGTAGATGATGGCGGAGCCCGGACCGCCGTTGTCGCCCTCGCCCTGGCTGCGCACGTAGGTCACTGCCGGTGCGAGCTCGACGTAGTCGTCGATGTTGACGATGCCCAGCTGAGCCAGCTTCTTGCTGTCGAACGCTTCGACGCTGATCGGCACGTTCTGCAGATTCTCCTGGACCTTCTCCGCGGTGACCACGACCGTCTGCAGCGTATCCGTGCCCGTCGCCGCGAGCACCGGTGCCTGTTGCGCCCGGGCCGCGGGCATGGCGGCGATGATCGCGGAAGCCAGAGGCACGCCTGCGCGGACGATGGTGCGGAGGGCTTTCGCCCGCTCACGTGATAATTTTCGACGTCGACTGCGAGTCATCGTTAACTCCCCTTGTCCCGAACTGTTGTAATGCTGTAAAGCCGGGTCCCGCGCGCTCAGTGGAAGGCCGGAACCCGCGGATAGTCGGTTAGAACATCACCCAACGCCTGCTTGAGCGGGTCGAGCCACGGCTCGTAATGCCGCCAGTGCTGCACGGCGTCCCGAAAAATCGGCTGCCGGACCTGCTCGGAGCTCGCCGTGCGCACCGCCCGCTCGTTTTCGTAGAACCGCAGACACGCCGGATCGAAGGGTAACGCGCAGCGCTCGAGCAGCCGCCGCACCTCGGTCTCAGGGTCCGCGACCATCGTCTCGTAGAATACCCGTTCGACCCGACCCGGCAGCACCTCATCGAAATGCGCCATGAGCTCGACGTAGTCGCGATAGTAGCGCCCGAGGTCATCGAGCCCGTAGGTGAACCACTGGCCGCGGGCGAAGTGCTGCTTGAAGCAGGAGAAGCAGCATCCCAGCGGGTGGCGCCGCGCGTCGATGATCACCGCGCTCGGCAGGATGAGATGGATCAGGCCGATATACATGCAGTTGTTCGGCATCTTGTCGACGAAGAATGGCGCGTCGGTCTTGCGCATGACGCGGGTCTCGGCGAGGTACCGCTCACCGAGGGCCCGCAGCTCGTCACGGCTGAGCGAGACGAGCCTCTTCAGAAAGGTCCCCTCTTCCTCTTGCTTGGGACCCGCGAGCTCGCGGGCGAGCTTCGGCAGTTGCGGCAGCTCCATGGTTCCCTCGACGAGGGGATGGCTCGCCAGCATCTGCTCGATGAGTGTCGAGCCCGCGCGCGGCAGACCCACGATGAAGATCGGATCTCGGGCGCCGGCTCCGGCACCGGCGCGCTCCGCGAAGAACTCTCTCGTGAGCAGCCGCTTCGAGCGCAGCACGAACCGCGAGTTCTCATCCGGATCGTACCCATGCTGGCTGCGGCGCAAGGCATTGCCCGCGGCATAATGGGCGAAAGACTCCTCGTATGAGGCCGCGTCCTCGAGAGCCTTGCCGAGCGCGAACTCGAAGTGCAACCGGTCCTCGTCGGACAGGTCGCCGCGGGAGAGCGCTTGGCGCATGAGGAGCACGTCGGCGTCGCCGAAGCGGAAGGTCTTCAGATTCGCAAGACTCCACCAGGCCTCGCCGAGAGTCGACTCCATCGACAGCGCCCGACGGTATGCCGCGATGCTCTCCGGCACCTTCCCGGTGGTCCGCAGCGCATGGCCGTAGCTCATCCACAGCTTCGGTTGCTGCGGGTACTCCCGCAGCACGGATTCGTATGCGGAGATCGCCTGGCCGTACTCGCCCAGATTGGCCGAGATGGCCGCATGCAGGCTTCGGTACCCCGGATCGTGGGGCTCCCTGGCCAGCAGCCGCGCGCATTGCTGCAGCGCCTCGGCACTCCTGCCCTGCCGATTGAGCACGGTCGCGTAGTTGTGCCGGGCCGCATCGAAGGATGGCGCGAGCTCGAGGCAGCGCTCCAGCAGCCGCTGCGCGTCGGAATAACGGAGCAGGCGCGCCGCCACCTCCGCGAGCATCCGCAGCGCCGCCACATCGTTGGGCTGCTGCGCCAGATGCGCCCGCAGCAGGGCTTCGGCCTCCGGAATCCGGTTGTCGCAGAGAGCCCCGGCGGCCCCCAGCAGCCGTGGATCGCGTGTCGCTGCCTTGATGTAATGCGCGTACGCCCGATCGGCGGCCTCAGCGTCGCCGCGTATCCGCAGTTGCTCGGCCAGGGCGAGCCAGGCGTCGGGCAAATTCGGCCGCTGGGATACGGCCCGAGTCAGGGCATCTATCGAGCCATCGACGTCGCCGGCCATGGCGCGCGCCAGTCCCAGGATCACCAGGGCCTGCGGTTGCTGCGGAACGACTTTCAGGATCTCGCAGGCTTGCTCGGCGGCGATTGCCGGCTTCACGGCGAGCAGACGAGATGCGTGCGCCAATGCGACTTCGAGTGTCCCGACAGGCTCAGCGCGGGTGCTCAAGATGCCCCTAATCTGCCCGAACCCACATCTTTATTTCAAGATGCGATCGATAAAATAACGTTGCGCGGGCGCGACGTCGCTATTGTACAACCGTGTAGCCGCGCGGCTACGCCCGAGCCCGCTCGCAGCCGGCCGCGACGGGCAGGAACTTTGAAGTCGGATCGGGGTATCATCCCCGCCTTGCCGGAGGAGACGCCGCCATCGACCGGAAAAGAATCTCGGGCACAGCGGGCAATCTCGGCTTATTACTGCTGGTGCTGCCGGTCCTCGGCGAGCTGTCGGGCTGCGGGCGCGCCCAGCTGCAGCCGGCAGGCCCCATCAGCGACGCCGAGCGCAAGATCCTCCTCGATTCCGTGGCGATCATGCTCGCGATCGTCGTTCCGACGATCATTGCGACGCTGGGCGTTGCGTGGTGGTATCGCGGCTCCAACGGACGCGCGCGCCGGCAACCGGACTTCGTATACTCGGGCCGCGTCGAGCTCCTCGTCTGGTCGATCCCCACGCTGGTCATCATCTTCCTCGGCGGCATCGCCTGGATCAGCTCCCATGATCTCGACCCGGCGCAGCCCCTGCCCTCCAAAGCTCCCCCGGTCGATGTCCAGGTGGTCTCGCTCGACTGGAAGTGGCTCTTCATCTATCCCAAGCTCGGCATCGCAAGCATCAACAGGCTCGTCGTTCCCGCAGGTGTGCCGTTGCACCTCACCTTGACCTCGGCGTCCGTGTGGAACGCGTTCTGGATTCCGCAACTCGGCAGCATGCTCTACTGCATGAACGGCATGGCGGGCACCCTCTATCTCGAGGCTGATCGCCCCGGCGTCTATCGCGGCGAGTCCGCGATGGTCAGTGGCGACGGCTTCGCCGAAATGCATTTCGAAACCGATGCGGTGCCCCAGGACCAATTCGACGCATGGGTCGCATCGACCCGTGGCGCCGGTCCCGTGTTGGATGATGCAGCCTACCGCGGGCTGCTGCAGCAAAGCGTACCGCCACATCCCTATACCTATGGCTCGGTGCGGCCGGGACTCTTCGCGGACATCGTGATGCAGCGGCTCCCGCCGGGCTATGGTCCGACCGACGCCCTACCCAACGTCCACCCGGCGGGACTCAAATGACCCTTTTCGGCAAGCTCACCTGGCAGGCGATTCCGTGGAGCGAGCCGTTGCCGCTCTTCTCCGGTCTGGGCGTCTTCGTCATCATCCTGGCCGTCGTGGCCTGGGTGTTCGCCAAAGGATACGTGCCGTACCTCTGGCGCGAGTGGATCACCAGCGTGGACCACAAGCGCATCGGCGTCATGTACTGCATCCTCGCCGGAGTAATGCTGCTGCGCGGGTTCATCGATGCGATCATGATGCGCACGCAGCAGGCCATGGCCTACAACGCGCCCGGCTTCCTGCCGCCGTCACACTTCGCTCAGGTGTTCTCGGCGCACGGCACGATCATGATCTTCTTCGTCGCCATGCCGTTCGTGATCGGCCTGATGAACGTCATCGTGCCGCTGCAGCTCGGCGTGCGCGACGTCGCCTTCCCGACTCTGAACTCCGTGAGTTTCTGGCTCACCGCCGCGGGGGCGCTCCTCGTCAACCTGTCGCTCGTCGTCGGCGAGTTCGACAAAACCGGCTGGCTTCCCTACCCGCCGCTCTCGGAGCTGGCCTACTCGCCGGGGGTCGGTGTCGACTATTACTGCTGGTCGCTGCAGATCTCGGGCATCGGCACGCTCATGACGGGGATCAACTTCGTCACCACGATCCTCAAGCTACGCGCTCCGGGCATGCACTACACCCGCATGCCGATGTTCTGCTGGACGGCGCTCGCCTCCAACCTGCTCATCGTCGCGGCCTTCCCCGTCCTCACCGCGACCCTCGCCATGCTGCTCCTCGACCGC